>VOFI01000288.1_pt1 | contig 106001 bp, 122 predicted proteins | sample 5384131 | NCBI WGS metagenome assembly VOFI01 (sample SAMN12384728, study PRJNA508395) | human gut metagenome | isolation source: healthy gut H | host: Homo sapiens | reverse complement strand
CGGATCATAGGTACCTCCTCCCTCCGGCCCGCGCGGACCGAGGTTCATGATCTCCTTTTGATCCACCGTCAGCGTCGCCAAATCATCGGCGCCCATGGTGACAAAGCATTTGGCCGTTTCAGAAGGCCCCAGCGGGCGCACCTCAAATTCCCAATTCCAATTCCGGTCAAAAGCATCCGGAGCGCTTTCATCGATGGGCGTCGGTTTTCCTCCGCTGTCGGAACTGCGCGCCCCTGTCAGGGAATTAATATCGTCGTTAAATTGTTCTTTCATGGTTGAAATAGATCAATCATTGATTATCAATCATTGATTGATTCCAACACGGGAATGCCAGCAATAACTTTATCAATTCATTACCTATGCCAACTAATTTCTGGCATCCGGAGGACAGCCGCGATGATAGCCGATCATTCCGGCGGAATCGCTTTCAATCAGGTTTTCCAAACCTTGTTCCTTCACCATCTTCTTAAAAATGATTTCCGCCGCAGGAGAACGGCAGATGTTGCCCAGGCAGACAAACAGGACTCGGTAGGGTTCGGGAGCATTCATGAAAGGCATTTCTTTTCTTTCAGGATAGGCAAGACGTTTCCCCGGATCAAGAGGGAAGAGTTTCCTGTACGGAAAACAGACACACGCCGGGACAACGCAGGGAGCAAAGCGCAGAACGCCGCCGTGCCGCCCCAAAATAAGATTCCCCTGTGTTTCGGCTTGCGTCAGAGGGTGTCTGGCTGTAGATTATCGCATGGCAGATCTCCCTCTTGGATTAAGTTTTGATGACGTGCTCCTGCTGCCCCGCCTGAGCGCGATTCTTCCCGGTGATGCGGACATCAGTTCCCAGCTTGTTCCCGGTTTTGACATGAAAATTCCCGTGCTGTCCGCAGCCATGGATACCGTTTCCGAATCGGAACTGGCGATTGCCCTGGCACGGGAAGGCGGCCTGGCCGTCATTCACCGCAATAATCCCATCGACATCCAGGCGGCCATGGTTTCCCGCGTGAAGCGTTTTGAAAACGCGGTCATCCCGAACCCCGTCACGGTGAACAAGGACATGACGCTGGAAGAAGTCCATCAGATCATGATGTGGACGCCAACCGCAGGCTGGAAGGCATCGTCACCGGACGCGACATGCGCGGCGTGGACGATTACCAGAACATCCGGGTCAAGGACGTGATGACCCCCTTTCCCGCCTGATTACGGCGGCTCCCACCACCACCATTGAGGAAGCGCGCCACATTCTTTACACCCACCGCATTGAAAAGCTTCCCCTGGTGGATGAAAACGGCGTGCTGGCCGGCCTCATCACGGAAACGGACATCCAGAAGCGCGCCATGTTTGCAGACGCTTCCAAGGACGAGCACGGCCACCTGCGCTGCGGCGCCGCCGTGGGCGTGGGCCCTGATTACCTGGACCGCGCCAAGGCGCTGGTTTCCGCCGGAGCGGACGCCCTGTTCATTGACGCCGCCACCGGCCACACCACCCGCGTCATGGACGTGGTTTCCAACCTCCGCAAGCTGACGGACCGCCCCATCGTGGCTGGCAACGTGGTGACGGCGGAAGGAGCCTCCGACCTCATCAAGGCGGGCGTGCAGGCCATCAAGGTGGGCGTGGGCCCCGGCTCCATCTGCACCACCCGCGTCATTTCCGGCGTGGGGATGCCCCAGTTCACCGCCATTCAGGAGGTAGCCTCCGTAGCGCGTCCCGCGGGCGTCACCGTCATTGCAGACGGCGGCATCCGCTATTCCGGGGACATCGTGAAAGCCCCCTGGCCGCCGGCGCTGACCTGGTGATGCTGGGCGGCCTGCTGGCCGGCACGGAAGAAAGCCCCGGCAAGGTGGTCCACTATCAGGGCCGCCACTTCAAACAATACCGCGGCATGGGCTCCCTGGGTGCGATGCGCCGCGGCTCCGGCGACCGCTACGGGCAGAACAGTTCCGGCAAGCTCGTTGCGGAAGGCGTGGAAGCGCGCGTTCCATACAAGGGCATGCTGGCGGACGTGGTTTTCCAGCTCATGGGCGGCCTGCGTTCCGGCATGGGCTACCTGGGCGCACACAGCCTGACGGAACTCCGGGACAAGGCCCGGTTCGTCCAAATCACCTCCGGCGGCCTGAAGGAAAGCCATCCCCACGACATCACCATCACGGAAGAACCCATCAACTATTCCTGTTAAACCCTCTCTCCCATGGACGACAAGCACCTCGTAGCCGTCATTGACTTCGGCTCCCAATATACCCAGCTCATTGTGCGCCGCGTGCGCGAACTGGGCTACATGGCCAAACTGTACGCGCTGGAAGACCTGGACCATATTCACGAACCCGGCGCCGTCATCCTTTCCGGAGGTCCCAAAAGCACCACGGACGCAGACGCCCCGGATATTGACTTTGAATGGCTCAAAAGCCTGAACGTCCCCGTCCTGGGCGTGTGCTACGGCATGCAATTGCTGAACATCAAGCACGGCGGTTCCGTGAAGGCCAGCAACAAGCGGGAATACGGCCCCGCCGCCCCCTGCTTCCGGAAGCCTGCACGGCCTGTACCGGGACATGTCCCCCTCCTCCCAGGTATGGATGAGCCATTCGGATACGGTGGACCACCTGGCGAAGGCTGCCAGGTGATCGCCCGCAACGCGGAAGGCGTCCCCCGTCTCCCTCCAGTGGGGAGAAGCAACTTTCGGCATCCAGTTCCATCCGGAAGTGACCCATTCCCATGAAGGGCGCACCATCCTGCGCAACTTCCTCTCCTGCGCCGCCAACCTCAAGAAATTCGATATCGGCGACTTCAAGAGGCAGCTCATCCGGGAAATCCGGGAACGCGTGGGCAGCAAGCAGGTGGTCTGCGGCGTCTCCGGCGGCGTGGACAGCACCGTGCTGGCCGTCCTGCTGCATGAGGCAGGCGTGAACATGCGCGCCATTTTCGTGGACAACGGTCTGCTTCGCAAGAATGAGGCCGATGAGGTACGCGCCAATTTCGCCCGCATGAACGTGGAAATTGAAACGGTGGACGCTTCCGAACGCTTCCTGACGGCCCTGGCCGGGGAAGGCGACCCGGAAAAGAAGCGCCGCATCATCGGCGGCCTGTTCATCGACGTATTCTGGGACGCTGTGGGAGACGCGGAAATGCTCGCCCAGGGCACCCTTTATCCGGACGTGATTGAAAGCGCCTCCAACGCCAAGTCCAAGGCCTCCGTCATCAAGACACACCACAACCGCGTGGAGCGCGTGCTGGAACCCAGGCGCAGGGGAAGGTGCTGGAACCCCTGGCGGAATTGTTCAAGGACGAGGTGCGCGAACTGGGCGCCTCCATGGGCATCCCGCACGACATCCTGTGGCGCCACCCCTTCCCCGGCCCCGGCCTGGCCGTGCGCTGCCCCGGCGTAGTCACCAGGGACCGCCTGGACATCATCCGGGAGTGTGACGCCATCTTCATCGGCAACCTGAAGAAATACGGCTGGTATGAAAAGGTCTGGCAGGCCTACGCCGGCCTCATCCCGGTGAAAACGGTGGGCGTGAAGGGAGATGAACGTTCCTATGAATGGGCCACCAACCTGCGCGCCATCGTATCGGAAGACGCCATGACGGCGGACTGGGTAGAACTGCCCCGCCCTGCTGCGTGAAACCAGCAACCGCATCCTCAATGAAGTGAAGGGCATCAACCGCGTCCTTTACGATATTTCCACCAAGCCCCCGCCTCCATTGAGTGGGAGTAATACTATACCGCCCCTAAAAGGGAGGCTGTAAAGTCCCATGAATACAGGTCTTTCGATCTCTATTGCATGGCGAGAGGATAAACCCAGCGAGGTTAAAGTTTAGTTTATCCTTAACCTTTTGTTTGCCACAAAGCGCAGGCACCGTTCCTTGCCAATGGCAGGGGCGCACCGCTGCTCCCTGCTGGTAATTTGCAGAATAGCATCGTATATCACTTCCTGCGATGGAGGAGTAAAAAGGTATTTATAATAACAAGAAGGCAATATTGCATGATTGAAATTGAATCTAACAAGCAGGCTTGGGGTAAAATATCAGAAGAGCATTATCATCACTTTAAAGCTTTACTAAGTGATGATAATCTTCACTTGAACTATTATATACAGGAAGAACTGGGTGACATATCAGGCAAGGAAATAATCCATTTACAGTGTAATACCGGTGCAGATACATTGATACTTGCCAAAACAGCTAAAAGCGTGGTCGGGGTAGATTTAGTTCCTGAAAACATATTTTTTGCAAATAAACTTGCCGGCGATCTTAATTTTAAAAACGTAAAATTCATTGAAGCCGACATCATGACTTTATCAAAAGTTCATGGTGAAAAATACGATATTGTCTTTACCTCGGAGGGAGTATTGGGATGGCTTCCCGATTTGAATGTATGGGCGAATACCATTCGCAGTCTTTTTTTAAGGATAACGGCTATTTGTATGTATTTGATTCACACCCATTTTTTCTTTCCTTTGATGAGAGCAAACTGGACAAGGAAGTTTTCGAGATTAAATATCCCTATTTCAGTAAAATTCCCTCTGTGGATAGTTCCATCGGCGGATACGCCTGTGAACCGAAAGATGGCGTAAAATCCTATTTCTGGATGCATACGGTTTCGGATATTATTAATTCATTGACGAGGGCCGGTCTGCACATTGAATATTTTAATGAACATGCTGAAAACTTTTATGATTCTGGAAATATGCAGGCTTCTTCTTCAAAGAAAGGGCTATATGCGTATAGCTGCAACAGGGACAAGTATCCCATGTCATTTAGCTTGAAAGCATCTGCATACCCTGCAAAATGCGCCAGGTGTTGAAGGAAATGCTGGGCAGCATCGGCGCCAAAGTATCCATCGGTCATTCCTTCACCTGCGACTACGGGCGCAACATCCACATCGGGAACAACGTCACCGTCAATACGGGCTGCACGTTCGTGGACTGCAACAGGATCACCATCGGCAGCAATGTGCTCATCGCTCCCAATGTGCAGATTTACACCGCTACGCACCCCATTGAGCTGAATGAGCGCCTCACTCCCGTGGAAACGGCGGAGGGCATGGAATACATTCGCCATACCTTCGCCCTTCCGGTGACGATAGAAGACGGCTGCTGGATTGGCGGCGGCGTCATCATCCTGCCGGGAATCACGATCGGAAAAGGCAGCGTCATCGGCGCCGGAAGCGTGGTCACCAAAAACATTCCCCCCGACAGCCTGGCGGCGGGAAACCCCGCAGGGTTATCCGTAAAATCAACGGGAATCGCGAACAATGATTAAACTGATCGCTTTTGACCTGGACGGGACGATAGGGGAGACGGTCCCCATGTGCATCCGGGCGTTTGAAAAAGCAGTTTCCCCCTACGCGGGCCGTACGTTGAGCGAACGGGAAATTACGCAGACCTTCGGCCTGAATGAAGTAGGAATGATTAAAATGGTCGCCGGGGAAAAATGGCAGGAAGCCCTTCATGATTTTTACCCGGTTTATGAAAAAGATGCATGAGGAATGCCCGGAACCGTATGAAGGCATTCGCGAATTGATCAACACCTTGAAAAAGGAGAGAATATTGGTTGCCCTGATTACCGGAAAAGGAGAAAAGAGCTGCCGCATCACGCTTGAACAATTCGGCATGCAGGATCTGTTCTGCTCTGTCAAGACCGGTGCGGAAGACAGGCCGAACAAGGCGGAAGCCATTGGGGAACTGCTGCATGACTGCCACCTGGCAAAGGATGAATTTTATTACGTCGGGGATGCGGTATCGGATGTAACCGCCTGCAGGAAAGCGGGCGTGACCTGCCTGTCCGCCGCCTGGGGAACTACCGCGGACATCCGCGGCCTGGAAGAAGCCAACCCTTCAAAAGTATTTTTCAGCATCAGGGACCTGTCGCATTTCCTGCTCCGGACGCGGGAAAACACATAACCTGTTCCGTTTTTTTATTTGCCTTAATCAATCGCGCCCTGCAATCCTGCCGCCATGGACACCGGTTCCATCATCCTCACTTCCTTCCTCTCCACCATTCCCGTTTATCTTTTCTTCGCCACGGGTTTCTATCTGCGCCACAAGCAGGTCATCCAGGCGGACCATGACGCGCCCATCATGCGCATCGCGATGGATGTGGCCTATCCCTGCCTCGTCTTCCACAGCATCATGAAATACATGGTGCTCTCCGGGAATGAAACGCTCAGCAGCGTTTCCTTCTCCCTCCAGGCTATTGGAGCCGGAGCGCTGGAACTTCTGCTGGGCATCGCGTCCGCATGGCTGGTCGCCAAAATGCTGCGCATGCGCATCGGCACCGGCCTGCGCACCTTCACCCTGACGGCGGGGGTGCAGAACTACGCCTTTTTCGTCATTCCCATTATCCAGATGCTGTTCACGGCCAGCAATGACCCCACGCTGGGCGTCCTTTTCGTCCACAACGTGGGGTGTGAACTGGTCGTATGGAGCATCGGCGTCATCATCATCGCAGGCGGTCCGGGCAACCTGAACATGGGCGTCTTCTTCCGCGGCCCCCTGCTGGCGGTCATCGTGGGCCTGGCACTCGCCTGGTCTGGCCTGGGAACCTATGTAGCCCAGCCGCCTCTCATGAAAACCTTTGAAATGATCGGCAACTGCGCCACGCCCCTGTGCCTGATCCTGTTCGGCTGTTCCATGAGAGACCTGTGGCACAACATGAAGTGGGAGCCCAAACCCATCATCTGCGGGCTGCTGACGCGCTTGGGACTGGCTCCGGCGCTGCTGCTCCTGATGGCCTATTTCCTGCCGGTGGACGACTATATCAAGCGCGTCATCATCATCCAGGCGGCGATTCCCTCCGCCGTCATCCCGGTCATTCTGGCCAAACGCTTCGGCGGCCATCCCGACCTGGGCACCCAAATCCTGCTGACCACTACCGTGGCTTCCTTCCTTACGCTGCCCTGCTGGCTGGCTCTGGGTTCCTCACTGGTCGTGCCGTTGTATTAAAGGCGGCGCAGCAGCGTCATCGCCCGGCTGGGACACGGGGCAGTCAAACGGGCCAGCTCCGTGCTTCCGGAACCTTTCCCGTTCATGGATGCGGTTCCCTTGTTGGATACTCCATCAGCAGAACCATTCCAGTCCTGGAACGCCTTTATTCTTTCTGGGCCCCACCACATTTCCATGCTGAAGCTTTCCCACCTTTGTGTTGACTCCCCCGGCGGATGTGTATTGAATGGGCTCCATGAAGTTTCCTGCTCCCCTTTGCACTGTCGCCGTACTGCCGGTCCTGTTTTCCTGTGCGGAGCAGGTTTCCCGGATTGAACATGTGCGGGAGGTTCCCTTGAAAACCACGGTGGTTCCTGCAGAAGATGTAGGCATGCACCGCTCCCAGGCTACTTACCTGCTGCATGGCGCCGTCTCCCAGCAACAGCGCCTCCAGCGTCTGGGCCAATACTACTTCGTCACCTGGAATGATGCGAACCCGGAACAGGCGGCCACCCTGGTCATGATGTACCGCCAGGGAAAAACAGGTTCAGCCGTCCTGACGAAATCCATTTCCTACCCTGCCGGGAGAAAGGGAGGCACGCAAAATTCCGTTTTTGAATTCATCGGGGATGAAGCCAAAACAAAAGGGGAGATTCTCGCATGGAAGCTCGTCCTGAAGGACAACCACGGCAAAACAATCTCCGAACGCCATTCCTACCTGTGGGGAGACGACCATTGACCCTCCGGCAAAAACGCCGAAGGGCCAATGAAAAGTAACCGGATATAAAGGATTGGAACTACGGCTTCCGGGTACAATCACCCAAGGCGTACCCCCTGGTCCTTAATCACTAGGAATGTCTTCCGCCAACACCGGAAGACTTACGCTTCCTGCCGTTTGGCACGGCGCTTGCGGACGGCGGCGGCAAGGTTTTCCAGCACTTCCACCGTGGTGTCCCAGCCGATGCACTGGTCCGTGATGCTCTTGCCGTACACCAGGTCGGAGCTCAGCGGCTGGGCCCCTTCCACGATGTTGCTCTCAATCATTACGGCCACCACCTGGTCGGAACCGTCGGAAATCTGTTCCGCGATGCTGGCGGCCACCGCCGGCTGTTTGCGGTAATCCTTGCAGCTGTTGCCGTGGGAGCAGTCCACCATAATGCGGTTGTTGATGCCGGCCTTCTGCAAGGCTTCCGCTGCTTCCTTCACATGTTGGTCATCGAAATTCGGGCCCAGGGAGGAACCGCGCAGAATCAGGTGGCAGGACTTGTTGCCCGTGGTGGAAACGATGGCGGAAACACCCTGCTTGGTCACGGAAAGGAAGCAGTGCGGGCAGGAGGAGGAAATGATGGCGTCCACGGCAATCTGGAGGCTGCCGCTGGTGCCGTTCTTGAATCCCACGGGCATGGAAAGCCCGGAGGCCAGTTCACGGTGCACCTGGCTTTCCGTGGTGCGCGCGCCAATGGCTCCCCCACGTAATCAGGTCCGCGATATATTGCGGGGTGATGGTGTCCAGGAACTCCGTGGCGGCGGGAATCCCCATGTCACCCAGGCGCAGCAACAGCCCGCGGGCCATGTGGAGGCCGCGGTTGATGTCAAAGGTATGGTTCATGAACGGGTCATTGATGAGGCCCTTCCAGCCCACCGTGGTGCGGGGTTTTTCAAAATACACGCGCATGATGATCACCAGATCCTTTTCAAAGCGCGCCATCTGCTCCTTCAGGCGGGAGGCATAGTCCACTGCGGCCTGGGGATCATGGATGGAGCACGGCCCCACCACCACCAGCAGGCGGTCGTCGTGGCCGGAAATGATGTTCTCCGCATTCTTGCGGGTCGTAGCCACCATTTTGGCGATTTCCGTGGTCGCCGGATAATCCTTGATCAGGATGGCGGGGAAATCAGGGGCTCGATGTCTTGAATGCGTACGTCGTCTGTTTTGAACCAGTTCATGTCTGGGACTTATTGAGGGGTTTTTGAGAGTGGTTGAAAAGAAAAAAATACGGTTTGGAGGCAATATGCCTGAATATATCGCGGGGCCTCGCGGCCATAAGCCGGAAGCCCCGCAAAATAAATCGGTCCCGCCTCTCAACAGGCGGTCCCGGAATGCGTTACCAGGAAGTCACGTTGTCTTCCGTCATTTCCGGATTGTTGATGTGGCCATCCTCCGTGCTGCCCTGCTTGTCCTTGCCGACGCTGTAAACGGCCACGTTCTTGGTCACCATGCGGGAACCGACCTGGACGCGGGGGGTGCGGTCGTCGGGATTGGCATTCAAAATGATGTGGTAGGGGGGATTCCCACGGGTCCATCAGGCCCACGCGGCCGCGGCTTTCAAAGAACAGGCCGGGAGAACCTTCCACATCCGTGGTCGTGGTGTTGAAATAAGCCGTTTTCTTGGGATTCAGCTTCCTGTCTTCATCCCCGCGGTCCATGTAGTTGGTCAGGATGCTCATGATGCGGCTGTCGTCATCCACGGCGGTCGTCATGTAATACTGTCCGTCCTTGCGGGCCTGCTTGGCCATTTCCCGTCCGCTCCAGGCTACGGGAACGCGGCCGTTGTCCAGCATGTAGTTCTCAACGGCTGTCTGCAAACCGTTGCAATCGCTCCGCGCCGTGGTAACCCGTGATTTTTCCATCACGCCGTTCACCACCGTCATGGCAATGCCGGCCAGCGTCAGGATAATGGCGATCACCACAAGCAATTCAATCAACGTGAATCCCTTGGATTTACGGTTCAAAAAAAAGGTGCCTTCATACTTTGCCAAGAGTAGCGCAATTACGGTTCAGGGCAAGCGGAAAACAACCGGAACCGCCAATTTCAAAGCGCGTTTCCGGAGCGGCAAACATGCGGCGCATGGCCCCGGCATGCAAACGCCCCCCGGCTGTCGGAAGACGGCCGGGGCGTTTAAAAAAGAACATTCTTTTTTAATTAGCGGGGCAGGGGAGCTTCCGGAGAGACAGGAGCGGGAGCTTCCGGCACAGCGGGAGCCGGAGCCTGTGAAGAAGCGGCTTCCGCCTCAGCGGCGCGCCTGCGCAGCTCCTCCTGCTGGAGTTCTTCCGGCGTCTTGGCGGGAACGGAGGCTTCCTGCTTGGCGGCGGCCTTCATCATTTCCGGGCTCAGCAGGCTTTCCGAGCTCTTGACGTGCTGGCGGTTGATCAGCATGCCCAGCACCAGGCAAAGAATCTGAAGGCGGAGCCGAAGTACACCGTAGCTTTTTTCAGCACATCCGTAGTCCGCGCGCCGAAGGCCTGGTCCGTGATGGCGGCGCCGAAAGCGGCTCCCAGCCCTTCCTGCTTGGGTCTCTGCATAAGCACCACGCCCAGGAGGAGAAGTGACACAATCACCAGAACGGCAAAGAGTAACTGAATGCTGATATTAAGTGAATTGCTAAAAAAGGTTCATGAACGCGGGGGAGTATGTGTGAATTCAGATGGTTTGTAAAGTCTAGGAAATGATTTCGTTATGCTCGTTGCAAACGATTTTCTTGGGAACGATGGGCTTGTCCGACAGGGCAAAGCTCATGATAACCACCCGTTCGCCCGTCTTGATCAAATGGGCCGCGCCGCCGTTCATGATGACGTTCCCCCGTACCGGCAGGCCCCTGCAGAGTATACGTTTCCAGACGGTTTCCGGACGTGACGGACGCCACGAGGACCTTTTCTCCGGGCCACAGGTCCACAGCGGCCATCAAATCGGCAGGAATTTCAATACTGCCTTCATATTGAACATCGCCACGGGTAATCATGGCGCGATGGATTTTTGATTTTAACTGCTCAACCAACATGACGTCCGAACAACGCGTCCATGAATCACCGGGCCCCTCCAGCGGTAGGGACGGCCCAGCATGCCGGCCGCCTGTAAAAAATCCGCCGCACGCACGGCTTCGCGAATCCGGGTGCTGCTCACGCGCTCCCCGTCCCGCAGGATGGGCGGAACGGCCGTCACCCGGAACCCGTAGCGGCCGGACAAAAGGCGCAGGGTTTCCACATCGCCCGCGCGGCCTCGGCCAAAGTGCCAGTCTTCCCCCACGGCAATCTCCGCCACGCGGCAGGAAGCGCAGAGCTCCCTGATGAATTCCTCCGGGCTCATGGAAGCCAGCCGGGAGGAAAATTCCAGCGTCAGCACCATCTTCACCCCCAGCTCTTCCATCAGGGCGAACTTTTCCGCATCCACCGCCATAATGGCAGGCGGCACGCTTTCCGGGCGGACACGGGCCAGCGGATGAGTGCGGAACGTCAGCACGGCGGCAATGCCTCCGTCACGGGCCGCGCCTTCCACCGCTGCGGCAATCACTCCGGCATGCCCCAGGTGCAGCCCGTCAAACATCCCCATGGCCCAGTGCACGGGGGAAGAAACACCCTTCAGTTCCTTGAACTCCCGGTAAATGACCATGCTGCTACCTGGCAATCAGAATGTCCGCCAGCTCCTCCAGGGAAAGCGAGGGCGCTCAAATGCGCTCCGCAGCCCAGCGCCTTCCCGATGTCATACGCATAGGAACGCACGTAAAAACCCTTGGAGCATTGAACGGTAAAGTCCACTTCCGGAACGGCCACGCGGGAAATTTGATGGCCGAACACCTCCACGGGCCGCGGCTCCCTCACAACTTCCTGCCCCTTGCGAGCCAGCTTGTACAGCGGGACGCCGTCCTTTTTAATGGCGGAAACCATCGGGGGAATCTGCTCAAAAGCGCCGTCAAACCGGTCAAACGCCTCGCGCACGGCCTGTTCCGTCACGCCGTCCACGGAATACTCCGCCACCACTTCCCCCATGGCGTCCTGGGAAGAGGTTTCCACTCCCAGCGTCAGGGTTCCGGCGTATTCCTTGTGTTCGCACATCAGCTTGTCCTGAAGCTTGGTCGCCTTTCCCACCACCAGCATCAGCAGCCCCGTAGCCATGGGGTCCAGCGTGCCGCAGTGGCCGATCTTCTTAATCCCCAGGGATGAAGCGTTCATGAAATCTGCTGTTGGAGCACGCGTTCCACTTCCTCCTGCATGGCCTTCAGGATGGTGAGGCGCACTTCTTCAATGGGTCCCCTGATGCGCACTCCGGCGGCCATGGCATGTCCGCCGCCTCCAAAACGGGAGGCAAGCTCCGCCACGGATATTTCAGGGGTCTTGGACCTCAGGGAAATGCGGATACGGGGATCGTCCTCCGCCTCCTCCAGATAAGCGGCCAGCCAGACTCCCTGCACAGAACGCAAAAGGTCGATCAGGCCTTCCGTGTCCTCCGGACGGCTGCCGATCCGTGCCTTCGCCTCATTCGTCAGGCAGAACGTGCAAATCCTGCCGTCCGGCGTCAGCCTCATGCCGTTCAGAGCCTCGCGCATCAGCTGCATCTTCACCCAGGGCTTTTCCTGGTAAAGCTGGCGGTTGATGTCCTGGACGTCAACGCCCATCCGGATCAAATCCGCGGCCAGCTCCATCACGGCCGCCGTCGTCATCTGGTACTGGAAGGAACCCGTATCCGTGCTGACGGCCACGTATAGGGCGTCACGCATTATCGGGGTAACGGGAACGCCCAGATACTTGAAAAAATAATACAGCACCGCACCCGTGGCGCACTCGTCCGGCAGAACGCATTGCACGTCCCCGAACAATTCATTAGTCTGGTGGTGGTCGATGTTCGCCCACACCTTCACTCCCGCCAGGGCCTTCAGACTGCGTTCGCCCAGCCTCTTGAACGCGCCGTTGTCCACGGAAACGGCCACTTCCACGTCCACCGGCTCGTCAGGAGTGGGGATGATATTCTCCACGCCCGGCATAAAGGCCAGATTGGAAGGCACGCCGTCCTCGTTCATCATCACCACCTTCTTGCCCATCTGCTTCAGGGCTTCCCCCAGGGCAAGCGTGGAACCGATGGCGTCACCGTCCGGATGCACGTGCGCAATTACCGCAAAGCTGTCGTGTCTGCGGAACAGGTCCGCCAAAGGCGCAAATTCGGGACAATGTTTCCAATCTTCCATATGTTCTGCCGCATTTTTATAGAAAAAGCCGCACTTGGACAATCACCAAGTGCGGCTTGAAAAGTCGTACCTAATCCCGGAAGAGGATTACTTCTTGGACTTCATGACCACCGGAGCCACATCCACGGCGGGCTGGTTCAGGTCATTGAACTTGGGAAGGGGGGTCAGGGGGGGAGCACCCTGATCCTGACAGCAGCAGGAAGCCATGATGCTCGCCGCAAAAGCGGCAAGAGCCATAACGGTAATCTTCTTCATATGCGTGGTTAAATGATGGGTGATAAAGGATATGGAAATATCTTGGAGCATAAAAGCATACCATGCGGGCGCCCGTCAATCAAATTTGCTAAAATCTCCCAAGGGGGCGCCTTTCCGCCTGCTTCTCCCCGCAATCGGGCCTTTCTCAAATGGCAAGACGCATAAATCGCTCGCCTGCGGTCCTCAGGAATTATAGTCTCTGCCAAGCCGCTTCCCTTCCATGCCCTTCTCCGTCAGAATACTCCGGCTTTTCGGCACCCTGCTGCTGGGCGTCTGCGCGCTCGGCGTAGCCGGCATTACCTGGGCGTACCTGATAGAACCCAATCTTCTGTTCGTCCGGAAGGTGGACTACCGCGTCCCCCAGTGGAACGGCCGCGGAAAACCCGTTAAAGTCGTCATTGCCGGAGACCTTCACCTGATGCCCACGGCCTTTGATGAAGTGAGGGCGCTGCGCTACGTCCGGAGAATCATGCAGCTTCAGCCGGACTTGATCCTGCTGGTAGGGGATTATGCCCGCGGCGCCAGCAGAAACGCCAGCATGAGCCCCGCCGCGGCCGCCCGGCTGCTGCGGGGGCTGGCAGCGCCCTGCGGCGTCTTCGCCATCCAGGGGAACCATGACTTCACCTTCGGCTGGGACAACTGGCGCAAGGAACTGACCCGGGCCGGCATCACGGTGCTGGAAGACCAAAGCGCGCTTGTCACGTTCAAGGACGGCAGGCAGCTCCAGCTATCCGGAATGCTGGACACCTCGCGCAATTCCAAAAACGGCTCCCCAAGCGCCAGTCCCCGGATATACCCCATTTCCTGCTTTCCCACCGTCCGGAAGCGGATCACATGCTTTCCCATGGGGACGCGGACATCGTCATCAGCGGCCATACCCACGGCGGCCAGATACGCCTTCCCTTCAATCTCCTGTGGTTTGAAGCCAGCCCGGAACACGCCCAGCCCTACACCTACCCCTGGCATATTTCCGGCGGCAACACCTATCTGATTACCAAGGGGCTGGGAACCAGCACGCTCCCCCCTCCGCTTCAACTGCCCTCCGGAGATCTATCTGCTGGAACTGCACTGACGCCGGCAGCCCTTTTCATGCCGGACTAGACGGCGGCGGGAAAAGGATTTTTCTTTTGTTTCTTGATTTTTCGCGGCCATGGACCAGCATGGAGAATGGTTCCGCTGTTTTCCATGATGACTACTTCCACCAATACCAAATCCACCCTCAGAAAGAACGCCGTCCTGTTTGGCAACGGTTTGATCCGCACACTGGGAAGCCCAAGCAGCATTGACCTGCTCAAGGAAACCGTCTGCCCTCCCTGCAACGGCGGTGAAGGCTGCAAGCAAGACATCTATTGCCCGTTCAGAGACCAGGGGACTATCTGCCTTTTCCCCTGATTTACGAGTATTTGATCCTGAAAAAACAAAAACGGCATCCGGAAGCCGACATGGGCAAAGTATCCTCCGATGTGCGTGACCGGCTCAAGAAGAAACTGGAAGAGTTCACCCCGCAGAAATATCCCGGCTCCGTTTTACACCAGCTTGCCGCCCTTCCAATAGACGACTATCTGACCACCAATTACGACACGTTCCTGGTGCAGATCCTGGAATCACAGCATTACAAGACAAGCCAGCACCGGAATTCGGAAACCAAATACAGCATCCGCCGCCATGTCTGCATGGAGAAGGAACGCCGCTCCCTCCGCATCTGGAACATTCACGGCACCTATAATGAAAAACCCTCCTCCTTCACGATTCAATACGGGTATGAGCACTATTGCGGCTGCATCGGTAAAATTGACAGCTATTTAAAGGGAACCTACACTTACTGGGTCCAAAAACAGAAAAAAAAAGAAATAGCGGGCATCCCGGAAAAGCTGCGCAAGCCGCAGCTTCAACTGGAGGAATCATGGATTGACCTGTTTTTCTTTTCCAACGTTTACATCATGGGGCTGAATCTTTCTTCGGAAGAAATAGACCTGCTGTACATCCTGAACCTCCGGTCACGATGGCTGCGCGATTCAAAAAAGGCGCGCTGCATCCAAAACCGCATCGTTTTCTACGGCCAGCCCGCCAAAGCCATGAAAGCCCTTCTGGAAGAATTTGATGTGGAGGTTTGCTCTTCTTCGCCCACGCCTCCCGGAAAAAACGCGAAAGGTACGGATTACGAGAAGTATTACCGGGCGGTTTTACGTGATATCCAGTACAGAATAAAACAGGCACATTAACCCGCATCCGGCTTCAGGAGCATGTGCCATCCTCCTTCTCAAACTGCTTTTGAAGCCTGAGAATTTTATTCCTGGTCATCCGGTAAACAGGCCGGTAAAGGTGCTTTTTCAGGATGGCCGGGAGGGTTCTTCCGGGCAGCGGGCCATGCAGCAGCCCGGCTTCACGCATGGCGCGTTCGTAACGTTCCCCTTCATAGCGCCAATTATACCGCCAGGGCTTGTGCACCCCTGGTAATGCAGAATGCCCGGTTCCAGCGCCGCTTCCACCGCCTGGCGCGGCGTCACTCCTCGCCAGAACCGTTCCCTGGGGTCGTTCTTCAGGATGCGGCGCGTCAGGCCGTCATGCCAGTTCCAGCGCGGATGCAGCGGCACGGTCAGCTCGCACAGGGCGCCGTTCAGCGCGTCCTGGTCCGGACAGGTCAGCCTGTCCCGGTGGCTGACGGCATAATCCAGCACGGCCCTGACCAGGTTCTTTTCCCGGAAAACGTCCACATTCATCAGCAGCACGCCGGAATTGAAATACCCCGTGCAGGTCAGCGGCATCTCCAGGCGCTCGTTGAAATGGGAGCCGGGCCTGGAAAAATTCTCAAACACCACTCCCACCGCGTTGCCGGACATATCCGTCCGGAACAGCTCCGTCAAATCCCGGCAAACCAGAACGTCAATGTCCAGATACAGGATGTTGCCCCGCTCCTCCTTCAATAACTCCGGGATGAACACGCGGCCCCAGGCGGGCACGGGCCACTGTTCCGTATGGGGAAAGTCGTGCTTTTCCAGAATGCCGGAAACGTCTATGAACTCCAACCGGCACTCAAACGGGGCCGCCAGGCGCTCAACGCTGTTCCGGTTCTCCCCGTCAATGCCGTCGGAAAGGATGTAAATCTTGTAAAAGGTTTCCGGAGCAGCGGTGCTCAGCAGGGAAAAGACGGTAACGCTCAAAGGCAGGATGCCCCGGTTGTCACTGGCCAGGACGACGGCAAATTCATTCTTCTTCATCGGTCGATCGTTCGGGTGGTGTCAGCGGCGCAGCAGCCGGGCGCCCGCTTTGCGCATTCTCTTCCAGTAATAGGAAAAGTCCAAGCCGGATTTTCCGGCCAGCCAGGTTTTCAGCAGTTTTTCTTCCCGGCGGGACAGGCGGGAATCCTCCTCTCCGGGACGGTACAGGTTTTCTTCACGGAGCATTCGGGACACTTTCCGGGTGACCTCTTTCTGGACGGCATGGGGGGCGTACTTGCGGATATTCCGCACGCCCATCACCAGCATTTTCAGAAAAGCCGCCCTGTATTCCTCCAGGATTCCGGCTCGTTTCCACTCTTCCAGCACCAGTTGCGCCACCGTCAGGTAATCCAGCGACTGAAGGGAACTGCCGGACGCAAAGCCGCTGGTGATGGACCCGGCGCGCTTGCGGTAAACGTACGCCGCCCTGCTGACCACACAGGCCCTTCTGCACCGCGGAAAGGCGGCATAGTGGAAATACAGGTCCTCGCAGGCAACGCCCTCGGGGAACCGGATGCCGTGCTCCTCCACAACGGAACGCCGTATCATCATGCCGCCCGCTCCATGGTGTATTTTACCGATGGTTTCCGGCGTACAGGGAATCCATCCCTTTCCGGGGGGCGCGATGTCCTCCGGCAGGAACCGGTCCTCCCTTCCGGGGTCGGACTCATAATAATACCGGAACCCGCACACCAGCTTGTCGGCGTCCAGCGCCTTCGCACGGCTGTACATCTCCTCCAGCAAATCCGTTTCCAGCCAGTCGTCTGAATCCACCAGCACCAGGTATTCTCCCTGCGCATGGCTCATCGCCAGGTTCCGGGTGCGGGAAAGGCCGCCGTTTTCCGGGGCCTGCACCACTTTCACCCGCTGGTCCCGCTCCGCAAACTCCCGCAGGATGGACAGGGACCCGTCCGTGGAAGCGTCGTCCACGCAAACCACTTCCAGCTCCCGGAGCGTCTGTGCGCAGATGCTTTCCAGGCACTGGGCCAGATACGGTTCCACATTGTAAACCGGAACCAGCACGGAAATGTTCACGGGAGCCGTCATGACGCCTGCGGAGTGGCCGCCATTTTTGCAGGTTCAAGCTCTTCCTGCGGGGGGGCAGGAAGGGCTCCAGCGTGGACCACGCCTGGTCCACCGTAATTTCCTCAATGGAGCCGGGGGAAATCAGGTTGGAAATGCACCGGGCCGTAATGGCGGACTTGCGCGTCCGGTGGCAGAAAATAGCGGTCACCGGGACCCCGGCATAGGCGCACATGTGCGTAGGCCCAGTATCATTGCCCACACAGGCCAGAGAACGGAGCGCCATCTGGGGAATATCCATCAGGGTGGACTTGCCCAGAAAACTGACGGCCAGGGGGGAGCTGGCGGCAATGGCCTCCACCTCCGCGGCCTCCGCCCGGGTGCCGATCACGACGGAGGAAATGCCCCTTTCCGCCAGGCGCCGGGCCAGGGCGCAGAAATTCTCCACGGGCCAGCGCTTGTAGGGATGGCTGGGGGAACAGCCCGGAATCATCATCACGTAGCGTTCCGGAAGCTCGTCAAAATGCAGCCCTTCCCCGTGCATGAAAGAGAGGTCCGTCAGGACGCGTTCCAGGTGGAACGGTTCCTTCACCACCCTGCCAAACCGGAAGCCGCCTTTTTTCAGCAGCCTGCGCCGTTCCCCGGAATTGCAGGCCACCCAGTCCATGTCATGGTCCAGCAGGAAGCGCACGGCGGGATAATAACGCTTCCTGGTGCGGGAAGATTCCTGGAGGTCGTACACCACGTCAAAATTCCCTTTCACGATGGAACGGATGGCCCCCCACGTGGCGCCCAGCTTCCGGTAAGGCAGACGGTTGTCCACAATGAAATCGTCAAACACCCCGAGCTGTTCCGCCATGGGAACAAACATCCCCATAGTCATCAGGGTGATATGCGCCTCCGGATGGAGCTCCCGGAGCCGCTTCATCGTCCCCATGGCAAGCACCACGTCGCCAAGGGCGCCGTGCTTGATCATCAGAATGCGCTGTGCGGGCATGGGCGGAAAAAGGAATGCGGGTTAAACGTAGCTGTCCTCCCTGTCCAGATATTTCTGCACGTACTGGCGCACGCCGTCCTCCAGGGAAGTCATGGGGGCTGCATAGCCGGCGGCGCGCAGCCTGGAAAGGTCCGCCTGCGTATAATACTGGTACTTGCCCTTGAGTTCTTCAGGCATCTCCCGGTAGGCGATCTTTTCCTGGAGCCCCAGCGCATTGAACGCCGCCTTCGCCAGATCGTAGAAGGAGCGCGCCTCCCCGGACCCCACATTGAACAATCCGCTCACCTCCGGATGGTCCAGCAGCCAGAGCACCACGTTCACGCAGTCACCCACCCACACGAAGTCCCGGAGCTGCCAGCCGTCCCGGTAGTCGGGATGGTAGGACTTGAACAGCTTCACCGTTTCATTCACCTTCACCTGGGGGAAAATGTGGGCCACCACGCTCTTCTGCCCCCCCTTGTGGTATTCATTGGGGCCGTACACGTTGAAAAACTTGAGCCCGGCGTACTGGGGGGGAACCGGCCGCCCTTCCTTCACCTCCCGGGCCACCTTGCGGTCAAACAGGGCCTTGCTCCAGCCGTACGCGTTCAGGGGGCGCAGGGCATTGACGTGCTCCAGGGAGGAGTCATCGTCAAACCCCATGGAGGCGTCCCCGTACGTGGCCGCAGAAGAGGCGTAAATAAACTGCTTGCCGTACAGGGCGCAGAACTCCCACAGGCGCCAGCTCAGCGTGAAATTCGTCCGGATGATCAGATCGGCGTCCGTCTCCGTGGTGGCGGAAATGGCCCCCATGTGAATGACGGCCTCAATCTCCTCCGCATGCGCCTCCATGTAGTCAAGCATGTCCTCCGGAGGAATCACGGCGCACAGCTCTCTCTTGGCGATGTTTTTCCACTTGTCGGAAGAGCCCAGCTCATCCACCACCACAAGATCCTTTTTACCGGCTTTTTCCAGAGCGGCGACAATGTTTGAGCCGATGAAGCCGGCCCCACCCGTGACAATAATCATAAGAGAAGAATAAATGAAGAAGTTGTACGGCCTTTTGTACCACATCCACCCGGCCCTAGGCAACTGCCATTTGAGGCGTTCCCGGACTCCAAATTCTCAACGAATTTACAATCCGGATACTCCAACCCCTGGCCGGTCCACGCGGAAAACCGTTGGAACGCAATCCCCGCGCATCCCGCGGAATCCCCGGCATTCATCCCCTTTTCATGCTGACAACGTTAAAAACCTTCGGTAATATTTATCTTGCAAAAATTATCATTGACCACGGATTGTAAATCCGTTACATACATTATCACCTTATGCGTCCCGACGTTTCCATCATCGTTCCCTGCTACAATGTAGCCGCTTATGTGGACGACTGTCTGGACAGCCTGGTTCGGCAGACCCTCCGGAACATTGAAATCATCTGCATCAATGACGGCTCCATGGACGATACCTGGGCGCACCTGCTCCGCTGGAAGGAAAAGGACGGCAGAATCATCCTCCTGAACCAGCAGAACGCGGGCGTTTCCGCCGCAAGGAACGCGGGGCTGGATGCGGCGCGGGGCCTTTACGTCGGCTTTGCGGACCCGGACGACTACGTGGCCCCGGAAATGTACTCCCGCCTTTTTTCCGCGGCCCTGGAACATGATGCGGACATCGTGGAGTGCGGCAACCATGTCTTCGAGGACTCGTCGGACCGGCTCATTGAGGCCAGAAGGAGGTCGCCCTCCTGGCATTTTGAAAAGGACGCCTCCCCGGCCAGCTTCTTCCGGGACTCCATCTGGGGTAAAATGGACATCTGCGTATGGAGCAAGCTGTTCCGGAAAAGCATGCTGGACGCCCACCGCCTCCGCTTCAATGTGAACCTGAAATCCGGCGCGGAGGATGAAACCTTCCGGCTGATGGCCGTCCCCCACGCCTCCCGCCTCCTGTTCATTCCGGACTGCCTGTATTACTACCGCCTCATGCGGAGCGGTTCCCTTTCCCGCCGCTGCAATGACCCCACCTACTTCAAATGCGTGCAGGAATTCCAGCGTCTGCTGTACATCGTGGACTACTGGAAGGAACACGGATGGCAGAATGAAGGCCTGTTCGCCTATGGCGTGCGGAAAATCAGGCCTTTCTTCGTTTCCAAGCATCCTCTTTTCCACCAGATGACCGCCGTTCAGCAACAGTCCCTGCTGGACTGGTGGCACCTGTTCTACCGGAACGCGGAAGGGGCTCGGTTCCTCTCCGTCCTGCCGGGCCGGGACAGGCAATTGGTGGACCTGCTGAACTCGGCGCAGCCGCCATCCAACGGCTGGGGCCGCATCCTGCTGGCGGCCTGTTCCCTGCTTCCCGGACAGAAGGGACGCTATTACTCCTGCAAAAGAATGCTCGCGGAACATTTTTCCCAAGCGCATTCCAACGGTTTCCAAGGGAAAAACGCCTCGCCGGAAGAGCCGTTTGACACATCGCCGCCTTCCCTGTAAATTGCCTTATCCCTACCTTCCGGACAATGAACCGCTTTCTCTCATTCGCAGACTCCCGCATGGCGGCCGCCCTGAAACGGCTGGGCAGGCAGGCGGAAGCGCTGGGATTTTTTCGATGAGATCACGCTGTTCACGGAACATGACCTTTCCGCGGGAATTCACCGGCCGCATGGGCAAATACCTGACGCCGTCCTGCCGGGGATTCGGGTACTGGTCCTGGAAACCCTGGGCCATCCACCACGTCCTGCAGGACATGCAGGAAGGCGACCGCCTCCTGTACCTGGATGCAGGCTGCCATATCAACATTAACGGAGCGAAGCGTTTCCGGGAATACGTGGACATGCTGGACCGGGACAGCCGCGGCATGCTGGTTTTCACCAACGGGCAGCCGGAATACAAATGGACCAAGGGGGGACATCCTGCGCCACTTCGGCGTTTCCGGGGGAAGACGTCCATGTCACGCACACCCAGCAAATTGCGGGAGGGCACGTCTTTCTGAAAAAAGAACCCGGTCACGGAAAGCCTGATCCGGGACTGGCTCCATGTCTTTTACGACCATCTGCACCTGGCGGACAATTCTCCCTCCGCCTCTCCCAACCTGCCGGGCTTTGTAGAAAACCGGTATGACCAGAGCATCTTCTCCATCCTGTGCAAGCTGCAGGGCATCACCGCCCTGGACGGTACGGAAACCTATGCGGAGGACTGGGAACAGCTTTCCTCCTTTCCATTCCAGGACAGGCGCGACATGGGAATCCCGCGGACCGCAAAAAGGCTGGCTGCAAAAATGCAGGCAGCTTCTTCTTCCCGCCAAAAAGGGCGGATTAGGAATCCGGTAAGGATGCCACAGCTCGGAAAAAGCTCTCCTTTTCCCCCCTCCGGGATGGTCCAATTGCCGCTCCATCAACATTCTCCCCATCTCCCTTTCATGGTCGCGTACCTCCCGGGAGCCACGGCCTCCCGGCCCTGATACCTATCGCCTCCGGAACGCAGCAACGGCTATTTAATATTACTTATACTATTATATACAATGAGTTATATCTATTATAGCCAGAAATCTTCCGCTCCCAGGCGCCGAAGCCGCAAAACACCGTCAATCAAAATATCCTTTCACAGCCGCGGCCCTCCGTGAGCCAGCTTCCCCTGCTTCTTGTTGAAAGAAGAAGCCTCCCTGACATCAGGGCCAGCGTCTGCCGGTTCACGGAATAACGGCAAGCGAAATCTTCCCAAAACGTTTTTCTTTCAGATTTGCAGGCTTGACGCCGGATTCCTAATCCTCATACTCCCCTATGTGACTTCTCCTCAACGCAGGACAGTATTCCAAGTCTCCCACAGCGTGTCGGCCAGCTCCGCTCCCTACCGGTTGAATGATGCCCTGAACCGGAATATTTCCGATATGGAATCCGTCCTTCTGCTCAGGAGGCGCAAGGGAATAGACGGCCTGGAAATCAGCAGATCCGCCGCCAGAAGAGCTACGGACGCGCTGCGCCGCCATCTGGCGCATGGATTTGACGCCCTGCTGCCGGAAAGAAGGAGGGACCTGCCCTTCTCCCTGAACGTGCTGGGCATGGGGTTCGACACCGCCCAGATGGAGAAAGCCGACCTGGTGCACCTGCACTGGATAGGCGGCCGAACGGTGGATTTCACGCGGCTGAGCCACATCCGCCGCCCGCTGGTCTATACGCTGCACGACATGTTTGCCTGCACCGCGGGGTGCCACTGCACCATGGACTGCGACCGGTTCCGGGACGAATGCCGCGGCAGTTGCCCCCAGCTCGGCACTCCCCGCCTCTTCCGCGGCCTTCCGGCGTGGCTGTTCTCCCGCAAGCGCCGCTCCTTCGCCCGCATACCGTCCCTGACGCTGGTGACGCCCCCTCCCTCTGGCTGAAAAGGGAAGTGGAAAAAGGCTGCATGTTCCCCGGAAGAAGGATTGTCCAGATTTACAACCCCGTGGATACGGACCTCTTCCGCCCGGCGGAAGACCGGGAGGCCATCCGTGCGGCCCTGGGCATCCCGTCCGGAGCCTTTGTCATTGCCTGCGGCGCAACCGGCCTGTTCAATCCGGTCAAGGGAGGCCATTTCATCCCCCTGGTGCTGGAGGAACTGTACCGGCGCGGGCACAGGAACCTTCATCTGCTGCTCTTCGGCAACCAGGAAAAGAACGTGGAATTCCCCTCCCCAGCACAAATGCCGGCTTCATTACGGACATGAACAAGCTGGCCGGGCTTTACAGCGCGGCGGACATCTTCCTGAATCCCACGCTTCAGGACGTCCTTTCCAACGTAGCTCTGGAATCCATGGCCTGCAAGACCCCCTCCGTCACCTTCCGGACGGGCGGAGTTCCGGAAGTGGTCCTGGACGGCAGGACGGGGCTGGTGGCTCCCCAGGGAGACCTGAATCAAATGGCAGGCCACTGCGAACGGCTCATCCGGGACGGAAAGCTCCTGCTGGCCCTGGCGGAGGAAGGCCGCCAACACGCCGAACAAACGTTTTCCTACCCCGTCATTGCCGCGCGGCACGCCGCCCTGTATGAAGAAACGCTCCGGGAATACCGTCGCGAAGGGTGAAAAAGGCTGATGTTTAACCGCCGGGCAACCTTCCCCCAACACGCCCGGCCGGCCCCTGCCTTTGTCATTGACAAGAAAGAGCCGCCCCATACACTCTCAACCACTCCGACCCGCCTTCTCCCATGAAAACGCTTAAAATCTCCTTTTTTTACAGTCCACTCCGGATTTCGGCAGGGAAGGCATTTACCAGCTCCTGAAAGACCGTTACCGCGTGGTGGAAGACGATTCCGACTTCGACTACCTGATCGCCACCCCCTGGTTTTACGTCAACCGGGAAGCGTTTTACGATTTTCTGGAACGGGCCCCCGGCCATATCACCGTCATGTACGGCTGCCATGAAGCCATCGCGCCGGACTTCATGCTGTTTGACTACTACATCGGGCTGGATGCGGTGCCCGGAAGCGACCGCACCGTCAAACTCCCCTTCCTGCGCCACCATTTGCAGGAAGTGCACGGCGGCAAGGCAGGCCTGGACGTCCGCGCCCTCCTGGCCTCCAAAACGGGCTTCTGCAACTTCATTTACGCCAACCGCAAATCCCATCCCAACCGGGACGCCATTTTTCACAAGCTCTCCTCCGTCCGGTTCGTCAACTCCCTGGGGCCCCACCTCAACAACACGCCGGGCGACGGCCACCGGTCGGAAGACTGGTACGCCTCCTCCATCCGGATGAAAAAAGCCGTACAAATTCTCCATTGCCTTTGAAAACGCTTGGTACCCCGGCTACACCAGCGAGAAAATCGTCACCAGCATGCTTGCGGGCACCATCCCCATTTACTGGGGCAATCCGGAAATCGGAAGGGAATTCAACTCCGCCGCGTTCATCAACTGCCACGACTTCCCCACCCTGGACGACGCCGCGGCCTACGTGAAGAAAGTGGACGAAGACGACGGCCTGTGGTGTGAAATCATGTCCCGCCCCTGGAAAACCCCGGAACAGGAAGCCCTCTTCCTGGAAGAAACGGAACGGGAAACCGCCAAACTTTACCGGATATTCGACCAGTCTCCGGAAGAAGCGCGCCGCAAGGGGGACGGCACATGGATTGCCTACTACCAGCGCTTTTTAAAACGCGGCCACAGGCTGCGCCTGGCATGGCGGCGGCTGAAGAACCGCCTGAGCCGCTGACCCAGGCTCCCGGACAAATCAACTCCATCCCGGCTTCTCTCGCTTCCTCTTCACTTTCTCCCCCATCCCTGTATTTGCCTTCTTTCCGCCTCATGAACAAATGCCTTTCTGAAAACTTTTGTTCACCTTCCCTCCAGCAGGCCGGAAATGCCGCCCACGGAACCTACTTTCCGCACATCGACGGCCTGCGCACCTTTGCCGTGCTGGCCGTCGTCCTGTACCATTTGCAGGAATGGATCTGCCCGGGAGGGTACACGGGCGTGGACATCTTCTTCGTCATCTCCGGCTACCTGATCGGCAGCGGCCTTGTCCGCAGCCTGAAGGAAGGGAACTTCTCCCTGTCCTCCTTCTACTACCGGAGAATCAGGCGCATCATGCCCGCCTATTTCTGCCTGATTGCGGTCGTACTGGCCTTCGGGTGCGTGGTGCTGGCCTGCGACGACCTGCGGACCCTGGGGCGCACCGTGAGGTCAAGCGCCCTCTTCATCACCAACATTTATTTCAGCAGGACCGCTGGGAACTACTTCAGCCCGGCCGCAGAAGAAAACCCGCTGTTGAACCTGTGGTCCCTGAGCGTGGAGGAGCAATTCTACCTGACGATTCCGCTCGCCCTGTGGCTGCTCTGGAAATTCAGGAAAAACGCCGTCAAGCCCGTTCTCTGCGGAGCCCTGGCGCTCTCCCTGTTCGCCGCCGTCTACCACATGGGGAATCTGGAGCATAACAAGGCCTTTTACCTGCTTCACTGCCGCGCCTGGGAACTCCTGGCAGGCTGTCTCCTGGCCCTGGCTCCCGCCGCTACGGAACAGGGCCGGGGAATACGCTGGCTGCGGCTGGCGGGGTGGGCCGGCATCCTGCTCCCCTTTGCCTGTTATTCCTCCTCCACCCCCTTTCCGGGATACACGGCCATTCCTTCCGTCGCGGGGACGGCCCTGCTGATCCGCTACGGAAGCCACGGCTGGTCCGGGCGCATCCTCAGGCACCCGGTCAGCACGGGCATCGGCAAAATCTCCTACTCCCTGTACCTGTGGCACTGGCCCGTCATCGTGTACTGGACCTACTTCTGCTTCAATGAATGCGGTCCGCGGGACTATGCGGGCATGTTCCTTCTCTCCCTTCTTCTCGGTTTCCTTTCCTGGAAATTCGTGGAAACCCCCTTCAGGACAGCCGCCGCATGGCGGAAGCCCGCAAAAGCGTTCCTGCTCACGGCGGCAGGGTGCCTCACGCTGGATTTTGCCGGAGAATGGCTCAAATGGACGGACGGCGCACGGGATTACTGGCACGTGGCCGCCAACAACATATCATTCCCGGAATACTGGAAGGGACCGGCCTTCCCGCCCTCCTTCGGCATCACGCCCCCTGACCGTGCGGTGGTGGAAAAGGGAAACGCCATCCAGCCCCATCATCCGGAGCTGGGAGACGTGACGGACTACCCCTTTGTACTGCTGGGTAAAACCGGGCAGCCCCCTTCCTTCCTGCTTATGGGAGACAGCCATGCCATGGCCAGCTCTCCGGGCTTTGACGACGCCGCCCGGCTCCTCAACCGGTCAGGCCTGTTCTACCGGGCGCGGCTATGCCCCCTGAGCGGCATTTCCGAGTCCGGAGACGCGGATTCCCTCACGCTGCTGCGCATGATGTACCCGCACTGGGAGCACAACATGGACCTGATTCTGGACTGGCTGGAAAACACTCCCCAGATACACACCGTATTCATCCACAACCGCTGGATTGAACTGGTCAACAGCCACCGGGACATGCGCCTGAAACAACTGGTTGCGGACGGGCTGCTCCACACCTGCGCACGCCTTCGCAAGGCCGGCAAGCAAATCGTGCTGCTGGGTCCCGTGCCTGAATGGACCTTCGGCCCGCGCAAACTCATGCGGCGCAATGCGCTGCTGAACGCCAACCGCGCGGACCGCCTGCTGGGCGGAGACTTCATCACGCGGCAACGCCCCGTATTCGCCCTGCTGGAGCACATGGAATCCACGGGCCTGTGCCGCTTTATCCCGCTGCACGGCGCCTTCCATAAAAACGGGCGGTGGCTGGAAGAAGACGAAGGGCACCTGATGTACTGTGACGACAACCACCTTTCCCCCCGGGTTCCAGGAAAATGGTTTCTGGCATCCTCGACCAGCTTTTTCCGGGGATGGAAAGCACGGTGTCCAACTGACGGAAGCTCCGCACGGAAAAACGCCCAATCCTTTGACATTGACAAGGAAGGAAGGCCCCCTACACTGACGTCATGCAGCGCCGCCGCCGCGATGCTTCCGGACGGGTTGCCCGACGTACGGCGGAAAACCCGCGCGCCGCTTCAACGCCTCCATTCCCATGACGGATTCCTCCCGCCCCATACGCATCAAGGTCATCAGAAAATCCACCAAGGCCTCCCCGGATAAAACGGAATCCCTGCTGTGGGGCGACTGCCTGTTCTGCACGGACGCCGCCATGACGGACTATGACTGGGTGCTGGTATACGATGAATTCCCCAGGAACTCCATAGGCACCATCAAGGATGAAACGGAACCCCTGCTCTGTCCCCCGGACCAGACCATCCTGATCACGGTGGAACCCCCTTCCATTAAAATCTACAGCCGGGCATACACCGGCCAGTTCGGCACCGTGCTGACCACCCACTCCGTCCGGGACCTCCCGCACCCCAACCATACCCTGGGCCGCGGATGCCTGGAATGGCTGTACATCAAGCCCATGCAGGAGATTCTGGACCAGACGGAATTTCCGAAAACCAAGATGCTTTCCACCATCTGTTCCGCCAAGCAGCACACGCATACCATGCATAAAATGCGTTATGACCTCACGTGCTACCTGGCGGACCGCCTGCCGGAGCTGGACTGGTTCGGGCATGGCATTCAGGAAATAGAAAACAAAACCGTCGCCATGGACGGCTACAAGTACCATCTGTGCGTGGAAAACCATCTGGAACCCCATCACTGGACGGAAAAACTGTCCGACGCCTTCGTCGCCATGACCCTTCCCTTTTATGCCGGGGACCCGCTGGCGACGGAATGCTTCCCGCAGGAAAGCTTCATCCCCATCCCCCTGGACGATCCGCAAAAAGCCTTTGAAATTATCCGCAAGGCCATGGACGGCGGGGAATATGAAAAGCGGCTCCCCGCCATTCGCGAGGCTAGACGCCTGGTGCTGGAAAAGTACAACATGTTCGCCCAGACAGCCGCCGTCATCCACAACCACCGGGGAACGGGAACCGTCCGGCCCGGCGCCACGCTGAAAGGGCGCCACGTCCTGCGGAAAAACCCGCTCAACGCCCTCCGGGAGCTGGCGGATACGCTGGCCTATAAAATCAGGTCACGCGGCAGGCGCGGAACCGGAGCCGGAGTGTAGCCCGGCTGCCGTCCCCAGGATAAGGGCCAAAACTCCCCCCTACCAGTAAATGGAAGTGCTGGACGGCATTTTGCCGATGGCCTTGCGGCAGGCGGACCGGGCCGCCTCCATGCGGTGGAAGGATTCGGAAGGAACGCTTTCCCCCTGGTATTCAGCCAGCTTCCTGCCCGCCAGATTATGCACGGTCACGGTAACCTTCGTCCTGTAGCCGGGCCGCGTATTGGGACCGGGCAGCGTGGTGAAATAATTCCCGTTGCGAATCAGCACATGCTCCTGCGCCGTCTTGCTGACGGTCGCCACGGCTCCGTAGCCGTCTTCTCCGGGGTACATGACCCGGAATCCCTTGGACGAGAGGGAGGCGGCAGCCGTATCCGCCATCTCCCAGTCGGAGCACTGGACCCTGATCTTGCGGTATTTGACCCGGCGTTCGGCGGCGGCCCGCTGATTCTGCTCCATCTCCTTGTTAAACTGGGCCCATTCTTCCGCCGTACATGCAGCCAGGGAGGCAAACACGGCCGCAGCGGCCCATCTGGTCCAAATTCCGTATCTCATCGCTTTAACAGGCATACGTTCTCCCTCCAGCCTGAACCCGGTTCAAGCCGTCTGAAAAACAGATTGTCAACGAAGCCGTAAAACCTTAATCGGATTTGCGGGAGGCGTGCTTCCTGGCCCGTTCCTCCTCCTTCTGCTTCTTCAGGTCTTCCTTCATCTTGGTCTTCTCCTCGGAATCCAGCTTGCCGTCCTTATTGGTATCATACTTTTCAAGGAGGGCGGCCTTCTTTTCCGCGGAAGTCATTCTCTTGGGAGCGTCTTCCTCCGCCATGGAGGGCATGGCGAACGCAGCGGCCATAATAATAAGCAAGTACTTCATCATTAAATGGGGGTTCTTAAACAATCCTCTTCTACTCCCACGCGCTTCCCTTGTCTCTCTTTTTTTAGTAATGCATGTAAATTACACTGCCATGCGCCCTTTCCGCCTCGTGAACGGCTCTCCGGCCTAGGCTTTCACGAACGGGAAAAACAGAGGGATCACCACCACCATGACCAGCCCCATGATCACCTGGAGGGGAACCCCTACCTTCACGTAATCCATGAACGTGTACTTGCCCGCCGGCATGACCAGGGCATTGGGCGGCGTGGAAAAGGGAGAGGCAAAACACATGCTGGTGCCCACGGAAACCGCCAGCAGCAGCGGATAGGGGCTGATGCCCATGCTCACTGCGGATTGCAGGGCGATGGGAGCCAGCAACACCGCCGTGGCCGTATTGCTGATGAACATGGTCAGCAGGGAGGCCGTGAAATAAACGCCCGCCATCAGGGCGAACGGCCCGAATCCCCCCAGGCCGGCCACCAGGCCGTGGGAGATGACCTCCGAGGTGCCGGTCTTCTCCAGCGCCACGGACATCGGCAGCATGGCGGCAATCAGCACGATGCTCTCCCAGTTGATCGTCCGGTACGCCTCCTCCACGTTGCGCAGGCATCCGCACAGCACCATCAGGACGGCGGCGATCAGCACCGCGGCCACCGCGGGCACCCAGTTGAAAACCATGGCCGCAATCATCAGCAGCATGATGCCAGCGGCCAGCGGGGCCTTGTGCGTCAGGGTCACCTTGGACGCCTCCGCCAGCGGCTGGCCCACCACGACCCATTCAAAGGTTTTCTCACTCAGGCGCGCAATATCCGCCCAGGTTCCCTGAATCAGCAGCGTATCCCCGTACTGGAGCTTCACATCCTTCAAATTGTGGAAAATGTAATGGTTGTCCCGCTGGATGGCCAGAATGTTGACCCCGTACTTGGCGCGGAGCCCGGAAGACTTCACGGGCATGTTGATGAGGTCCGAGTTGCGCATGAGCAGCATCTCCGCAATGCCTATCTCGTCAAACTTCAATTTGCTTTTCAGCAGGGAATCCGTATCTTCCGACGTCTTCCGGTTAATCATCACCGCCCCGTATTCCCGGGCGAAACGGTCCACGTCCTCAAACTCCCCCATCACGTAAATGACGTCTCCCCGCGCCACCCGCGTGTCCGAGCCCGCCATGGTCTGGCTGACCGTTTGCAGGAAGGAATGCCGGCTGGAATGCCTGCGGCGCACTTCCACGATGTTCACGTGGTAGCGGTCCGGTATCTGGAGGTCGTGCAGGGGGTTCTCCGTCAGGGCGGAATCCTCCAGCACCCGGAGACGGTAAAGATTGCTGATGATCTGGTACTCGTCTATCAACTGGCTGAGGGACTTGCCCTTGGCCTCGTGTTCCGCCTTGTCGTCATGACGGCCCAGGAACTTCCTGCTCAGGGGAATCAGCAGCAGGACGCCCGTCACGATGCAGACGAGGCCGATGGGGGTGAACGAGAAAAAGCCCAGCCCCTCCATTCCCGCCTCCTGAAGCTGGTTGTTGATGACCAGGTTGGGAGGCGTGCCGATCAGCGTCAGCATGCCGCCCATGCTGCTGGCAAACGCCATGGGCATAAGCAGGCGGCTCGTCTGGATGCCGCCGTCCGCGGCCAGGCTCACCAGAATAGGCAGCATCAGCGCCACCGTTCCCGTATTGCTGACAAACGCTCCGATTCCGGCCGTAACGAGCATGGTCAGCACCAGCAGGCGCAGCTCGCTCTTGCCGGCCAGCTTCATGATCCTGCCGCCCAGCATCTTGGCCAGTCCCGTCCGGAAAATGGCTCCCCCCACCACGAAAAGCCCCACCATCATGACTACGATGGAGTTGGAAAAGCCGGAAAGCGCCTGCTCCGGGCTTAAAATCCCGAACACGATCAGGCACAGCAGGGAACACAGCGCGACAATATCTGAACGGATTCTCCCCTGGACGAACAAAACGGCGGATACTCCCAGAATGAGCAGCGTGGTCAACATGTCAATAAACGGCAGAGATGAAAAATCGGCAAGAGAGAATATCTAACATGTCCTGCGCGCCTTGTCGATAGGCTGAACAAGTCATCCGCCTCCCCATCCTCCGCGCGCATGCTCGTTTCCTGCTTCTCCTACAGGGCGGCGATTCCCTTTTCCCGTTGAACATCACGAACCCGCAACCGCGGAAACAATAAAAAACGCGTTCTTCCGGAGAACGCGTTATGAAAGTAAAAGTGGTGGTAGAGAACCATTTCAAGTATTGGTATTCAATAACTTTAGTTCTATATGTACACTTTTATGTACACTTGAGCGTCATTTTTCCATAATCTCGCTGTCTGTGAGGGTCTGTGATAGTCCATGAAACATATACTCTTATCTTTCCGATGTCCAGAAGATGAAAAACGCCCCCGCCTATTTGGTCAGGGGCGACACTCCATAAGGTTGAAGTTCCTTCAGAATATTAGTGCATTGCTAATCTTCGGATGCCCTGAATATTATATTCTACTTGTCTATTTATTCTTTTTTGAGTGCGTTCTAATTCATCAATTCTCTTGTTGGTCATGTCTTGCGCTCTTTGAATGTTTGCATTTATCGTTGTAGCTAAGTTGCTAAAATTATTTACCACAGCAGCCATGAAGCGATCTGTTGATTCCCCTTGCCTGCGGAGGGTCTGCAACGCTTCATTGATGGCGGCGTTGATCTCGGAAGCATCAAGCGTGTTGTCATCTCCGCCTATACCTTCCAGAAGCCGCTTTTTGCCGGCCTCCCATGCTTCTTGAACAGCTTCCGCCCTTTTCTGCTGTTGGGGCGTTGGATGCTGGGGAATCCCTTCAAAGGGGGCGTTCTTGATCAGCTTCTCTTGCTGTTTGACTGCATCACGAGTTGCTTCTTTCGTGGCGGCATCCCTGGCTTTCTGTCGGGCCTCTTCTTTTTTCCGGGCATCCTGTATAGCTTTTTCTTCTTCCTGTCGTTGAGCGTTTTTCTGCTTTGCTTCTGTATTCCTTTGTTGTGCTGTATCTCTGGCACTTTGGGCTGCATTAAACGCACGGCGTTCGGCCAATTCTTTTGTGGCCTGTTCAAGAGTATCTTCCGCTTTGTATTGTGCTTCTAAAGCTTTTGTCTGTTCTTCCCTGGCTTTCCTTAAAGCTTCATCATTGGCTTTATAGGCATTTTCCCTGGCCGTTTCTGTAGTAATATCATAACCAGCTTCTTTTAAAGCTTGATCGGAATTATCTCTTTGTTTTCTTGCCGCATACAATTTTTCCCAATCAGGGAATGTAATTTTTCCGCTTTCTATTTTAGAAATTTCTCCCTCAATTTGTTTCAATTCATCCAAAGAGAGAATAGGCGTATTTTCTAAGACTGCCAGACGGTCTTTTATTTGATTTAATGATTCAACGGCCTTGCTCAATTCCTTTTCCGCATTTGCAACGCTACCTTGCGCCGCTTCCTCTGCTTCCGTTCGATGTCTGGCATTTGCATCCATTCTTATTCCTTCTTGAACGCGGTCCAGCTTCCGTCTTGCTTCCGGGCTGTTAGGGTCTCCGTATTTTCCATTATAAAAATCAGTTTCAATATCTAGCAGGCGGGCGCGGTCTTGTTCATCAAGAATTTTTGATTGTAAGTCAATCAAACGCCTTTGTTCCCGTACGGCTTCCCGTAAAGCTTCAACTTCAATTTTCCTATTATCGGCAATTCTGGCCGTAAGATCATTTTCTTTTTGTAAAATAGATTCATTATTCAGTTTCGCCTTTAGCTCATTTGCTTCTTTAATGAGCTTATCCATATTTTTCTTTTTTTCCTCCGCTTGCCTTTCAAGTTCATCACTTTTCGACTTAAAATGATTCACCAAGGCAGTAATGCCGGCGGTAAGCCCCTGAAACAGCAGCAAGGCCCAGCCAAGCGGCCCCATAGCCGCCTTGATGGACGTTCCGAACAGACGAATGAACGGAATTGCCCCACGGAGGGAAGAGGACATTCCCAGGATGCGGGCGGCCGCTTCCGTCACTTGCGCGGATAAGCCCCGGACCTGGCGCCGGGTAAGTTCTCCGGCCTTTCCGGCAGCGGTGATACGTTTTTCCAAGTCCTGGATATTCTTCAGGGCGTTCGCCTGGGCTACGTTGTCGCCGGCCTTCCGGGCTTCTTCAAGCTTGGCAATATAGATTTCCAATTCCGCCCGCAATTCCTCATAGGACGCGGCGGCGCGGCGGTTCCCGGCTTCCAGCCGTTCCACGGTTGCCGCTGTCTGCTGTTGCTTCCGGGCCTCCGCAGCAGCCGCTTTTTCCGCGGCCTTGTCGGCGGCGTCCATTTCCTTATTGTAGCCGTCGAGGATCTTTTGAAGGTTTTCATCAAGGTTTTCGCCCCACTTCGCCCCCAGGTCCAAATCTGACATTTTGTTATTGAGGACTTCCGCGACGTCATCAATCTGTTCAAATTTTTCTTGAGTTCTTCCGCCGTCAATACGGCTCCGGTCGCGTCATCGATAAACGCTTCCAGTCCGGGGTTGTCCTGGAACGCCGCCCGCATGCGAGAGCCGGCATCTGTCATCTTATCGGCGAATTCCCCTAGCTTCTCATTGGCGTTTTCAAGGGCCTTGTCATAGGCGGAAAGGTCGCCTCCGGCCTCTATCCTGCCGAGTTCTTCAATCTGCTGCTTTGCCTCTTCGATGCCCTTGGCGTCAACGGAGTACTTAAGCCCTACTTCGATTTCTTTCTTGATTGTCCTGGTGCTTGATGGTCTTTAGGTGTTTCTTCTTTTCCCCTCCCCCGTCCAGTTCCGGGCAGGGAGAGGGGGCTTGGTTCTTTCAACGGTTAGAGGGAAGCTTCCTGTTTTTCGAGTTTCTGGCACTCCTGTACTTGCTGAAAAATATGGTCAGGAATTTCCCCTCTGGACAGGGCGAGCTTGTTAAATTCGAGCCTCTCTTTTAACATCCGGTTTTTCCTCTTATGAAGCTTGTATGCTTTCTTTGAAAGTTGAGTCATTTTCTGATTATAGTAATATTGATTAATATCCGAGATGAAGCCAGCGAGAACAACAGATTGATAAATCCCCGCCTGTTCTGATGTTTTCAGAATGTCGGGCAAAAGCTGATGGATCTCTTTCAACGCAAGTGGGCATTCATACCAGAACTCGCGCATGGATTCAAGGTAACGTACTTGAAGTTCCAACAAGACGGATTCTATATTCTCACTATTTATTTTATTTTCTTTATTATCGAGTTTGTTCTCAATCATATTATTGATATTGGGTTATTGTGTTATTTCTGCCGCCCCGAAAGGAGCAGGCAAAATCTTGAAGGGCCTCCATGCTTCCCGGTAGAAGTACCAGGCCCATTTTTCTATCAGGGCTGCCGCCCGCGCTTCTGATGGCTCCCACACGATAGGCAAGCGGTATCTTACCTCGAAAGTTCCCAGGCTCCCCAGAATGGCCTTGCTGGTCGTCTTCCTTCTGGACAGGTGAAGAGGCAGTTCGTCAGGATGCCCCACAATCAGCAGCCGGGCAAAGTCATACCCCCCGGAGGCGGTGGCATTCTCGCTCGAACCTGTCACGCCCCGCCGTCAGGCTTCCGATCAGGTCAACCATGCTCTTCCTCTCCACCGTGAACCGGGTTTCAAATCTGTCCAGGGAATAATCCCCGCTTTGCAGCGTTCCGCGCCGAGAGGAGAAATGCTGAAAGGTGAGGGGCGTTTGCTCTGTTGTTGATGATGATGATAAGGGGCGTTTCCGGGGTCATTGTTGTCTCTCTCGCGCGTGTGTATAGGTGTGTTTTTTCGCAAAAATTGTAAACGACGTAGTAACTCATTGATTTATCAATCTGAATTTGTGTACAAACGTTTGTAAACCAATCCGGGAGGATTTTCATTAAATCTTAATTATCAATACATTATTTGTGTAACAATTTGTAAACCGCAATTTGTAAACCTTTTCCCATTTGATAGTCAATTCGTTATAAAATCCAGCGGTATTTTTACGCCTCTCGCCGTGGTGTTTACCCTGCTGTTCGGGCGGAAAAGCTGCTCTTCCAGTCCCTTCACGTTCAGGAGAACCTTTTTCACGTTCACCCCCTCCCATTCCGAACCCTTGAATATTTCCCCTATCTTCCGGTTCTTCCTGGTGGCGGCAAGGTAGACGTATTTCTTCCCGTCCGCCGCTTTTCGGACGTACAGGCCGTAGCGTTCAAGGACGGTGGAATCTTCCGATACTTCCGCGCTGGCCGCTTCCTTGATGAACTCCCGGAGGGTGCGGTTCCCCATCATGGGCGGGGAATACCCCAGGAGCCATTCCAGGCAGCGTTCCCCGTCGTCGTCCAGTACGCGGGCGTAATCACTCCCGGATGCCATGGCGGCGCATTCCTGCATGTCCCGGGGCGTCAGGTCGCGTCCGCTGGTGACGAAGTGCGCGGAGGCATACACGGTAGCAAACATTTCCGCGCGGCGGCCTTCCTCTCCCTGTTCGGACAGGTATTGCCGCAAGGCTTCAATGTTGCGGCGGATATCCGGTGCGCGGTAAATGATGCGGGTGACGTATTTGCGCCCCAGGTCCCCGGACCGGATGACGGCGGCCAGTTCGTTATGACGCTGGAAAAGGGGCGCGGTTTCGGAAGGCTCTTTCTTTTCCAGTTCCAGTTCAAAAATACGTGATTGCTCGCTGGACTTTTCAATCATGGAGCGCACGGAGAACAGAAGAAAGGCGTTTCTCATGAGGTAGGTAACGCTCTTGCCGTCCGCGCCGCCCTTGGTGATTCCCACGTCTCCATCCGTGGCTGTCCTCAACAGGGCAAGAATGCGCCCCATGTTGGCGGTTTTGGCGGCGTTGTCGGAATCCGCTTCATCGAAGATGACCGGGCAGGAATCGCTTTCCAGCTTTTGGCGCAAGCCGGCATCCGTGGTTTCCAGCCCTTTGAAGTACCTGGCCATATCTCCCAAGAGAAGCTGCACGCTTTCGCGGAGGGTCGTTTTTCCCGAACCGGAAGGGGCGTTGATCCATCCATGGGCGCGGAAACGGAGATACCCGGATAAAATGGACTGCGTGATCAGCCCCAGGCAAAGAAAGGCGTCTTCGCCGCGTTTCCAGGAGTGCGCCCCAATGAACGCCGCAACGGTGTTCCCTTCTTCGTCCGTCAGCATGTCGTCAGACGGGGCAGGAAGGGGCTTGCCGGGCAGGTAAAGAGGTTTTCCCGTCCGGGCATGGTCCACGGGCAGGAAGGGGCGTTCCTGTTCGTTCTCCGGGCAAAAGAGATAGACGGCATTTCCCGCGTGATAGACGGCGTTTCCGTCTTCGTCCCATACGCCGCATTTACGTATGGCGTCGGCGTTGAATTTCCGGTTTCCGGTTGTTGCAATGCAATAGTCAAGTGCCCTGTCCATGACCTGGCGAAGCGTCAGCTTGCCGTCCGGGTCCAACGTCTTCTGCCACCATTCCACCGGGGCCAGAAAGCGCAGGTTCACCGGCGTATGTTCACGGGGGTTCCAATGGAACAGCTGTTCCGTTCGGCGGGCGTAATAAACAAATTGCGCCCCCTGTGTTCCCAGGGACAGAAAGGGGGGCTTCTCGGCCTCTTCCCGCTCTTTCTGCAGGGCGGCGGCTTCTTCGTCCATGGAGCGTGCGCCTGGGGTCAAAGGCGTGGGGGCTAGGGGCGTGTTCATCCTTGTGCGAGGGCGGGCGCGTTGGAGGTTTTCATGGAACGCATGGACGCAAACAGGCTTTCATACAGTGCGCGTTCACCGGCGCATAGAAGCATGTTCCGGGCGTCTTTGTAGGGGGCGTCCAGTCGCGGATGACGCAGCCGGCGGCGGTCAGCCGTTCCCGCAGTTTGGCGGCGGCTCCCCGTCCTGCCTCGTCCGGGTCCAGGGCAAGAATGACGTTTTTCCCGGCAAGCGGGACTTCCCAGCCGGTTTTGAAGCCTGACGCGCCGGGAATGGCGATCACGGCGGGAATAGTGGCTTCCAGGCTTCCGCGCCCGTCTTCGTAGGGGCGGCCCGTGCAGGGGTCAACGTCCTGCTGGTAGGCTTCCCGGAAGCATTCAAGAGCTTGCCCTACGGCTAAGCAGTCGCTTTCACCTTCCGTGATGATGACAAACCGCTTGCCATGGACGGAATCAAGGCCCCAGGGGGCCGCGGGGTTCCCTATGGACCACATGAAGCGAAGGTCGCGCTTGTTGCCGGCCGTGCGGTTCATGGTTCCACGGGGTTTCCATTGCCCGTTTTCAAGTTTCAGGCAGGGGTTGGCGTGTTTGTCCCTCCGGCGCAATTTGGCCCCGGTATAGCGGGTGTTCCCTTCTTCGTCTTCCGCCGTGTACAGGTATAAAAGCCGGTTGTCCGGCGTCGCCCCCAAAGCCCCCGGCCCAGTTCCCGCGCCGTATGGATCAGCATCATGAGCGGATGAATGCCAAGTTCGCAGGCCAGTTCCCCGGCGAGGCGTTCATCCTTTTGCAGCCTTTCCCGGCAGGCGTCGAGTTCAAATTCATCCGTTGCGGAGACAAAACAGGGCGCGACAGACGGAAGGGCGGCAGCCATGGTCAGGGACGGGCGCGGCCTCACGGGGCTTCTACGAAACGGAAGGGGCGTTCCGTCATCGTCCGGCGGCCTCACTCCTAACACGTCGCAGACGCCCCGCAGGATGCCGGGAAAGTCCCTTTTCGTGTCTAATCCATTGATGCCGGCGTGAAGGTCAAAGATGTCCCCGCCCCGGTCGCAGGACCAGCACTTGAAACGGCCCTCCCCCTGGTATTCCGTGACTTGCAGCTTGAACCGCGTATGCGTTCCGAAAGGGCACGGATAAATCATGACGCTTCCGCGCTGCTGGGGCTGGCCCAGGGTGCGCCGGCAGTATTCATTCAGGGCGTCCGGGGTTTTCAGGTCCGCGAGTTCAAACTTCATGTTTTCCCTCCTTTCCCTTCCCCGTCATAAAGGCGTCCATGTCTTCAACGTTGTATCTCGCATTCCCCGATTTCCCGCCCCGTTCTGGTTGTAAGATACGAACACAATGCGATTCTCTTGCCTCGGATAAATACCGCCCCATACTGGATATGCTCAGATCGTACCGGGCGGCAAGCGTCTTCTGGCTGGCCCATACGGCTTCTATGCTTGTGGGGGCGTCTGTTTCCCTCATGTCCGTTTTCAGGCGTTCAAGAAGCCATTCAGACCAAGCCAGAGCGGCGGTTACGGATATGGGCATCATGCCCATTCCTTCCGCTTCCAGCTTCTTTAACGGATTTTCCGGGAGGGCTTTCATTTGTGCCCTCCTTTCTTCAAAAAATTCTTGAGATCTTTTCTCAAGCCACGCCGTTACTTCGTCAAGTTTGTAACGCGGGTGTGTTCCTTGCTTCCCCATCCCCACAGTAAAATAAATGCGGGGGCATCCTTCCTTGTTGAGCCGAGCTAGCGACCCTTTGCTAATGTTTAGGATTTTACATAAATCGTTACTGGATAAGTATTGCGGATTCCTGCTTAATGGCTCCTTTCTTGTTCGGGTTGGTTGTTTGCTCTCCACCTTTGAAGAGCTATTAAATCCAGAAATACCGCTATTTTTCTTCATTGCAAATTATATTTTTGTCATAATATTGTTTCTCGTTACTGCTTATGCTGTAAGAGAAGATTTTTATATCTTTCATTGATGCCTTTGAGGCAGTCATGAAGCAACCGGGAAGCAAGTTCGGAAGGCACGGGGCGGCTTCCGGCGTCGTTCTGTTGGTGGGAATCCGTTCAATGTCCGCAAGAAACAGCATGGGGAACAAGGCGCGGGGACTTGGCAAACAACGCACAAGTCATCAGGCCCCGGCAAGTCGCGCAAGCCCTCTTTCATCAGGGCTGCCGCTTCCCTAAGCTTGCGGGCGGCCTCGTTGACCAGGGCGGCGGCCGCGTTCGCTTTTTTTCCTGCGTTTCAGGAACAGATGAACCCATGGCGGAAATGTGGATGTCTTTTTTCAAGGCATTCGGCTATGGCCTTCATGCTGGTCCCCTGCTTCATCCATTTTTCCAAAGTGTCCTGACTGGCAAACCCCATGCGCTGAAAAGGCCGCTGATAAGGAGTTTACTTTTTTGCCGGAGGGAAAAGTGATCAGCTTCCCTTTCTCCGCATATCCCTGAACGGCCTTGCTCCATTCGCCGGCGTCAGATGTTCCCGATTCCGATTTTACTGTGTTCATATCGAAGTTCGTTTGCGATTTGTTCGTAGTCTTCCGCCTCCAATTCAACATTGAATATTGCCTTATCCACCAATATATCAATAAGTTGAGGCACGCTTACATGGCATCTTTCCGCCAGCCTCCGCAGTTTGAAGCTCCGTTCATGGGAAAGGGGAAGTGAATAGGTTTCCCGAATGCTCTCTTTCCGGTTCTCCGTATTGTTTGCCAGCGCGGCGGCATAGAGCCATATTTTCAAGGATGGTTCTTTCATTGGCGGTCCGCGTGTTTTTGGCATCCAGGAACAGGAGAAATTTCTTCTTCTCCAATTCGTCTTTCATGATGCCGATAACAATCTTCCTAAGATATTCTTCACAGGATAAACCGGACTTCTTCGCCTCTTCCGTGAGCGCATGAAGAACAGGGGCGGGAAAAGGGATTTCCATTTGATCTGCGTTCATCGAACAATGACCCCTTTCCATTTCGTCAGGGCCGCGCGGTTTTGCACGTCCTGATTGTCCATTTCTACGGCCCGCCAGAACAGGCAGACGGCAAGCCATGCCATTCCGGCAAGGATGATGCCGCGGGCCAGGCTGCACAGAACCGCCCCGGCCAGGGGCAGAACCGTATCAAACAGCGTTTCAAGGCTCATGCCGCTTCTCCTTTCCCGGTTGAGGATTCCTTCAATGACGGGCACGCCCGCCTGTTAATAATGCCGAGTATGTAAGCATCCAGCGAGAGGCCCTTCTTAGCGGCCTCCTGTCTCAACGCCTCCATGGCCCCGGGGTCAAGCTCTACCATGATTTGATGTTGCTTCGTCTTCATGACAAGACAAATATACAACACACGTTGATTTATTACAAGCAACATGTGTTGTATGTTGTCATATTTCTTGCAACCTAAGTTGTAAGAATGTATTAAAAAGCCATGCAGAAAAAAGAGGTGAAAATATGGCTCAAAGCTATAGGGAAGAATCGTGATTGGTTAGCAGAACAATGCAAAACAGGAAAAAGAATCGTAGATTCTTGGCTTTCTACTTCAAGAGCTATCCCTTCACACGCTCAAGCAATGATTTCGCTTCTCATGGAGCAGTACCCCGCCGTGGGAAACGCCCCTGCAACGTATCCAAGCGCGGCAGAAAATGCAATCACCCTCACAGTAAATGATGCCACCTTTGACGCCTGGAACAAGGCCGCCACGGCTGAAGGAAAGCTTCTCCGTCAATGGTGCGTGGACGTGATCAATGAAAGCCTTGAATAAACCGACCCCCATCCCACGCCCAAAAGAAAACGCCCCGTAACGTCTTGCACGTCCGGGGCGTTCCTGTGTCCAGGGGGGAAGCGGTTATTGCTTATCGGAAAAAGAATCAAACTTCCTGACCAGGGCGGAAAGCAAGTTGACCGCACGAAAGCAAGGTGATGACTTTAGCACACCAGAAGCAGCCAAGGCAGGAAAAGGCCCCGGAAAATAGTTCAAGAACGGCAAGGGACGGACTGCTTTGAAAAGTAAACAAGGCCAGTACTACACCCGCAATCAGGGCAATTATTCCGATACCCCGGAACATATCTTCAACCTGTATTTCCGTTAAAGGCTTTTTATTAACATTGATCTCTTGGGTTTCTTCTGAAGACGAAGCCCAAGCGGGATCATATAATTTTCCCCTGACTTCTTCTATCTTTTTACGACTCGGAACCGTTTCTCCCTTCTGCGCCAAAACCGTTTTGAACTCCACCCATTCTTGGCCTCCTACTACACACACTAAAGTTTCTGGTGTTATCATTCCACAATTACATTGAACTTTAACTGATTCCAAGTAATACGGCCCCTTTGTCTTTCCTTCCGCCGTGGCAATGTAGTACTGTTCCATGCTCCCTATCATTCAAGCTAGGGGTGTTCGTTCAAGCCAAATGGAAAAGGGAGTGCAATTCATCTCCCCTCCCACTCCTATTTTGTAAACGAGACGGCTATTTTGTAAACCAATGTAAACCAGTTTGTACACAAACTAACATTGATAAATGAATGTCTTATAAATACGGTTTACAAGTTACAAAAAAATATACCTATATATGCGCGCGCGTAGAGGGAAGACATGCTTTCAGAAAACGCCCTTATCTGTTCCAGAAGACATTCTCCGCTTTCCGCATTTGTTCAAGCTGTTCCGGAGCAAGGGAGATTTTACTTTCGAGAGGCACCCCAGGGACGCCCGCTACATCCTGCCGTATGCGTTTGCTAAATTTTCCGGTGCGAAGCGGGCAGCGACTTTCAGCCGCGTTTCGATGGCGAGCTTCTTGGCGGCAATGGAAGCAGAACCGCATTGCGGATCGAGGGCAAGCCGGGATGCTTCATCCGCCAGTTCAATACATTCTTCAATCATTATTGCCGCCCCTGCTACGCGCGCGCATAGAAAGATGTCTCTAAACTTTGGATATTCATTTATCCAACGATATATGGAGGCGCGCGCCGGCATAGCCGGATCTTCACAAATATTCCGCAGTGTTTCACCGCTGGCCAGACGGAGACATATTTTTTTTCAGCCAGGGCGGGCGAGTATAGGGACGGCCGGCCCGTTTTTTTTCTTTCCTGTCAGCGTATTCCTCTGTTTCCTGCTGGATAAAATCTAAAGCGGACGGCGTAAAAGGGGAAGCTTCTTCTCTGAAATGCGCCTGATTTGGTCCGGCGTGCCCCGTGGCTGGGCGTTCCACCATGGAGACAGTACACAAACGCGGAAAAGGAGGAAGCGGCCTAAAAACGGGCTTTCATTGTCTTAAAGCGAGAGGTGTTTCATTGCTTCCGCTATGGCTGCGGAATCAGGACGGAAATATACCCGTTCAATCTCTTCGGAATCGTGTACGACAATGACCCGGCAAAGGTCGGAAGGAACGCCAGCCAACCTCAACGCAGTAACGGCAGTCGCCCTCAGGCTGTGAAAGCTCAAATCAGCCTGTCTTCTTCTGTCCCCGTGACGAGGGGCGTTATTCATGTTTTCAATGAAGCCATGTTCCTTCAATAGTTCATGGAACTCCAAAGATAGCTTGCCTGATGTATTGTCTGCCTGGGCATGTTTCATAGCTGCCAACGGGAAAACATAATCACTCACCCGCCCCTCATAACGACGCTTCAAAACGTCCTTCAAGGAGGAAATGATAGGTTTATTCATTCTTCTCTTTGTTTTCTCCGTTGTCATGGCAATTAGCCCTCCCTCAAGATTGATCTGTTCCCATTTCAATTTGGCAATGTCTCCCAATCGCTGGCCCCCTGTATAGAGACACACACGCACCATGTCCGGCCATTCCCCCGGTAAAACTTCTGTCAGGCGTTTTGCCTCCTCCATGGTAAAAGCTCTTCGTTCATGCTTATCCGTCTTATCCAGCTTTCCGGGTGTTACCCTGTGAAAGGGATTGCTCCCAATCAGTTTGCCGTCTATGGCCCTGTTAAAGGCCGCCCGTAAGCAATCAGTCAGATTCTTTACCGTTCCGGAAGAAACCCGTTCCAGCTCCTTTTCCATAAAACGGCGGGCATGTTCAGGCGTTACCATGTCTAACGGCATGTTTTGTGAATCTCCAAGCAATGCGAGAAACCGCTTTACAGCTACCCGATCATTCTTCAGTGTCCCATTCTGGCGGCTCTTCATCCATTCTTCCAAGTATTCCTTAACACCCTGCATGTACTGCTTGCCTCGCAAAAGTTTTCTTCCCGCCCTTTCCCCGGCAATGGCTTTCACCTTCTCGGCATCCACCCGTTCCCCGTTGGCGGCTTTTTCCAGTTCTTCGGCTATCAAACGGGCTTTGGCTTCGTTCTCCCTCATCACAGCCATTTTGCTTTTCCCTGGAGGAATAACGGAAGGGGTAACGGCTATTTTCGTTGTTTTCCGGATCTGCTTTCCCGCAACGTTGAAAAGGGCAACCCATGAATTCTTTCTTTTGATCAATCCGGCCATGTCTAACAGTGTTTTTTAATGATGTACACTTGGAGAAGATGAAAACGTACACTTGAGTGTACACCTATTTCATGCGTACTCATGATAACTCATGCAAGCAAGAAAATGAAAAAACCCTTGAAGAATCAAGGGCTGTGAACAAATATGAAAGTAATAAAGTGGTGGGTAGAGAAGGATTCGAACCTTCGAAAGCGAATGCTAACAGATTTACAGTCTGCCCCCTTTGACCGCTCGGGAATCTACCCACTTGAAGTGATGTGCGGCGAATGTATAGGGATTCCGGCGCCTTAGCAAGTTTTTTTTGTAAAAAGTAGGTATGCCCAAGGACCGGAAAATCTTATGCCGCAATCATGCCTCCGGGCGGCAAACCGGGAGACGGTTCCTCAAGCCGCCGCCGCGCCGGATGGCGTGCCCGGGAGGCGGGAAAAGGTCCGGCAGCCGGAAGCGCCGTTCCTACGGCTCTCCCACATACACCGGCGCGCGGCTGTCCGGGGAATCCGCGTCCAGCTGTTCCAGCTGGGGCAGGATGTTCTCCATGCTTTCCCAGACGGCGGGAACAATCTTGATTCCGGTCCCGAACTGGGCCGCAATCATCAGGGCGTCCGACGGGCGGGCGTCCAGCTCCACCAGCTTGTCCATGACCTCGTTGGCGGCCTCCACCGCCACGCGGGCGTAAAAAACTTCATCCTTGCGGCCATTGATGAGCACCAGCCTCACCCGGCACTCCATGGCGGATAAAAAATGGGACAGCAGGGAGGACGTGTCCGGCCGCACCGGGCGTTCCCCGTTCAGGCTGCGCTCCAGCGCCATGCCGTCCGCCAGCTCCATGAAGATAACGCCCGCCTTGCCGGTCAGCGGATCACGCAGGCACACACCTGCCCCGGCCCGGGTATAGAGCAGGGCGTACGGTTCCAGGGTGATCAGCTTTTCATCCGGCATGGCGTGCGGAAATCAAATGTTAAAAACCGGGATTGATGACTCGCTCCGTATACCGGGTAGCCACCTTGACGTATTTCTCCGCCCACTTGCGGTTATTATCCGCGGATTCCGGGCCCAGGTCCTTCACCACTTTGGCGGGGGACCCCAGCACCAGGGAATTGGGCGGAATGACGGTGCCCTTGGTGATCAGCGCGCCCGCGCCCACTACGGATCCCTGGCCGATGACCGCGCCGTCCAGAATGATGGACCCCATGCCGATCAGGCAGTTGTCCTCCACCGTGCAGGCGTGCAGAATCACGCCGTGGCCCACGGTCACGTACTTGCCTACATGGCAGCCGAAGTCGTCCGCCAGATGGATGCTGCTATTATCCTGGATATTGGAGTAATCTCCAATGACGATCTTGTTGATGTCCGCGCGCAGCGTGGTGTGGTACCAGATGCTGGCGTGCTCTCCAATGGTGACATCTCCGATCAGGTCGGCGCTTTCCGCCACAAAAGCGGTATCCGCCACTTTGGGCCAGAAGTTCGCGTAAGGTTCTCTTGCCATATAGGTCATGTATTAGTTGAAGATAAGACAGCATTCCAGCCTAAAAACGTTCATTCCACGGGTATGCCGCAGCCGGAGGCGGCCAGGGCCGCGTGCCTGGGGAAATGATGGATGGGGCCGCAGGCGGCCTGCCGGGCTATCCCTCCTCCCGGATGCCCTTCTTGCTGTTCTTCTCCCGCTTCTCCGCGTCCTTGCGCAGGGAAGCGGCCTTCTTTTCATTGCCGCCCTTTTCATAGTACCCGGCTATCTTCCTCTGGATGGCAACCTCCTTCTTCACCTTGAAGTAGTCGTCCGACTTGGTCCGGATATAGCGGTTGTAGGAGGATTCCGCCTCCTTGGCGAGCTGAAGAACGGCCTCCGGCTCCTGGGAGACATACCGGTAATACTGCCCCATCAGCGCCTCGAACACTTCCGCGCGGCGCGCGTAATCCTTCATGGACTTGCGGTACAGGGAAGCCACGCCGGCCTTGTCCCCGTTCTCCATCAGGCGCCTGCCGCTTGATGGCGGCGGAAGTCAGGTCGCTGCGGCCCTCGTCCGTCTCCTTTTCCAGCTTTTTCAGGTCCCGGGCCACATTGCGCTTGTTGGTGGAGGCGTCCCTCATGGGGAAAATGTATTCATCCTCCACGCGGGCGGCCATGGCCAGGTAATCCGGCCGGGAGCGGAACTTGCGCTTGATCATGGTCACCAGCGCATCCCATTCCTCCAGCTTCGTGCCGCTTTCCGGACGGCTCATCAGCGCGATCAGGCGTTCCCAGCCCAGAGGGCTTCCGGGGTGGCCTGCGTGGCGGCTTCCAGCATCACCCGGACGCAATCCGGCTTCTGCATCTCTTCAAACAGGTCCGCCAGGGAAAGGTAATCCAGGGAGGTGTCCAGCCGGGAGCCGTTCACCTTCTTGTCCATGCCCTGTAGAAGAGTGGATTCATGCTTTGACTTGCGGTTGTGCGGATGGGAAAAATGCCCCGTATTGTACCCATACCCGCCATAAGACTGCCAGGTTTCGTCCGTCGTCAGCAGATTGATCCAGGCGTGCGGGCCGCGGTTGCCGTCCCCGGTAACGTAGGCGGAGGGAATGCCGTTGCACTTGGCGGTATTCACGGCAAAATAGGCCTGGTCCATGCAGATGCCGCCTTCATCCAGAATCTCCTGGAAGGTGTAATTCGTGTAAGGGTCCTTGCCCAGGGCGGCGCGGTCCATCCGGTAGCGGATCATGGAATAGGCTCCGCCCCAGCCCTTCCGGGTAAGCCGCACCTTTTTGCGCGCCCAGTCCATCTCCGACCTCGGCAGGCGCACGTCCACCACGAACAGCAGCTCGGAAGGGCTTAATTTGGTAATATCTGTCAGAAGTTCATGGGCTTCATCCATCTCCACGAAGTACTCGAACACCTGTTCCAGCGTCAGGGGAGTAGTGGAAATATTGGTGGAAGAAGAAGCCCGCAGCCTGGACGGACTGGAGGCGATGCGGGGGTCCAGCATGGCGCAGGCCAGCGCCAGGGAGGAATACTTGCTCCGGGGCATGGCGGAGGTTTTCATCCAGAACTCCGCCCACTTCCGCAGGATGCCTCCCCATTCCTCCCTGGGAGTCTGTTCCCGCGCCATCGTGCGCAGGAAGAGCCGCAGAGGGTCGGAGGGGTCTGAAAAAAAAGCCATGGATAGAAATACCTGGGGAACTCTCCTGGATCTGTTCCTGAATGGTTTCCGCCCCCACCTTGCTGATGAGCTGGTACAGCTCATTGGCGCGCATGAGATAGGGGCTTTGATCGTACATGGACACGTCGAATTTGCCGAATTTGATGACCTTAACGGCGTCACGTTCCAGATTGGACCGCAGGAAACCGGCGTACAAGTCATAGCGGCCCGTCTCCAGGGCCAGATTGAAGGCGTCCGTAAACAATTTCCTGTTGGCGGCGTTATTGGCCTTCAGGCTGACCAGCAGAACGGGCTTTTGAAAATCTCCAGGCGCGGGTCTTCCTCCTGGACCACGGGCTCTTCCTTCGGCTCTGCGGGAGCCGGCTCCACCGCCTCCGGTTCCTTCTTCTGCCGTTTTCTGGCGGCTTCCTCCGCGGCCAGGCGTTCCGCTTCCAGCCGTGCTTTTTCCGCCGCCTCCGCACGCGCCCGTTCCTCCGCCGCCTTGCGCGCTGCCTCCAGCTCCGCGGCCTTCCTTGCGCGCGCCGCTTTCGCTTCCGCCTCCCTTCTGGCCGCCAGCTCTGCGGCCTCCGCCTCCCGTTGAACGGAAATGCGGTGGTAAACCACTCCGCCGCCGGCAAGAGCCAGCACCAGGATAATGGTCATGACAATTCCCCCGGAGGAGGATTTTTTACGCTTGGGAGAACCGGGACGCAAGGGATTAACAGGATTCATGGGATAAGGCTTGAACGGGTTGGAGCAAATTGGGCAGGGAAGGAAAAAAGATTTCCATCCCTGTTCCGTTTGACATAAAAGCGCAATACCCTCCCAAGGTCAACTTGAAACAACGGTCTTTTCCGGTGAGTCCATCTTCCGGAACCCGTTAAGAATCAAACCAAGGGATTTTTCCTTGTGTTTTCATAGCCATTTTATAGGATGAGGTTCTCACGTGTTCCCAAAAACATGAGAAAAATACAAGTATCCTGCTGATTATTCCATCATCTTTATCCGGCTTTCGCCGCCTATGAATATTTTTCATGCTCTCAGCCCGCTTCTGGCCATCATTTCGGGAAGCCTCCTCTCCGGAACGGCCCTCAGTGACAACATCGTGCTGCCTCCGCCGGACAAAAAGGGCGGCAGGCCGCTCATGCAGGTTCTGAATGAACGGCATTCCACCAGATCCTTCGCAGACAAGCCCATTCCGATGGAAATCCTGTCTTCCCTGCTCTGGGCGGCTCAAGGCGTCAACCGGGACGATCCTGATTACCGTACGGCGCCGTCCTCCCGGAATTCCAACGAAATAGAAATCTATGCCGTCCTGCCGCAGGGCGCCTATCTTTACAAGCCGGAAACCCACCAGTTGGAGCGAGTGGTTCAGGGCGATATGCGTGCCGCCACGGGAACGCAGGAATTCGCGGCTACCGCGCCGCTGAACCTGGTCTATGTGGTGGACCAGTCCAAACAGCCCGGAGACTTTGACGCCAAAAGAAAACTGGTCACGGCCTGCACGGGCGTGGGGTTCATCGGAGAAAACGTCTATCTTTTCTGTACTTCCGCGGGCCTCGGCACCGTCTTCCGCGCCATGATTGACGCCGACTATATCCAGCGGCGCTTGAAACTCCCCGTCTTTAAAAAAGTCCTGTACGCCCAGAGCGTCGGTTACCCGTCCGATTCCTGAAAGAAGCCATGAACCGGAACGCTGTGATACTCGCCGTTCTGGCGGCGCCTCTTCCCCTTGCCTGCGCAGAAACCTTGATGGAAACCCCCGCTCCCATCAAGGTAAAAGACGCCAGAAACTGCTACCGCCTCAGCCCGGAGCTGTACCGTTCCGGACAACCCGGCGGCGACGGGTTCAAGGCCCTGGAAAAGCTGGGGCTCAAATCCGTCCTGAACCTGCGGGAATACCACAGCGACGCCGATGAGGCGGAACATACCGGACTGCGCCTGTACCGCATTAAACTGGCGGCAGGGAAAGTGACCCGGGAAGAACTCATGGACTGCCTGCTGGTCATCAGCAGAGCGCCCAAGCCCGTTCTGGTGCACTGCTGGCACGGGTCCGACCGCACCGGCATTGTCTGCGCAGCCTACCGCATCGTCATGCAGGGCTGGACGCCGGAAAAGGCGCTTGAAGAGCTGATGGACGAACGCTTCGGGCACCACCGGTCCTACTACTCCAACCTCGCGGAACTGGTCAGAGACACGGACTGGAAGGCGTTCAAAGAGGAATTCCGGAGAAAAAGGCAGGCTCAGGGCGTCTGACACGCAGGCTGCGGCTCCCCCCATGGCGCGGGTTCATGGAAAAAAGCTTTTTCCGGTGACGCGGGCAGAAGGCCCGGCGGTTTTACCACTGGTTGTCCAGGTTTTTGGTATCTATCTTTCCAGGCTCCTTGTTGCGCTCCTTCATGCCGCGGATGGGCTTGGGCTCCTTCTCGTGAAGGTCCAGGACATCAATCACATTCTCCCCTTTTTTCAGGAAGGGGGCCGGAACGTACAGCCTTAATTGAGGCCCCACATTCCAATACCGCCCCACATTCACGCCGTTCACCCACACGTATCCCTTTGGCATAGCGGGACATGTCCAGGAACGTGTCCTGCGGCTCTTCAATGTTCACGACGGCCCGGAAATGCGCTCCTTCTCGTTTCCGGGAAGGGCCCTTTCCCTTGGGCGCCTGGACAATGGAGTCAGCCTTCAGGGGAAGGGCCCTCACCGTCCAGTTCTTCAACTCGCGCGTTCCCAGCTTCACAGGGCCGTGCAGTCCCTTGCGGTCGCTCTCCATGCTGATGTGGAAATTGATATGTCCCATGGCCTCCACCAGGATTTCCAGCGTTCCCGGCTTCTTGCGCTCCGGCAGCTCCACGCTCTTCTGTCCCAGGCGTCGGTCCAGCGTGCCGACCGGCTCTCCGTTCAGGTACACCTGGGCATAGTCATTGACGTTGGTGAATTCCAGCGTTTCAGGCGGTCCGGCCGGAACGGTGGCGCTGTAAACGGCGATGCCCTGGTTCTGGTTCCACTGTTCGAAATAGGGCGGCTGCGGGAACTTGGACCGGAAGGGCTTGGGCAGGTTCTCCCAAAGGCCGGCATGGACCACGGGCGTGAACTCCGGAATCTCCATGGCCGGGATGTCCGCGGGAGGTTCCGGCACGGCGGCTTCCGGAGGCAGTTTTTCCAGGATGATTTCCCTCATCTGGGCGTAATATTCATTCATCCGGCCCTGTTCGTCCACGGGAGAGCCGTAATCGTAACTCGTCAGGTCCGGCTGGTATTTTCCCGGCCCCCGTTGTTGGCGCCCGCCGTAAACCCGAAGTTGGTGCCACCGTGGAAAACGAACAGGCTGAAGGAGCGCCCCTTGTCCATAAACCAGCGGACGTGGTTGACAATGCCTGGGGTGGGGCCCAGTTCCCCTCCCCCCAGTGCCGCAGCCAGCCCGGATACGTTTCCGAGGAAAAAACGGGAACGCCCGGATTGCACTTATTAGCCACCTCCCAGTGGCCGTCGTTCAGCCCCGGGTCCAGTCCCACGGCCACGCCGGGAAGCACCACCCCTTTCAGGAAATGTTCCCCCGCGCCGTCGGACGTGTAAAAGGGGCCGAAGCCCTTCCTGGTCCAGAACGCTTTCAGCCACTCCATGTACTTGCGGTCCTTCCTCTGGTAGCTCCCGTATTCGTTCTCAAGCTGGGTCATCAGGATAGGGCCTCCGTTTTTGACCAAAAACGGCTCCGCCACACGGGCCACGGCTTCCAGATACCGCGTCTGCGCCTTCATGAATTTGGCGTCTTCCGTAGTCCTCAATTTGGCCTTGGGATCCTTCAGCAGATAATGGGGCAACCCTCCCAGGTCCCATTCCCCGCACACATAGGGACCGGGGCGGAACAGAACCCACATGCCTTCCTCCTGGCATATCTTGAGAAACTCTCCCAGATCGCGGTTGCCCGTCTTGAAGTCAAAGCTGCCGTCCGGCTGTTCATGGTCGTTCCAGAACACGTAAAACGCAATGGTGTTCAAGCCCATGGCCCGGGCAGTCCTGATGCGGTGCCTCCAGTACTCCCTGGGGATGCGCTGGGGATGCATCTCCGCTCCGCGTATCTGGAACGGTTTTCCATTCAGCATGAACTCCTGGTTCCCTTCCCCGCCGAACTTGAACACGGCGGGGGCTCCACCGGAAGGAGCGGGCTTCTGCACATTCCGGACAGCCCCGGGACCGGCCCATGCCAATGCTCCCACTCCGGCGGCCATCAGGGCGGCAGCCCAACTGAAACCATATTGCTTCATCATGCTGAACTGTTAATCCATTTGAAGACGGTTGCCAATCACAATTTTACCCGCCGCCGCCGCACCTGTGAGGCGTCCTTCCCTTCCCCCGGCGGACTACCGGGGCCGGACGGCAGGAATTTCTCCTGCGGCGAGGAATATTATCACGTCATACGCCTCCATTCCTTTGCGCGAAAGCCGGAGGGCGCCTGTCTAAATTCAGCGATATGAAAACAATTGTTCTTCTGCGCCATGGAGAAAGCACGTGGAACCGTGAAAACAGGTTCACCGGATGGACGGATGTGGACCTGACGGAACTGGGGATAGAGGAAGCGAATCATGCGGGCGACCTGCTGAAAGACAAGGGCATGGCTTTTGACCAGGCTTACACCTCCTACCTCAAGCGCGCCGTGAAGACGCTTAACTGCGTGCTGGACCGTCTGGACCAGGACTGGCTGCCCGTCGCCAAAAGCTGGCGGCTGAATGAAAAGCACTACGGCATGCTCCAGGGGTTGAACAAAAGTGAAACGGCCCAAAAATACGGAGACGAGCAGGTGCTGATCTGGCGGCGCAGCTATGACGTGGCGCCCCCTCCCCTGGCGGAGGATGATCCCGCCAACCCCAAGTGGGACCCCCGCTACAAGGGGGTGCCGGATAACGAACTTCCGCGGACGGAATCCCTGAAGGAGGCCATTGACCGCATGATGCCCTACTGGGAGGGAACCATCCTCCCCTCCCTCCGGACGCTGGACAATATCCTGATCGTGGCCCACGGCAACACGCTGCGCGGCATGATCAAGTACCTGAAAAACATCCCCAACGACCAGCTTCTTTCCCTGAACCTTCCCACCGCCATTCCCTATGTGTTTGAATTTGACGATTCCCTGAACCTGGAGAAAGACTACTTTCTGGGAGATCCGGAAGAAATCCGCAAACGCATGGAAGCCGTCGCCAGCCAGGGAAGCGCGAAAAAAAAACCGCCGACCGCCTAACCCCCCTCCCTTCCACATGACCGACCATTCCTGCCGCATTGCGTTTTTTGACGCCAAGCCCTACGACCGGGACTCCTTCAATCCGATCAACGAGCGCGAATTCCATTACGACATCCGCTACTTCAAGGGGCACCTCACCCCGGACAGCGTGCCGCTGACCCGCGGCACGGACGTGGCGTGCATCTTCGTCAACGACACGGCAAACCGGGAAGTGATCCGGAGCCTGAAGGAAAACGGCGTCAAACTGCTGGCCCTGCGCTGCGCCGGATTCAACAACGTGGACCTGAAAGCGGCGGAAGAAGCGGACCTGCCCGTCGTCAGGGTCCCCCAATACTCCCCCTATGCGGTGGCGGAACACGCCGTAGCCCTGATGCTCTCCCTGAACCGCAAGATACACCGCGCGTACTGGCGCACCAGGGACGGCAACTTTTCCCTGCACGGGCTGATGGGCTTTGACATGAACGGGAAAACGGCCGGCATCATCGGAACGGGGAAAATCGCCAGAATCCTCATCCGCATCCTCAAGGGTTTCGGCATGAACATCCTGGCCTACGATCCGTACCCCGACCAGCGCTTTGCGGAAGAAGCCGGCATTACGTACACCACGCTGGACGACCTGTACGCCCGGTCCGACATCATTTCCCTGCACTGCCCCCTCACCCCGGAAACGGAATACCTGATTAATGCGGACTCCATCGGCAAAATGAAGGACGGCGTGATGATCATCAACACGGGACGCGGCAAGCTGATTAATACGGAAATGCTGATTGACGGCCTGAAATCAAAAAAAGTGGGGTCCGCCGGCCTGGACGTGTATGAAGAGGAAGGTGAATATTTTTACGAAGACAAGTCCGACCGAATCATTGACGACGACACCCTGGCGCGCCTGCTCTCCTTCAACAACGTCATCCTGACCTCCCACCAGGGCTTTTTCACGAAGGAAGCCCTGCACAACATTGCGGAAGTCACCCTGCACAACATCCGGGACTTCCTGGAAGGCAAGCCGCTGGCCAACCGCGTATCGCTCCAGTCACACTGAACGCACCCGGCACCTGCTTCCGTGAGGGGAATGCGCGCGGCTCCCATCCGTGTTTTCCCCGCAGGGCCGCCGTCCGGCATCCGTATGCCGGACGGCGCATGAAGTTCATGCGCCAGGGAATGCGCCCCGGCGGAGTGAGCGGAAAAGACGCCGCCGCTTTTCCGCGCCAGAGGACAGGCACGTCATAGGAAACAGTTTCACCCCCCTCTTTCTCCACTACCGGCCGCCTGACCGCGCGCATCACATTCCCTTCATAATCCCAGCTCTCCAGCGACCACTGCACGTTGTAAATGGGCGGAGCCCGGTACACGCATTCCACGGAAAGCTCCGGTATCCGGTACGGCGGGAAGGGAGCCGGAAAACAACAGCCTTGAACCAACTGGGAGAACGGGTTGCCGGGCATCCAGGAACAACTGCCTCCCCAGGGTAATGGAACAGCCGTTCAACTGGAAAAACAATTCGGCGGCAATCCAGTCCGTTCCCGCCTTTCCATTCAGGCCCGGCCATCTGTTTGCGGCCACCTCCACCACTTGCAGCAAGCACGGCACGGACGGCTTTTCCCGTTCCGCCGGCGGAAGGCTCTCCCATATAGGCCGCCACAGGCGACAGGCGCGTTTTTTCAGGCAGGATTACGGGCTGTTCAAAAGGTTCCTCGTCAAAGCCGTCCAGGACCTTTTCAGCCTTCAGCGCTCCCGTGTCCATTCCGGACAGGAGGAAAATCAGCAAATAACGTTTCATCATCAATCATCAGGGCAGCCAGGGGGTATTCCGGCCATCGTTGATTAAATGCTCTTGACGCATGGAGAACAAGCAGCTTTTCCTCTTTCTTCCTTCTCAATATACTACTGGAAATTTCCGGAAAATTATCCGGCCCAGCGTCAAGCTTCCCAGCTGTAAAAACTCCCTTGTTAAGTCCCTCCGGAGGCCGGAGAATCGCCGGCCCTCTCGCCATTCCGGAACCATATCCGGAGGAAAGGCACGAAAAATCCTGCCCACTTTTTTATTGACGGCAACAGCGTCTTGAAGGACAAGATGAAATAGATTAACATCTGTCTTTCAACTCCAACCATCCATATCCAACATGAAACTGCTCTTAATGCTGAATGCCTCCCTACTGCTCTGCGCAGCCGTCCAGGCCAAATTCCCGGCGGACGGACTGATTAAAACGGCAGCCTCCGGCGCCATTCAGGGGAAGACCGTCCTGATGAAGGCTGAAAATGCGGAACTTTCCAAAAGCAAGCTGGCAAAAATACGGTCCGTCAAATTCATCGCCGGCATGGCGGAAAAAGACTCCGGCGCAAGCTGGGAAATCAACGTCGCCCAAGACGGGGAATACATCCTTGAAGCCTGGTACACGTTCCCCTGGACGGCTACCGCTTCCGCCCGCTATGAACTGAAATGCGGCGACAGCGCCCCCTTCCTGTGGAATGTGCCCACTTCCGGCGGCGGTGAGGCCGATGGGGGGAATCTACCATCTGGGCCGCATGAACCTGGTTAAGGGAAAACAAACCTTTACGCTCAAGAAAAAAGGGAGGGACGGCATTTACATCCGCTATATCCGGCTCATTCCCGCCTCCATCTTCCCGGTAGTCCAGCCGGCGGCCAGCGGCAAAATCACGCTCTTGCCTGAAAACTGCCTCATCACGCATGCCCTGGCAAAAGATGCGGGAAATTCAACATCCTGTCCCACTTCAGCTCCGTCAGCTGGGAAATCTTCACCAAAAACGGAGGAACCTATACGGTAACGACGGATTATGCCATTGCCGATCCCGCCTCCACCCTGTTCAAGCTGGGTTATTCCATCAATGACAAGCTGACGGAATTCACTTTTCCGGGAACCGGCGGATGGTCCCGGTTCGTAAAGCACTCCCCCGGCGTCCTTACCCTGCCGCCGGGAAAATGCACCCTGACCGTCAAGGGAATCACCAGCGGCGCGGAAACAAAGTCCATTGTACTTGCCCCCGCGCCGTAGGCGCCGGGCCTCTTTTCCTCCGGAATCCGGCTCTTTAAAGGAAAAAGGGAGAAGGAACAGCCTTCATCATTTTTCTTTACGTCTCACGCCGTCTGTGGAAGATAGGAAACGGCTTGCCCGTCCGCCGGGCAAGCCGTCTCAGTACCAGCCTGTACCGGGACTTTCCCTGCGGAAAAACCCGTTCCGGGGTTCCGCGGCCGCGCACGTAAAATACGCATCGCCCCTTTTTCTGTAAGCACAATCACTTTTCGCCGTACTTATACCATGAGCACTCCGGCCCCTCTCTCTCCCTCCGTTCTGGCTCCCAAACCGCATTATGCCGCCCTGGACGGCCTGCGCGGCGTAGCCGCCGTCATGGTGGTCCTGTTCCACATGTTTGAAGGAAGCGCCAGGGACTTCCAATTCCACACGGACCAGATCATCAACCACGGCTATCTGTCCGTGGACTTCTTCTTCATGCTGTCCGGCTTCGTCATCGGGTATGCCTATGACGACCGCTGGGGAAAGATGAGCCTGTGGAATTTCTGCAAGCGGCGGCTGGTGCGCCTTCAACCCATGGTGGTCATGGGGATGCTGCTGGGTGGAGCCCTCTTTTACTTCCAGGGGTCTGAAATCTTCCCGAACATCGCACAGACTCCCGTATGGAAAATGCTGCTGGTCATGACCGTGGGGTTCACGCTGCTGCCCGTCCCCGTTTCCCTGGATATTCGCGGATGGACGGAAATGCACCCGCTGAACGGTCCGGCCTGGTCCCTCTTCTTCGAATACATCGCCAACATCCTTTACGCCGTGCTCATCAGGAAATTCACCAGCCGGTGGCTGGCGGTCCTGGTCTTCCTGGCGGCCTGCGCCCTCATCCACCAGTGCTACACGCAGGGCAACAACATCGGCGGCTGGACGCTGGACGTGGAACAGTGCCGCGTGGGATTGACGCGGCTCATGTTCCCCTTCTTCGGCGGCCTGCTCCTGTTCCGCCTGTGCAAGCCCGGCCGGGTCAGGCACGGCTTCTGGTGGTGCAGCCTGCTTCTGGTGGGAGCGCTGGCCATGCCGCACGTGGGCGGGGCGGAAAACTTCCGCCTGAACGGCCTGTATGACGCCTTCTGCATCATCGTCATCTTCCCCGCGGTGGTCTTTCTGGGAGCCAGCGACATCCCAGGCGACATCTCCTCCCGGGCCAGCCGGTTCCTGGGAAACATCTCCTACCCCCTTTACATCACCCACTACCCCATCGTTTACCTGTACCTGGCCTGGGTGCACGATGCGGAAGTGCCCTTTTCCCGCGCTCTCCCCGTGGCGGTGGGCGTCCTGTTCATCTGCATTGCCGTGGCCTACGGGTGCCTGAAGCTTTATGACGAACCTGTGCGCGCATGGCTTTCCAAACGCGTGCTGGCGCGGCGCGCACCGGAACAGCCCAGGCCGTAAAACGGAGCCCAGGGCATAACGGCGGTTCCGGGGCGCCCGGAAAACAACGGGAGCGCCGGGACAAACATCTGCCTTGCCCCCGGCGCGGCCCAGCCGGATACTGGCGGCGGTCTTCCATGGAAAAACTGCCGACATCCTCCAAAGCGCTGCGCTACCTGCCCTTTCTTGTGGCATCGGCATTCTTCATGCAGATGCTGGATGCCACCATCCTGAACACGGCCATCCCCACCATCGCCCGCAGCTTCAACAGCCACCCGCTGCAGCTTCACTCCCTGGTGACGGCCTACATGCTTACCGTCTGCGTCCTGATACCGGCCTCCGGATGGATATCCGACAAGCTGGGCTCGCGCCGCACTTTTATCTTCGCCATCTCCGTTTTCTCCGCGGGGTCCCTGCTGTGCGCCCTCTCCACCTCCGTCGCCATGATGACGGCGTGCCGCGTCATCCAGGGAATCGGGGGGGCCTTCCTGATGCCCGTAGGGCGTCTGGTCGTCCTGCGCTCCTATCCGCGCTCCATGTTCGTCAACGTTCTGAACATCGTGACGATTCCGGCGCTGCTGGGGCCTCTCCTGGGGCCGGTGCTGGGCGGCATCATCGTCCAGCACGCCTCCTGGCACTGGATCTTCCTGATCAACATTCCGGTGGGCATCGCAGGCCTGTGGGCCACCTGGAAACTGATGCCGGACCTTAAAGCGGTCCGGGAACAGAAATTCGACTGGGCGGGCTTCTTCCTCTTCTCCTCCTCCGCCGTGCTGGTCACCATGGGCCTCTCCACCGCAGGAGGCGCAGCCGACAAGACGCGCATGGCCCTGCTCCTGTCCGCCGGAGGCGTGTTCCAGCTCCTGTACTGGGTGCTGGCGTTCCGTTCAAAGGCGCCCATCTTCAGCCCCTCCCTGTTCCGCATCAGGAACTTCGCCATCGGCATCGCCGGCAACATCGTCTGCCGCCTGGGGGGAAGCTGCCTGCCGTACTTGATTCCGCTCTTCTTCCAGGTGGTGCTGGGTTACTCCGCCCTCCAGTCCGGCATGTCCCTGATTCCCCTGGCGCTGAGCAACCTGCTGGCAAAAACGGTCGCGCCGCGCCTGCTCGGCAAATTCGGCTACCGGAACATCATGGTCGTCAATACCTTTACCATCGGGACGCTGCTGGCCGCCTTCTACTTCATCAGCCCCGGCACCCACGAACTCACCCTGCTGGGCATGCTCGCCCTGCTGGGCGCGGCCAACTCCATTCAATTCACCTGCATGAACACCCTGACGCTGATTGACCTCCCCAACGCGGACGCCAGCAGCGGCAACTCCCTGCTCTCCACCATCATGCAGCTCTCCATCGCCGTCAGCATTGCCGCGGCCTCCCTGCTGCTGGACAGCTTCGGCGGCCATTCAGCCACCTCCGGAAAGGCCGTGGAAGCCGCCTTCCACGCCACCTTCGTCACCATCGGCGCCATTGCCGCGGCCAGCTCCTTCATCTTTGCCCTGGTGGATAAAAACAAGGGCATCACCCGCAGACGGAAAAAAGCGGCCTGACGCGCGGGAACGCGGCCCCCGCCTCTGTTCAGGAACAGGAAACGCTGTCCCCCGTTTCAAGGGAGCAGCACTGCGCGAACTGGGCGCGGGACTCTTCCAGGGTAATCGGCTTCTTGTCCGCCCCCAGGGCCACGTAAACCAGCTCCGCCTCCGTAATCTTGGCAATATTATTGCAGAGCTTCGTCAGGCGTTCCGCATACACCTCCACCTTTACGGTGACGGAGGTGCGCCCCACCTTGATAATCTCCGTATAAAAGGAAACCACATCGCCCACCAGCACGGGAGCTTCAAACGTCAGGCTGCTGACTGCACGCGTCACGATGTAGCGGCTCAACGCATAACGCATGGCCGTATTGGCTCCCGCCAGGTCCACCTGGCTCATCACCCAGCCGCCGAACACTTCCCCGCTCTGATTGGTGTCCGCAGGCATCGGTTCCACGCGCAGGGCGGGAATGCGTCCCTCCGGAAGCTGGGTATGGTGGTATGTATTTTCCATAAATAAGAACAATTATAAATTAACGGACTCATGCTCATCTATCCCGGCCCTCTTGTAAAGAGCAAAACGCGGAAACGGAAGGCGGACAGCCCCGGAGGATTCCTCCAAAAAGAAAGGGGAATACGTTTTCGCAGGACAATAAAGTATTGACGATAGATGTGTTATCAGTTTAAAAGGAACCATGCGGATTCCTCCTTCCCCGCCCATTGCCCTCGTCTCCCTTTCCCTGCTGGCCGTGCCGGTTTCCATGGCTGATACAACAGACTCCGGAACCTCCCCTTCCATTCAAAATGAGGGAAAAGAAAAAAAGGCGCCTCAATTCAAATTCACGCTGAGGGAATATACCCATCCCGGCGGAGAAGCTACCTGCGTGTTACGGGACAGTTCCTTCCCTTATCCCAAAGACTACATGCTGCAGGATTACCTGGCGGCCCTGGAGCAATTCCTGGAAGAACAGCAGGCCAGGGGAATGCCGCTGGAAAAAATCACTTGCTTTTCCACGCCTTCCCTGGGACGGGCAAAGGACGTCCAGGAAAAATTCAAGCAGCTGGCGAGGGAGGGGAAAAGCCGTGTCTCCAAAAAGGACGGCCATTACATGAGCGTCTGCGTGAGGCTGGTACGGGAGGAAAAACTGCTCGCCCCCTACAGGGAAACCTTCAAGCGCTTCGGATTGGAGGTGGACGACACCCTTTTTGGAGAATCCAAAATGGCAAGGGCTCCCTTGGACGTGCCGGGAAGAAAAACTCCCGTCTATTATTTTACGGGAGGGATGGTGAACCTGAAGCTGGCTCCCCTGAAACCGCTGGAACAAAAGGCTCCATAAAAAATAAAAATGCGCCGGGACAAGCCGCTTTTACACCGGACGGTTGAATTTGTGCGTCTTATCCCGGCCTTTTTTACAATGGCCCGCAAGGACGGTTGTCCATTCCTTATGGACCGCGACCATGAACCCAAAATGAAAAAAGTGGACGGGGAGGAACATCCCGCTTCCGACTTCGCCTATGTTCCCGACCCGGAAAAGCCCTCCACCTGGAAACTGCCGATTTTCAACATGCATCATGTAGGGGGCGCCCTGGCCGCCATGACCAGTGACTACCGCGGCAATCCCGTGGAAATCCCGGAAGGAGACCGCCACGCCGTCATGAAAAAAATCCTGGCCCGGAAAGCGGAGCTGGAACAGGAAGAAAGCTGACTCCGGCTTCTTGCATTCCTTTTTTCTTCCGCCTGGAAACAAGCCGGGAAGGATGGCTTTCTCCCCCGGCTCCCTTGATTCTTCGCCATCCGGCAGGGTAAAACCTGCCGGACTTTTTTTGTTCAGCCGCCTGCTGCGCGCCGCGGGAGGCTCCGCAATTGTCCCCCCCGCTTATAAAAGAGGCAGACCTTCACCTCTTTTCTCCCCTTTATCCGTGTAATGGCATGGCCTTCCACCGCCGCCTGTGATAGAATCCCTCCACCCCTTATTCCGGGAAAACGGGAACGGCGCGGCGTTCAGCCGCCTTTTCCCGGACAACGGCTGCCGAATTTCCCGCAAAGGCGGAATACCCGGAACGCCATTCCTTCCTTTTTAAACGCCATGACCGGAGAAAAAGTGAAAAAATGCCTTTGGCTCTTCTGGATCAACCTCTTTATCGGGGCATTCACGTTCGGGGGCGGCTACATTGTCGTGCCGATGATCAACAAATACTTTGTCTGGAAAAAACGGCTGTTTTCCAAAGAGGAGCTTCTCTCCATGGCCGCCATCGCGCAATCCACGCCCGGAGCCATTGCCGTCAACCTCTCCGCGCTGGCGGGGCACCGCACCGCAGGCATGGCCGGAGTCGTTTGCAGCTGCCTGGGCGCCATCATCCCGCCGCTGGTCATTCTTTCCATCATCACCGTCTGGTATGACGCCTTCAGTTCCAATACCGCCGTGGAAGCGGTCCTCCGGGGAATGCAGGCAGGCGTGGCGGCCCTCATTGTGGACATAGTCGTGGACATGTGGCAGATGATCCTGCGCAGAAAATCCGCCCTGCTGAACGCGCTGGTTCCGGGCGCGTTCCTCGCCAGCTTCGCCTTTCACGCCAACATCGCCGCCATTCTGGCCGTGTGCTGCCTCCTGAGCCTGTGGCACGTCCGGAAAACGCTGGGAAGGAGGGCCGGATGACTCAGGCATTATGGCAGCTTTTCAGCGTCTTTCTCCAGATCGGAGCGTTCAGCATCGGAGGCGGCTACGCCGTCATCCCGATGATCCGGGACCAGGTGGTCATTCACCAGGGCTGGATTACCCAGAAGGTTTTTACCGATATCATCACGATTTCCCAGATGACGCCAGGCCCTCTGGCCATCAACACCTCTACCTTCGTCGGGCTGCAAATCGCCGGCATTCCCGGCGCCGTGGCGGCCACCCTGGGATGCATCATTCCCGGCGTGGCGGCGGCGCTGCTGCTGCACCTTTTCTTCCAAAGGCATAAAAAATCCGCTTATGTTTCCGGGGTGCTGGAAGGGCTGAAAGCGGCTTCCGTGGGCCTGATCATGTCCGCGGGCGGCACCATCCTGCTGCTGACCTTCTGCGGCACCTTTGACTGGCACGCCATCGCGGAAGTGGACCTCCCGAGCATTCTCCTGTTCGGCGCGGCCCTGTTCGTCTTGCGGAAATGGAAAATGAACCCCATCCTGCTGATGACCCTGACGGGAGTGGCCGGATACTTCATTTACGGACTGTCCTGAAATCCGGCGCGGACGCGCTGAAAAACGGAGGCAGGTTCCCGCCCTGCCTCGGCGCAAATAGGATGAAAGGATCAAACCATTTGATCATCAAGCGGGTTAATCAGCACAACATAGCGGCTTTTCCCGAAAACGGATTGGAGAAATTCAACAGGATTCAAGGAAGACCAGTGAATGAACGGCTCTATCAGGATCAATGGAAATAACATTCAGAATAATCCTATATAAGTGAATATCAATGACATGCTGAAATAAAAGCATGTCTTCCCTTGAACAGGCCATCCAAATCCCGGTCATCACGGATAGGAAATGCGGAACACCGGAGAAAGAGACGCGGCCAGCTATCTTACGCATGGCGGGCGGCGCCTTCCTTCTCCCGGCAGTTTCACGCCAAAACATGACTGATGAAAAAATGAGCACTAAAGACATTCACGAAATGCAGGACCCGCGCGACGAATTCCGCCAGGAAGGGTATGAAAAACAGCAGCAGAAAGCTCCCGGGCTCCAGTCCGAAATGGAACCCGTGCCGGACGCCGGGGAACAGAGCTATCATGGCTGCGGCAAGCTCCGTGGACGGAAGGCCCTGGTCACGGGGGGAGATTCCGGCATAGTGCGTGCGGCCGCCATTGCGTATGCACGCGAAGGAGCCGACGTAGCCCTGAACTACCTTCCCGAAGAACAGAGCGATGCCGAGGAAGTGGCGGAGCTCATCAGGAAGGAAGGGCGGAACGCCGTCCTGCTGCCGGGCGACCTCAGCGATGAAGCCTTCTGTCAAAAACTCGTCAGGGACGCTCTGGAAAAACTTGGCGGCCTGGACATTCTGGCCCTGGTGGCCGGCAAGCAGGTAGCGGTGGAGGACATTCAGGACATTACCACGGAGCAATTGACCAAGACATTTGAAGTGAATGTTTTCTCCCTGTTCTGGATTGCCAAGGAAGCCCTTCCGCACCTCAAGCCGGGAGCGAGCATCATCACGTGTTCTTCTATCCAGGCCTACCAGCCCGGCAAGAACCTGGTGGACTATGCCTCCACGAAAGCGGCCATCATCGCCTTCAGCCGCGCCCTGGCCAAGCAGGTAGCCTCCAAGGGCATCCGGGTGAACGTGGTAGCTCCCGGCCCCATCTGGACGGCTCTGCAAGTGACCGGAGGCCAGTTGCAGAAGGACCTGCCGGAATTCGGGCAGAAAACGCCCCTCAAGCGGGCCGGACAGCCCGTGGAGCTCTCCGGCCTGTACGTCTTCCTCGCCTCCCAGGAATCCAGCTTCATCACTGCGGAAGTCTTCGGCGTCACCGGCGGCATGCATCTGGCCTGATACGGAAATCCGCGGCCCGGGAAAAGGCTTCATGCTGCCTGCCCGGCAAACCCGGAACCATGGCCCGTTCCCTTTCCGGACTCCCGGAAAGGGAAACTTTTGCCGCCATCATCCCTCCGCGGAAGCATGAACTCCATTCATCCGTCAGGCAAACCCCAGCAGGTGCGCCGTTCCCGCCACCAGAAGGCACATCACGACGCCGCAGGCCGTCGGAATGGCGAAGGCAAGAACAGCCCACTTCCATTTGCCCGTCTCCTTGCGGACGGTGAGAAGAGCCGTTGAACACGGCCAGTGCATCAGGGAAAACAGCATGGTGCACAACGCCGTCACCCAGGTCCAACCGTTATTGGTCAAGAGGGACTTCAGCTCGTTCATATCGTCCATGTCCATCATGTTGTCGGAAGCCAGGTAACCCATGATGATGAGGGGGAAAACGATTTCATTGGCCGGAATGCCGAGGATGAACGCCATCAGAATCACGCCGTCCAGACCCATCAGCCGCCCGGCGGGGTCCAGCCACTGCGTGCCGTGGACAAGCAGGCTGGAGTCTCCAACACGGATATTCGCCATCAGCCAGATGACGATCCCCGCCGGAGCCGCCACCATCACCGCACGCCACAGGACCGCCAGGGTTCTGTCCAGAAAGGAGCGGACGATCACGCGGCCGATCTGGGGCTTGCGGTAGGGGGGCAGTTCCAGGGTAAAGGAAGACGGAGTTCCCTTGAGAATCGTATGGGACAGGAGGGCCGTTATTGCAAACGTCATTCCCACGCCCAACCCGATCAGCAGCACCAGGCCCGCCACGGAAGCCAGCGGCTGCAACCCGGACGCCACCGTCCCCGCAAAAAACATGGTCATGAGGGCAATCAGCGTTGGGAACCTGCCGTTGCAGGGGACGAAATTATTCGTCAAAATGGCTACAAGCCGTTCCCGGGGGGAATCGATAATCCGGCATCCGGTGATGCCCGCGGCATTGCAGCCGAACCCCATGCACATGGTCAGCGCCTGCTTGCCGCAGCCGCAGCACTTCTGGAACACCTTGTCCATGTTGAACGCCACGCGGGGCAGATAACCGGAATCCTCCAGCAGCGTGAAGAGGGGGAAAAAGATGGCCATGGGCGGCAGCATGACGGACACGACCCACGCCACCACGCGGTAAACGCCCAGCACCAGCACGCCGTGCAGCCATTCCGGAGCATGCGCCAGGCGGAACAGGTCCGTCAGCGCCTCCTGGCCTTTTCCAAGCAGGTCGGCCAGCCATTGGGAAGGATAATTCGCCCCCACGATGGTGATCCAGAAAATCAGCACCATCAGGGCGAACATCAGGGGATAAGCCGTCCACCGCCCCATCAGCACCTTGTCGATGCGCCTGTCGCGCCCCAGCCCCCTCCGTCCGGCAAAGCGACCACTCCCTGCACAGGCGTTCCGCCTGTTCCACGAATACCGCCGCCACGCGGTCGCCAAAAGAACTGCCTGAAGAACCGGCCTCCGCGGCGGCGGCCTCACGGAGAATCTCCTGCACCTCCTTCTCCTCTCTCAAACCGGTTCCCGCGTACTGCTCCAGAAGCCGCAGCGTTCCTTCGTCCCCCCAGCAGCTTGACGGCTGCCCAGCGGGGCGACAAACCGCGCCACGGAAGACGCCCGGCCAACATTTCCAAACGCGCCAGCCACGGTTCCACGTGCTCCCCATAGGGCAGCCGGAGGGGGGGCCGCCTCTCTCCGGACCACGCCATCCGCTGCACCGTATCAGCCAGAACGTCCAGGCCTTCACCTTTCGCCGCCGATGCCGGAACCACGGGAACTCCCAGGCGTTTTTCCAAAAGCGGGCAGTCGATGCGGATGCCCTTCCGCCGGGCCTCATCCATTAAATTGACGCAGACCACTACATTTCCCGTCGTTTCCATCACCTGGAGGGCCAGGTTCAAATCCCGTTCCAGATTGGTGGCGGAACAGACGACAATGACGGCATCCGCGTCACCGAAACAAATGAAATCCCGTGCCGCCTCTTCATCCGAAGAACAGGCCAGCAGGGAATACGTGCCCGGCGTATCCACCAAAAGGTACTCCCGGGGACCGCGCCCCACAATGCCTTCCGCGCGGACGACCGTCTTGCCGGGCCAGTTCCCGGTATGCTGCCTCAGCCCCGTCAGCGCATTGAACACCGTGCTCTTTCCCACGTTGGGAGCGCCCGTCAGGGCCACGACGGGCATGCGTTCTTCCGCCGCGCCGGAAGATCCGCCCTTCTCCGTTCCGCTGTCCAGCCTCACCCGTTCTCCTTCCATGGCTGATTTCACGCGGACTTAACGGTAATCATTTCCAGATCGGAAGACCTGAACGCCATGACCGTTCCGCGCACAAGAAAAAAAGCGACGGGGTCTCCGAACGGCCCCCGTTCCAGGCATTCCACCCGGGTGCCGGGAATCATGCCTATATCCATCAACCGCCGTCTCAAACGGCCTTCCATCCCGAGAGACTCAATCCTGGCGGTCTCCCCTTCAGGCAACTGGTTCAATGTCATTGTTAGTTTTCTCCTTTCCATTAATTGTTCATGCAGAAACTTCCACGAGGATGGCGTCAGCGGCGGCGGCAGGCAATTCCAGCCGCTGTCCTTCTTCCGCCTTCACCAGAAACGCTCCGCTGTGCGCTTCCGCCTCCATCAGGGCTACCGTTTCATGAAGATGAATGCCCAGGGAGGTGAGAAGCTCCAGCAGCTCTTTCGATTCGGGAACGCGCCTGATTACGGCCGGAATCCCTGCCGGGATGTCGGACAGGCGGGAAAGCGGCCCTTCCGGCAGCGGCCCGTCCTCCCTCCCCGGAATCCTCCTTCCGTGGGGGCACATCTCCGGATAACCGAGAAAACGGTCCAGTTTTTCCATCAAGCGGGGGGAAGCCGCATGTTCCAGCTTCTCCGCCTCTTCATGAACGTCCCCCCACGAATACCCGAGATGTTCCACCAGGAAAACCTCCCACAGCCGGTGAATGCGCACCAGCTGCATGGCGGCTTCCTCTCCCTTCCGCGTCAGGCGGATGGAGCGTCTTTCCATGCTCTCCACCAGGCCTTCCTTCTCCATCTTCCGGATAATCTCGCTGACGGAAGCGGCAGAAACGCCCAGATAATCAGCAATATGCCTGTTGCCGACCCTCTCCCTGCTCCGCTGGAGCTCGGCGATCGCTTTCAAATAATCTTCACGGCTGCTGGTCATGGCTCTGATGATCTCCTTCGTTATAAGGTATACCTAACAAAATGATATTTCGCTCAAACAAAAAAGCCTCTCCCGTGTCAGCAGAGCCATTTTTTTCCATTACGCAAACGGCAGGGAACGGCTTTGAAAAGGAATTAGGCGCATTCCTTCATTTCCCGGTTGTCCCCGCAGAAAGTTCCTGCTTGAATAAGGCATGTCCTTCGGCGGCACTGCTCTGTCTTTTCTTCTTTTAACGGCCCTGCTCCTTCCCACGGCGCATGGCGGCCCGCTGGATGCTCCCGTCATCACCCTTGGAGAGAAAAAAAGCCTGTTCGGAGAAAAGGCGCAGGCTAATGAATACGTCAGCTATGCCCTCTACTACTGGCCTGACCCCGCCAATCCGGAAGGCCCCTACAAGCCCATTGACGGCAAAAAACCAACGGCTCCGCAGCATGGACGACAGCGGCAAGATGGCCGCTTTTATCGGTACGGTTTGCAGCCTGGGACGCCAGTACGAACTCAACAGGGACCCGCGAGCCGCTTCCCGTGCCGGGGAATGGCTGAGAGCCTGGTTCATTGCTCCGGCAACCCGCATGCAGCCCCACCTGAAATACGCCCAGATCCGCCCCGGACACCGGACGGAAGGCGACGGAGGCGGCATCATAGACCTTTACCGCATGCCCGATTTTCTGGATGCCCTGGCGGCGTTGAAACGCTCCGGGGCCTTGACAAAAAGAGGAATGGAAGCGGGTGGACTCGTGGCTGAAGCAGTACTACGCATGGCTGGCCACCAGCAGGCAGGGCAGGCATGCGCATACGCGCAGCAACAACCATTACCTGTTCTATGTGGCGCAATGCGCCCATCTGGCTCACTTTCTGGGCCGCGACAACGAAGCGCGCCAATGGCTGGCGGAAGCCTTCGCCAACATGGACCGCCACATTGCCCCCGACGGTTCCCAGCCGGAAGAACTCAAGCGGGCGGAACCATGGCAATACAGTGTTTACACCCTTCAGGCCTGGGGCTACCTCGTGCAAATTGCGGAACGCATGGGAGATAAAAACTACCGTTACCGGAAAACGGCCGCCGGGGCTTCCATCCAGAAAGCTGCGGACTATCTCCTGCCGTTCCGTACCCATCCGGAAGCGTGGCCCTGGAAAGGCTCCAGGGCAGGAACCCCGCTTCCCGCCATCTTTGAACCGTCCCGGCCGGATAAGGAAAAACAGGACCGCCCTTGAACAACGGCAGCTATTAAAATTGCCTTTGATTCATTGGAAAACCCCTTGTTCGGCAGCATCACGGCACCCGGAAAGAGACGTTTTCCCGGGAAACCTGTTCAGTAAGGAACATTCCGGCGGCATCTTCCCTTCTCTTCGCGGCTTTCCATTCCCACGGCGGGATGGGATTCGGCTCCGCCCAAAGGCCTTTTTTGGACTTCCTGGCCTCCGCTTCAAGGGAAGCGAGTTTCCGGCTGGCGGAAAAATTTTTATAGATCCACGCCCATCCATCCTTCACCAACTCCTCATTGACGAACACCTTTCCATACCAGACTTCCCCCAAAATACGGCCGTACCTGTCATGCTGGCTGTACTTGACTGTAACCGTCTCTCCCCAAATCAGCTTTTCCAGATACTCCTTGGCTCCTTCATACCCGTTTTGCCCCCTTTCCGGCGTATCAATTCCTTCAAGCCGTATCCGGTAGGTCCGCTTCTGTTCGGGCGTTTTTTCCAGGAGAGTAATGGTATCGCCGTCAATCACGTTAATAACAACTCCCCTGATACTTTCACCAAAAGCCATGCAAGAGCTCATCAGGAAAACCAGTAGCCATCTCATAAAAAAATGATATAATTCAAAAAATTGCAACAAGCAATCATTCTTTGGAGAAAGTCTTTCCCGCACCGGCCGGTCGGCCGCAAATGAAAACAAACATCCATGGCAGCACCGTTGGAACATGAGGTTCCAGAACGTTCATTGCGCTTCCCGGCACACCACACCGCAATCCCTGAACCTATTCCGAACCTGGCCGGAGCATTGATAGGCCAGACTGCATCACTGCTCCGCGCGGAAAAAGCCTGCATTCCGCTGCCGGCTTAAGGATAACAGGAAGTTTCATGCAGTTACCCATGAAACCGCTTGCGAAAACCGCGCGTCCAGCATGGAACCGGATGCCCGGCGGCATTCAGCAGGATGAAACACGGAACCCTGTTCACTTCTTCAATTCCTCGGCAATTCTGCCGAGGTTCTTTCCGTTGCCTTCCTCAACTTTTCCTGCTGTTTCCAGTTCCAGGCTGTTCTTTCGGATACTCCGGCCTGTTCCGCCAGCCAGCGCACGGCGCCGCTCGTGTCACAGCCCGTTTTCTTCTGGATGACTTCCAGCAGTTGAGTGACATATTTGTTCATGGTTTCCCGGGTTGACGTTATTTCGATTCCCACGCCCGGCTGAATTCGCCGTCCCGGAACAGGGCCGCAATGCCGCTGAGCTGCTTGAGGCGCAACAATTCCTCCGCATCCATGCCGAGGTTTTTGAGTATCCACGCATCCGACATGCCCGCTTCCGTCAGTTCCTGGATAATGCTGGTCATCAGTCCGATATTGTGAGACCCGCGGGCACGGTTGTGCCTGATGGTGGAGGCCATGCGGTTTCCAAGAGGCTTGTCGATAACGGCCACCGGCATCATGCCATCCTCCCGTTCGTAGATATCGCGGTAAGTTTTCATGATCTGGCAGCGGTGGAAGCCGTCAACGATTTCATAGGTGCCGTCCTCCAGTTGATAGCAGACAATCGGCATCGTGTAGCCGTCCTCCTTGATGCTCTGGTAGAGCAGCTTCATTTCAGGCGGCGCCACACTGTTCGGGTTATAGGCATTGGAGCGGATTTGGTCCAGCGGAACACGCCGGATTTGATAAACGGGGGATTGATAGGGGGGGTTCATGAAATGTTGCGGTATTTGTTGACGGCGGCACGGCGCCGGGCAATCGCTCCCTTGGTTGGACTGAATCCGGCATATCTGCAGAAATAGTCATTTTTCATGATGCAGATGCACATGCGCTTGTAAGAGGGCACCTGCCGGAAATTGCTGACGGGCATGTCGTCGGGATAACCCATGAATTGAACGATATCGCGTCCATCGTAGCGACCCGATTTTCCCGTCACGGCAGCCAGCGGGTAGGCCGCCAGCACTTCATCGGCGGTTCCGGGATCGACGGTTCCCCCCTGCATCCAGTACCTTTTGGATTTTTCCAGGATGTTGTTGTAGTGGGCCGCCGTCCTCGCATCCATCGTGGAAAGCAGGAATTCATAATACGATTTCCAGGTATGGCCGGGCGGCAGCTTGATGGTTTTCCAGCCCATGGCCGTCGTGCCTCCGTACAGGCCCGTAAAATTGACGCCGTTGACCCGGCCGATCATGCGCGCCCAGTTGGAGGGATCGATCACTTTGTAGAGCTTCAGGCTTTCCTGGGCACAGTCGTTGAACGGGCTTGCCACCCGCATCTGCCCGGCAGTAAGGCCCGCCTGGTACAAGAGGTCATAGAGACGGTTGTAGTCAAAACCAAAGCGGGCGGTGGCCGTCCAAATATCGCTGACGCGCCAGTCATAGAGAGGGTAAACGTTGGCCGTCACGGCACTGGTCTGCGTAATCCACTTCCTGCCCTCGTAGGATCTCCTTTTTTTGCCGCGTGCCACGGCCGCGTACCTGTTGAGGCTTTCATCCGCCCGCAGCCCCACCATGACGGCGGTGGTGCCGCGCTTTTTGGCAAAATGGCGCGAGAGCTTGTCCTGGAATTCGTAGTCCACCATGCCGTGCCGGAACGGAACGTCCAGATTCCCTTCGTGAACCACATAGGGATTTTCCGGCATGGCCCGCACCCACAGTTTTTTTTTGGCGGCGTCCCACGGCGTCCAGTAAGGTTCCCCCAGGGCGCATGCCGACTGGGCCTTGATCGGCACGCAGTACCACATTTTACGGATGCCCGGGAACTGTTCCAGGAACGTCCGGGTCACATACTCGGTCGTCATCTGGTACTGGGCCTCATAATCAATGTGGTACATGGTCAGCTTGTCCAGCAGACCGTGTTCGTCGGCGTAATTGTAGCACAGATTGAGCAGGACGCCGCTGTCCTTGCCGCCCGAGAAGGCCACCAGAACATTGTCAAACTCGTGGAAGCAATAGGCTATGCGCTCCAGGGCCGCTTCATAGACGTTTTTGTCCAGGTAGGTTTTCACAATTCTTCCAGAGCCTTTCTTCCGTCACCCATCGTCAATTCCCTGCCGGGCGGAAATACGCCGGCACGGATACTATTGACGGAGGCCATGTATTTTTCCTGAAGTTCTTTTTAGTGGCTTGCAGGCGATAGGGATATCCCATGCTTTTCCAAACAGGGCTGCAACGCCTTTATGCCCGCATAAGTAAATAACATCATGTTTTTCCATGTTTTAAAATACGCAGTAGGTGATTGTTCGCTGTTTTCCTGCAACAACGCCAACCTACTCAATTATTATAGCAGGTCAATGCTTTTACTGCAATTATTTCAGTAATTTTATTTCCATTCGACTTCTTCTCAAAATACCTATGCTTTTTAGCGAGTAACGCCATTCCCGACGTTCCGCGTCCATGGAGGCATGGCCGCCCCCACTTCTCCGGAGCGTCCGCATTATTTTCAGCATCAATGTTCCGCTATGGGAATCACGGCCCTGAGCCTGGGGATGCAGGAGCAATTACATCCTTGGGCGTCACGTTGAATAGACAAATTCTGCGATGACGGCGTTATGCCCGGTCTCTCGTCACGAACGTTTTTCCCAAGCGCCATCCTGCGTCCGCATTTTTCAGATTGGCGAGGCAGCCTGCTGTTCCCTATTGAAGGAAAGATATCTGGCCTTTCTTTTTCAAAAGTCCGGAAGCCTGGCGGAATACGGCTCTGCCAGTCACGCTTTGAGCAAGTTGCCAGGTTCTCCTTCAGTGTTTCATGATGCCCTCCGGCACGCCAATTTCATGCCAAGACGGAATCAAAATCATGCTTCACTATGATTCACGGCCGATTTCGCATGAATTCTGCCTTTTTCACCCTGAACCGGGCAAAAAACCCCTCACAAGCAGTTGCACTTGTGAGGGTTAGAAAATTAATGGCTCCCCCGGTTGGGCTCGAACCAACGACCTAGTGATTAACAGTCACCCGCTCTACCGCTGAGCTACAGGGGAGTTTGCGTTCCATGGAGCGCGGAGGGATTTTTACTGGAGGCACAGGCGTTTGGCAAGTACTTTTTTGTTTCTGTAGGCTTTTTGACGCAAAAAGGCTTCCGCGGCGTGGGCATGCCAACGGTGCTTCTTGACCTTTGAGGGGAGAATGCCCAGACTTTCAGCGACATGAGTGAACATCACCATCATATTGCTGTTCTGGCCGGCGACGGCATCGGGCCCGAGGTCATGGCGGAGGCCCTGAAAGTTCTGGACGCCGTAAGCGCCAAGTTTGGATTTACCGTGAGCCGCAAGGAGGCTTTTGTGGGCGGCGCGGGCATCGACCATTGCGGCAAGGCCCTTCCGGAAGAGACCATCCGCGCCTGTGAAGAGGCGGACGCCGTCCTGTTCGGCTCCGTAGGCGGTCCCAAGTGGGAGCACCTTCCCGCCAATGAACAGCCGGAGCGCGGCGCCCTGCTGCCGCTGAGAAAGCATTTCGGCCTGTACGCCAACCTGCGCCCGGGCGTATGCCTGCCTGCCCTGACCCACGCCTCTCCCATCAAGAATGAACTGATCGAGGGCGGTTTTGACATTTTATGCGTCCGGGAACTGACCGGCGGCCTGTACTTCGGCCAGCCCCGTTTCCGCGAACAGGAGGGGGACGACGAAGTCGTCGTGGATACCATGCGCTACCACAAGAGCGAGATGGTGCGCATCGCCAAAGTGGCGTTCGAGGCCGCGCGAGGGCGCCGCAAGCGCGTCACCAGCGTGGACAAGGCCAACGTGCTGACCAATTCCCTGCTGTGGCGCGAGACGATGATTGAGGTTTCCAGGGATTATCCGGACGTGGAACTGCTCCACATGTACGTGGACAATGCCGCCATGCAGCTGGTGCGCAATCCCCGCCAGTTTGACGTGCTGGTGACGGAGAACCTGTTCGGAGATATTCTTTCCGATGAAATGGCCATGATTTGCGGCTCCCTGGGCATGCTGCCCAGCGCCAGCCTGTGCCAGGGCGCGCAGGACAACGGCCTGTTCTTCGGCCTTTACGAGCCCTCCGGCGGTTCCGCCCCGGACATTGCCGGCAAGGGCATTGCGAACCCGATCGCCCAGATTCTTTCCCTCTCCATGCTGCTGCGCTACTCCCTGGGAGAAAAAGCCGCGGCAGACGCCATTGACGCCGCCGTCCGCCGCGTGATTGACCAGGGCTGCCGCACGGGCGACCTGGCTACGGGCGCTCCCGGAGAAATCCGCGTGAATACGGCGGAAATGGGGGATGCCATCATCGCAGCCCTGTAAAAGGGCCGTTTTTCCAGCTCCGCAGGCGCTTCCATCCCCTGCGGGGCATTTTTCCTTCCGGAGGAAGGCTGGACTGTTCCTCTGTTTTTTCCTCACTTCCGGATTTCTCCGGTTCTTCATCCACCTATCATGAACGTTCTTATCATTGGCCAGGGAATCGCCGGCAGCTGCCTGGCGTGGGAGTTGAAACGCCGCGGCGCGGATTTCACGATTGCGGACCGCCCCATCGCGGAAACGGCCTCCCGGGTGGCGGCTGGATTGGTGAATCCCCTGACGGGCCGGGCCTTCCGCCCCGGCTGGCGGCAGGAGGAATGCCTGTCCGCAGCGGAGGCCTTTTATCCGGAGACGGAACGGGAACTGGGCGGCTCCTGGTGGCAGAAGACCCCTATTTTCCGGGAACTGGAAACGGAGGACCAACTGGAAGTCTGGCAGGAACGCCAGACGGCCCCGGAGTCCTGCGCCTATGCGGGCCCCCTTTTCCCATGGCCTGAACACTGGGAAGGCCGCGGAAAAGCCGCCTATACGCGCGGCTCCGCCGTGCTGCACGTGGAGGACATGGTCAACGCCATGCGGAGGTTTTTCACGGAACAGGGCCGTTTTGTGGAAGCGGACGTGTCCCCTGCGGATATCCGTCCGGATGAAAACGGCCTTTTCCATTGGAACGGCCAGACGTTTTCCCATATAGCCTGGTGCACCGGCTGGGAAGCCGGATGCCACCCGGACATGGCTCCCTTGAAGGGACGCCCTTCCAAGGGCACTATTCTGGACCTGGACCTGAAGGAGCTGGACTGGCACGCCGGCATCCTGCATTTCGGCCACTGGCTGGTTCACAACGGTTCTTTCTGGCGCTTCGGCGCCACTTACGCGTGGGCGTGGGACGCTCCCGGCATTCCGGAAGCCCCCGCCGTCCAGGAATTGATGCTGGACCTTGTCAAACGCTATTCCGGGGAGACGGGCTTCCTCCGCGCCCGAGCCGCCGTGCGCCCCATCATCCGGCGCAGCCAGCCCGTCGCCGGGCCCATTCCCGGCCTGAACGGCCAGTTCGTCTTCTCCGGACTGGGCAGCAAGGGAGTGACCACTTCCCCGTGGGCCGCGGCCCAGCTGGCGGAACATCTTGTGCACGGGGCGGAACTGCCGCCGGACCTGCTGCCCGCCGCGCTATGGAAATAATGCGGCGCGGTTCCCGTACTTCCTTGAACGGGACAGCTATTTTCCTTGTCAAAACGCCCTGAACACGATTACATGCGGCCTTATATGCGAGCGGAGAACGAGAACTGGGGAGATACGGTACGGGAGCATTTGTTTGACCAGCGCGGCGCCGTGATGGTGCACTGGCTGATCCTGCTCAATGTGGTCGTCTTTATCCTCGGGTTTTTCTTCCAGGTGGATATTCCACGGGATATTTACCCGCCGGGCCGTCTGGACCTGATCCAGCTTTACGGGGCCTACAGTGAATACACGTGCTTTCATGAAGGGGAATTGTGGCGATTGTTCACCTACCAGTTCCTGCACGCCAATCTGGGGCACATTATGTTCAACATGATCGCCCTGTGGTTTTTCGGGCCGGTCGTGGAGGAACGCTTCGGCCATCTGCGCTTCCTGCTGTATTATCTTTTCTGCGGCGTGGCGGCGGCCCTGTTTTCCTCCCTGCTGGGGTACATGGGGTTCTTTGATCCGGAATGGCGCTTCATTCCCATGGTGGGGGCCTCCGGCTCCATTTACGGCATCATGGCCGCGTGCGCGGTGCTTTTTCCGCGCGCCCGGGTGCAGCTTCTGTTCCCTCCGGTCAATTTGAGCGTGCGCCAGTTCGCCCTGGCCGTCCTCGGCATCGCCTGCGCCGTCATTATTTTCCAGTGGAACAACGCGGGCGGGGAAGCCGGACACCTGGGCGGCATGTTCGCCGGGTTCATCCTGACATTGCTGATCCTGTGGAAGGAAAAACTGTCCTCTCCCAGGCGGCGGGTCGTTTCTTCCTCCCACCATTCCGCCTCGCACTCCGCACGCCGCCCCGCCGGTAGCCATCCCTCCGAAGAGGAGGTGGATGAAATCATGGAAAAAATATCCCGCTCCGGCCTGTCCAGCCTGACGGAAGAGGAACGGGAAGTTCTCCGGCGCGCCTCCCGCCGTTGAATTATTTGTTAGATATTCCCCGTATTTTTGTTATTTTTCTTTCTTTTTCATTATTTCCTCCTAGCATGGAGGAATGATGACGCGGCTGTATTCCTCCACCGTTCTGGGCGTGGATGGCGTAGAAGTGGAGGTGGAAGTGGATTTCCGCCCCATGGCGGAAAAACGCACCTTTATCGTGGGGCTGCCTGATGCGGCCGTGAAGGAGAGCGGGCAGCGCGTGGATACGGCCATCCAGAACAGCGGGCTGCCCTTCCAGCAGGGCGTTTTCGTCGTCAATCTGGCTCCGGCGGATTTAAGGAAGCAGGGACCGGGGTTTGACCTCCCCATCGCCCTGGGAATGGTCGCCGGAGCGGCGGAAAGGGACATGGACGCTTCTTCCTGGTGTATCGTGGGGGAATTGGCCCTGGATGGCGCCGTACGCCCCGTGCAGGGCATTCTGCCGCAGATTATGGAGGCGCGGCGCATGGGCAGGAAGCGCATCATGCTGCCACGTGCTAACGCACACGAAGGAACGCCCGTGCAGGGCGTGGAGATTTACCCCGTGGCTTCTTTGAAGGAGGCGTGGGCACTCCTTACCTCCTCCGTTCTGCCCCCTCCCTTCACGGCTTCCGGAAGAGAGGACCGGGAGGCCGAAGACAAGGAGACTGCCGTTGACTTCAACGAGATCAAGGGGCAGCCCTATGCGCGCCGCGCCATGGAGATTGCGGCGGCAGGCGGCCATAACATCCTTCTCTGCGGTTCTCCGGGTTCGGGCAAGTCCATGCTGGCGCAGAGGCTCCCGACCATTCTCCCTCCGCTGAATCCGGAGGAAGCTCTGGAAACCAGTAAAATCCATCCCGTATGCGGACTGCTGAAACGGGGAACGGCCTGGTGGCCCGGCGTCCGTTCCGGGCTCCGCACCATACCATTTCCGATGCCGGGCTGATGGGCGGAGGAGCGAATATCACGCCGGGGGAAGTGTCCCTGGCCCACAACGGCGTGCTCTTTCTGGACGAATTGCCGGAGTTCCGCCGCGCCGCGCTGGAAACTCTGCGGCAACCGCTGGAATCCGGCCAGGTGGTCATTTCCCGCGCTTCCGGCACCATGACGTTTCCGTGCCGCTTCATGCTGGCAGCCGCCATGAATCCGTGCCCCTGCGGCTATCTGGGCGACAGGAGAAGAACCTGCACCTGTCCCCCGGCGCAGGTCGCACGCTACCGCCGCAAGATTTCAGGACCGCTTCTGGACCGGTTCGACTTGCTGATGGAAGTTCCCGCCGTGGACCCCTCTATTCTGGCCTCCGCACCCGCCGGGGAATGTTCCGCCGGCATCAGGGAACGCGTGATGGCCGCCCGGCAGCTCCAGTGCAGCAGATATGCGGGCACTCCCTTCCGCAGCAATGCGGCACTTTCCGGAAAAGCGCTCCAGAGGCATTGCCGCCTGCTGCCGGAAAGCCGCGCCATCCTGCTCCGCGCCGTGGAAGAACTGGCCCTTTCCGCCAGAGCCTACGACCGCATTCTGAAGGTAGCCCGCACCATAGCGGATCTGGAGGGCAGCCCTGATATTCAGGATTCCCATTTGTATGAGGCCGTGCAGTACCGGGCCTTTGAACATTCTCTCCGGGAATGAACCATTCCGGAATGCCGCGTTACGCCATGCCAAGCGTGCCTTTTCCGAACGGAAAAAGGAAAGGAGGCGTTTTTCAGGCCGCCTCCTTCCCGATTGAAAAGTTTACCGCTCACCGGTTCCGGGAACGCCGGAAGACGAGGGCTCCCAGGCCAAGCATTCCCAGAGATGCGGTAGCCGGTTCCGGAACGGTTTCATAGGATACCTGGATGTTGGCAAGCGTATAGGGGGGAGGTGGCGCCGCCCGCGCCGCCGCGCACTCCGGCAACCAGCTTGTATCCTTCCCCCCCCACGCCAGGGGAGAATCCGCCATGTCCAGGGAAACGGTCGTCGTTCTTGAAGTGGAATCAAAGGTAAAAAGCTTTCCACGGTGGAAAGGTTCCGGACCAACGTTCCGGCGGAGTCGTAAACCGCCAGCACCATGGTGTAGCTCGTGATGACGGAGGTGGGCGTGTCACAGGAAAAGATGATGGAGGAAACAAGCTCTCCCTGCCGGGGCCGCCCAGCACCATGGCAAAGGAGTCTCCGGCCACGCCGCTTCTGCCGCACAGGATGATGGAACCGACGTCATCATGGTTGACCCAGGTTCCCTCCCCGTTCTGGGGCCAGTTGGCCAGGCTGTTGTTATTGCCTCCCGCATAGACGCCAAATTCACGGCCTTTTACTTTATCCAGCAGCTGGTTTCCCGTTTGCGGCGCCATGGTCGCGGTTTGCGACAGATTGGCTGATTCGGGCAGTTCGGCAATGATGGTAGCAGCATTTGCAGCCAGCACACTGGCGCAACTTATTAATACAGTACAATATCTAATTTTCATAAGTTACACACCATAATAAATTTATTATGGTGTGTCAATTTACATTTAAGAAGAAAAGTCTTTGAATTTTCCGCTTTTTCTGAAATCTGGCGCATCTTCTTGAGGTTGAATGGCCGAGCCGTCCCCCGTAATGCACCGTTGCTGGATTTTTCTTTATAACCCTATTAAAATACCTGTTTTACGTGGAATTAAACTTTGGAATAAGGAGAACATGAAATGAAGTTATTTTTCTGCGGAGTTTCCGCAGGTTTTTACAGGAGCCGGGAGGCCCCTGCTCCCGGAAACGGTCTTTCCCCAGCGGGAGCATATGCCTCGCCCTCCCGTCTGCCGGCGCTCTTTTCCGGAAACGTTCAATACGCCGGGCCATCCCGGCTTTTTCACTCGTCACCCACGCAGAACAGCCGCTCCGCGGACATGCGCGGAACGGCTGTTCACACGAGAAAGGAAAGACCGGTTTAACGGATGGCTTCCAGAGCCTGCTTGAGGTCCGCAATGATGTCTTCCGCGGCTTCCGTTCCCACGGAGAACCGGATGAGGTCCGGCCGGACGCCCGCCTCCATGAGCTGCTCATCCGTCAACTGGCGGTGCGTATGGCTGGCGGGATGGAGGACGCAGGTGCGGGAATCCGCCACATGGGTTACGATGGCGGCCAGTTTCAGGCTGTCCATGAACTTGATGGCGCGTTCACGGCCGCCCTTGATGCCGAAGGTCACCACGCCGCAGGATTGCCCGTTGCGGAATTGCTTCCGCGCCAGGTCATGGTATTTGTTGGACGGCAGGCCCGGATAGTTGATCCAGGCCACATCCTCCTGCCCTTGCAGGAATTCCGCCACCTTTTGCGCGTTTTCACAGTGCCGCGGCACGCGCAGGTGGAGGGTTTCCAGGCCCAGGTTGAGCAGGAAGGCATTCTGCGGGGATTGAATGGAACCCAGGTCGCGCATGAGCTGGACGGTCGCCTTGGTGATGTAGGCGCCCTTGCCGAAGCTCTTGCTGTAGGAAAGCCCGTGATAGGAAGGGTCCGGCTCCGTCAGACCCGGGAATTTGTCCCTGTGGGCTTCCCAGTCAAAGTTGCCGCTGTCCACGATCACGCCGCCCACCGCCGCGGCATGGCCGTCCATGTACTTGGTGGTGGAGTGGGTGACGATATCCGCCCCCATTCAAAGGGGCGGCAGTTGATGGGGGTGGCGAAGGTGTTGTCCACGATCAGGGGGACGCCGTGCGCATGGGCGATGTCCGCCATTTTGCGGATGTCCAGCACGCAAAGCGTGGGGTTGGAGATGGTTTCCGCAAAGAGGGCCTTCGTATTGGGACGGAAGGCTTTAGCGATTTCCTCCGCCGGGGCGTCCTGGTCCACAAAGGTGACCTCAATGCCCATTTTCCGGAACGTGACGGCAAAAAGGTTGTACGTGCCTCCGTAAATGGACGCGGTGCTGACGATGTGGTCCCCCGCCTCGCAGATGTTGAAGACGGCAAAGAAGGAGGCCGCCTGCCCGGAAGAGGTCAGAATGGCGGCCACGCCGCCTTCCAGTTCGGCGATTTTTCTGGCAACCGCCTCATTGGTGGGGTTCTGGAGGCGCGTATAGAAGAATCCGGCTTCCTCCAGATCGAACAGTTTGGCCATTTGTTCGCTGGTTTCATACTTGAACGTGGTGCTCTGGTAAATGGGCAATACGCGGGGTTCACCCTTTCTGGGAGTCCAACCCGCCTGCACGCACAGGGTTTCCGGTCTCAATTCCTGACTCATGATGCAGGGATGCTATGCCATGCCGCGTGCCTTGTAAAGCAGGGAAAAAGCGCGGTTTTCACCCTATTCGCGGCGCAGCATGAGGGCATCCCCGGCTGCGCCGGGCAAAGCCTTGCACGGAATCAGTCGGCTTCCGGCAGAGGAGTGGAAATTTCCTCTTCCGTCAGGTAACAGCCGGGATCAGACCCGTACCAGTGCCCGTTGGCAAACGCGGCACGGGTGCGGAAGCCGCCGCCGCATAGGGCAAAGTGCACGCAGCGGCCGCAGCGGCCTTCGATTTTTTTGCCGTTCCAGGGGATCGTCAGACCCGCGCAGTTCAGGCAGCATCTCCGCCGCAGCGCCCGCCTTGGCGTCCCAAAGGTCGGAAAACAGGTTGGCCTTCACATTGCCCAGCGTGACGGACTGCCAGAACTGGTCCGGATGCACGACTCCCTGCGTATCAATGTTGGCAATGCCGCGGCCGGAACTGTTCGCCCCGCCGCCGTTCCACTGGAGCAGGTTCAGCGTGTCCTTGGACAGCGGAGAACCTTCCCGGAGCTGGCGCAGCAGCAGGTAAATGCCGTCCGCGGGCTGGGTGACGGTCAGCACTTCACGGTTCTTCCCTTCCGCCTTCCATTGCTCCACGCGGGCAATCAGCGTATCCATGGCATGGCGCGCCTCTTCCTGCGTCAGGGTCTGCACCTCCACGCCGCGGCCCGTGGGGACCAGATGGTAGAAGCAGACGCGCTGGATGTCATTGGCGTCAATGAAGTCCAGAATCTCTTCCATACACTGAACGTTGTTGCGGGTCAGCGTCAGGCGCAGGCCCGTCTTCTGCCCCACTTCACTACAGAGCTTAAAACCGCGCACCGCCTGTTCAAAGGAGCCTTCCACGCCGCGGAACTTGTCATGCACGGCGCCGATGCCGTCCAGGGAAATGCCCACGTACGCCACGCCCAGTTCCTTGAACCGCGCGGCGGCTTCCGGCGTAATGCGGGTGCCGTTCGTGGAGATGGTCACCTTCAGCCCCTTCCGGGTGGCGCGTTCCAGCAGCTCCATGAAGCGCGGATGCACCAGCGGCTCCCCGCCGGAGAACAGCAGGGCGTTCACCTTGTAGTCCGCCAGATCGTCAATGACCGCGCAGCACTGGTCCCAGTCCAGCTCCCCTTCAAATTTCCGGGCGGAGGCGTCCGCGTAGCAGTGCACGCACTTGAGGTTGCAGGTGCGCGTGATGTTCCAGACCACAATGGGCTTGCGGACGCGGGACGAAGCCGGAGCGCAGGATTCCAGGGCGCCTCCCGCGGAGCGGCCGTGCCCGTGGCCCTGCCCGTATCTCAAATGGTCCGCGGGCTGTTCCGCCCCTGTCCAAAGTCTGGTAATGTTAATCATGGTGTTGTGAAAGCCTGGGCTGGTAGGGGCAGAGGTTGTCTTCCGCCATCATGTCTCCGTAAACGGCATAGGCGCGGGAACGGGAGCCGCCGCATACGGTGCGGTACTCGCACCGGCCGCATTTGCCTTCCAGAGCATTGTCGTCCCGGAGTTTGAGGAAAAGGGGGTGCGTGCGGTAAATTTCCCCCGGATCATCCGTTCGCACGTTTCCCGCCGCAATGGGCAGGAAGCCGGAAGGCTGGATTTCCCCGGTATGGGAGATGAACATGATTCCCTTGCCGTCCCGGGTGGGAACGGCGCGGCGCGCGGGCTTGCTCCCCTGCGCGCGGGCTTCCTGAAGCGCCACGCGGCGGTAATGGTGCCCTTCCGTGGTCTTGACGCCGAAGGGAACTTCCCGGCTTACCTTGCTGAGTTTTTCCCAGACGGCCTCCACTTCTTCCGCCGTGGGCATTTCATCCATGGCGGCCCGGCCCGTAGGCACCAGCAGGAACACGCTCCACATGCCCGGCTGCATCTTCTTCATCAGCTCCACAAAGTCATCAAACTCGCCCAGGGTGCTCTTGGTGATGGTGGTGTTGATTTGCAGATGCATGCCCGCTTCCTTCGCCATTTCCGCCGCGCGCAGGGTCCGCTCATACGTGTGGGGAACGCCGCGGAAGGCGTCATGGGTGGCTTCATGCGCACCGTCCAGGCTCAGGGACATGCTTTGAACTCCGGCCTCCTTCAAGGCATGGAAGTCCGCATGCAGCAGCCGGGCTGTAGCGGCGGGGCTCAATGCCACATGCAGCCCCTTGCCGGCGGCCGCGCGGATCAATTCCAGAATGTCCGGCCTCATGACAGGATCACCGCCCGTCAGCACCAGCATGGGGGGACGCAGCTCCGCCAATTGGTCAATCAGGCGCAGGGCTTCCTCATGGGTCAGTTCATCAGGATGGGGCCGCGGCTGGGCTACGGCGCGGCAATGCTTGCACGCCAGCGCGCAGGCGCGCGTCACTTCCCAGAAAACCAGGAAGGGGCGTTCATTGAGATCTGTTTCACTAAAAATCGGTCGCATTCCTCAGGACAGCCACTTTAGAACAATTATAATTTTTGACCAGTCCAAAAGAGGGGCATTCCCCCCAAAAAGTTCACTTGGCCGCCTCTTCACGGATTTTCTGAACTTCCTTGGGCAGTTCGGAAAGGGAATTCAGGGCCTCCTTCAAATTCCTGGAGGCATCCGGAGAGAGCATGATGGCCGTCACATGCTTGACGATGGGCTGCATCATTTCCACAAGCTGCTGCTGCACTCCCGTCAGCTTGGCCTGCTGGTTGCGGGTGAGGGGCGGCAGGGCGGCCTGTTTCTTGGCGATGTCCAGCAGGGCGGCCCGGTAATGCCCTATCTGGTCCACAGCGGCCTTGCTGGTTTCCTCATCCTTCACCCTGGACAGGGATTCATCCAGGTTTTTGACTTCATCCACGGTTTTTGCCAGCAGGGTTTCATGCGTGTTGCCTTCCGCATCCTTCGGGAACGGCTCCGCCTGCGCGGCCTTGTCCTGGGAAGCCTGCGCCAGTTCCGTCTGCACGGACTGCAAATCCATCAGGGCCTTCTGCAAATCGGGCGTGAGCAGACCTTCCTTCAAGCGCGCAAGGGATTTCACCAATTCACCGGAAATTTTCTGCACTTCCGTCATCTGGGCGGAAATCTGCGCCTGCTCCTGCGGCGTGGCGCCGGGAAGTTCAAGCTGCCTTTTTCCGAGGTCCACCAGCTTTTCACGCACCTTTTTGACCGTTTTCACGGCGTCCGCCGCTCCGGGCTCGTCCGTCACCTTGTCCAGCGCCGCCGTGATTTCATGCATGCTGGCAACGCTCTCCTTGGTCAGGGAAAGATGGGTGTCCTGGGCAAATGCGGGGGCCGTCATGCAGACGGCAGCGCCCAGGCCGATGAAAGCAACTGTTTTATTCATGATGGGAAAGCCTTTCCGGTACGGAAGAATACGTTTTCCCCCTTTTCCCGTCAATGGCGGCTATTGTCAAGACCACTCAACCGCACCATAATAAAAAGGGCTGTCTGCTTCATTACAGACAGCCCTTTTGAAATTTAACAGTGACTTAGTCGCGCTGCTGGCGGGAGTACTTGTAGTAGCTCTGGAAGCTGAGTTCCGCAGGGAATTCGCTCAGGCCGCCGTTGGGATTGTATTCCTTAAGGCCGCTCATGCCGCAACGTCCCTGATAGGGGGGCTTGTACGTGCACTTGTAGGTGGGAGCCCAGAACGTGACAAGTTCATAGATGCCGTAGCCCATGCGTTCAAGCATGGTGGTGGTGCCATCAACAATGCCCACGGAAAAACCGGCATAGTCACCTTCGCGGCTCGTCCAGTTGATGATTCCCAGGGGAATTTCTTCAACGGAGTAAATGATGTTGGCGATGGCGCGGCCCAGCTTGCGGGTGGGGGTGTATTCGGAAGCGGGTGGAGCCTGAATGTCCGCACTGGCGACACCGATGGCGCCGGCGGCAAAAAGAGCTGAGATGATGGCACGTTTCATACTGATTGTTTATATAGTATAATTTGTCGAGGGAAAGCAACTCAAAAAAACAAAAAATCAATCTAATTCCGGACGGGGGTCCCGCGTCATGAGTTCCACAAGCGCTTCCATGGGCGGCTTGGATTCATAAAGAACGGAATAGACGGCGTCAATCAGCGGCGTCCTCACTCCCAGCTTCCGCGCAATTTCATAGACGGAGAGCGTGTTGGGCACCCCTTCCGCCACCATGCCCAGGGCGTCCAGAATTTCCTGGAGGCTTTTTCCTTCCGCCAGCCTCCGCCCCACCGTCTGGTTGCGGGAGTGGCGGGAATAGCAGGTGACGATGAGATCGCCCACGCCGGAAAGGCCCATGAAGGTTTCCCTGCGGCCTCCGCTGGCTACGCCGATGCGCGTCATTTCCGCCAGGCCGCGGGTCAGCAGGGCGGCCTGGGCGTTATCTCCCAGGTTCAGCCCCTCGCACAGTCCGGCCCCGATGGCAAAGACGTTCTTGATGGTTCCCCCCAGCTGCATGCCGATGATGTCCGTAGCGGAATAAACGCGGAAGGTCTTGGAGGCGAATATCTGCTGCACCCAGTCCGCATATTTCGGATCCTCAAACCCGATCAGGGAGGCGGACGGGAGGCCCAGGCAGATGTCTTCCGCATGGTTGGGGCCGGAGAGCACGCCTATGGGATTGGAGGGCAGATATTCCTGAAGGATTTCCGTCATTCTTTTATGGGAGCCCTGTTCAATGCCCTTGGTGCAGGAGACGATGACGGCGTCCGGCCTCACCGGCAGGTCACGCAGCCGCTGCGCTACGGAACGCATGGCTACGGAAGGCACCACCACCACGATGAGCTCCGCGTCCTTCACCTGGTCCAGGTCGCAAGTGGGATGGATGTTGGGGGCCAGGGGCGCGGCGGTTTCCGACAGGACCGGGCTGCGCCTGGTTTCAGCAAGCTGCCGGGCCTGCGCTTCTTCCGGCGTCCACAGGACGACTTCACATTCCCGGGTCGCCAGGACCATGGAGAGGGCCGTACCCCAGGAACCGGCGCCGATGACTGCTATTTTATGTAACCGATTCATCATCTTACTTGGACTTTTTGGAATAGAAGGAGTGTTCCGTTCCGTTGAGGAGCCTCACGATGTTGGAACGGTGCTTGAGAATGACCAGAGCCCCCACCACCGTGAAAAAGGCAATGTAAAGTATCTGGGGAGAAACGGCCCCGCCCTGGCAAAGCGGGTAGAACCACCATCCGGCGGCGATCATCGCCACGGCAGCCACCAGGCTGGCCAGCGACACGATGCCGGAGATTCCCATGAATACCAGCCACGCGCCCAGGGCCACGCAGGCCACCACCGGATTGAGGGCAAACAAGACGCCCGCAGTCGTCGCCACGCCCTTTCCGCCCCTGAACCCAAGGAAACAGGTATAGGTATGGCCGAGCACCACGGCGAAACAGACGAGGACGACTACGGCGTTGAAGTCCCAGCCGCCCGCATCCCCCGTCAGGAACGGCAGCCAGTTCAGGGCGCCGAACACGGGCACGAACCCCTTTAAAAAATCCAGCGCAAAAACGGAGAGGCCCCACTTCCAGCCCAGCACGCGCCATGCATTGGTAGCGCCTATGTTGCAGGAACCCTCCCGCCTCAGGTCAAGGCCCCTGATCCTGCCGGCAAGGTAGCCGAACGGAACCGCTCCAACCAGGTAGGAGGCTGCAATATAGAGAACTATCCAGGCAATCATGTCGTGCGGAGGGTATTCTACCCCCCCGCCCGTCAAATGACAATGGGGAAATCGTCTCCGGGACGCTTCTTTCCGGCGGCCTGCTCCCGCGGAACAGCGGAACATTCAACGGCCTTCCCCGGCACCGGATTTCCAGAAGGCTTCCTGCACCGCCCCTGTCCGGAGGAAAGGCCCTCTTTTAAAAAGCGACGCAGTAAAAACGGCACAGGCTCGCCCCGTGCTCGTGGGGAACATGCCCCCGGTCTTATTTTTCCTTTGCCGGAACGGGTTTATTTACCGTCCGTGCAGGGTTTCCGCATCACGGCGGCCCAGACGGAGGCATTGTCCTGCTGCGGTTCCAGCATGTCCTTCACCTGCTCCATGATGGTTCCCACCAGCTCCCGGCTGGAACAGTCCCTGGCCTTTTGGAGAGCCAGGAAAGAAGGCTCCCTCAGCAGTTCGCTCCAGACCTGCAAGCCGTCCGAGCAGGCCAGCACCGCATCCCCCGATGCAGAAGCAGGGGCATGGCGCTGATGTCCACCAGTTCCATGGGCCCCCCATGACGGCGGACCGCAGAACGCAGCGCTGGCGCAGAGCGCCCTGGAGGGACATTTCCCCCTTCCGGTAGAGGCAATCCGCAATGGGCCTCATGGAGTGGTCTTCATTCAGGCGGTCCATGCGGAAGCTGTCCGCTCCGCTCCATAAGTACAGGGGGGGAATCCCCCACGCTGATCCACCACAGGGAGTGGCCGCGGATGAAGACGGCCAGCAGCGTGGTTCCGGATTCCTCCGGCTCCTTCTGGATGGCGGCCAGCGCCCGGTTGGCGGCATGCAGCGCTTCCGTCAGACGCTCCGGAATATCCTCCACGCCGCTTTCCGCAAATACTGCGGCAAATTCCTGCGCCACCACGCAGGAGGCGCAGTCTCCGCGGAGATGGCCCCCCATGCCGTCGCACACGATGCCCAGCATCCCGCCGGCGGCGGGAAGGCTTTTAACCACGTCTTCCTGCTCACGGCGTTTGCCGATCCATTGGGCGGAAGCGCAGTCCAGGGTATCCGGGGTGGGGGGGGCCATGCGGCTGGGGGGCTGAATTAACTGTCCTTCCGTTTCAGTTGCGGGAAGAGCAGGACGTCGCGGATGGAAGAGGCGCCCGTCAGCATCATGATGACGCGGTCAATGCCGATGCCGATGCCGCCTGCGGAGGGCATGCCGTATTCCAGCGTTTCAATGAAGTCGTAGTCCACGCGCTGGGTTTCCCCGGCGGCCTGGTGTTCCAGGCGCTCTTTCTGCACGTCCGGATCGTTCAGCTCCGAGTAACCGGGGGAAATTTCCTGCCCGTTGATTACCAGTTCATACACGTCCACCACGTCCGGGTTTTCCCGGTTCAGCTTGGCCAGGGGAACCAGGTCCTTCGCCACATGGGTGACAAAGCAGGGGTTCATGGTTTTTTCCTCCACCAGTTTTTCATATACCTGCTGGGAGACGTCCACATCCTTCATATCCGGGCTGATTTCCACGTCCAGCTCTTTACAGCGGGCGCGGCGTTCTTCCGGGGAAATGTCAAACCAGTCCTGCCCGGCCACACCGCGGATCAGGTCCTGGTAGTCGGCGCGCTTCCAGGGGCGGCTGAGGTCGATCGTGTAAAGCACGTTGCCTTCTGCATCCTTGTGGTCTATCTGGAGGCCTCCGCAGAATTTTTTTCCGCCAGGTGGCAGATGAGTTCTTCCACCATGTTCGCCATGGTTTCAAAATCCCCGCAGGCGCAGTAGGCTTCCAGCATCGTGAATTCCCGGATTGTGGCGGCGGTCGATGCCTTCATTGCGGAAGCTGCGGTTGAGTTCAAAAATCTTGGTGAAGCCGCCTACCATCAGTCGCTTGAGGAAGAGTTCCGGAGCAATGCGCAGCGTCAGCGGCATGTCCAGCGCGTTATGGTACGTTTCAAACGGCTTGGCGGCGGCGCCCCCGGCCACGTCCTGAAGCATGGGGGTTTCCACTTCCAGATAGCCGCGTTCCTGGAGAAAGCGGCGGATTTCCGCAATCATGAGGGAGCGCGTGACAAACAGGGACGCGCTTTCCTCATTGGAAATGAGGTCCAGATGGCGCTTGCGGTAGGTGACCTCCTTGTCCGCCAGGCCATGCCATTTGTCCGGCAGGGGACGGAGGCTCTTGGAAAGAATGGTCAGGCCGGAGACCTTCACGGTGGGTTCTCCGGTACGGGTCAGGAAGGTGGTTCCTTCAATGCCGATCCAGTCTCCGCGGTCCAGGAGCTTCCACAGCTTCCAGGTGGTTTCATCCACTTCATTCCTGTGCAGGAACCCCTGGATTTTGCCACGTACGTCCCCGATGACGAAAAACTGGGATTTGCCCATGTCGCGAATAGCCAGCAGGCGGCCGGCCACGGCTACCTGTTTGTCTTCCTGGAAATCGGCTTTCAATCCGGCGGGGGTGGTGGTCACGTCAAATCTTGCGCCGTAGGGATCAATCCCCAGCTCGCGGATTTTGGCGAGCTTGTCGCGGCGCACGGCAATAAGTTCGGATTCCGTCGTATTCGGATGTGCCTGCTGTTGTTCGGACATAGTGCGGGGATTTTAAAGGCTTGCCTCCGTTTTGGCTAGTGCATTGTCAGGCAGAGGGCATTTTTGGCGGCCTGTCCGGAACCGGGGACCTTTTTTGCCCTCCTTTCCGGAGTCCAAGCGCCGGGGACGCACCCGCGGGGGTGGATGCCCGTCCGCAGCCTCTGTAAAAAGGAGCGGGAGAACCACGCAAGGCACGATATTCAAAGGAATTGAAAAGAAACTGGTCTTATTATTAAAAAATAGCCGCCAAAACCCCACATACGCATAATTGCTTTTACCTTCGGAGTCAGACATGTTATAAATAACTCCGTTAAGGCGCACCTTATTTATCAATTATATACTATCCGTGCAGACTTATGAGTGATCAGACAACCGTAACTTACAGCACGATTGACGCTAACGAAGCCGTAGCCTCCGTAGCCTATCGTTTTTCTGAAGTCATTGCCATTTACCCCATTACACCGTCCTCTCCGATGGGTGAATCAGCCGAAAGCTGGGCCGCTGTCAACCGGAAGAACCTGTGGGGCACCGTTCCCTCCGTGGTGGAAATGCAGAGTGAAGGCGGCGCGGCAGGCACCGTTCACGGCGCCCTCCAGACCGGAGCCATGGCAACTACCTTCACCGCATCCCAGGGCCTCCTGCTGATGATCCCGAACATGTTCAAGATCGCAGGGGAACTGACTCCGGCCGTGTTCCATGTGGCCGCCCGTTCCCTGGCCTACCAGGGCCTCTCCATTTTCGGCGACCACAGCGACGTGATGAGCGCCCGCTCCTGCGGCTGGGCCATGCTGTGCGGCTCCTCCACGCAGGAAGCCGCGGATTTTGCCGCCATTTCCCACGCCGCCACGCTGGAATCCCGCGTTCCGTTCATGAACTTCTTTGACGGCTTCCGCACGTCCCATGAAATCGGCAAGATTGCAGATATCACGGACGATACGCTGAACGGCATGATCAAGCAGGAATGGGCGGACTCCTTCCGCGAACGCGCCCTGACGCCTGACGCTCCCGTGCTGCGCGGCACCGCCCAGAACCCGGACGTTTACTTCCAGGGCCGTGAAACGGTCAACCAATTCTATGAAGCCACCCCCGCCATCGTGCAGAAGGCCATGGACAGGTTTGCGGACCTCACGGGCCGTTCCTACCATCTGGTGGACTACTCCGGCGCCCCGGACGCAGAACGCGTGATCATCCTGATGGGTTCCGGCGCGGAAGCCGTGGAAGAAACGGTGGAAGCCATGATCGCCCGTGAAAACGCCAAGGTGGGCGTGCTCAAGGTGCGCCTGTTCCGCCCCTTCCCCGCCGCGGAACTGATCAAGGCGCTCCCCGCCACGGTCAGGAAGATCGCCGTGCTGGACCGCACCAAGGAACCCGGCTCCCAGGGCGAACCGCTCCACCAGGACGTCATCCAGGCCCTCTTTGACGCCCAAGGCTCCGGCACGCTCCCCTTCACCAACGGCATGCCCAAGGTGGTAGGCGGCCGCTACGGCCTCTCCTCCAAAGGAATTCACTCCTGCCATGGTCAAGGGCGTCTATGACAGCCTGGAACAGGACGCTCCCAAGAACCACTTCACCATCGGCATCAACGACGACGTGCTGGGCACCAGCCTTCCGTATGATGAAGATTACTCCACGGAAGCGGACGACGTGACGCGCGCCATGTTCTTCGGCCTCGGTTCCGACGGTACCGTGGGCGCCAACAAGGACGCCATCAAGATCATCGGCCAGCACACGGACCTGTACGTTCAGGGCTACTTCGTGTACGACTCCAAGAAGGCCGGTTCCTCCACCATCTCCCACCTGCGCTTCGGCCCGCGCCCGATCAAGTCCACGTACCTGATCACCAAGGCGAACTTCCTGGCGCTGCACCAGCCCACGCTGCTGAACCTGTTTGACTTCCTGAAGAACGCCGCCAACGGCGCCACCTTCCTGATGAACAGCCCGCACCCCGCGGACAAGCTGTGGGACACGCTGCCCGCCCGCATGCAGCAGCAGATTCTGGACAAGAACCTCAAGCTTTACACGATTGACGCCTTCTCCGTGGCCCGGAAAACGGGCATGGGCGGCCGCATCAACATGATCATGCAGACCTGCTTCTTCAAGCTGGCCGGCGTGATTCCCGCTGATGAAGCCATCGGCTACATCAAAAAGCCATCGCCAAGACCTACGCCAAGAAGGGCCAGGAAGTGGTGGACAAGAACATCGCCGCCGTGGACGCCACGCTGGAAAACCTCCACCAGGTGGACACCACCGGCAAGACCATCACCGGCCATGCCATTCCGCCCGTCATGTCCGCTGACGCTCCGGACTACGTCCAGAACGTCCTCGGCAAGATGATGTGCGGCGAAGGGGACAGCATCCCCGTCAGCCAGATGCCCGTGGACGGCACGTTCCCGAACGGCACTTCCCAGTACGAAAAGCGCAACCTGGCCCTGGACCTCCCGGAATGGGATCCCGCCCTCTGCATCCAGTGCGGCAAGTGCACGGCCGTTTGCCCGCACGCCGCCATCCGCAGCAAGTTCTTCTCTCCGGACGCCCTCTCCGGCGCGCCGGAAGGCTTTGAATGCCTGGATGCCAAGCATCCGGACTGGAAGGGTGAAAAATTCGTCATCCAGGTCTCCCCGAACGACTGCACGGGCTGCACGCTCTGCTCCGACGTCTGCCCGGCCAAGAGCAAGACGGACCCCACCCACAAGGCCCTGACCATGGTGCCCACCCTGAAGATTCACGACAAGGAGGAAGCCAACTGGGACTTCTTCATGAGCCTTCCGGACGTGGACCGCACCAAGGTAAGGACGGACAACATCCGCTCCATGCAGGTGCTGCGCCCGCTGTTTGAATTCTCCGGCGCCTGCGCCGGCTGCGGTGAAACCCCGTACGTGAAAATGCTCTCCCAGCTCTTCGGCAACCGGCTGGTGGTCGCCAACGCTACGGGCTGCTCCTCCATCTACGGCGGCAACCTGCCCACCACCCCGTGGTCCCATGACTCCGAAGGGCGCGGACCGGCCTGGTCCAACTCCCTGTTTGAAGACAACGCCGAATTGGCCTTGGCTTCCGCGTCTCCCTGGACAAGCAGATGGAACACGCCATTGAGCTCCTCCATGAAGCCGCCGGCATCGTGGGCCAGGAACTGGTGGACCAGATCCTGACCAACCCGCAGAAGGATGAGGCGGACATCGCGCAGCAGCGTGAAAACGTCGCCGAACTCAAGAAGAGAATCACTGGCAAGCCGGAATGTGCACGCCTCCTGACCATGGCGGACAAACTCGTCCGCAAGAGCGTCTGGATCCTCGGCGGCGACGGCTGGGCCTACGACATCGGCTACGGCGGCCTGGACCACATCCTGGCCAGCGGCAGGAACGTGAAGGTGCTGGTCATGGATACGGAAGTGTACTCCAACACCGGCGGCCAGTGCTCCAAGTCCACCCCGCGCGCTGCCGTGGCCAAGTTCGCCACGACCGGCAAGCCCGGCGTGAAAAAGGACCTGGGCCTCATGGCCATGACCTACGGGAACGTGTACGTGGCTTCCGTCGCCCTCGGCGCGAAGGACGAACATACGCTGAAAGCCTTTGTGGAAGCGGAAGCCTATGACGGCCCCGCCATCATCATCGCCTACTCCCACTGCATCTCTCACGGCATCAACATGGCCAAGGGCCTGCAGCAGCAGAAGGCATGGGTGGATTCCGGCCGCATCCTGCTCTACCGCTACAATCCGGACCTGGCCCTCCAGGGCAAGAATCCGCTGATCGTGGAAGGCAAGGGACCGAAGGGCGACCTTCGCGACGTGCTTCTCAGCGAAAACCGCTTCAAGCTTCTGGCGAAGACCAACAAGGAAGGATTTGAAAAACTCCTTGAAGAAGCCCAGAAGGACGTCTGGCACCGCTGGAACCTGTACCAGAGCATTGCCAACATGGGCGCCGACAAGTCCGCGGAATAAAGCGTACAGCCGCTGAATTTCAACGCCCCTGCACGGTTCGTCCGGCAGGGGCGTTTTTATTCATTCAACAGGAGAGAGCTCTTTTTCTGCGCGCCGGATACGGGCGCCTTCCGCGCAGGTTCACAGAACCCTTTTTCTTCCACAGCTTCAGTCCCACGGCATGTCCGGCCACAAGACCCGCGCAGGCCGCCAGGCATCCGAGCGCGTCCGTCCACAGCCACCCGTTCTTCCAGTCCCGGAACAGCAGCAGGTGCACCGCCTGCCCCGCGGTGACAGCCGCGAGAAACCACGCCAGAAAGTAGCCGCAGCTCCATGCGCCACGGAACAGCAGAAACCTTTTCAGGGAAGGTCTTTCACATCTGCGGCCTTTCCACGGATTTCCGCACTGGATGAAAATCATCACCAGCTGGAAACAGAAGCACCCCGCAAACAGCAGGGAATCCATGATCAAATACCCCTTCGCGGAAAAGCAATGAGCAGCGTCCGGCTCCACCCCCGGAACGATGGATGACAGCAGAAACAACGCAAGCAAAACAATATTTCCGTACATGGGACTTGTCTGAATGCATCAAGCATAGGTGCAGCCTTTCCTCCCCGCAAGAAATAAACCAATCCCGGCATGCTATCCGCCGGGAAGAAAAACGGTCCCAGGCATCTCCTTCCCCAGGCGCGGCCCGCGTGAAGGAAGAACGCTCCCGGAGCAGGAATACTGCTCAGGACTCCTGGAAATGGTGCATGCCGGAGGAAGAACATACCATTCCGGAAGCCGTATCCGGGAAGTGCACCACATCGGGCATGAAGCGGGTACCGACATCCGGAGAGAGCGCATTCCCTTCTTCAGATTCTTTTCACCCTCCGGAGTACGCACGGCGGCATGGTCCCTGATGATGTAAAATACTTCTTCACTTACTTCATGATAACGGTGGCCGCAGGCAAACTGCACCGGTTGCACTGCCACGAACCCGGGCGCGCATTTGCGCTTCATGGAAGAAAATGGCCTGCTTACGTGGAAAGTGCATGCGGAAGTACCTCTTAACTCTGTGCGCGGAATGTACCCATTCTGGCCCCATGTCCCCGCTGGGGAAAGCCTATCAGCAAATGAACACGCCAAGCCCGCAGATCAAGGACATTTCTGTTTTACGGTTCTTCCCCGCCCATGGGACTGCCCGGCGGCGTTTTATCATCTTTCAATGCGGTTTCAGCCGGAGATTGGAATAAGGGACAATTTTTACCCCTTGGGGATTCTTCACGTTAAGAAACGCATCCATAGCCTGCACGGCTTCTTTCTGATTCCATTTCCGGGATTGCTCAAGGGCAGGACCGGAAATTTTTTCCTCCATTCTTTTTCCGCCTCTTTTAAAGAAACCGCCTTAAAACATTTCCACTGGGGAGCATCCTGTGTAAGAAGTTCAAAGAGGGACACAACCCAAACCGTTTCAGAGGGCATGTCCTCTGCCAATTTTTCCTGTTCAGGTGATGCAGGCGATTTTGTCTTTTCTTTTACTATTGTTTCAAACGGATCTTCACCCTCGGTTTCCTGGGAAAGAGGCACCCGGCGGCTGCCTGGGGAAAGGGAGCATGTTTCCTTAATGACGCCCGTATTTACATAAACGCTTTCCGTCTGCTCCATGCCGCTTTTCCAGCGGGTTCCATCTTTGGGATTGGTCTCTTCACAGCCGCTCCATTCCAATACCCTGCCATACTGTTCCGTCAGTTCCCATTGCTTCCATCCATAGATAAAGCGATACCTGTTAACATACCTGTCAGGACAAAAATAATAAGCTTCTTCACCACGAAAAACACTGCCGATTTTCTTCCCGTGCAGGCAGAAGGAAGGAACCGTATAAAGATAAGAGTTATCCGCATTGCAGATAAACCTTACATGTTCATCCTGCGGGGGGAGGAGTTCCAGCTATTTCAGGGTTCCGGTACAGGAAAAATTCTTTTTTTTTCCATGGTCTCCCACAAGATCAATTTCCTGCATAAAAACAAGGCCGCCGTTGGGGCCGTCTGAATTTTTAATGCAGGATTCCAGCCCGTCCATGATTCAATAAGATCGCCCTGTCCGGAAACCTGTTTGCGAATATTCCACTGGAGAAAAGAAGGAAGCTGGGAAAAATGAAGGGAAAAAAACAGGCGGCTGCTCTGCCGCCTTTAACAAGGCGGCAGAGCAGCATAAAAAGCATAATCCTGTGATTAAAGCATTCATTCTAAATTTGATTTACCCTGGACAGAACCCTGTCCACATAATCAAAATTATTGCTATTATATCTGGAAATGCACCATTGTCTAGAAGTATTCATCCAGGCGCAGTAGTGGCCGCTTTTTCCGGGATCATAAAGAAAACCGGGGAGCGCACCTTGGTGCCGGGTTCGTTAATCTGCCGGGAACATTTGGAAGCTCCGTTATATGCCTTAAGCGTGCAAAGCTGGACGATGGTACAGGCCGTTCCTTCCGCAAATGAATAATCATACGGAACCCCTGGCCTGGATTGGTATCGGCCGCACGATAAACCGGGAGAGCACTTTCAGGCGCTTCCGCCTGCTGCTGCTGGAGTTGACGGAACATCCACCTGTGCGCCTCATTGTATTTGACAAGGATGATTTGAAGGGCTGCCTGACTGTTTTTCTGCCAGTTCCATATTTGCTCCCTTGGGATGGCGGTATATATGCCGTCTCCCCCTGCCGTTCCCGTCACTTGAAAAATGCCGTAACCGCCGGCGCCGGCGGTATCCTGGCTATGAAGCGGAATTCCTTCCGCCCCGGGCTCCCTCCGGTACTTGCCGCCTCCGGCTAAAAATTGATTGTACAAGGATGACGGGGCATTACTCCAGGAGAAGGGGTAATAAACCGCCTCGCCGCCATATCCAAATGATTCGCTTTTGCCTACGGCGGGAAGACACCATTCCATGGAGGCCAAAATATCCGGATATATTTGCAGCACGTAGGACTGAATATACCGGGTGCACATTTGATCGTCCGGATTCTGCCCTCCGATGCGGAAACGATAGACATCCGCGCCTGTATAGGAGGAGTGGCCGTTTTTGGATTTAATTTCAAATTCCAGACTGGCATTTCCTCCAAAAAAGCCTTCATTCACCTCTCCAAGCCAATCCGTATCCTCCGCAATATTCCATAAGGACACTGGCTGTTCTTTCCAATTTTCCTGAATGGAAGGGATATGTACTGTATCTTTATCCAAAACGGCCCGGTTGCGATCCCGGGTTCCGGCAGGGGCATCTGCATATTGGATCGCCGGGCGGCTGTAGCTTACCGTCAGCCTGGTTTTCCAGGAAAAACGCCCGGCATCCAACCCTTTTATTTCAAAATGCAAACAGGGCATTCTAGGGCTGCTTTCCTGGCCGGAACCTGTCTCTGCATAATCAATCCATGCAATCGTGTCAGTATTCCTGCCGTCCACATATCCCAGCGTATCGGAATGATCATCTTCCTGTGGTACGACCAATCTCTCCAATACTCCAAACAGCGGAGCCGGAAAAGCCTTCAAGGTGACGGGATGAATATCCACTTCCGTAATCAAAGTTCCAAAAGTTCCGCCTTCCTCACATTCCATGGAGAGCCATATGTCTTCCCTTCCCGTATTGAATTCCTGGGAACGCTTGAGGCGCATCAGCAAGCATCTGTCTCTCCATTCCCCCGGGATAATTTCACCCTCCTTGACATTCAACGAGGCGATTACTTCTCCAGTATTCTGCGACGGGTCTCCCAGCGTGACTTTAACATGGTAACTATTGTTAACCTTGTTGCCATCATCACCGCGCCTGCCCCGGTCCTTCCACGAAATTACATAAAATCCCGCGGCGTAATCCGGAGTGTCAAACGAATCCCTGTCTTCAAAGAACATGATCCTTTGTTTGATGCCTCCGGAAGTTTTGTCAGAATCCAGCTCTGCACATGTAACATGATCACTTTCTACGGACCAGTATTCTATTTTTGTTCCGCGGAGGGCATACCATTTCCGGATTCTGGAAGCACGGTCGGAAGTTCCTTCCGTGGAAGAAATGAATCCATATTTAAATTCGACGCCTTCCGCATATCCCTGATCGTGTTTCTGATTTAATGCTCCCGTTGAGCCCATCTTCCCGTTTTCAATCTTTATTTCATGCCGGGAATCACCGTTATTTACTGAAATTGCGTTATTCATTGAATTTAGTATTTTTATGGAATGCCATCGTAAATATCGGTTTTTTGGGATTCAACCATTACTTGACGAATTAAACACGGACGATACGTGCCTCTACTCCCTCCTGTTGAAAATAAGCAAATTCCATAAATGCTGCCACTACGGGCGGAAAGTCCAGAGGACTACCTAAACTGCTCGCTCCCAGAGACGGAAGAACAATAAATAAAGCTTGCCCGTTGTCTCCCAGCAACCTGAAAGACAAGGACAAGCTTTTTATAAAAATAAAGAATCGAAAACGCGGAAGCTATAAAATCATCTAGCGGCTTCCGCCGTTTTACGGATGATTTCACGGGCCTTGCGCACGTCGTCCTCATGGGAATCGCCGCGGCTTCTTTCCACGGTGAAGAGCTTGGAAAGCTCCTCATCCATGCGGGCCACGGCGGCTTTCGCCTTCGGGTTCTTCGCGGCGCGAGCGCGCAGGATATTGACCTTTTCAAATTCTTCCAGCCCGTCGCGGAGTTTTTCAAACCGCAGGGAACTGAGGTTGCCGGGATAAACCAGGTAGCAGTCTCCCGCGGGCCAGTTGCCGAAGTCCGTCTTTTCAAACGGATTGCGGTTCCAGGAGTTGTAGGCCCACCTCAAAAAGCCGTCCAGATGGTTGGCGGCGGCAAAGAGGGGCAGCCATTCCGCCTCCGCCAGCGGGGAGACGGTGAAAGTGTTGGGCTTTTTGGGATGGACGCAAACATAGAACGTCGTCTTCTTCCCCTCTTTCTTGCGCTGCGCCAGGAGATCGCCCGTGACCGTGTCCGCATGGTCGAGCACGGGAGAGACGTCATACACGTCTCGGGTCATGGCGGTAGGCCGGTTGACGGCTGAAACGATTTTGAATTCCGGGGCATACTTGTCCAGCACGTTCTTGGCCGCCTTTACCATGGAGTCCGGCCGTTCATCCAGCCCGATGCAGGTCTTGTCCAGCCATCCCTTGCTCTTGACGTGCTTGCGGAAATCCGCCAGGAAAGGCCCCCAGATGGCTTCGTAGGAAGGGTCGTTCGGCTTGAGGTCCAGGAACTTGTATTTTCCGGTAGCTTCATCCAGATAACGGACTTTCATGTTCCACGGAATCATGGTGTAGCAGGATATCTGGCCCTTGACGCCCACCTCGTTGATCATGAAGGAAACCCATTTGTCAAAGTTGGCGTAGTTCCAGCGCATGGTTCCGTTTTTGCCCTTGATCCATTCGATCATGGGGGGGAACCAGTCGTAGGTCTGGGCGTTCCAGGCTTCATCAATCAGGGAGCAGGTAATGGCCTTCTGCCCGGCATCCGCCAGCCTCTTCATCACCGGCTTCATCAGCGCGAAATGTTCCGGAGACCACGGTTCCACATCATGCCAGCGCGCCACAGCCTGCGGATGCTGCCAAAGGTCCAGGTGAACCTGCCAATTGGCGGGCGCAGGCAGAGATTCCGGAGCCACTTCCAGAACTACGGGAACGCTCACGGGAGAGCCGCTTTCCGCGGAAACCACTATTTTTCCCTTGTACACGCCGGGTTTGGCGGACGGTGGAATGTTAACTTCCACCCAGACGGGACGCACGCCCCCGGCCTGCAGGTCACAGCTGTTTTCACTGCCGATGATATCTGAAATGAGCCTGTTGCCTCCCTTGGTGTAGCGTATCATGGAGGTCCGGACGGGAATGACCTGTCCGGCAGCATTTTTACCCCGGCGCAGGTAGCAGATAACTGGGGCTGCGCCTGGGAAGACCAGACGGCAATCTGTCCGGCGGCGCGTTCGCCCCTCCAGCCGGACAGGCGCACGGAATCCTGAAGCATTTCCTGCCCGGGGGCGCCGCTGTAAGGGATGCGGTCATAATCCTTCACCGCCGCGGCTTGCAGGTTCAGGGCGGCATCAGGGCCGTAGCCCTTGATTTCCACCAGGTGTGCTCCCTTGTCATTGCCGGCGTTGTTGCCCAGGAAGGTGATTTTGACGTACCGGACCGTCTGGGGATTGAATTTGAAGGGGACGCCTTCCGAGGTGGCCGCAATGCTGTTGGAAGACTGGTCCGCCAGCATTTTCCAATTTTTGCCGTCTTCCGAGCCTTCTATTTTATACTTGTAAATGCGGCCCCCTCCCAATACGGCCAGACATGCAGGGCGGAAAGCGCGCGGGGCTTCCCATGTCTATCTGAAGCCAGACGGGAATGCCCTCACATCCCCAGTATTTGCCTGCGTTGTTCGCCTGGCCGTCCACGGCCAGTTCCGGACGGTCGTTGCCGTAATGCCCGGAAGCGGTGACTTTGGCCCCGGCAAACAGGTTGCCCGCATCACCCGTCGCTCCGGCGGAAACCAGGGCGGGTTCATATAGCGGGTGCCTGTCCGGCGACTGGGCCTGAACAAAAGACGTTAAGGCAATAACGGAACACAGAGGAAAAAGAAAACGGCGCATGCGTATATTACGTGCAGGAATTCCGTTTTCTCTCAAGAAAAAAGAGTGTTTCCGCTATTCCGCCAACGGACGCACCGGAATGCCCCTGGAGGCAAAGTAGGTTTTGGCTTCCGGCACCGTGTATTCGCCGAAGTGGAAGATGGAAGCCGCCAGCACGGCGTCCGCCTTGCCCTCCACCAGCACGTCCACCATGTGGTCCAGGCTGCCCGCTCCTCCGCTGGCGATCACGGGAATGCGCACCGCCTCGCTGACGGCGCGGGTCAGTTCAATATCGTACCCGGTTTTGGCCCCGTCCGCATCCATGCTGGTCAGCAGGATTTCCCCGGCACCGCGGCGTTCCGCCTCCACGGCCCATTCCACAGCATCCAGCCCCACGAATTTACGGCCGCCATGGGTGGAAACGCCCCATTTGCCAGGAGCCTGCCTTTTGGCGTCAATGGCCACGACGCTGCACTGGCTGCCGAAGGCCGCCGCGCCTTCATTGATCAGTTCCGGACGGTTGATGGCCGCCGTATTCAGGGATACCTTGTCCGCGCCCGCCAGAAGCATTTCACGCATGTCCATTACGGAACGGATGCCTCCACCCACGGTCAGCGGCATGAAGCAGCAGGCCGCCGTGCGGCGGACCACGTCCACCATGGTGGAGCGGCCGTCGGAAGAAGCGGTGATGTCCAGGAAAACAAGTTCGTCCGCCTGCTGGGCATCATACGCTCTGGCGCATTCCACCGGATCCCCGGCGTCCCTCAGATTGACGAAATTGGTTCCCTTGACGACTCTGCCGTCCGTCACGTCCAGACACGGAATGATTCTTTTTGCCAGCACGGCCTTATCAAGCCATCACCGCCAGCAAAGGGAAAGCCTAAAATACGGCTTGCCGCAGGATGCCTATGATGGGAAAAAACGTCTCTTTCCTATAAATATCCCGTTGCAAGCTTTCTTTGTCATCTCCATCAAATTTGAAGACAATTCCTTGAATTTCAATAAATAGATAAATGTATAGAAAGCATTTTACACACGCTTTCCTCCTCCTGTTCAATAAATGTCTGCGGATTAAGAATCCGCAAACAATAAAAAATATTAACAATTAATTTACTGTACATTTTAATACATTGAAAATACTATCATTATAGTATTCCTGGTCTTTTTTGAATTCATCCTTTCCATACTTGCTCCGCAAGTTATACAAAATTTGTATTTCACATAAAAAAACCGGATTCTTAATCCGGTAAACGGGTAGAAATACTTCCTTCCAGTATTTTTTACTCAAAAGTTTAATAAAATGAAGAAAACACTTTCTCTTCTGGCCGTCACGCTTCTCGGCATTTCCGGCGGCCAGGCCGCCGTCACCCTGGTTTCCGGATTTTCCCGGTTTGACCAGACTTCACCGGACAGCGGCACCGCTGTTTCCGACCTGGGAACGAAGTCCCTCAGCTGGACGCTTAACGACGCTCTCTGGAATAACGACGGAACATGGACGTCCAATGCGACCAATTCAAGAAAAACGGGCTTGACGTTTCCTCCCTTCAGCTTTCCGGAGCTGCCGGCTATACGGTGAACATTAACTTCTCCAGCGCCGCCAGCCTGGACAACACGGATTCCCTCTTCTGCGCTTCCATTGGCGGAACCGGTCTTAATTCCATTGTAGGACGCTATGAAAGCGGCAAGATAGGCATCGCCAACAATGGCAGCAGCTCGGGACGTCCCGCAAGCGGCTTAAGCAGCACCGCCATTGACTTCAACAGCCCGTTTTCACTGACTCTCTCCGTTCAGGCAGGGGGAGCCTACAGCGTGTTCATTACGCAGAATGGCACCACTCAGACCGTGTCCTGGCCCAACATGGCCCAAGCCGGAAATCTGGACCAGCTCTATATCGGCTGCTGGGCAACCTTGAACGGGAACCAGAGTTCCCCAACGGTATCCGGCCTCAGCTTCTGGGAAGGCGCGGCAACGCAGGATGACCTGGCAGCCATCATCAACGTTCCGGAACCGGCCACTGCCTCCCTGAGCCTTCTGGGGCTGGGCGCACTGCTCCTGCGCCGCCGGAGAAAGTAAAATTTCCTCTTGTCGGGCCGCTGGCGGTTTCATGCAGCCAGCGGCTTTTGTTTTTTATCCCTTTGAATCCAACTGCCATGAAATTTTCATCACTTTACCGCAGTCTGCTGTTCATCCCCATAACGGCGGCTTTCATCGGCGCGGCAGAAGCCAAGACGCTTCAATTATACATCCTGACAGGACAATCCAATTCCCTGGGAGCCGTCAAGGGGTCTCCGGCGTCCGCGGAGCTGCTGGAACAGTACAGGTCCGATGGAAGCACCAAATTCTGGCACAATAATTTCAACAAGATCACCGGCAGTTCCGTAGACTGCAATCCGCCAGCTTCCTCTTCCTGGGGTTCTGTCGTACCCCAGGTGTGCGGAACGGAGTCAAGCAATTACAACTGCATGGGGCCGGAGTACGGCTTTGCCGCCATGATGGAGCGCAAGGGATGGTCCCTGGGCGGCCCTGGCTCCGGACATGCGGACATGGGAATCGTCAAGGCCGCTCTGGACGGAGGAGGCAATTCCTATTGGAACAAAGGCACGAACGCCTATAATGCCATAGTGGAGACCGTCAGGAAGGCCTGTGAAAACGCCCTGGCCAACGGTTACGACAAGGTGGAGATCATGGGCGTAATGTACCTTCAGGGAGAGTCCAATACAGTCACTGACAGCAGTAATGCCGCCAATGCATTTTTAACGTTTCTGGACAACTTGCAGGGGGACCTTGCCCGGGATGGAGTGGACACCGGCCCTCTGGCGGCACATCAGGCCATTCTGGGAGAACAGGCCAAGTGGGGCACAACCAACGTCACAAATGCTGAAACGGGGGACGTCACAGGAGGATTCAACGGCAATGAAGGTTCTTCCGGAACAACCCGCGACCAGCAGGAAGCCCTGGCCCGGGCAAACGACAACATGGGCTGGGTTCCGACACGGGACCTCGCCAAAATCACCTCCGGCGACAGCATGGGCGTCCATTACGACGGAAAGTCCCAGATCACCATCGGAGCGCGGTATGCCTATGAAGCGGCCAGGCTGGCCGGGTATGATACGGGTACGGTCCGCAGCGGAAATTACGACGCCGCTCTCTCTTCCACGGAAGCCTGGATGAACGGCAAGCTCCCCGTGGACAGCACGGCCGTCTGGGACGCAGCCTCCTCCGCCAAGGATAACATGGTGAGTTCCGCCGCCGGAACCAACGCCGCGCTTTACGGCATCAGGATTGAAGATACATACCTGAACACCATCACCATCCGGGGCGTGGCCGTTGACGGCAGTTCCGCTCCCTCCATGCAGGACGGCCATTTGATCCTGGGGAGCGGCGGCATCGACATCGCAACCGGAAAAAACCTGAACATCGCTTCCGTGCTGGAGCTTCAGGGCGACCAGCAATGGAACCTTGCGGGAGGAAGCACCCTGTCCATCCGGGGAGCAGTTCTTCCGGCAACCATCAGCTCACGTTCATCACGGGAACGGGAGACGTCGCCATCCGCAATTCCACCCTTGCGGCTGATCCCTCCGGAATCGCCAGAGTGGAGGTCAGCGCCTACGTCAATACGGATGCCGCCGCTTTTACGGGAAACTGGACCGTCGGTCCCGGCGTGGAATTAACAATGAACGGCACGGATACCAAGACCGCCGGCTCCGGCTGGGGAACGGGCTCCGTCACGCTCCAGGGGGCAACCGTCCTTGCCGGCTGGGAACACGTGACGTCCAATACGTGGAGCAACCGTTTCATTCTGGAGGAAGGCACCGTTTCCTCCTTCGGGAGCTCCACCAACGCCACCGGAAAAGTCCTGACCCTGTCCGGCGGGATTTCCGGAAATGGGGCCTTGTCCAAGACCACCGGCAATACGCTGGTTCTGGCCTATGCCAATACCTATGCGGGAGGCACCCAAATCCGGGGAGGCACTTTGCGGCTCGGAGACAGAAACGCCCTGGGCACGGGAACGGCGGCCGTTCACATGGGAGGAACGCTGGATTTGAACCGTTATGACGTTTCCAACACCATCCGCCTGTCCGGAGGGGAGGTGCTGAACTGGGGCACCGTTGCGCGTGTGGAAATCGGCCACCAGGTGGTCTGGGCGGACCAGCACCTGGAAGGAACGCTCGCCTTGTCCGACGGCTCCCGCATCCTGGCCGGCAATTCCATGACGCTGGGAACGGGCGACAGCCTGGCGGCGGGAAATTTTACCGTGGAGCTTTCATCCATGAACCTGGTGGAAGGAGGCGAAGGGCTGGCCTCCATCATCATGACGGGAGGCGCCTTGAACCTGCTGGACGGCCTGACTCTGGACGTCAGCGGCATCCTTGCTCGCTCCGGCACCATGTCCTTCAGGATTACGGATATTTCAGGGGGTACCCTGGAAGGGCTTTCCTCCGCGGAAGATTTTTCCCTGGCAGAGGCCGCCCATGGCTGGAATGTGCTGGATTACGACGCTTCCACGGGAATCGTGACGCTTTCCGTGCCCGAACCGTCCTGTGCCCTGCTGGGGCTCCTGGGCATGGCGGCTCTGCTGGCAATGCGCCGCAGGGCCTGACTTTTTCCCCCTGCTCCCGAAGCCAGCAGGAGCGCCGCCAGCCTTTGCGGCGCTCCGTGACCGGACCTGAACAGCCCGGGGATTTAACTGGAAGTTATGCCTTCCTCCCCCCAGCCGCCTTTCCTCTGCGCGCGTTGGAAATAACCGGAGTAAACAGGGCGAAATGGGGCAAACGGCTTAATAGCTTTTCTTTCCATGTCCAGGTGCTAGACTCCGCGCAAGGCATCTCCACCCATGACAACCACACGCTCGGGATTTACCAAACTTGCAGCCGTCTGCATTGCCATCCTTCTGGGGGCCGTCATCTGGGAGCTGGGGTGGCCCCTGACGCATGCGGAGCATGAATGGTCGCGCCTGATTGCGGCCGTCGCCACGCTGGGCCATTTGACGGGCGTGCTGGGCTCCTTCTTCCGGAAGGAGATCAACCGCCCTTCCCTGAGGCTGCTGATTTTCCAGATTATCTGCTGCCTGCTGATCTTCCTGCTGCTCGCCAGGGAGCAGCAGGAGGACAGTTACATGAGGTTTACGGAGCTTTCCCGCCTGGTGATTACGGCAGGGCTGATCGCCATCCCCACGCTGATGTCCCTGACCAGGATTTTTGAATGGCTGCTGGGCAAGCAGAAAAAAGGGCGCCCGCTGATGGCTCCCGCCATGCAGTTTGTGACCTCCCTGGGGGTGGTCATCCTGGCGGGCACCGGGCTGCTTCTGCTCCCCAATTCCACGTATCCCGGCATCACGCTGAGCTTTACGGACGCCCTGTTCACCAGCACCAGCGCCGTGTGCGTCACCGGGCTGAACGCGCGTGACCGCGTGCTGGACGAAGGGAACACACTCCGTGGTCTCCTTCATCACCACCATCGTAGTCAGCACGCTGTTCATTGAACTGTGCGGGGCCGTCCTCCTGTACTTTTCCTGGGAAGGAAAGGATATCAACCTGATGGGGGAACCCCTGTGGTGGCACTCCCTCTTCCACTCCGTTTCCGCCTTCTGCAACGCGGGTTTTTCCACGTTCCCGATGAATCTGATGGAGCCGGGCATCCGCCTGTGCTACAGCGGGCAGGCCGTCATCATGGCGCTGATCGTATGCGGCGGCCTGGGATTCGGCATTTACAAGGAAATCAACTCCCGCCTGGTCAACCGCTTTCTGGCCAAGCACCGCCGCCTGCGCATGCAGTGGACCCCGTATTTCAAACTGGTGATGCTCGCCACGGGCATTCTGCTGGCTGGGGGCGCCCTGTCCATTTTTGCCGTTTCCGCCCCCCCACACTTCCGAACCGCTGGGGCAGCACCTCTGGAGCTGCCTTTTGACAGGCCCGCACGGCGGGATTCAATATCAGCGACTACAGCCGCTACCTGCCCGCGGCCAGCCTCATCATGTGCGGCCTGATGGTGGTGGGCGGCAGCCCCGGCGGCACGGCGGGCGGCATGAGAACCACCACCTGCGCCATTGCGGGCGCGGAAATCCTGCGCATCCTCCGCGGCCGGACCACGTGGAATTCTTCCACCGCCGCATTGACCAGCGCACCGTGGCGCGGTGCGTGATCACGGTGGTGGTCTCCTGCGCCTGGATCGGCTGTTTCACCATTCTTATTTGCAGCCTGGAGCCCGCCCTCAGCCCACTGGATATCTTCTTTGAAAACTGCAGCGCTTTTGCTACGGTAGGCGTGTCGCGGGGAATCACGCCCAATCTGAGCGACCCTTCCAAGTATCTTCTCATCATCAACATGCTCGCCGGCCGCGTGGGGCTTTTCGCCTTCCTCATCGCGCTGGCCGGCACCCCTACCCCGCGGCATTACCGCTATCCATCCGTCAAAAATTCCGTTAACCTGAACATACCATCATGAGATATACCGTTATCGGCCTGGGCCAGTTTGGACAGGAGCTCTGCACGGAGCTTTCCGCCCGCAACATTGAAGTAGTGGCCGTCGCCTCCACGGATGAAGAACTGGAGCAGATCAAGGACCTGGTGACTTACGCCGTGGTGACGGATTATACCAATCCGGCCGCCCTGCGGGAACTGGAGCTGGACGACCAGTCCGCCGTGATCGTCGCCATCGGGGACAGCTTTGAAGAAAACCTCCTCGTCGTCACGCACCTCCAGAAAATGGGCGTGCGCTACATCTACGCCCGCGTGATGAGCCCGGTGCACGAGCACATTTTAAGCCAAATGAACGTGTACGCGCTCATCAACCTGTCGCGCGTGGCCTCCAAGCAGCTCGCCAGCCAGCTGGAATCCCCGGAATTCCTGCGCGTCTCCCCCATGGATGAGAACCACAGCATCGTGGAAATAGCCGTGCCGCGCATCTGGGTGGGCAAACGCCTCCGGGACGTGGGCCTGCGCACGGAGCACCATCTCAACCTGCTCACCATCCGCCGCGGAGAAGCCCAGACCCGCAGGGGCGCCGGGAAATATCCTGATCCTGTTCGGCAAGGAGACGAACCTGATTGAATTCGCCCAGTTGTCCAAGGGCCTGTAAACCCGGACCAGTCCCATTCCGGAAACCGGTCTTTCAGGACAGCTCTTCAAAAGCGGTCATCAAGCGCTTTTCAGAGATACGGCCCTTGACGGAGATAGCGGGGGCGAAGACGGCCAGGCGGTATTCTTCCAGCAGATAGCCGTACTGCGTCCAGCGCGGGTCGCCGTCATGTTCCGGCAGGGCCTGATGCCAGGGGAGGTACACGCGTTCAAAGAGGTCCAGGCGTTCCAGCTCCTGGCCAGGGGCTGCTGGCCGATGCGCCTGATGCGTTCCGCGATGCCCTGCATGTACCGTTTCAGGTCCGGCAGATGCTCCGCTCCATGCGCCCACAGGAAACGGGGCCGGAGCAGCCAGTCAAGCTGGCGCCGGAGGTCAGCCGTGATGCGCTCCGTATGGCGCACGCCCTGCTGGGCGGCGGCAAAGTCCCTGGCGGCATGCTCCGTGGCCGCTACCAGCTCCCAAATGTCCGCCACGCTGTGGGCGGCGTCAAAGAGGTTCTGGCGCAGGCTCATTTCCGCAGCGGCGAATTGTTCCGCCGTGCGCGGAGGGGGCGGCCCATGGCGATCTCCGCGGAGACGTCCACCAGGTCGTCCGCATTGGTGGACGGGTCCCTGCCCAGCATGTGCAGGGAAAAGCTTCCCTTCCAGTTTCAGCGGGAATTTCTTGCGGAGGTGGTTGAGCTGGTCCGTCTGGCGCAGGCGCATGAAGCGCAGGCAGCCTCTCCGGTGGGCTTCTTCCGCGCGCAGTTCATCCTCAAAAACGCGGACACCTACAGACGGGCCTTCATCCACCAGGGCTACGTAACCCGGCCTTCCCGCCACGTCCACCGTGCGCTCCAAATCTCCGCAGGTCCATTCCTTCATTCCGGTTACGGATACGATGTCCGCCGCTGTTTCCCGGAACCGGCGGGAGAGCTTTTTGCCCAGCCGCGCATTCAGCTCCGCAACGTCCGTACCCATGGCAAGCTCTTCTCCTTCGTCGTCGCAGACCCAGATTTTCGTGACCAGCTCCGCCGGAATGCGGTTCATGTCAAAGAAGGAGGGAGCGCAGAAACGCCCGGTTTCCGCTTCCACGAATTCCGCCAGCTTCTGCGCCAGCGGCCCGTCCGGCTCCAGGCCATGCCGCAGCTCTGCAAAGTAGGCGGCCTTCTGGCTGATGGGCTGGAGAAAGACGCGCAAGTCCTTGGGAAGGGTGCGCAGCAGGCATTCCGCCCGCTGGGCCAAATGGCCCGGGACGCCCCATTCCGGCAGCCATTCCGGCACGTCCGGCAACTGGTCGATATGGACGCCCAGCGTCACGCCGTCATCTTCCGCGCCGGGGTCATTCTGGTAATACACGGCGTATTCCGCGCCGCCGCAGGAAATTTCATCCGGAAAGCCGTCCAGAAGGTCCCTGCCCCAGAAATCATACATGGCCTCCTGCGGCGGAACGTGCAGGGCTTCCGGGTTGTCTTTTTCCATGCTTCCGGCCCAGCGCAGAAAGGCCCTGGCCGTGCAGCAGTCCTGCGGAATGAGCCTGTCAAAGAATTCAAAAACGCCTTCCTCGCACCAGACCTGGTCCGGGCGGCGCAGCTTCAGTTCTATCTGCCGCACTTCCTCCCGGAGCGTTTCCAGATGCCTGATGCATCCGGGTTTCGTACGGAAGCCGCCGCCCAGCAGCCCTTCACGGATCATGATTTCCCGCGCATGGGCGGGATGAATGCGGCCATAGTGGACGCGCCTGTTGTCAATGATGCGCAGACCGCCGCACACCACGCGCTCCACGGCGTAAACCGCGCGCGGCGGAACAGGCCGGAACCGGGAAAGATGCCGAAGGAGCGTCCCCCGGCGCCGCGGTATTCCCGGTTGTCCGCATCCCAGAGGCCGAACTGGCGCGGAACGCCCGCCAGGATGCTCCGGTGAATCATGGCGAAAGCAGAATGCCGTCCGTCATGAACTTTCAGGCGCGTGTCCGGCCCGGCTTTTTCCTCAAAGCGCACCCGGTAGCCCACCAGGCCGCCCAGTTCGCAATTCAGTTCTTCCGCCACACGGCGGGAAACGGAAGCCGCGGCCAGCCTTCTGGGCTGGGTGCACCCCTGCGTGCCCCCGCACCTCCCCGGCAAGCTCCATGGCCATTTTGGGAAGCTGGGTGGTCTTGCCGGACCCGGTTTCACCCACCACCATTAATGACCTGATGCTCCCGCATCGCCGCCAGAATGTCGTCCCGGCGGCGGGAAATGGGGAGGTCCGGATAAGTGGATGTTCATGATGGAGGGAGAAAAAACCCCTGCAAGAACGTCCTGCAGGGTTGATGGAAAAGCCGGAAAGGATTTCTTTACTGCCGGGGTTTGGGAAGGGCGATGCGGCCGCCCGGGTCAGCATCTGCACGTCGTAATCCTCAATGAGAGACAGGAAGCGGTCAATCTTGTGCTCACCGCCCGTCACTTCAATGGTCAGGGCGTCCCGCGTGACGTCCACGATGCTGGCGCCCAGGATCTGGCAGAATTAATGACTTCATGCCGCGAAGCGGAATCCACGCCGATGCGGGTCAATACCGTTTCCCGGTACACGTTGTCCGTGTTGCGGAAATCCACTACTTCCACCGTGTTGACGAGTTTTTCCAGATGCTTGATGATCTGGTCCAGAACATCCTCCTTTTTCGCGTACGACGATGGTCATCCGTGAAAAGCGCGGGTCCTGGCTAGGGGCAACGTTCAACGAATG
>VOFI01003607.1_pt1 | contig 106617 bp, 136 predicted proteins | sample 5384131 | NCBI WGS metagenome assembly VOFI01 (sample SAMN12384728, study PRJNA508395) | human gut metagenome | isolation source: healthy gut H | host: Homo sapiens | reverse complement strand
AAGAGGTAAATGAAAGGAATTACAAGGAAACATAAATATTGATTATAAAAATTATTTTTTGGGGTTTTTTCTTGCCAAAACCTAAAATTTGGGATAAAATATAGGAACAAAAGTTCTGTATCTGCGGTCGGAGGCACAGATCAAAGCTATTATGGAACCTATCCTGCAAAAAAGAATGAAAAGGAGCGCAAGACAAATGAAAGACCGGGATTTAATGGTTTATTTAATGAAAGAGAACATCAAGCTGCGGGAAAAAGCTTCGGGAGACGGAAGAAACCTCAGATTACTGGTTCCAGGAATATCGGGAACTGAAAAAACGGAATGAGAAATAGCGGGAACCAAAGGGAAGAGCTTGCCAGAGCAGAGGCACAGTGGCTGACAGTGCCTGATTGGGAGATACCGAAGCAAAAAATTTCCTGGGAAAAGAATTTGTACAGTTTTATGGCTAAACCAAAATCAGGCCCGCCGTCAAAGCCGGAGGAATAAGCAGACCCGGGGACTTGCTGACGGCAGGCTTTTCCCAAAAACTGAGACCTTTCTCATTTTTACCGCTCGCCCTGCGGCCTATCGGCGTCCGATTTTCTGTATTGCTTGAGTTTTTGCTGCAGGAAGCGTACTCTTTATTCCCCGCTTCACCCGATATCTGCGCCAAAACCTTTCACTGGCGAAACCGGGAGGCCATGTCGCCTGAGCACAAAAGAAAGCCGCCGGAATAACTGATTCCGGCGGCTTTCCCTGTGAATAAGATTTGGAAGGAGAATGCATCTAAAATAGACACATTTTGTCGTAAGCAAATTTAAGAAACTCCCCGAGAATCTAGAATCACGGAAGCAATTTTCTTCCGGCTGGGCTCGGAAAGATCGCACAGGCACAAAATAGCGTCCTTTCGGGCGTGAAACTCCGGAATCTCCAGAGCTTGATGAAAAAAGGCAAACAGTGTCAAATAATCCATATAAAGCTGATTTGCCATGGTCTGCACCGGATTGGGTGAACGTGACCGTTCCGTAAAACTCCTTTTCGATCAAATCGTCCTCCGACAAAGCGTTCAGCATTTTGGAAACACTGGGCGGCTTTAGCTTCAAGGAAGAAGCGATGTCCTTAGAGCGGATCGGCTTTCCGGTTTGCCCTAATTCATAAATTGCGAACAGATACCGTTTTTTTGCCGCGGAAAGCATGATAGACTCCTCCTCAAAGGAATACGAAGGATTAACTGCGGTGGGGCTCTTCGATTGGCGGCCCGTCCTGCGGAGAAGAGCCGCAGCGGGTACAATGAGTACAATGGGCGCAGCAGCCACCGCAGCCTTCGGATACGGTAAAACAGGAGGAGACCTCCCCATGGGATTTGCAGCTGCTGCAGCCTGCGCAGGTACCTTTCCGGAAAAGATACCGGATCGCGAAAAAATACAGCGTACCTAACAACAGGATCAGCAGACCGTTAACAATATATTCCATAAAAAGCCCTCCCCTTCTGGAATTTAACTAATCGATACGGATAACAGAGCTCATACGAATTTCTTAAGCGGCGGCACGGGCGGCCTTCAAGGCGTTTTTCCGATCGGGATTGGGACGAAACAGCAGGAACAGCATCACAATTAGAACCAGAAATGCGAAGGCAGTGCCAACCGTAAAGCCGGCTCCGGTAAACAGCAGGCCGAACTGATTGATCATCAGCGCCACGCAATAGGCCAGAACACATTGATAACCAATGGCGAACGCGGTCCATTTCGCACTGGCCATTTCACGCTTGATAGCGCCGATGGCCGCAAAGCAAGGGGCGCACAGCAGGTTAAAGGCGAGAAAAGCTGCTCTGGCTCCGGCGAAGGGCAGCATATTGCCGACAGCGGTCCACATGCCGGGATCCGCTTCGCCGGCGTCACCCAGGCCGAACAGCACACCGAAGGTACCCACGACGTTTTCCTTGGCGACCAGGCCGGAAATGGAAGCCACAGTGGACTGCCAGTTGCCGAAGCCCAGAGGCGCGAAAATAGGAGCGATAAAATTGCCGATGTAAGCGAGAATACTATAATCCATCTGGTTGACGTTGGGATCCTCCATATCCAGCAGGCCGAATACGGCGCCGCCGTCGAAGTTGGAAAGGAACCAGATCAGGCCGCAGGCCACAAAGATCACGGTACCGGCCTTGATGATGAACGCCTTGCAGCGCTCCCACATATGAATTAGGACGCCCTTTGCTGCCGGGATATGATACTGTGGCAGCTCCATGACAAAGGGAGCGGGGTCTCCGGCGAACATCTTAGTTTTCTTCAGGATAATACCGGAAATAATGACCGCTGCAATGCCCAGAAAGTAGAACAGGGGAGATCCACCAGAATTCACCGCCCATTAAGGAGCCGACCATCAAAGCGATGATGGGGAGCTTGGCGCTGCAAGGGATAAAGGTAGTAGTCATAATAGTCATGCGGCGGTCATTTTCGTTTTCGATGGTTTTGGTAGCCATTACGCCGGGAACACCGCAGCCGGAGGAAATCAGCATTGGGATAAAGCTTTTGCCGGAAAGGCCGAATTTACGGAAGATACGGTCCATAATGAAGGCGACGCGGGCCATATAGCCGCAGTCCTCCAAAATGGCGAGGAAGAAGAATAGAATAAACATTTGGGGCACAAAGCCGAGTACAGCTCCTACGCCGCCGATAATACCGTCGACAATCAGGCCGTTGAGCCAGTCCGCCGCGCCGATGCTGGAAAGCCATTCTCCTACCGGCGGCTGGATCCATTCCGCGAACAGGGTATCATTGGTAAAATCGGTGACAATGGTGCCCAGACTGCTGACAGAGACATAGTAAACCACAAACATGACCGCCACGAAGATCGGCAGGGCCAGCCACCGGTTGGTGACAATCCGGTCGATTTTATCGGAGGTGGTCAGGGCCTTTTTCTTTTTGCGGACACAGGCTTTCATAACCTTCGCTATGTATTCATACCGCTCGTTGGTAATGATGCTTTCGCTGTCGTCGTCCAGTTCCTTTTCCACAGCGGCTACAATGGCCTCGATGGACTGCTTGGAGCCTTCAGGGCAGCTTGACGGCTTCCAGCACCTTTTTATCCCGCTCGAACAGCTTGACAGCATACCAGCGGGCGTGGGAATCGTCTATCACGCCGTCAAGATGGGCGCCGATAGCGGCCAGGGCCTCCTCCACGGTTTTGCTGAATTCGTGCTGGGGAACAGCGGCTTTTCGGGAGCTTGCCAGGGAAATAGCCTCGGCTGCCGCCTCCCTGGAGCCTGTGCCCTTCAAGGCGCTGGTTTCTACAACCTTGCAGCCCAGGGTTTCACCAAGCCTTTTAATATCGATTTGGTCGCCGTTTTTTTTTGACCAGGTCGATCATATTCAGCGCCAGCACTACAGGGATTCCCAGTTCCAAAATTTGTGTGGTCAGGTAAAGGTTCCGCTCCAGGTTGGTGCCGTCTACCAGGTTGATGATAGCGTCAGGATGCTCGTTCATCAGGTAGTTCCGGCTGACCACCTCCTCCAGCGTGTAGGGGGATAAGGAATAAATACCGGGAAGATCCGTAATGACGACGTCTTTTTTGCCCTTTAAACGGCCCTCCTTTTTTTCTACGGTAACGCCGGGCCAGTTGCCAACGTATTGGCTGCTGCCAGTCAGGTCGTTAAACATGGTAGTCTTGCCGCAGTTGGGATTCCCGGCAAGAGCGATTCTTATGCTCATGGCTTTGCTTCCTCCTTTAAAAATGTTAGCTCAAACTAACTAACGGGGCTTTTCCCCGCATCCTTTCCATACCGGGGACAGACCGAAAAATCAGCCCGCCACCTGAATGTTTTCCGCTTCGCTTTTCCGGATGGAAAGCTCGTAGCCCCGGACGTTTACCTCAACCGGGTCTCCTAACGGCGCCACCTTGCGCACGTAGATCTCTGTTCCCTTGGTAATGCCCATATCCATGATCCGGCGCTTGAGGGCGCCTTCTCCGGTGAGCTTTACCACAGATACCGTTTCTCCGCATTTTACCTGCTTCAACGTTCTCATGTGAATCCTCCCTTGATTACCTGCTTCGCAGAAAATTGAATTTATCCTGTGACGACACGGGCTGCCATGGATTTGCTCACCGCGACCCGGGTGCCTTTCACACTGACGATGACGTTTCCGCCCAGCTCAGAAATGACGGTGACCTCCGCGCCCTCGATAAAGCCAAGATTGCGCAAAAATCTCTGCACCTCGTCCTTTCCGCGGATGGACAGGACTTTGACTGTTTCACCGCCGGAAACCATAGCTAAGGGAATTTGAGGCGCGGATACCATCGGATTCCTCTCCCGCTGAAATTTAGAAGAGACTGCTTGTTCACTGGTCATAACAGATACTCCCTTTCTGTTAGCGGTCACTAACACTTGAGGCCTTCTAAAGGGGTTAGCAACTACTAACCCCTTTGCATTTCTAAGTTTACATCCACTAACTGAATTTGTCAAGAACTGGGTAAGCTAAAATGGAAATTCATTTAAAAACTCAAAAATATAAGCCTGATTTAATGTAAATTGTTTATTTTGACGCCGGATCAGGAGAAATCCCATGGGAAACCTTGCTTTTCCGCAGGAAAGGCAGTAAACTGAAAATAATCCAAGCCTGCTTGACTGCTGGAGGCTCGGCGGCTTTGCCAAAGGAAAGTGTACAGGGGCGCAAGAATTTTTGGGCGCCTGAGGAACGAAAAAAGAAAAAGCTGCGGCGGACGCGGCCTGCGCAAAGGGAAAGCGCGCTGCGGCGCAGCAGGCGGAAGCCGGGAAAAGCCGTGTGAAAATGCTGAGGAGGAATACGCTTTTGGGAAATAATGCCACGGGGGGAAAGCGAAAGAATAAAACGAGGGTTTTCCGGTTCATCAGCCAACAGGGGCGAACCTCCAAGCTGGAGATTGTGTCCCGGCTGGGAATCAGTCTGCCCACCGTGCTGCAAACCCTGAAGGAACTGACAGAGGACGGCCTGATCTGGGAAATGGGAGAGTTTGAGTCCACCGGGGGCCGAAAGGCCAAGGCGCTGGCGGCTGTGAGAGGGTCGCGGTTTGCCATGGGCCTGGACATTACCCGGAACCACATCAGCCTGGTGGCGGCAGATCTTTCCGGGCGGATTCAGAGGCATATCCGGATTCCTAAGACATTCGCCCGGAGCCCGGCCTACGGGGAGTTTTTAGCAGGACTGATAAGCCGATATCGGACAGAGTGGAGGATTCCCGTGGACCGGTTTCTCGGAGTAGGGATTTCCGTTCCCGGCATCATAGACGCCCAGGGGACGGATGATCCAGGATTCCCACGCCTTAGGAGTGCGGAAGATGCCTTGCGACGAGCTTTCCAAAGGCATTGAGTATCCCTGCGTATTTATGAACGACGCCAACGCGGCTGGGTTCGCGGAGCTGCGGGAAAGCTCCGACATGGAAAACGCGGTATATCTGTCCTTAAGCAACAGCGTAGGAGGGGCGTTTTTGCAGGGAAGCCGCCTCTATTTGGGCGAACATCAAAGAAGCGGCGAATTTGGCCATATGACCCTGTATCCTGGCGGCCGGGAATGCTATTGCGGGAAAAGGGGCTGTTTAGACGCTTACTGCTCCGCCCAGAGGCTTTCTTCTCTGACCGAAGGAAAGCTGGACCGCTTTTTTGAGAAGCTGCGGCAAGGGGACAAGGAGTGCGCCCAGGCTTGGGCGGGATATCAGGCGGATCTGGTGACCGCGGCTAACAGCCTGCATATGGCTTTTGACTGCGATGTGATTTTAGGCGGTTACGTGGGCGGATATCTGGAGGATTGGATTGGGGCGTTGCGAGAGTTGGCGGAGGAACGCAATCCCTTCGACGACGGCGGAACCTACCTGAAGGTGTGCCGCTACCGGGTTGAGGCTTCTGCTCTGGGGGCGGCTTTGCAGCATGTGGAGAGGTTTATCGAAGGGCTGTAGTACCTCCGGCTGAGAGGCGGCGTGGGAAAGCGCGGCTTGATACAGCGTGGAAAAGGGGGTGGACGGGGCAGAGCCTTCTTTGCCGTCGGGTATGCGCTGCCGCACCGGTCCGCTTCTGCCCCTGGACAAGCTTTTGTCGCGGACTAATCTGCTTGCGGCTTCAGGGGACCAACCTTGCGCAAGGTGTTTTTATCGTTTACAAACCCCGGCGGAAAATGAAAGCTGAAAGCCGCTGAAGAAGTGAAGCGGGGAACCCTAATTACGCCTATGTGTTATAGGCCCATCGTCCGCGGCGCTTCCCGGCAATATGGTGTGAAGGACGTTTTAGGCTCCATTCATTCCAGGACCTGTGAATTCAATGATAAAAAACTGAAATGATCAAAATAATATCGTAAGGAGAGATTGTAATGAAAAACAGCCGAAAGATAAAAAGAGATTTTTGGCCTGCTAGGGTCTGCGCTGCCTTGGGAGCGGTCCTCGCTCCGGCGGCCCTGGCCGCGGAAGACCTGGCGGCGCCGGCTGCCGGCGACCCTTTCCGCCAGTATTTGCCTCTAATCATCGGCGTGGCGGCGGCCTGTTTGGTCATCGCCGCCGCTCTGTTGGTTTCCATTACCGCGAAAAAACGGAAGCAATTCGGTGGAAAAGAGTCCTGCCCCTGATGAGGACGACTCTAAGAATGACGGCAATCAGAAAGGGCTGTAAATGAAAACAGAGCTTCGAAAGATTCCAGGTGTGGGAAAAAGCCACCGAGGAGGATCTGATTCGTTTAGGGTATCCAACCATTGAATCCTTGAAGAGCGCGGACCCGGAGGAGCTTTACCGCCGGGACTGTGAAATAACGGGAACGCTCATCGACCGCTGTCAGCTGTATGTTTACCGATGCGCCGTGTATTTCGCGAAAACAGAGCATCCTGATCCGGAAAAGCTGAGATGGTGGTATTGGAAGGATCAGAAAAAGGGCGGATAAGCTTCCTGAAACAGACTTAGAGGGACCTCTTTGAGAAAACAAAGGCGGCCGATGTCTCAGCGGCGGCTTAAGCAGGCTGGGCGGCCTGCCGGTGAGAGGCTTTTTCGTTCTGTTATGAGTGTTTTGTGAGATTATTCCGCTTATATTCCTGCGGCTTTGGCACTCTGCCGGCGCCGGGGAGATCCCGCCGTGCCGCCGGCAGAGTGTGCGCGGCATAAGGCGGCTGGCAAGCAGCCTAATGGTTTATGAAAATAACGGGCAATAAGGAGAAATACTGTGATCGCGATAGTATCCCCAGCGAAAAATATGCGGACGGCCGGCCTCAAGGGCCTGGAGCTGACCCGTCCGGCTCTTTTGGAGAAAACACGCCGGCTCTTGCCGATGCTCCGGGCTTTGGAGCCCTGGGAGCTGGAAAGCCGGCTGAAAATCAACCCCCAGCTGGCGATGAAAGCCTTTTCGGACTTCCAGGAGTTTGAATCTCCCGGCGGGGAAAGCCCGGCGCTGCTGTCTTACCACGGCCTCGCGTATCAAAATTTAGAAGCGGAAAGCCTCGGCCTGGAGGATTTCGCCTTTGCGGGCGGCGAGCCTTAGAATCTTGAGCGCTTTTTACGGCGTGCTGCGGCCTGGCGACGCGATCAAGCCCTATCGCCTGGAATTTCAATGCGGATTCCAGCCTGGCGGAAAAAGCCTTTACCATTTTTGGGGCGATTCTATTTACCGGGGGCTGTTCCGAAATGGGGATACGGTGATCAATTTGGCGTCCAGGGAGTATTCCAAAACCGTTTCTCCCTTTTTTAAAGACAGGGGATCGGATGATTACCTGTGATTTTTTGACCTTCCGCAGGGGAAAGCTAATCACGCTGGCGGCCTTGGCAAAAATGGCCCGGGGCCGGATGGCCAGATTTTTGATCGACAACCGCATCCGAGAGCCGGAGGGCTTGCGGGAGTTTTCCTGGGAGGGCTACGAGTTTTCTCCGGAGCACAGCGACGGCGAAAATTTCCGGTTTGTTCAGCGTTTTTAAGTCGGAAGCCGCCATGCCAATTCCAGAAAATTCCGGAATTGGCTCCCGGCGCCTCATATTCCAGGCCGCTGTGTATCACGATGATCCGCCATTGTATTTTAGGAGGTATTTTTATGATCGAACAAGGAATGAAAGCGCCGGACTTTACCCTGGAGGATAAAGACGGAAATCAGGTTAGCTTGTCTCAGTTTTTGGGACAGAAGGTCATTTTATATTTTTATCCCCGGGACAATACCCCGGGCTGCACCGCTCAGGCCTGCGGCTTCCGGGACGCCTATGACGAGCTTCAGGGCAAGGCGGTGGTCATCGGGGTTTCTAAGGACAGCGCCGCCTCCCATCAGAAATTCGCTCAAAAATACCAGCTGCCCTTTGTTCTGCTGTCAGATCCCCAGCGCCAGGCCATCGAGGCCTATGGGGTGTGGCAGGAGAAAAGGCTCTATGGCAAAACCAGCATGGGCGTGGCGAGAACCACCTTCCTCATTGATGAAAAAGGCGTGGTGGAGAAGGTGTTCCAGAAGGTAAAGGCCGCCGAAAACGCCCGGGAAATTCTGGACTATTTGGAAGGCTAAGGAGAGCGCTGTTTATGAACAACGGCCGGCTGTTTGAAATTCTTTATTTGCTGATGGAGGGGGAAACCGTCACCGCTTCGGCACTTGCCCGGCGGCTGGAGGTTTCCCCCAGAACCATTTACCGGGATAGAAGCGCTGAGCGGAGCGGGCATCCCAATCTACATGACCAAGGGAAGGGGGAGGGGGAATCCGGCTTTTACCGGATTTTGTGCTGGAGAAATCCCTGTTTTCCCATCAGGAACAGGATGAAATCCTATATGCCCTGCAAAGCCTGGCGGTTACCGGCGGCCTGCAGGACAAAACGGTGCTTTCCCGAATGAGGGTGCTTTTTCAAAGAACCCCCGCCGATTGGATCGACGTGGATTTTTCAGGCTGGGGACACGGCCCGCAGGAGAGGGAAAAATTCCTGAGGATCAAACAGGCGGTTTTGGAAAGCCGGGTGCTTTCCTTTACCTATTACAGTACCTGCGGCCAAACCACAAACCGCCGGATTGAGCCGATGAAGCTCCGGTTCCGCGGCTCCGCCTGGTATGTCCACGGCTTTTGCCTGGAAAAGCAGGAGCTCCGGGTCTTTAAGGTGAGCCGGATGGAAGGAATATCGGTGACGGAAGAAGCCTTTGACCGCCGGGCGCTGGAGCTGCCGCCCTTAGAGGAGGAAAGCCTGCCTGCTGAAAGGATGGTCTCACTCACACTGGAGTTTGAGCCATGGTGCGCTTACCGGGTATACGATGAGTTTGACAGAAAACTGATTACCCCGGAGAGGACGGCAGGCTGCGGGTGGCCGTTGATTTTCCCCGGGGAAGCTGGGTGCTGGGCTATCTGCTTTCCTTTGGAGATGGGGTCACGGTTCTTTCCCCGCCGGAGCTTCGGCGGGCGCTGGAAGGCCAGGGGGAACGGCTGAAGGAAAAGTATTCCTCCGCTTTATAATATGACAGCTTGTGTCAAATTATCTGTGCTAGGATGAGCCTATCAAAAGACGGGAGGAACGAGGGATGGAGCGACGGTTTTGTCAAAGCTGCGGTATGCCGCTGGGGGATGAGACGCTGCTGGAAACGGAGAGCAGCGGGAAAAATGCCGGGAATATTGTGTTTATTGCTAGTAAAAGGGCGCTTTCCCCCAGGACTGCATGATGGAGGAAATGGCGGATGCCTGCCTGAGCTATAGCAGGAAAGAAGGCGGGACAGAGCAGCCCTGTCTGACCAGGGAGACCATGCTGCGGTGGTTCTCCACATGAAAACGCTGGTGCAAAGGAGAGTAGGAGATGCTGGAGCTGGTGCCGGCCAAATCGATTTTGGCGAGAAATAAAGATCCCCGGTGGTTCGGCATCGACTACCAGATGAATCTGTACCGGGGCTGCTGCCACGGCTGTCGCATTTACTGCGACAGCCGCAGCGAATGCTATGGCATCGAGGAATTTGACCGGGTGAGGGGCAAGAAAAACGCCCTGGCCCTGTTGGAGGAGGAGCTGCGCCACAAACGAAAAACCGGGGTAGCGGCTACCGGGGCCATGAGCGACCCCTATAACCCTTATGAGAGTGAGGCTGAATTGACCCGCGGCGGCCTGAAGCTGCTGGACCAGTACGGGTTCGGGGCGGCGGTCGCTACCAAAAAGCGCCAGGATTACCCGGGACCTGGACGTGCTGAAAAGGATACAGTCACATTCTCCGGTGCTGTAAGATTACCGTCACCACCTGCGACGACGAGCTGTGCCGGAAGCTGGAGCCTTATCCCTCCGTAACCTCGGAGCGGATGGAAGCGGTTAGGATCCTCAGCGGCGCCGGGATTTTCACAGGGCTTTTGCTGATGCCGGTTCTGCCTTTTTTAGAGGACAGTCTGGATAATCTTCTGGGGATCGTCCGGCTTGGGGCGGAAAACGGCGCTAGGTTTATTTACCCAGCCTTTGGAGTGACCCTGCGGCAAAATCAGAGGGAATACTTTTACGATCAATTGGAAAAACGGTTCCCGGGAGAAAACCTGGCTCGGAGGTATCAGGAGAAATATGGCTCCAGCTATGTTTGCAAGGCAAGAAACGCCAAGATCCTGGGGGAGGCTTTCCGCCGTGCCTGCCGAAAGGAGGGAATTTTATATTCCATGACGGAAATTATCAAGGCTTACCGGGCACCTTACGATCCGGTGCAGACCAGCCTGTTTTAGCCCGGACCAGTCCCGGCGGAAAAAATGAAAGAAAAGCCTGTTATCAGACTCATGGGGAAAAATCCCGGCTGGAAGTTTTTCTGGCGGAAAACGGAGGACGGAAAGGAACGGCTTAAAAAATGGCTCAAAATAGAAACCACGGACGGGGCTATAAAAATTGCGGAAGCGGCGTGAACATCATGGGAGCGCCACGGAAGCGCTTTAAGGCTGCGGGAGCGGTTTGGGCGGCTATTCTTAGAAAAAGGCTGGGAAAGCAGGCGCTTTATGAAAAAGCTCAGAAGGCATAAACAGGGCCAATAAAGAAAATTTAGAAAAACAGGAGAGCGCTGCGGCTTGGGTACGCGGGCCGCAGGCTGGGAGGAGAACTGATGGAAAAGCTGGATTACAAAAAGCAATATAAGGATCTCTACCTGCCGCCGAAAAACCGGTGGTGGTCGATGTTCCCGAGATGTTTTTTTTTGATGGTTGACGGAGCCGGAAGAACCAAGCTACCAGGAGGCGGTCTCGCTGCTGTATTCCGTGGCATTTACGATTAAGATGAGCAAAAGGAACGGCAGCCAGCCGGAGGGCTACTTTGATTATGTGGTGCCTCCTCTGGAGGGGCTTTGGAACTGCTCGGAAGAGGGGGTTCATCCGGATCGGAGCCGGTGGGTATGGACATCCCTATTGCGGCAGCCGGAATTTGTCACCGGCGAGGTGTTCCGTTGGGCCGTGGCACAGGCCGCCCGCAAGAAGCCGGAGCTGGATTACGCCAGAGTGCGTCTGGAACCCTACGGCGAGGGGCTTTGCGTTCAGATGCTGCACATGGGCCCTTACAGCCGGGAACAGGAAACCGTTGATACGCTGGCAGCCTTTTTGGAAAGGGAGGGGCTGGTCTATGACCATGGGCGCCGCCATCATGAGATTTATTTGTCCGATCCCAGGAGGTGCGCTCCGGAACGGCTGAAAACGGTGCTCAGGCTTCCGGTGAAAAGAAAAATCGTGTGAGAGGTATAAAAAACAGGCGGAGAATTTCTCCGCCTGTTTTTTATACCGGATTTTTGAGGGAACGGGAGCTTCCTTATGGAAATACAGCGTGAAAATACCTCCATAGCTGAAATTGGACTGGGCGGGCCGGCATCCAAGCCGGCGGAGACTGCCGTTTTTTCTGCCAAGAGGGAAGGCGCGGCCTACCGATCCTGGGGCTGATGGTTAAAATAAAACACGGCAAGCTGGGTGCGGTCCCGAAGCTCCAGCTTATCCAGAACGGCGCTTAAATAATTGCGAACCGTGCCCTCGCTGAGAAACAAGGCCTCCGCGATCTCTTTATTGCTGAGGCCCTTGGCGACCAGCGAGATAACATCCAGCTCCCGGGGGCTGACGCCGCGGGCGGCAAAATCAAATTTGTCTCCCGACTGCATCAGCTCCGGCAGCTTGGTGACGATCTCGCTGCCGAACACGCTTTGCCCCGATTCCACCGCGTGAAGGGCGGGCAGGATGCTTTCGAAATTCTGCTTGATTAAATAGCCCTTCGCCCCAAGCTTCAGGGCCTTGATAATATATTCATCGTCGGAAAACGTGGTCAGAAACAAAATTTTCGCCTCCGGAGCCTCCCGGAGAATCAGCTCTCCCGCCTCCAGGCCGGTGAGGCCGTCCATACGGATGTCCATCAGCAGCACATCGGGCCGCAGACGGCGGTAAAGAGAAACAGCTTCCCGCCCGCTGCCGCCGGTACCGACTACCTTCACCTGGGGATCGGTTTCCAATATGGTTTTTCAGCGAGGCGCAGACCAGGGCGTCGTCGTCAATAATCAGCAGCTTCATGAACATCCTCCTTTGGAATGGTGATGAAAAGCCGGAACCCGTTTTTCCGGCTGACGGTCAAGTTGCCGTGGAAAGCGGCCAGCCTTTCTTCCATGTTTCTCAGGCCGATGCCCGCCCTGTCTCCGGCAGCCTGCCGGATACCGTTGTCCTGCACGATCATTTGGTAAAAGCCCGGAAATTCCACTGCGGAAACCTGGGCTGCGGTGGCGTTGGAATGGCGCATAATATTGGAAAGGGCTTCACGGACGATGGCGATCAAACAGTATTTCAACTCCAGCGGCATGGCGCCGCAGTCGTATTGCAGGCTGATCGGACAGAAGGTAAAGCCGCGGCACAGGGTTTCCAGCTGAGAGCGAAGATCAATAGATTCCTCATGCAGGTCGTGGACGCTTTCCCGTATACTGTCCATGGCCTGGGATAAGGTGGATTTCAAGGTGTCCAGCTGGGCGTTCAGCTCCGGCTCCTGACGGTGGACCGCCTTGAGCGCTCCAAGCTGCAAAATGGAGCGGGAAAGAAGATGTCCCACGCTGTCGTGGATTTCCCGGGCGATCCGGTTGCGCTCGTTTAAGGTGGCGACCTGGATTTCGTAATCCTGCTTTTCCAGCAGCTCCTTGTTCTTTTGCTCCAAATGGAGAGAAATCTCTTTTGCGTTATCGGTCAGGTCCTTATAGTCCCGGCGGGAGCGGCTTAAGGCCAGAGTCCGCAGCTTCAGCAGAGCGGAAAGGCCGGTATATAGGAAAAAATACGGCCATCGCTAAGGGTGACACCCGCCCAAGCTGAAAAAATACGGCTGACGGAAGAAGCAGGTAAACGGCGCGGAAGCAGGGCCTCCATAGGTCATAGGAGAGAAAAGGAATAAAGAGAAAAAAATTCCGGCCGCAGGCAGCCGGCGGCTAGAAAGCCGATGGAACTGCAAAAGGAGAATTTTTCCGGGAAATAGCTGTTCAAAGAGGAAAGGCATAAAGCCGCCAATAGAGCCGCCAGGCACCAGGGGGAAAAAGGCTTGCAGGGGCAGCAGCAAAACACAGCATAAAAAAAGAAGATCAGCTTATCCAGAAGCTCGCCCATAGAATGATCTCCTTTCCCCTGTGAAATTTGCCCTTAAGGCGTCAAAGGGAGCGCGGACGAAGCCTTCCGCAGGAGGCTCCGGGCCGTGCGCCGCAGGCTCCGGCTTGGCCCTTAGCTTTTTCAAAAGGCGCTTGGGCGGTTTTGAACCGGAGCTTTATTTCTATCTTAGCACGGGAAAAACCCCGGTGGCAAGAGGAAGGGGGAAATGGTGACATTTGTCACGGTGAAACAGGATGCCAGGCACTGGCCCGGGACGGATTTTTTCCGTATGATAGTACCATGAAAGAAATAGGAGGACGAAACCCATGATGATACAAGTGGAAAACCTGGTGAAGCGCTACGGCGACGTGGTGGCCCTGGACCATTTCAATTTACAGATCGCCGAGGGCGAAATTTTTGGCCTGCTGGGGCCCAATGGATCGGGGAAACCACCGCGATCAACTGTATGCTTTCCTTGCTGAAATATGACCGGGGCGCCATTAAGCTGTTCGGCAGGCCGATGGGGCCGGACGCTTATGACCTGAAGCGGGAAATCGGTGTGGTAATGCAGAACGTAGCGGTGTTTTATGAGCTGACGGTCTATGAGAACATTAATTATTTTGCAGCCTGTATCTAGACGACAAGCGCCAAAGGCAGCGGCTGGTAGAGGAGGCCATTGAGTTCGTGGGCCTGGAGGATTACCGGAGGTTTCTGCCCAAGCGGCTCAGCGGGGGCCTGCTCCGCCGCCTGAATATCGCCTGCGGCATCGCCCATAAGCCCAAGCTGATCTTTTTAGACGAGCCTACCGTGGCGGTGGATCCCCAGAGCAGGAACAGCATTTTAGAAGGAATCCAAAAGCTCAACAGGGAGGGCGCCACCGTGGTATACACCTCTCATTATATGGAGGAGGTGGAGCAGATCTGCACCCGGATCATGATTATGGATAAGGGCAAGGCGGTGGCGGTGGGCACCAAGGAGGAACTGAAGGCTATGATCGGCGCGGGAGAGAAGGTCACGGCGGAAATTTACCGGCTGGATCAGGAAAATCTGGCGGAGATCAGGAGGCTTGCCGGCGTGCGGGGGTAAGCTATGAGGAGGGCCTTCTGACGGTTCGGTTTAAAAAGCGGCGGACACAATCTAATCACCCTGCTGGATTACCTGAAGCAGAGGGAAATCCCATTCGGTAGGATTTACTCCGAGCCGCCCACTCTAAACGACGTGTTTTTGGAGATTACGGGCAAGCAGCTGAGGGATTAAGGAGGTACACCATGTTTATCACTGGATTTGTAACCAGGATCAAATGCGCGTTCCGGGATAAGGAAATGATTTTCTGGACCCTTTTATTTCCCGTGATGCTGGCGACCCTGTTTTATTTCTGCTTTTCCAACCTGGATTCGGCGGACGCCTTTTCCCCGGTGAAAACCGCGGTAGTGGCCGACCAGGCCTACCGGCAGGCTGCCGGCTTTCAGGCCGCCTTAGAGGAGGTTTCCAAAGAAGGGGAGGATAGGCTGTTACAGCTTACCCGGGTGGAAACCCGTGAGGAGGCGGACCGGCTGCTGGAGGATGGCCGGGTGGAGGGATATCTGACCATAGAGGCTGGGGCTCCCAAGCTGACGGTAAGGGACGACGGGCTTAACCAGACTATTTTAAAAAGCTTTTTGGACCAGTATTTGCAGATTTCCGCGACCGCCGCCCATATTCTGGAGAGAAATCCTCAGGCAGCTCAGCAAGGGCTGCTCACCGATTTGATGGAACAGCAGGAGTTTACCCGGGAAATTTCCCTGTCTAATGCGAAGCCGTCCCATCAGCTGCCTTATTTTTACGCGCTGATCGCTATGGTATGCCTGTACGGAAGCTTTCAAGGCCTAACAAGCGCCTTTTACCTGCAAGCCAATTTATCGGCTCTGGGAGCCAGGAGGTCCATGGCGCCCAGAAAAAAGCTGGCGATGATTACAGCCGATATGCTGGGCAGCCTGGCGGTGCATCTGCTCACCATGCTGGTTCTGCTCTGTTATCTGCTTTTGGTTCTGCGGCTGGATTTCGGAAACCAGATCGGCTATCTTCTGCTGACGGTGCTGGTGGGAAGCATCGTAGGCGTCTCGTTAGGAGCGTTGGTGGGAGCCGCCTTAAGGATCAAGGTGGAGGCCAAACCGCGATTTTGATTACCTTGAGCCTGGCCTGCTGCTTCCTGGCGGGACTGATGGTGGAGGGGATCAGCTACGCCATTCAGCAGAACGCGCCGGCGGCGGCCTGGCTTAATCCGGCGGCCAGGATTTCCGACGCGTTTTACTGCTTGTATTATTATGATAACCACACCCGGTATTTTATGGATCTTGGAGTGCTGTGCGCTATGGCGGCGATATTCGGCTTAGGCGCCATGGCCTGCTTGAGGAGGCGGAAATATGAAAGTATTTAATCTGTGCGCCAAGGTGACAAAACGGCATCTGGTTTCCTTGGGCGTGTATTTGGGGATTTTCGCCGTGCTGGCCGTAATGCTTACCGCTTTCAACAATACCAGCCAAAGCCTCAGCTTTGAGGCGGTCAGGCCGTCGGCGGCCATTGTCAACCGGGATGGGGAATCGGCGCTGGTCAGAGGGCTGGAGGATTTCCTGGCGGGATATGCGGATATGGTGAAGCTGGAGGATGACCGGGAAGCCCTTCAGGACGCCCGCTTTTTTGACGCGGTGGATTATATTCTGATCATCCCCCAGGGCTTCGCAAAGGACTTTTCCCAGGGCGGAGGCACTCTGGAGAAAAATACCCGGTTTACCTCGGCCGAGGGGCGTTACGCCGATCTGCTGGTGAACCGGTATTTAAGCGCCGCCAGAGCGTACCGGCAGGCGGCGCCGGAGCTGTCTGAGGAGGAGCTTTTAGAGGCGGTGAAGGCGGATGCTTCGGTGCAGGCGGAGGTAGAAAAGAAAAGCTTCCTGGAAAGCCAGCCCATCGATGAGAGCTTTCAGGTGTATTTCAGAACCTTACCCTATATCATGATGGCGGTTTTGATTCTGGCGGTCACCACGGTGATGATGGTGTTCAACAAGCCGGACCTGCGGATGAGAAACCTGTGCGCCCCGGTCAAGCTGCGTCATGTAAATCTTCAGCTGGCCTTATACAACGTATGCCTGGGCGGGGTGGCATGGCTGGTGCTTGCGCCATGGCGTTCCTGTTTTACGGCGGCCGTATCCAGGGAACGGATGTCAGGCTGGTCCTGCTGATCCTGCTCAACAGCATATGCTATCTGTTTGTCTGCCTTAGCGTGGCCTTCCTGCTGGGAAACTTTGTCAAGGACGGGGGCGGGCAGAATATCGCCGCCAACTTTATCTCCTTGGGGCTCAGCTTCCTCGGCGGCTCCTTTGTCCCTCTGGAGCTTTTGGGAGACAGTGTGCTTCAGGTAGCCCGCTACACGCCTTCCTACTGGTATAACCACGCGGTGGAAGCCATCTCCGGCCTGGTCCGCTTCGACAGCCAGGCCCTGGGCCCGGTTTTCATTTCCATGGCCATTCAAACCGGCTTCGCCGCCGCTGTTTTTCCGTGGCTCTGGTGATCAGCAAGTTCCGCCGGCAGCGGACCGAGGGTTTTGCCTCCGTTAAAACGGAGATGGCGTAGCGAGGCTTTCCGGCAGAAGAGGGAACATCGCCGGCGGCGACGGCGCGGGATTGTGCAAGGCAGAAAAATTTGTGTTTCCTTGGCCTTTAGGGGCTATCCTGGAAAAAGACCGCAAAAGGGCACCGGCGCTTGAGCGCCGGTGCCCTTTCAGCTTCCGCCTTGACAGGATGGCCGCCGGTTACCGGTCGGAGGCGTAGCGGATTCCCCACTCCCTGCGAAGCTGGTCGATCACGCCGCAGATTTTCAGGCTTTCCTCCCAGGTGAAATCGGGACATTCCAGCAGTCCCTGCGCCAGGCATTCCTGCACCCGGAGAACCTCAAACTGCATCCCGGTGGCTGGATAAGGAAGCTCGACGCTTTCCGGTTCGCCCTGGTTGGGGATAAACTGAAGCTGGCTGGGACAGCATAGATTCGGCCCCAGGGTGATACGCCCCTTTTCCCCAAAGATCGTAGTGGTGGCGTTGCCCTCCATATCAAAGCCGGCACTCAAAAAGGCGGCCTTGCCATCGCCGTATTGCAGCAGCATATCCGCGTGGATGTCCACCTCTCCGTTGGTGCGGCAGCAGGACATGATTTTTTCCGGCCCCTGGGGAAACGCCAGAAAGGCCATGCCCAGCGCATAAACGCCTACGTCCCGCACCGCGCCTCCGGTGTGGGCCAGAGAGAGCCTTCCAAAGCTGCCAGTCCTTTGGGTCGGCCAAAAAGGAGTGAAAGGAGGAACGGTGAGCACCTGCCCGATTTTTCCCTCCTGAAGCCACTGGCGGGCCTGCCGTACCGCAGGAAAGCACCGGGTCCACATGGCTTCCATCAAAAAGGTGTGGTTTTTCTCAGCCAGCCGGATCATTTCTTCCGTTTGGGCGGCGTTATCCGCCATAGGCTTTTCACACAGCACCGCAACCCCGGCGTTCAGGGCCGCGGACACATAATCCATATGGGTGTCGTTCGGCGTGGCGATATACACCACGTCAGGCTTGGACTCCCGGAGCATTTTTTCAAAATCGGTATAAGAAGAAGCAAACCCGTATTTTTTCGCATAGGCTCTGCCGTTTTCCTCGCTGCGGGAAACCACTGCGGTTCGTTCGGCGCCGGGAGCCTCAAGCATTCCCTGAGCAAACCGCCCGGCGATAAATCCAGGGCCGACCACGGCCCATTTGGTTGTTTTCATAAGCTGACCCTCCTATTGCCATACATATTTTAACAGGGAATCAAACTGCCCGCTGTTACGCTCATTATACAAGACGCCCGCTGGAAAAGCAACGAGCCGCGGCGGGGATAACGAGAATTTTTACGGCAAAATACGGCAGAAATCCCTACCTCTGGGACGGGAACTGTGGTATAATAGCCTCGCTTAGGTTTCCGCGGCAAAGCTGCCGTCAATAAAAATAAACATAAAACCGTAAGCTGCAACGATGGAAGGGGCGAGCGTTATGCGGCTTTTTCTGGCAATTTTATTCGAGGAGCCTGTGAAGGACAGGCTCCGCGAGGCGATGGAGCTGATCCGGCGGAGCACCCGGACAAGCCGGCTCACCCGACGGGAATCTTCATTTGACGCTGGTGTTTCTGGGAGAACTCCGAGAGGCGGGAAAGGTGCGGGAGGCTATGGAGGAAATCGGACTGGCCCCTTTCCTCTGGAAATCCGGGGCCTGGGCAGATTTCAACGAGACGGCGGAGATCTTTACTGGGCCGGAATAGAGCCCTCCTTACCGCTGCAAAACCTGTACCTGGAGCTGAAAAACGCTCTGGCAGGCAAGGGGATTGCGGTTGAGGACCGGCCGTACCGTCCGCACCTGACGTTAGCCCGGCAGGCGGTAGAAAAGCCGGAAACCCCTTTTTACACGCTGAAAAACCGGTTGGAGCCGGTAAAAACCAAAGCCGCCGCCGTCAGTCTGATGAAGTCGGAGCGAATCGAGGGAAGGCTGGTTTACACAGAGCTGTACCGCAAGGAGCTGCGAAAAAATAAAGGAAAGGAAGCGATGCTGTGAAATCCTACCGTAAGGAGCTGTGGTTCCGTGTGCCGAGCCGCAGAGGCCTGGTAAACATCACAGGCGAGGTTGAGAAAGCGCTGGAAGAAAGCGGCGTCCAGGAGGGACTGGTTTTGGTCAACGCCATGAATATTACGGCCAGTGTATTTATCAACGATGATGAGCCTGGACTTCACCGGGACCTGGAGGCTTGGCTGGAAAAGCTGGCGCCGGAAAAGCCCTACGGCCAGTACCGCCATAATGGCTATGAGGACAACGCCGACGCCCATCTGAAGCGGTCGGTGATGGGAAGGGAAGCCGTGGTGGCCGTAACCGGAGGGCGCCTGGATTTTGGCACCTGGGAGCAGATTTTTTACTATGAGTTCGACGGCAGGCGGGAGAAGCACGTCCTGGTGAAAATTATCGGAGAATAAGCCATGAAGAAATTGATTTTAGTGGGCGGTACCATGGGCGTGGGAAAAAAGCTCGGTATGCAGGGCGCTTCATCAAAGGCTGATGCCGTCGGTATGGCTGGATGGGGATTGGTGCTGGAATTTAAATCCCTTTGAGGTCACTGAGGAGACAAAGGCCATGGCAATGGATAACATCGCCCACCTGCTGGGAAGCTTCCTAAGATGTTCCCAAACGGAATATGTGATTTTTTCCTGGGTCATGCACCAGCAGGAGATCATCGACGAGCTTTTGTCCCGGCTGACGGGAACGGCGTTTACCCTGTATTCCTACTCCCTGGTATGCTCGGAGGAGATTTTAATACAGCGGCTGGAAAAGGATATCCGCCGGGGGCGCCGTCACCCAGATGTGCTGGAGCGGAGCAGAAAGAGGCTGCCTCTCTATCAAAGCCTGGATACCTGGAAATTGGATGTGGGGAGGCGCACGCCGGAGGAAGCCGCTGAGAAAATAAAGACTGACATAGCCGGCTGACCCTGGTGCTTCCGGGGCTGATGGATACAAAAACGCCTAAAGCCTACTAAGGCTTTAGGCGTTTTTTCGGTATTAGGCTTTAGGCTGTCTCCAATCAGCACGCAGTTGTTTGAGGCTGAAACCCGCCCGCCGTGCGGGTGAAGACAGAAGGCTATAGGAGATTGAGGGAGGAGAAAAAAGACCTTTCGTTCTTGTCAGGGCTCCTCTTTCTCCGCGGCGGAGGACAACGGCTCTACAGCTTGGCGGAGCTGCCGGCTGAACGGCAGGAAGAATAAAGCCTTCACAGCCCAAGCAAACGGGGCCGGCATACATCGTAAGGCTCTCGAAGCGAAAAGACTGCTGTGAAAGAGACGGCTGCCCGCCGAAGAATCCAATCAATCGCGGGAAAGGAGCCGCCCGCGGAAATTCCAGGCCTTTTAGAAAGTTCCTTAAGAAGCTGAACGGGGAAAGCCCCTTTAAGGGGCTTTCCCCGTTTTCCAGCCTTAGCAAAGACAGCAGAAAGCTTTTAAGGTTTCTCTTATTTCTTTAGGCCGTAAAATACGCTCATGGCCTTTTCCACATCGTTTTTCATAGCGTCTCTGGCAGCGCAGGCGATGTCATGATAATAAATCACGTCGGGATGATCCTTCAGGTAAGCCTTGGCGGCGTTTGTACCCTCCCGGGCCATATAGGTGTAATAATTGATTTTCCGCACGCCGCGCTTGATGGCTTCCACGTAGTCCTCAGGGCTGACGCCGGAGCCTCCGTGCATTACCAGCGGCACGCCGGTGAGCTGGTGGATCTTCTCGATTCTGGGGAAATCCAGCTTAGGCTTGGCGGTGTAAATACCGTGGGCGGTGCCGAAGGAACAGGCCAGGGCGTCTACGCCCATATCCTTGACGAACTGCTCCGCCAGGGACGGGTCGGTATAAGTGGCGGGATCGTTTTCGTGAGCCATGCCGGCGCCCTCCGCTTTCCCAGGCTTCCAATTTCCGCTTCCACATTGGCGCCGTATTCTCTGGCCATCGCTACGGCCTTTTTGGTGTTAGCCACGTTCTCCTCATAGGGCAGGGCGGAGCCGTCGTACATTACGGAGGTGAAGCCCAGCTCCAGAGCCTGCTTTAAATAGTCCAGAGTCTCGCCGTGATCCAGGTGGACGCATACGGGAACCGACGCCCTTTTTCGCCAAGGCGACCATGACAGGGCCGATAACAGAAAGGGGGAGTGACCGGCTCGTGAAGCTGAGCGTGGGCCACAATGACGGGTACCTGATGCTCCTCTGCCTTATCGACGGCGGCCTGCAGGCTTTCCAGGGTGGGCGTGTTGAACGCGGCGATAGCGTACTGCTTTTCTTCAGCGATTTTCAATACCTGGTTTAAAGTGGCTAACATTTTTTTACCTCCCAATAGCTTCTTTTTCAAATTTTTAAACAGACTGATTTCAAAAGATAAAACGCCTTAAAAAACGTTTTATCTTTTTTATTATACTTAGGTTCGGAGGAAAAGAAAGTGGAATTCCAAAATTTCATTTAGAAATTCCACTTTTGACAGAGACGCTCCGCGACCCGCCGGAAAAAGCGTCAGAATTTATTCAGGGGAATTGGCCGCAGCGGCTGCCAAAGCGCCTTGCGGAAGCAGCCTTCTTTCAAGGACAAAGCGGGTAAGATAACGATGGAGAGACTGATAAAACAGACGGATGAAGCCAGAGGGAGCCTTACCCTTTGCGCGCCGGCAGTCCAAAGAATTGGAACAGCGGAGTTTCAGCGGCCCTGGGGTCCGGTTCGACGCCCTTACAGGGTACGCAAGGCAATGTTTCCGGCAGTGCTTGGAGCATCATACATGATTTTAATTTAAAGCGCGGGGGCTTCCGCGGGGCTGGCAGCCGACAGCGAACGGATCAGCATTTGATAGGCATAGGCTCTGGCCTGGGGCTCAGGCAGAAGCTGAGCCTGCAGGGATGCCAGATAGGAGCCTACGGCGCCTAAAAAGCACATGGTCTGGTATTCCTCGGAGAAGCCTCCGGAGATCAGCCCTTCCTCTGCCCCAAGCGCCAAAATCCGGCGGATCTGCTCCTGGACGACATTGCGGATTTCCTCTGCGGGCTCCTGACCCTCGAGGCAGCGCTTCATTTCGAAGCAGGAAAAACCGGAAACCATATGAAAAAAGGAAAGCCTGCTCTGAACCGCTTCCGCCACGGTGGTCATAGAGGACTCCGCCGCGATCCGAAAGCCCCGATCCAGAGGGATCAGGCTCTGGAGGGCGGTGAGCTCCCGGCGCATGTAATAGCACACTGCGGCGGCGGTCATAGCTTCCTTAGAGGGGAAATACTCGTATACAGTTCCCTTTCCAATGCCCGCCCGGGCCGCGGTTTCCGATACGGTCAGGGCTTCCAGGCTTTTTCCCTCCATTACCAGGCTGATGACAGCCTCTAAAACCGCCGTTTTCTTATCCTGAGGGCTGTTCACTGCTTTTTTTCTCCTCGGGACCGCTCACGATAAATCATCCTCCAAATCTACTTTCTTCATGGGCCTTTTATGGAATACGTCGTAAAGCACCGGCACCACAAGCAAGGTCAGCAGGGTGGCGTAGGTGAGGCCGCCAATGGTGACGATAGCCATGGGCTGGGTCATTTCCGCACCGTCTCCCAGGCCCAGAGCCATGGTGACCATAGCTAAAATGGTGGTCAGGGCGGTCATCAGAATGGGACGCAGGCGGGTGCGGCCGGTCTGGATCAAGGCATCCTTTTTGTCCACCCCCTCCAGCCGCAGCTGGTTCACATAGTCCACAAATACAATGCCGTTGTTGACCACCACGCCGGCCAGCATTAAAAAGCCCAGCATGGCGATAATGGAAATGGGGCGCCGGTGAGCCACAAAGCCAGAAGGCCGCCGGTGAAGGCCAGAGGAATGGTAAACATGACGATAAAGGGAGACAAAAGGCTCTGGAACTGGGCCACCATAATCAGATAGATAAACACCACGGCCAGAACGATCATCAGAATCAGGTCGTTCATGGCGGAGTTGATGGTTTCGGTTTCGCCCTGGATCTCTACGGTGTAGCCCTCGGGCACCTCGTAGGCCGCCAGCTTTTCCTCCAGCTCACGGCTCACCAGGCCGATATTATGGTCGTTATCCACGCCGGCGGTCACGGTCATATACCGCACCTGGTTTTCCCGGTTAATGGAGCTGACGCTTTCCGCGTCCTGGGCCTCGGCGATCTCATGGAGGGGAACGGCTTCTGTTTCCCCGGTCTGCTGGTTGGTAACGGAAATCTCATGGGACATCAGGCCTTCCCGGGTCAGAGCATCCTCCGGGCTTTTTACCACGATCACCGGCAGGTCATCCGAGCCGATGGTCAGAGTGGTAGCGGTGGCTTCCGTCTGCAGAGCGGCGGCGATTTCCTGATAGACCTGGGCCACGGTCAGGCCGTGCTCCATGGCCTTGTTTTTATCCACTGCGATCCGGGTTTCCATATCCCCCTCGGTGATGCCTCCGGTCACCTCGGTGGTGCCCTCGATTCCGCTGAGCATCTCCACCAGATCCTGGGAGATATCGTTCAGGGTATCCACGTCGTCCCCTTTGACCTCCAGGGAGATTCCGCTGCCGCCCAGCGCGGACATATCCATGGTGGAGGCGGAAACGCTGAGTTCACAGTCCAGATCCTGGGTGGCACCGGTAATCAGCTCCGCCATTTGGGCGTTGGAGCGGGTGCGGCCGTTTTCCTTCAATAAAATATAGAAGCTGTAGGTGCTGCCGGAGGAGGACGAGCTCATGGACATCCCGCCGGAGATCGCGCCTACGGTTTCCACATCGTCCAGGCCGCCGATCCGGCTCATGACCTCGTCGGCCATTTCATAGCCTTCCTGCTGGGTAGCCTCCTTGGGCATTTCCATGGTGGCCATCATCTGGGGGGAATCCATCTCCGGCATGAAGGCGGTGCCCATGTTTACCGCTTCAAAGACAGCGAATGCCAGCAGCGCCAGCACGCCGGAGATGACCACGATTTTATGCTTTAAGGAGAACCGCAGCACCTTTTCGTAGCCGTTGGTAAAGCCTTCGAACCAGCGGTGCTTCTTCTCCTTGGTTTTCCGCAGCATGGTGGAGCCCATGGCGGGCACCAGGGTGAGGGCGACCACCAGGCTGGCCAGCAGGGAATAAGCGATGGTCAGTCCCATGTCGGTGAAAAGCTCTCTGGAGATGCCCTGAGTGAACACAATGGGCAGAAATACGCAGATGGTGGTCAGGGTGGAGGCGAAAATGGCTCCCGCCACCTGGGTGGCTCCCTTGACAGCGGCCTTTGCCGCCGGTACCCCCTGGTTTCGCAGCCGGTAGATATTCTCGATGACCACGATGCTGTTATCCACCAGCATACCGACCCCCAAGGCGAGGCCGGACAGGGAGATGATGTTTAAGGTAATGTCGGTGAAGTACATCAGTACCATGGCGAATAGTACGCTGATGGGAATGGAGAAGGCGATAATCACCGTGGGCTTGACATCCCGCAGGAACAGGGCCAGCACCAGGATCGCCAGAATACCGCCTAGGATCAGGTTTTGCAGCACCGACTGGATGATCATATTAATGTAGTCCCCTTGATCCATCAGAGGGATAATATGTAAATCGGGGTTTTCCGACTGAAGCTTCCCGATGGCCTCGTTGATCCGCTGGGATACGGTAGCCGTGGACGCGGTGGACTGCTTTTGAAAGGACAGGACCACGCCCTCATTGCCGTTGACCTTGGCATAGGCTTCCCCGGCGTTGCTGGCCTGCTCCACAGAGGCTACGTCGGAAAGGCGGATGTCGCCTATGCCCTCCGTGCCGATGGAAAACAGCACGCTGTCCTGAAGCTCCTCGATGCTGCCGTACTGCTCTCCGACCTTTACCAGATACTGCTGCCCGCTTTCAGAATCCAGATAGCCGGCGGGCATATTGAAGTTCTGAGCCGTCAGGATCTGGCTGATCATTTCCTGGGTGATCACGCCGGAAATATCGGCTTTTTCCAGGGCCTGGTCTCTGGCCTGCTCAAATTCCGCCTTGGCGGCGTCCAGCTGGCTTTGGCCGGATACGATCTGGGCGCTGGCCTGGGCAAATTCGCTGCCTGCTGTCAGCTTGCCGCTTTCCAGCTGCTCGTAGCCGTCCTGGGCGGCTTTCAGCTGCTCCTCCAGCTGAGGCCTCATGGCCGCCAGGGTGGCCTGGCGGGTCTTGATATTTTGCAGCTCGGTATCGATTTCCGTGATTCTGGCCTGAGCGTCGGCAATGGTGCCGGGCAGGGAATCCACGGTTTCCTGTAGCTGGGCGATCCCATCCGTCATCTGGCGGAGACCGTCCTGGGTCAGAGAGGCGAAGGCCTCTCCCAAGGTGGGGATGGAGGACACGGCGGTGCGAAAAGCCTCAAATTCCTCCGGGGACAGGGCTAACAGCTCCTCCACCGTGGAGGCGGGCAGACCGTTGGGGAACAGGGCCGCGCCGGTGGGGGTGGACGCGAAGGACTCCAGCCCCTGAAGGCCGGTGTTCACAGCCTCATAGCTTTGCTGCAGCTGGGTTAAGGCGGCCTGAGCCTCCGCCAGGCCATCCTGGGCCTGCTTCAGCCCGCCGGCATAGGCGGCCCGCTCCGTCTCGAAGCCCGCCTTTTGAGAGGACAAAATGGTGTCCTCCGCCAGCAGGGCGTTCAATTGGGCCACAGCGGAATCCACCTGAACGCTGCCGGCGGTCAGCTGGGAAACCGCGCCCTCCTGGCCGGACTCCAGCTGCTGCCTGCCCTCGTCCAGCTTGGCCTGGGCGTCGTCCAGCTCCTTTTTCGCATCGTAAAGCTGGGCGTCCACCGCCTGGAGCACCCTATCGTTCAGCTCGTCGATTTTGCCCTGGTCCAGGGTGATTTTCAGCTGCTGCTCCACCAGGCCCGAGGCTGTGACAGAACCGACGCCGTCCACCCGCTGGAGGGCGGGAAGCACCGTGTCGTTCACCAGCTTGGTGACTTCCTCCACGCTTTTGCCCCCGGCATCTACGCTGGCCACCATCACCGGCATCATGTCCGGTGAGATCCGCATCATGGTGGGAGAGCCGACCCCGTCGTCGAACTTGGCTTTTACCTGGTCCAGCCGGTTGAGATCTCAATGGAGGCGGAGTCCATATTGGTGCCCTGCTCAAATTCAGCATGACGATACTGGCGTTTTCACTGGATATGGAGCTGACGCTTTTTACGCCGGATAAAGTGCTCAAGGCCGATTCCATCGGCTTTGTCACGCTGGATTCCACCTTTTCCGGGCTTGCCCCTGCGTAAGTGGTGGATACTACCACATAGGGAAGCTCAATGTTGGGAAGAAGATCGGTGGTCATATTCATGAAGGAGACCGCTCCTAGAATGAAAACCATGATAACGGCAACCACGACGGTAAACGGTTTTTTAACGCTGAATTTTGAGAGCATGGAATAGTCCTCCTGGCGATCTGTTTTCTGCCGACCGACCGGTCGGTCAACACACGCCAGTATTATAGCACACAGAGGAAAAAAGAATAAAACAATTTGTAAATTTTTTCAGAGATCCTGCTGTGCTTTTTAGAAAAGCCGTGTTATAATAGCTTCAGCTTCCAGGCATAAAATTGGTAACGCTATGGCTTTTATGTCCTGTTTTGCGGCTTGATTAGCGCGGAAGCCTCCCGCGGCGCCGCAGCAGGCTGGGATAATAAAATTTTTTGAAGGTCAAGGGAATATAATTACCATTTGTATTATGAATTAATAGATATACTTTTGGATTCTGAAAAAAGCTTGATAATCATCGAAACAATGGGGAAAAGTCTTTCGATAGGTCTGGAAAGACGCTGATAGATGAAAGGAGGAAGCTGTATCATCATGGGCTTTCAGAATAAAACGGCTGTCATTACCGGCGGCGCTTTAGGGATCGGCAGATGCTTGACCCGGGCGTTCGCGGATGCTGGATGCAGGATCGCTTTTTTTGACTGCGGCCAAAGGGCTGGAGAGGAAAACCTGAATTTTCTTCAACGAATGGGAAAAAAGACGCTCTATTTTTCTGCGGGAATGGGAAGCCCCAGAAGCGTTGGAAGCGTTTGTTCAGAAAACAATTAATACATATGGTAATATTGATTATTTAATAAACAATATGTGCATCAATCGGGGAGGGCTTTTGACTCCTTGCGGCTATGAGGACTTCCTGGCGGTTTTAAAGGTGGGGGTTGCGGCTCCTTACTATTTGACCCAGCGTTTTCTGCCCTATTTTAATTCGGGAGGCTGTGTGGTGAACCTTTCTTCCACCCGAGCGGTCCAGTCCCAGGAAAACACGGAAAGCTACACGGCGGCCAAGGGGCGGCGTCGCCGCCCTGACCCACGCTATGGCAGTCAGCCTGGCGGGCCGGGTTCGGGTGAACGCCATCGCCCCCGGCTGGATCGACACCGGCGCCTATTATCGGGAGGGCTATGTTCCCGGGGATTCCCCGGCGGACCGGAGGCAGCATCCATCCGGAAGAATCGGCGTGCCGGAGGATATCGCCCGGACGGCGCTGTCTTTATGCGACGAGGAAAACAGCTTTATCAATGGGGAAACCATCACAGTGGATGGCGGCATGACGAAGCTGATGGTGTACCATAACGACTGCGGATGGAACTATCGGCCGGAAGAATAGCAGAAAAAAGGGCGCGGCCGTAGGCGGAGAGAACGCGGCGTTTTTACACTTAGAGAATAGGAGCAGCGGCGCTTTTCAATATGCTGGAGGGCTGCTTCCCGGAAAAGAGGCGTTTTCCAGAGGAAAAGCCGGCTGCCTGGACAGAGCCGGCGCCGGCTCCTGAATTGATTTCCCGCCGCAAAAAGATATCCATACTCTGGAATTTGGGAACGGCGAGCGTTATTGTAAATTTTCCTGAGCCGCCGCAATGGGCGGGAATTTTCTGTGCACCAAGAAACAGCCGGGCGGACGGGCCTTTGACTGTCCGCAAATAAATATTATGAAAGGAAAAAATCAGATGGAAAAATTTGAATATCCGGTTCGGACCGATGAAGAGGGCTTTTACAACGTGACCCGGCAGGTGAGGGACGCAGTGAGGAAAAGCGGGGTTCAGGATGGCGTCTGTGTGATTTACAGCCCCCACACTACCGCGGGGATCACGATCAATGAAAACGCGGATCCCAATGTAGTGAAGGATATGCTGTTCGGCCTGAAAAAGACCTTCCCGGACCGTCCGGAGTACCGGCACATGGAGGGGAACACGACAGCCCACCTGAAGGCCAGCTTCATGGGCAGCAGCGCCACAGTGCTGATCGAAAACGGCGGCCTGGTGCTGGGCACTTGGCAGGGAATTTACTTCTGTGAGTTCGACGGCCCGAGAAACCGCCGGTTTTACGTCAAGGTGCTGGGCAGCGTTCCTCAGGGGGAAGCGCGGTTCTGCTGAGTCAGGGAGAGCGGGTGGCAGTGCAGGGCTTTTAGGGCGGATTTTTTGCCGTGAGGCGGCGCTGGGAAGGCTTTCCTTCAATGGGGAAAAGCCGTGGAAATCGTTAACAGCGTTGGCGATCCTGGCAAACGCGGAACGGGCGCGGTGGATCCCTGGTAATGGGAAGAATCCTAAGCTTTATTGAATGATAGGGAGAAAAAATGAAACGGATCGCAGCGGCTATTTTGAGAAGGAACGATAAAATATTGATTTGCCGGAGAGGCCCAGGCGGAAGCTGCGGCTATCTTTGGGAATTTCCCGGCGGGAAAATTGAACCGGGAGAAACCGGAGAGGACTGCGCTGTTCGGGAATGCCGGGAAGAGCTGGGAGTGGAAATCCAGCTCCAGGGGCTGCGGGAGGAGACTGTGTATGAATATCCCGACGGGCTGTACGGCTTTGCGTTTTACGACGGGGTAATTATCAGCGGAGAGCCGGAAAAAAGGGTTCATCTGGAGATCCGCTGGGTTTCTCCGGAGAAGCTGACAGATTTTTCATTCTGCCCCGCAGACCGTCCCATGGTGGAGCGGCTCAGCAGGCCGATTTAGGGAAAAAGCGCCCCGACGAAATAGCCAGGGCGCTTATAGGACCGGAGCAGTCAAAACAAATGTAGGAGTTTATTCCGTTTCACCTTGAATTTCCTCTTTTACGAACATCAAAATAAATCCAAGAAGCATTAGGCCGGCGGCGATCCAGATGGCTGGATTTCCGAATTTTTGCGAGGCTACCGCGCCGATCGCGGCGCCTATGGCGAACACGAGGATGATAAAGTAATAGTGGAGGCTTTTTCGTTTTAACTCCGGGTCCTTGGTGATATGGTATCTGCATAAAAGCTCAGTGCCGCTGCGCATATTGCCAATGCACATGGTGGTGGCGCATGGGATGCCCCGGAACTTCCGAAAGCTGTCCACCTGCATGGCGCAGGCGAAGGACATGAGTACATTGGACACCACATTAAGGCTTTGGGGAAGCAGTCCGGCGATGGCAAGCATAACGATCTCAAAAGCCAGCACGATCTGCCGCCAGTGGAGCTTTTGAAAGCTTTACACAGCTCCCGGACCCATTCGCTTAGGTATACCCCGGCTAAAAAAGCCAGCAGGGGGAACAGGTAGTGGAGGGCGTTTTGAAAGTTGCCGCTGGCGATATTTTGGCCCAGCAGGACAATGTTTCCAGTCTGCGCGTTGGCGAAAACCTGCCCCCGGCAGTTGTAGGAATAAGCGTCCTGAAAGCCTCCCGCCAGGGTGAGCACCACGCCCAGGATCATGGATTCCGACATTTGCTTTGGCTTGCGAATCATTTGGCTCTCTCCTTTGCTTTCGCTGAGTCCGGTTTCTTCCATATTATAACTGATATCCCGCGCTTTCGCTACTGCTTCCGACGCTTAATTTTAGCGCTCTGCTGATCTGCAATCTAAATAGCGTGCTGTTTCCCGCTGGTCCGGCATATTGGTATTATAGGGCGCTTCCCTTGCGCCGGAAGGGACTGCCGGACGCGCCGGCGGAAGCCTTCCCGAAGGCTTCCGTTTTACGAGGAGGGAGAACGAGCCTTCCCATCCGCTCTCTATGCGCGGAAGATCAGGCGTTAAAATAATGAGAGCCGGCTTATGCAGTGCGGAGCGGGCGGCGCGGGCAAGCGGAGGCTTGCGCAAAGGCTGCTGAATCTATCGTCCAGCTTCAGGAGGGCTGAGAATTCTATAGCTTGGCAAAAATTTAAAGTGGAAATGGAGGAAAGGTCCGGGGTTTGTCCGGAACCTGAAAATCTATGAAACCGTTAACCTATCGTCATACCCGGATCGCCTGTTACGGCGCTTATGTGACCCAGGCCATTATCAATAATCTGGCGCCCCTGTTGTTTACGATCTTTCAAAGAAGGTTCGGAGTCACTCTGGAGGAGGTCGGCAGCCTGATCCTGATTAATTTTACAGCTCAGATTTTTGTTGATTTGGCCGCCGCCCGGTTTGCCGATAAAATCGGATACCGAAACGGAATGGTCATCGCTCATCTGTTTTGCATCGCCGGGCTGGCCTTTTTAGTGGTTCTTCCCCAGATCCTGCCCTCGGCCTTTGCCGGCCTGCTGATCGCCGTGATCATTTACGCGGTTGGCGGCGGTTATATCGAGGTGCTGATCAGCCCTCTGGTGGATAGCCTTCCCGGGGAGGAAAAGGAAAAGGCCATGAGCCTGCTGCATTCCTTTTACTGCTGGGGCCAGCGGCGGTGGTGCTGATCTCTACTTTGCTGATCTGGGGCCTGGGAGAAAGCTTTTGGTTTTTGCTTCCCGTTTTGTGGGCGCTGCTTCCCTTGTGCAATACCTTCCTATGCGCCAAGGTGCCCGTTATCGAACCCAAGGAGCAGTCCCACCAGCCTATTCCGTTTAAAATGCTGCTGAAAAATAAGCTGTTCCTGATCGCCGTGCTGATGATGCTCGCCGCCGGCGCCTCGGAAATGGGAATGTCCCAATGGTCGTCCCTGTTCGCGGAAAAGGGCCTTCAGGTATCCAAGCTGATGGGGGATCTGCTGGGGCCGTTCCTGTTCGCTATTTTTATGGCGGTCGGACGGACGCTGTACGGCTTTTACGGCCACAAAATTAATTTAAAGAACGCCTTGCTGCTGTGCGGCCTCCTGTGTATCCTGTGCTATGGGGTCACAGCCTTGTCCCTGAATCCGCTCCTGTCTCTGGCGGGCTGCGCTGTCTGCGGCTTCGGCGTCAGCCTGCTGTGGCCCGGCACTCTCAGCGTCACCGCCCGGGGAATCCCCACGGGAGGAACCGCCATGTTTGGCCTGCTGGCGGTGGCCGGAGATATGGGCTGTGCCCTGGGGCCCTTCCTCACCGGTCAGGTGTCCGGCTTCAGCCAGTCCCTGCCGGTGGCGGCGGAGCTGTGCCAAAGCTTTGGTATTACGCTGGAGCAGTTTGGCTTAAAGGCCGGCTTGGCCGCGGCGCTGCTGTTCCCTATCCTGCTGGTAGTGGGAGTCCTTTGCTTCAAAAGACAGAAAGCGCCTCTGGACTCGTAAGAGCTCAGGGCGCTTATTTCTGGTTCCAGCCCGGCGCGGGCGGAGGCGGAACCGCTGGGGAGCGAGTCTCCGGGAATTTCCGGGCTGATAGAAATACAATGGCCAAAGAGCGGCGGAAGACTATTCGTGCAGCTCCAGCGGAAGACCGTCGGGGTCAAAAAAGAAACACAGCTTTTCCCCGGTGTAATCGTCAAGCGGATAGGCGTGGCTTCGATTCCCAGCGCCGCCAGCTCCCGGACGGCTTCCTCTACGCTCTCCACCCGAAAGCACAGGTGGCGCAGGCCGCAGGCCTCCGGATTTGTGACGCGCTTGGGGGCGCCGGGCATATAAAGACCTCCAGCTCCTGGTCTCCGGCCTTTAAATCCAGCTTATAGGAGCCGCGGCGCGCCTGATAGTTTTCCCCGCAGCACCTGAAAGCCCAGCTTGCCGACATAAAATTCCTTGGCCCTTTCATAATCCGATACGATAATGGCCACATGGTGAATGGTGTTCAGCTTCATAAGGATCCCTCCGCTGTTAAAATTTGACGGCTGCCTCAGGGCTGTCCCTTTAGCGCACTTTCGAAAAAGGCAGTCCGCAAGCATCGCTGATACCGATAATCGGTATCGGCAGCTTTCTATCATAATACCCGGAAAGCTGTAAAAGGAAAAGACGCTGTACGAATTTCTTTTTTTAAAATTGGCAATTTCAGCTTAAAAGAAAAGTAAGATTTCTGATAGAATCACTTTATTAGACATTGCGCAAATTGAGTTTCAATGGTACAATAATGAAAAAGCGTCCGAACGGCAGGACTGTTTGGGACGCTTCCGTTAGGAATTATAACTATGGGAGGTATCATACGTGAACCAGCAAGAGAAAAAAGCATTGAGTATCACTGCCTGTAAAGTCCGTATGGGTGTGATCGAGGGGCACTTACCATGCCAAATCGGGACATCCCGGCGGATCCCTTTCCTTTGCGGATATTTTTACATATCTGTATTTTAAAGAGATGAACATTGACCCGAAGGACCCCAAAAATCCCGACCGGGACCGCTTTGTGCTGTCGAAGGGCCACACCGCGCCCCCGGCTTGTACGCCGCTCTGGCGAACCGGGGCTATTTTCCTGTGGAGGATCTGAAGACCTTGCGGCATATCGGTTCCTATCTGCAGGGCCATCCCAACATGAACACGACCCCCGGCGTAGATATGAGCACCGGTTCTCTGGGACAGGGTGTTTCCGTCGCAGCCGGTATGGCGCTGGGCGCTAAGTATGAGAACAAGAACCTGCGGGTTTACACCGCTACCGGCGACGGCGAGATCCAGGAAGGACAGATCTGGGAGGCTCTGATGTTCGCCGCCCATTATAAGCTGGACAATCTGTGCGTGATCGTGGATAACAACAATCTGCAAATTGACGGCGAGGTTTCCAAGGTTATGAGCCCCTATCCCATCGATGAGAAGCTGAAGGCCTTTGGCTTTGAGGTGATTTGTATCGACGGCCATTCCTTCGATGAGATCGAGGCGGCCTTTGAGAGGCCAAGACGGTCAAGGGCAGGCCGACCGCCATCATCGCTAAGACCGTGAAGGGCAAGGGCGTCAGCTTTATGGAAAACCAGGCTTCCTGGCACGGCACCGCCCCCAACGGGGAACAGTACGAAACCGCCATGAGCGAATTGAAAGCTCAGCTTGCAAGTTTGGAGGGTTAACAATGGCAGATGTAAAGAAGATTGCAACCCGCGAAAGCTATGGCAACGCGCTGGTTGAGTTAGGTAAGAAGTATGACAACGTCGTGGTGCTGGACGCCGACCTGGCCGCTGCAACCAAAACCGGCGTGTTTAAGAAGGCGTTTCCGGAGCGGCATTTTGACTGCGGCATCGCGGAGTGCAACATGGTAGACGTGGCCGCCGGCCTTTCCACCATGGGCCTGGTGCCCTTTGCCAGCTCTTTCGCCATGTTCGCCGCCGGCCGCGCCTTTGAGCAGATCCGCAACACCCTGGGCTATCCTCACAATAATGTCAAGATCGGCGCTACCCACGGCGGTATCAGCGTGGGCGAGGACGGCGCCAGCCATCAGTGCTGCGAAGATTTTGCCCTGATGAGAAGCATCCCCGGTATGGTGGTTATTAATCCCTCTGACGATGTAGAGGCCAAGGCCGCCGTGGAGGCCGCCTACCACTATCAGGGACCTGTTTATATGCGGTTCGGCCGTTTGGCGGTGCCGGTTATCAATGATACGCCGGATTATAAATTCGAGCTGGGCAAGGGCGTTACCTTGCGGGACGGCGATGATATCACCATCATCGCGACGGGCCTGCTGGTTGCAGAGGCTGTTATGGCGGCCGACGCCCTGAAGGACGCCGGAATTCATGCCAGAGTGATCAACATCCACACAATTAAGCCTCTGGACAAGGAGCTGGTGATTAAGGCCGCGAAGGAAACAGGCCGGATCATCACTGCTGAGGAGCATAATATCATTGGCGGCCTGGGCGAGGCTGTGTGCAGCGCTGTATGTGACGAATGTCCGGTGCCGGTGACCCGTATCGGCGTCAACGACGAGTTCGGCCACTCCGGTCCGGCGGTTGAACTGCTTAAGCAGTTCGGCCTCAGCGCGGAGCACATTGCTGATGTGGCCAAAAGGTTCTAAAAAATAATGAAGCGTGTTTTTACGCAAGGTATGATGGCGGCGCGCCGTTCTCCCCCTGCTGGTGTGGGAGAACGGCGCGCCGCTTCTTTGGAGAATTTGGAGAAAATAAGCCCTTAGACTCGGTGGAAATCAATGGGAAAATGATTGGAAACAAAAAAATTTTCAAGCAGGAATATAAAAAATCGGGAGAGTATCTTTACTTTTTCCTATACGCGAGTGTATAATGATAGCAAAAAATAACATATCATATAAAATTTGCAATTAATAATCATAAAATATAAGAATATGTGATTTATATAACGGTGAATAAAGTAATATAATTAAATTTGTGATAAAAGGCGGCGAAATTAAAAATGGCAGGATCCAATCAAACGCTTCAAATTAAGATGTTTGGGAAATTTTCCATGAAAAACGGGAATTATGCCTTTCCCCAGGAGAAAAAGAAAAGCAAGCAGGTAGGACTATTATTCGCGTATCTTCTGGCGAACCGAAATGTGGAGACCTCGAAAAGCAAGCTGATTGAGGTGCTGTGGCCGGAAGAGGACAGCGGAAACCCAGAGGGCGCCCTGAGGAACCTGGTGTACCGGGGTCGGATGGAAATGAAAAAATTTTTTGTCCGGAATGGTCAGGAAGCGATTATTCTGAACAATAATTCCTATTTTTGGAATACCGACATAAGCTGTCAAGTGGATACGGATCAGTTTGAGGCTTTCTGCAAGCAGGTAAGCGTGGGCCACGACGCCGAGCAAAAATATCAGGACTGCCTGCGGGCGGTAGAGCTGTACCAGGGGGATTTTCTGGAGGAGTATGAGGATTCCCAATGGGTGATTTTCCGCAGCGTTTACTATAAGCGCCTTTACACCACCTGCGTTCAGGAAGCCTGTGAAGCCTTGCTGAAAGCGGAGCGTTACCAGCAGGTGGTAGAGCTGTGCGACCAGGCGAAGCTGATGGAGCAGATGGACCTAAGGGTGCATGAAATGAAAATGGCGGCGTATTTAAAGCTGAACCAGCCCCAGAACGCTCTGGATTATTATAACCAGGTGGCAAATCTTTGTTACAGCAACCTGGGGATGGAGGTGCCGGATCACCTAAAGGAACTATACGAATTGATCTTGCAAAGCCTGCCAACCCAGAAGCCGGTAGATGTGGAGGAGCTGGAAAAGGGATTAAGAGAGGAAAAACTATCCTCTGGAACTTTCTACTGCAATTATGATATCTTTAAAAAATATCTATCAGATCAATGTGCGCGCGGCGCCGGGCGCTGCGTTCCAGATTCCTGGTGCTGCTTACCCTAAGAGAGGGCGGGACTCAGGAGCATATTGACGACGAAACGGAAACTCTGCGGCAAGTCATTTCAGAGCAGCTTCGTAAAAACGACGTATTCTCTCAGTACAATGTGGCCCAGTATTCGGTCATTCTGGCGGCTCAGAACATAGAGGGCTGTGAAAAGGCCATGCGCCGTATTATGGACAAATACTGCCAAAGAAGGAAATTTGATACAGTCACCCTGGAATATGAGATAAAACAGATCAAATAGTGGATTTGTGATTTTTTTGTGACGGCGGCCCGGTATAATAAATAAGACAATCCGGCGGAATCCGCTGGAACTGACTGCTTTTTCGTATTTGGAAGAATACTACAATCCGTTGGGCTTTATTAGGAGGATTTTTTTGCTATGAAACACGGAAAGCATTTACGGAAAAAGGAAAACCGCGCGGGCCGGTCGGTTTGGCACCGGTGTCTCGCGGTTCTGCTTTCTGCCGCCATGCTGGCGGGAGTCATGATACCCAGCGCGGCAGGCGCCGGACTGGGCGCGAATGTGGAATTCAGCGCCAAAATCGTAAAGGATACCGGCGACACCGCTGAAGCCATCCAGTCTGTGGACAGCGGCGACAGCTTCTTCCTGGCGCTGGATTATAAATTCAGCTCCTCGCCCGACGGCGTATCCTACGGCGGCGCGGCCATCGCGATTCAGCTGCCGGAATACGTCAAAGGTGGATTTGGCTGGCTCTGTGGTGACCTCTGATTTCAAACAGCCGGAGGTGGCAGAGGTCACTCTGCCCGGCGGCCAGGTCATAGAATATGGTGACCCCTGACCAGACGGTGGGAAGCTTTAACAGTATTTTGTTTACCGGTACGCTGACAGACGGCAGCGGGAATACCGAAAAGCTGGATCAAAGAATTGATCCTGTCAGCATTACCAGCATGGCGGACCAGCAGTGGAACATCCAGAAAACCGTCACTGATCCAGCGCCAGCCGGAGAGGAGATCCCGGTAGTAACCAAGCAGGACGGGTACTACTATGTCACCTACCAGATCGCTGTGACGGATCCGGTGGAAAATATGAACCGCTACGGCCGGCTGAACTGCGAGGAATTTTCCGTAACGGACACCCTTCCGGCGGCGGATCGGGAAAACGGCGGCGCCCAGCTGGTGAGCGTGGGCTACCTGGACCGTTCCAGCCAGTTCCAGCCTCTGGCGGAAGGCGACGGCTATACTAAGGAATCCAACGCGGACGGCTCGCTAAAGAGCCTGACCTTTCAATATGTGAACACCTTCGACCAATCCATGGTGACCGAGGGCCAGGTCCGGGTGCCGAATGGCTCTCTGCTGCCCACCACCTATCAGGTGACGGTCAAGTTTGACGCGGCCGCTTATCAGATTCCCACCAACGTTCCCTTCGTCCGGGCGGTTCTGGATAACCAGGCCCAGGTAAGCTATAAGCCTCTGGCGAAGGACGCGGTGGTGAAGGATTCCAGCGCCAAGGTTCAGGTCGGCGACGTGGAGGACAACACCACGCCGGTAGAATTGATTGTGGAAAAGACCCTGGACCATCCAGGGGATGGCCTGGCGGTGAGTGATAATACATTTGTGCTCAACGGCGAGAAGCAGGCGGTTTACGGCAGCGCTCAGTTTACCCTGTATTCCGACCCGGAGTGCACCCAGGTGGCCAAGGACATCGACGGCAGCGAGGAAGCCGGGGCGGGCAGGCTGCTGGACGGCACCGGCAGAGTGAAGTTCTCCAATCTGCGCTATGGAACCTATTATCTGAAAGAAACTCAGACGCCTGACGGCTTTACCGGCGTCGGGGAAGCCATTCAGGTGACCCTGAACCAGGACGGCACCGTCACCGCAGGCGGCAAAACCCTGCAAAAAGGGGAAGCCCTGACAGTGGATAACACCACCGATGAAAACGGCCCGGGCTATGCGGCCTTCTGGAAAAAGGGCATGGGATCCGGTGAAAATACGGAGAAATTCCTGCCCGGCGTTTCCTTCCGGCTGACAAACAATGCCGATGCAAGCAAGGTTTACACCGCGGTTTCCGGCTCGGACGGCCTGGTGCTCTTCGAGGGGATTCCCGCCGGCGAATACACCCTGCAGGAAACCGGCGTGCCGGAAGGCGGCGAGTATGAGGTTTCTGACAAAACCTATACGGTTACCGTAAAGGGCAACCAGGTGAATTACCCCGACGGCCTGCAGAAGGACGGAAATAAGCCTTACATACTGAACCAGTCTGAAAAGGGAATACTGAAAATCACTAAGGTGGATTCCACCGACCGCGGCGTAACGCTGCCTGACGCGGAGTTCGCTCTTTACGGCCCCTATGCCAGCGAAAGCGCGGTACCGGAAAACCCGGATGAGGGCGATCTGGCGGCGGAGCTGGTCACCGGCGCCGACGGCACCGCGGCCTCTGAGCCTTTAGAGACGGGCTGGTATCTGCTGCGGGAGACCAAGGCCCCGGATACCTATGCCATTATGCAGCGGGATACCAGGGGTGCAGATCACTTCCAATCACACCGAGGCCCTTCAGATCGAAAACGCCCAGAGAGGCGCCTTGCAGATCATCAAATACGGCCAGCTGACATTAGGCAGCGTGGCGACAGAATCCCGGGTTCCCCTGGCGGGCGCGGTGTTCGGCGTATATACTGATCCGGACTGCAAAACACTGGCGAAGGACTCCAACGGCAACGACGCCCGGGTGACTACCAGAGTCAGCGGCAATGAGCCGGATACCCCCGCAATCACTCTGGATCCCGGCACCTATTATGTGCAGGAGATCTCCGCCCCCAGCGGTTACCAGAGAGACGACACCATTCATACGGTTGTCATTGAACAGAAAAAGACCTTTGAACTGACTGCGGATAATCTGGTGGACCGCCAGGGCCAGCTGAAAATCGAAAAGCAGAGTAACAAAACGGGCGATATCGATCTTTCCGGCGCCGTGTTCGAGGTGTACGCCGCTGACGATACCGATTTCACCGAGCCTTTAGACCGGATCACCACCGATGAAAACGGCGAGGGCTATTCCAAATTCCTGCCCTCCGGCAGTTATATTTTAAGAGAGGTTCAGTCCATCGCCGGACATATCACCCCCTCCGAGCCCTTTAAGGGTGTGGATGGCTCCAATGTGGCGGTTACCGACGGGGACGGCATCAAGGTAGCAAACAACCAGCTTACCACGGTGATCGTGAAAAACGAGCCTTACGTCACCATTCGGCTTCATAAGGTGGATTCCCAGAAGACAGGGATGTCGCTGAGCGGAGCGGAGTTCGCCCTGTACGCCACAGAAGAGGATGCGGAAAATGACAGAAACCGTCTGCCTGTGAACGGCCAGACCGGCGGTGCCGACACCGTCACCACCGGGACCGACGGCATGGCGGTGTTCACCGGATTGATTCCGGGAACCGACTATTGGTACCGGGAGCTCACCGCGCCCGCTGGCTATGAGGCTTCCTCCGAGCCGGTGGAGATCACGGCTCCGGACCAGCCTTCCAACTACGCCGATGTGACGCAAGATGTGACAAACGACCGCTACGGCAAGTTCCAGGTTTATAAAGAGGGCGGCACCCTGGACAACACCGGCGTGATGCAGCCCGGCCGGGCGGAATTTCAGTATTATCCCAGGCTGACGCAGAATCCGGGCGCCGACCTGCTGGCGGCCCAGAACGGTACCCTCAAAACATTAGGAACCACTGGTGTTGACGGTGTTTTGACCACCGGGGAACTGGAACCCGGTACTTATTGGGTGCAGGAGACCAAGGCCGGACGGCTATGATCTGGATACCGCCGCCAAAGAGGTGACCGTAACCCCCGGCGCGGGGATCGACGGCTATTCCGCCGCGGTAAGGGTCACCTTTACCGACGACTTTGATTCCGGTAAAATCCAGATTAAAAAGGTAAGCTCTCTGGATTCCAATACGACTTTGCAGGCCTCCTTTAAGGTACAGCAGAAGCAGGCCGACGGCACCTATGCCGATTATCCCAATAGTCAGAACCCGCTGATTCTGACCACCGGAACGAACGGCACCGTGACCTCCGGCTGGCTGCCTGCGGGAGACTACCAGCTTATCGAGCAGAGCGTAACCGGCCAGTACGTGCTGGACGGCACGCCCCATCTGTTTACCATTACGGCGGGCCAGACCAACAAGGCTTATTTCGATAAGCCTATCGAGAACGTTCCCATGCGGAGAATCGGAATCGATAAGTTCGAGCTGTGGAAGATAAGCGACGGCAGCAGCCTGACCCTGCGCCAGTCGAACGTGACCTTTACGATTTACGCGGAGGATCCCACGAAAAATCCCGACGCTCAGCCGGTGACCACCGTGACCAGCGCCTCCGAGACCAAATACACCGGCTATCTTGCGCCGGCGATTATTGGATTCAGGAGACCGTGCCTGAGGATTATTCCGTGGACTCCGTTACCACTGACGGGGCCGCTCCGGTTCAAGTGACCAGCAATGTATATAAAAGGTGACCCTGGCCCCGGATAAGGATCTGGTAGTCACCTGGAACAACGTTTCCGACAAGGCCCGGATCGAGCTGATCAAGGTAGACCAGGAGGATCACGACAAGTATCTGACCGGCGCGGAGTTTACCCTGTACCAGGTTGTGGATGACCAAGATCCGGCTGCCGAGGAGATCGAAGTCAACGGCCAGAAGCTGTGGCTGAAGGTCGTCGCGGAGAAGATTACCTCCGGCACCCTGACGGATGCAGTAACCGGCGCCGTGCCCGGCGGCGCACTGACCGGGCTGCTGGATACCGGCACCTATTATCTGCGGGAGACCCAGCCGCCTCCCCACGACAAGGATTATTTCTATGAGATCAGCCAGGAGTGGACCGGCCCCATCATGGTGACCGAGGCGGACGACGGAAAAATTGTCGGACCGCAGATCATTGAAAACTACTGGCCCGTGCCGGTAGAGGGCTGGAAAATCGACCAGGGCGGCAACGCTCTGGAGGGCGCGTGGGTCGCTTTGTTCAAAACAGAGGCTGACGCCCAGAAGGCCCAGGCCGCGCTGAACAAAGACGAGGACTTCTTCTCCAAACAGCTGGTGAACGGCGAGCTGCCGGAAACCGTGCTGAAAGAATACAATATGCTCCAGGCGGCGGAAAGCAAGGACGGAGGCGTTCTGCATTTCACGAACCTCCAGCCCGGCGCAACCTATTATGCCCTGGAGATCATCGGCATCGATTACTATGTCCATAATCTGGATATCCATAAGGTCTATCCTAAGCAGAACGGGGATCAGTGGAACCTGTACGAGATGACAGGCGATACTAAGGCGGAGACCGACCCGGTCTTCCGGCTGGAAAACCTGGCGTACGGCATGATCTCTGTGAAAAACCCTGGAAATCTCCGGAGAGACCTATCCCTCAACGAGGTAACATTCAACGTTTATGCGGCCGACCCCGACGATTACAACAAGCCGGCGACGGGCGCCGACGGAAAGGTTTTGGATCCGGTGACCACCATCACCACGGGCACCGGCAACACCGCCGCGGGCGTTGGAATCAGCAGCCTGCTGAAGCCCGGCTGGTATGTGCTCCAGGAGGCCAAAGCGCCGGAGTACGTGGACTTTGACCCGGATACGGCTCCCTACTATTCCGTATACGTTTCCTCCGACGGCCAGGATAAGCTGGAGGGTGAGAACCAAGAGTTTACGACCCGGACGGATGGAAACGGAACCTGGATCATCAACTGCACCTATGAAAAGACGCCTATCGCCAACGAGTCCGCCTGGGGCCAGGTGAAGATTCAGAAGATCAGCGCCGACCAGGGCGACAACGGCAAAAAGCTGACCGCCACCTTTAAGGTGCAGAAGCTTCAAGACGACGGAACCTATGGGGATTATCCCGAGGGGAACGCCATGACCATCACCACGGACCCCGCCAAGGATTACGTGATTTCCGGGTTCCTGCCGGAAGGCGAGTACCAGCTGGTGGAGACCAGCGTCCAGTCCGGATATACGCTGGACTCGACGCCCATCAAGTTTGTCATCGAGCCCAACCGGATTACCGGCGGGGACAATAAGATTAACGGCGTATATTACCCCTTGGATGACAAGGATGCCACGCCCGACCCCATTGTGATTGAGAACCAGAAGCAGGGCTCCCTGGAGCTGACCAAGACGGGGGATATCCTGGGCGAGAAGGACCCGCTGTCCGGCGTGACCTTTAAGCTTTACCGGAACGAGACCGGCGACCCGGAAGCCGACTGCGCCGGCACGGCCCTGAAAACGGTGACTACCGGGGCAAACGGCTTGATTTCCATGACCAATCTGGACGCCGGCGATTACTGGCTCAAGGAAACCAGCGTGGGAACCGCCAATGAGGCCAACGGCTTTAAAGCCGGCATGGTGGTGGCGGTGACCATTGAAGCCGGTCAAAAAACCACCCAGTTCTACGATCCCGCCGACCTGAACACGGCGAAAACCGAGCTTTTGAACACCACTGCCTACGGAAAGCTGCAAATTGTGAAGCAGGATTCCGCCGACCAGACCAAGCTGAGCGGGGTGAAGTTCGGGATCTACTCCGACAGCACCGCTTCCACGAAAGTGGGCGAAATGACCACCGCGGCGGACGGCGCGGCGCTGTCCGACCTGCTGCCTGCGGGAGACTATTACCTGAAGGAGCTGAATACCCCCAGCGGCTATTTCGACAATACCGATACCGTTTACGGACCCTATACCGTAGCGGCGAATCAGATTACTTCTCAGAAGGAAGGCAAGGCTATCGTCATTGAGAACACCAAGATCCAGACGGTGAAGGTGGTCAAGGTCGATTCCAAGACAAACGGTTCCATTTCCGGCGAAGCCATGAAGGCCGCGAAGTTTGAGCTTTGGGATAAGCCGGAGGATCAGGGCGGCCAGGTGCTGCAAACGGTTACCGGCAAGGAAACCATTGAGTTTGTCAATCTGCAGCCCAACACCACCTATTATGTGAAAGAGGTCACTCCGCCTACCGGCTACACCTTTGAGGCCGGCAAGGAGGATTACTTCTACCCGGTGACCACCGGCAACACCGGCGCCGCCGAGGTGCGCATCAGCAACGACCCCCTTGGCGCCATCCGCCTGGAGAAGAAGGCCAACTGGGAAAACCCGGACGCCCAGCATATTCTGGCGCTGCCCTTAGAGGACGTTACATTTGAGCTTCACCGCTACGACATGTCTCAGCCTGACGGACTGGGCGAGCTGGTCGCGACCAAGGAAACCGACGAAGACGGTGAAATCCTCTTCACCGGCCTGGAGCCCGGCGACTATATGCTGAAGGAGCAGGTGCCCGCTGATTTCGTCCAGGGCACCCAGCTGCAAAAGATTACGGTGGTTAAGGGAGAAACCGACGAAACCTACACCGGCGATAATTACATCGTCAACTACCCGAATAAGGGCCGGTTCACCTTTACCAAATTCATGGGCGACGGCAAAACTCCGCTGACGGTCACCAGCGACAGCCAGCGGGCGGAATTCGCCCTGTACGAAGGGGATCAGGCCGACCCCGGCAAGCTGGTGGACACCTTCCGGGTGCGCCTGGACGGTACCTTTGAGTCCGCCGACCTGGATGCGGGAACCTACACCATTGTGGAAACCAAGGCTCCCGACGGATATACTCTGGATTCCACACCCATTACCTTTACCGTAACCGCCAAGCAGATCACCAATCTGGATGAAACAGAGGCCACCAAGGTCATTAACCAGGCCAAGGGAAATCTGGAGTTTACTAAGAAGGGTGACAGCCAAAACGGCAGCCCGGTTCTGAATACGGCGGTATTCCAGTTGTACGATGAGAACAAGCAGCCTGTCGGAGACCCGGTGACCAACGTGAAAAACGGCGTTTACCGCTGGGAAGGCTTAGATGCCGGAACCTATTATATCCGGGAAACTCAGGCCCCCGACGGCTACTCCCTGGACGATACCTGGTATGAGGCGGTGATCCCCGCTAACCAGAACGATCCTACGGTTACCTACCGGCCTGAAACCGCCGGGAACATGAACGGCGGCGTGCTGACCAATGAGTCCGACAGCGGCCGCATCCTCATTAAAAAGGCTGACGAAAACGGAACGGGGCTGCAAGGCGCCCAGTTCGCCGTATACCAGCTTGAGCCGGGCGATGTTCAGGGCCAGCAGGTGGGCGGTATCATCACCACCGACGAAAACGGCGCGGGTGTGTCCGATCTGCTGCGCCGGCGGAGGACGCCGGAACCCGATATCTGGTGAAGGAGCTGAAGGCTCCCGACGGCTACAGCTTGGATGAACGGTATTATGAGACCCAGAAGATCGTGACAGTGAAACCGGTACAGGAGTTATCTGAAATCGAAAAACTGGGTGTTCACAACAACGCATCCTTTACCAATAAGTTCAAGACGGATATCGTCATGTTCAATACTGAGATCCTGAAAGGGATTACGGATGATACCGCTGACAAGAGCCTTCTGGAGGAGGAGTTTACCACCTCCTTCACCCTGAGAGATTACGCCAAGGGTGAGAACGAGCTGGCGGCCTCCCGGCTGGTGGTTACCGACCAGGATATCCAAATGCAGTATCAGGAGCAGGGCGAATATAAGACGGAACCCACCAGGATGACGCTTACCGGGTGAACTGGGTGAGGGTCTACAGCGCCTATAACGCCCAGACCGATCCTGATTTGGATGTGACAGTCCCGGATGCTTCCAAGCCGGTGAGCGCTAAGGTTCAATACCAGCCAGCGGCTGACCTTGGAAGCGATGACGAATCCACCTGGCGGGATGTTGCCCAACGGCGCCATTGAAAACGTCCAAAGCCTGGGGAGCGGATGGCGCGACCGTTTCGATTCCCGCCGGACTGGAAGCGATGGCGTTCCGGGTGGTTTATACCGGCGTGGATGAGCATTTTGTAGCCAACGGCATCGATTTCGAGGTGACCTTCGCCCAGCGTCCCTCTGACGCCAGCCTCCATGAGATCACCAAAATCACCAACACCGCGGCTTACGAGTATACCTTTGTTCAAAAAGGATGAGGAAGGCAGAGACGTGCCTGTCACCGACGGCCGGGCTTCCAACACTGTGGAAGCCACGCTGCCCCTGATCGAAAGCATCCGGATTCCTGTCAGCCTGACGGTGAAGCCGGAAGGAACCCAGACCACCTACGCGCCGAACAGCGACGTCACCTTTGTTGTCACCGCGAAGAACGAGTCTCAAACTGATAACTTCAGGGAGCCGATTCTCAGCTTTGACCTGCCGGTCGGCACCACGCTGAATGACTTTGTGGAAGGGGATTCCCAATTTGTCATCATGAGAATGTGGGAGGACGAGGACGGCAACACGGTGGGAACGCCGCTGACCCCGGATCTGTTCTCCATCGATACGGTGAAGGCCACCAGAGTTGGCAGCGGCGGCGAGCTGATTGAGCTGGAGCAGGATACCCAGAAGGTGACGATGACCTTCCCGGATGTGGAGCTGAAGCCCGGAGAGCGGATTGTGATCCGGTTCTCGGCCCATATCGACCCCAACAGCCAGGCGGATACCCTGTGGTGTCCCGCGTTCCTGGGAAGCTCCTATGAGATTCCCCAGTCCGTAGAAAACCAGTACGGCGTCAGCTACGCTCCGGTCATTACCGGAGACGGCGGCTCCTTTAAGGAAGACGAGGACCTGGATGAGATTCTCGGCAACGGCGGCAGCGAGTATGTGAATAACTACGCGAACATTGTCGTAGGACAAAACAGCAGCCTGAGCATTTACAAGCAGGTGAAGGGCGAATACGACGACCGTTATAAGAACTACTCCGAGCTGGGCCATACGGCGCCGGGCGGTTCCATTGATTATAAGATCCGGGTCAGCAACGGCTCCGATGACAAGGCGGTTTCTACCAGAGTGGTCGATATCCTGCCCTTCGCGGGAGATACCCTGACCGACCGGACCGACACCACTGTGACCAACCGGGCCACCGACCTGGAGAGAAGGCCCGCTCTGAACAGCGTCACGGTGCTGAGCTCTGACGGCCAGCCCATTGACAGCGCTTTTGTGCGGATTTATTACTGCACCGATGATACCTCCGCCTGGACCGCCGAAAGCCGGTCGCAGTATACGGCTGAGGAAGAGTTGCCCATGATTTATACTACCGGAAGAAACGGCGATCCGTGGACGTCATCCGCCGCTCACACCTGGAGCGCCACGCCGCCGGCTGACCTGAGCACGGTAACGGCCATCGGTGTTGAGGTGACGCAGCCTTTGGCAAACGGCGACTACATCGAAGTGCAGGTCAATATGACCGCACCCCAGTACGCCACCGATGAAATTGAGGATTACTACGGCAAGTATATTTCCAATTCCGCTATGTGCTCCGTGGTGAGAAACAGCAATACCGGCGACACCATCGCCCTATCCGACCGCCCGGAAAACCAGGAGGTCAAATGCGTGCTGGATCTGCCGAAGGGCGCCATCGGCGACTATGCGTTTTATGATCAAAACCAGAACGGCATCCAGGATGCGGAAGACCTTCCGGTAGCGGGCCTGGGAGTAAGACTGATCACCACCAGAATCACCGCGGACGGCACCCAGACCACAACCACGGAAACCACTACGGATTCCAGCGGCTATTACCTGTTCGACGATCTGGAGTGCAATATTATGCTGTCCGGTAAAGAGGATGGGGACCCGGATGATCCCAGTAATTATGTAGGCGGCGTGATTTACGAGTACCAAGTGGAATTTGACATGCCTCCCGCCGGGGATGACGGCGTTTATGTGCCTACCAGGCAGTATGAGGGCGGGGATACCGCCGTGGATTCCAACATCGACCGGAACGGCCGGTCTGAAATCCTGCGGCTGGGCGTTGTGAGCAATCCCGATACCAGCCGCCTGGAGGGCCAGAGGGATATGACCATCGACGCGGGCTTTGTAATCCCCGCGGCGTTAGGCGACTATGTGTGGATCGATTTGAACCGTGACGGCATACAGGATCCGGATGAGCCAGGCGTCAACGGCGTCAGGGTAAGGCTTTACACGGTGGATGACAGCGGTAAGGTATCCGATGCACCGCTGGCGGAAACCGTTACCGCCGCTCAGGAGGGCAAGGACGGCTATTATTTCTTTGACAACCTGACTAAGGGACGGTATGTGGTGGAATTTGACATCACCTCCCTGCGGAATGACCTGGGACTCTACCAGTACGGCTTTACCACAGCGAACCAGGGCGCCGGCGACCACCCTGAAACCGCCGACTCCGACGCGAAGAATGCAGTGGACGGCAACGACCGGATCATGCGTACCGACGTGATTACCCTGGATTATCAGCAGACGGATCTGACCTGGGACGCCGGCCTAGTGTATTACAGCGCTCTGGGCGGCTATGCCTACGACGACCGGAACTATAACGATGTTCAGGATTTGGGCATCCGCTGACCGGCACTAAGGTGTCCTTGTACCGTGTGATTGACAATGTGCGGGAAGAACAGCCCATCGCTACCGCTGTGGTGGACGAAAACGGCGAGTACCTGTTCGAGTACCTGCTGGAGGGCGAATATCAGGTGCTGTTTGAGTATCCTGAGGGCTATCAGGCTGTTCTGCCTAATATCGGCGGCGACGATGCTCTGGATTCCGATGTGTTTGAGACCGCCCCCGATTTAAACAGCGGCTATACCCAGACCATCCGCCTGCCGGCCAACTCTATCAGCCTCCATAATGACGGCGGTGCCAGATTGTACGGTGCGATCGGCGATTATGTGTGGCTGGATGCTAACAAGAATGGAATTCAAGACGCGGGCGAGGAGCCGGTGCAGAATGTGACCGTTTATCTGCAAATGCGGGAAGGCGGTTCCAGTATTTGGAAAAAGGTCGACACCACAACGACCAACGAAAAAGGCTACTATGTGTTTGAGAGCCTGAAGGGCGGCCCGGATGTGGATTGCCAGTACCGTGTGTGCTTTGATCTGCCCGGAGGCAGTGTGATTACCGTTCCCTTTGCGGGAACCGACAGAGCTGCAGACTCCAATGTCCAGGGCTTCTATCTGGATGGCTGGGGTTATCCCTCAGACGTGATCAGCATTGGTTACGGCCAGCGTGATATGACCATTGACGCGGGCATCGTGGTTACCAGCGGAAGTGTGGGAGACTATGTGTGGCTGGATACCAACCGAAATGGCATCCAGGACGAAGAGGATACCGGACTGGAAGGCATCCGTGTGGTTCTGGAGTATAGCCCCTCCGGTGACGTTTCCGACGATACCCAGTGGATCCAGGCAGGCGAGACCACGACCAATGAAAAAGGCTACTACCGGTTTGACGAGCTGTCCGAGGGCTATTACCGGGTGAAGTTCCAGATTCTTGAGCCTTATACCATTACCCTGGTGAACCAGGGCGACGCGCTCTAGATTCTGACGGCAGATACCAGCTGGAGGACGGGTGGTATGCCGGAAGGCCGTTCTACTTAAACGAGGGCGGCTTCGATATGACCTGGGACTGCGGCGTGGTGTTAGGCTCCGGCGGAACCACTGCGGCCGCTCCTGGCGGCGGGGTTTCTACAGGCGACCGCTTCGCTGAGGCGGCCTGGATGCTCCTGGCTGGTGTATCCGCTTTTGGAGCGGTGGCCTTTGGCGTCACTTTATCCCGGAAAAGGAGAACCGGAAAACACGAATGATTGCGGCTTCCTTTCACGCTAGAAAAGGAGAGGAAGGTTAGAAACGCCCGGCAGTTTTTCTGCCGGGCGTTTTGATCTTGAGCTTTTGAGGCGGCTTCCTCTCGAATTTTTCCTGGAAAAAGCGGGCGTAGGCCCCAGGTGAAAAGATTTTTTAATAAAATCCGATTTTATCAAAAAATATGACGCGCTTGTGATAAGTCATCTGTATGATGTAGTTGTAAGATCAATAACTGACGATGAAATCTATTCGTACCCAAGATGAAGGAGTGAGCAAGGTGAGAAAAAGAAAATTACAGCCCTTACCGTCGTTTTCTCACTGATTATTGCGATGTTTGCGGGAGGCCTGCAAACGTTCGCGGCAGGAGCGGATGACATTTCGATTACTGGTTTAGTGTCCGACAGCGCTACCGCCCAAAAATTCAGAATCGATAATCAGACGAACCGGCAGATTGAGGTGCAGTGGCAGACTGAGGAATATAATACCGGGTGGACGCCAGTGACGATCGCCGCCAATGGTTCCGCGGTTGTGAATTGCGCTGATCCCGACATGACCGGCGTGAAGCTGATGGTCTACTGCGACGGGGAAATTAAATCCCTAGCCAGCCTGAATACCTACAGCGTTAATGTGGTGTATCAGGATCAAAGCGGAAACCGACTGGGCGGCGCTACCGAGTATAACACGATTTCCGGCGGTGTTTCCCATACGGCGCCTTCGTCCTTACAGCTTTCCGGAGAAACCTATCTGATCAGCGGCCCGGAGTACAAGGAATTTTCCTATCAATCCAATACCACTGAGATTGTCTATACTTATCAGCACCAGCAGAAGCAGCCGATCACCTGTCCGGTTCTTTATGTGGATCAGTACGTCAATCAGATCGGCAGCGCAAGCTTTCAGGTACAGCCCAATTCTGCGGGCAGCTTCACCGCGCCCCAGAGCTATACCTCCAACGGCCGCAGCTACACTCTGATGGCGGGACAGTCCGCGTCAGTTTCCCATGATTATAATAAAGGCGTCCAGGAGTATGTCTTCCGGTACCAGCTGGTAACCGAGGAAAGCACCCGCCCATACCTGTTCCGTGTGCAGTACCAGACGATATCCGGAGCTTTGCTCAAGTCCAGCAGTGTGACGGTGCAGTCCGGTTCTACCGCGACTTTCCAGGTGGCCAATGAATATATGACCGCCGATGGCACTTTGTATACTAAGGCGGCGGGCGAGCCTTCCGTGATCAGCCATAATTATAATGACAGCACCAGGCTCTACACCGTGAAGTATGAGGAGAGCAAAGCGACCAAGCCTTATGACATCAGCGTGCGCTATGTGGACGCACTCACCGGCCTGACCTTAAAGACCGACAGCGTGCATGTTGGGCTAAATGAAACCGCCGGATTTACAGCCGATTCGGAGATCACTGTCAACGGCGTTGAATATGTGGCGGCAGCCGGCCAAAGCAGGCAGATAGTCCATGCTTTTGAAGATTCCAAACGGATTTATGAGATCTATTACAGCGAAAAAGGCGCGGAAGCTCAAAGCTATCCGGTGACCATCCGTTATTTTGACGTGACAGAGGGCAGAGTGCTCTATACCACTACCGTTACCGCCAGTTATGACAGTCAGCTGACGGTTACCGCCCCTGAAAACTACACGGCAGGCGGCGAAAATTATGTGATGCTGGGCGGGCAGTCCGCTTCGATTGCTCATGAATTCTATTCTACACGCCACGCTTATGTTTTCTTTTACCGTAATGTGAATGACACTGCTAACGAGGATACCATTGTAGAGGTAACCCCTGAGGATAATACAGTTGTTGTCACTCCTGACGGGGAGACCATCGTAGCGACTCCCGGAGGTGAAGTGACCATCGACGATGAGCCGGTACCGCTGGCACCTGGCACGGATGATGATGCAAGCAGCCAGTCTTCCAGCTCCTCTAATTCCTCTGAGGCCTCGGAAGTGACCATTGACGACGAGGAAGTTCCTCTCGCACCCGGCCCCGGTAACCAGGGCGGCTCCTCCAGCAGCATCGGCTGGTGGATCGCGGGCGGCGGAGTCCTTCTTCTCGTAGCCGGCGCGGCAGTGCTTCTGATCGTGATGAAGAAAAAGAAGGCAAAAAGGGACGCCCAGTGAGGCGTTCTAAAACCTAAGCAAAGATGGAACCCGCCTCTTTAGGAGGCGGGTTCCATCAATTATTTCAGGGGAAAATAATATTCCCACTGAAACGATTGGTGGGGAAGCGCCGCCGGCTGCAGCCGTTCGCAATCTTTACTTCCCGCGGGCTTGAGAGAGCGTTGCTCTGCTGGAAGGGTAAAGCGATTCGGAAAAGCCTCGGCCTGACGCCGGATCTTTTTCATAAAAAATGCTCTTTATTTTCGTTAAGAAAGCGTAAAGAAAATGTTTGATAATCTCCTTGATTATCGGGCCGCTTTTTGCTATAGTAATTATCACGTACTATTCAGAAAGGAGCGCTTTTGCGCCGGTAATTTTTATGAAGCTGGAAACCAAAAACTTTTACAAAACAGTAGGCGCTTTGGTGCTCCCAATCGCCTTGCAGAATCTGATTAACGTAGCCGTGACCTCCGCCGACGTGGTCATGCTGGGCAGGGTCGGGGAAACCGTCCTTTCCGGATCCTCCCTGGCGGGACAGGTGCAGTTCGTCCTGACATTGTTCCTTTTCGGCCTTACCTCCGGCGCGGCGGTGCTCACTGCCCAGTACTGGGGAAAAAAGGATATGAGAACCATCGAAAAGGTTATGGGAATTGCCTTTCGCTTTTCCATTATCGTTTCGGTGATTTTTCTGCTGGCGGTGCAGATCTTTCCTGCCCAGGTTATGTCTATTTTCACACCGGAGCAGCCGGTGATCGACGAGGGCGTCAAATATCTGAGGATTGTCTCCTTTTCCTATCTTACCTGTGCTGTTACCCATGTGTACTTAAACGTCATGCGGAGTGTGGAGCGGGTGGTGATTGCTACCGTTACCTACTCGGTGTCTTTGATCGTCAATATTATCATCAATGGAATCCTGATTTTCGGACTCTTAGGCTTCCCGCAGATGGGTATCGTCGGCGCGGCGATCGGCACGCTGGTGGCTAGAATCGTGGAGCTTTTGATCGTGGTGGTTTACGCCAGAACCAAATCTATTTTAAACTTTAAGCTAAGGGATTTGTTTGTAAGAGATAAGCTCTTATTCCAGGACTTTATCCGCTATGCCATTCCGGTCACCCTAAACGAGCTGATGTGGGGCACCGGCTGTTCGGTGATCGCTGTGGTGATCGGCCACATGGGCCAGGCGGCGGTGGCCGCTAATTCGGTAGCCCAGGTGACCCGTCAGCTGGCTACGGTGGTATCCTTTGGCATCGCGGCCGCCGCGGCGGTGCTCATCGGCAAGGCTATCGGCGAGGATAACTACGAGGAGGCTCAGAAATACGGCACCCGGTTTGTAAAGCTTTCCATTGTGGCCGGATTAGCGGGGGCGCTGGTAGTGCTGATTGCCCGGCCTATTGTTTTGCAGGTCATGACGTTAACCCCCACAGCCCAAGGTTATCTTTCCACTATGATGTTTATTATGGCCTATTTTGTAGTCGCGCAGGCTTATAATACCACTATGGTTGTGGGAATCTTCCGGGCGGGCGGAGACACTCGTTTCGGCTTGGTTCTGGATGTGGTGACTATGTGGGGCTGCTCCATTTTATTTGGCGCCATCGCGGCGTTTGTGTTCCACTGGAGCGTGGAGTGGGTTTACGTGCTGCTGCTGAGCGATGAAATCATCAAGATTCCGCTGACGACCTGGCGGTATAAAACCAGGGTTTGGCTGCGCAACGTAACCAGATAAACGGCTTGATCCGATGAAATTCCCAGCTGTTTTATGCTTGTCAGGCCGGAGGGAAGGCGAGAGGCCATATTCATAAGAGCCGCGTGCGTTAGCCACGCGGCTCTTTTTAGGATATAGACAGCTGGAGGCGGTCCGGCCATTTCTGGGGGCACGTCATAAAAAGCTTTCCGCTTTTTCGGCTGAAGGGATTGGACATTAAGTGAGCCGGCCGCAGGCAGGATTTTTTGACGGCAAAGAAGCTGCCGCTGAGACGGCGGTTTGCCTGGCAGGAAACGCCGCCGGCAGCGCAGGGTAAAAGCTTTTAAGCGCCTTGCAAGGAAAAGCTCGTCCCACCGATTTAGGTAATCCGAGGGCTGGGGGCCTTTGAAAAAGCATTAGCTTCAGAGGCGGTAAGGCTGCAGACACGAGGGTATCCAAAGCTGAGGCGTATCTGGGACGCCCCCTTGACAGGCTGTAGAATTTTTCTAGGTTGTGCTCGAACACGATTTATCTTGACAGCGATATGAAATCAGGGTATCATGAGTTTATATAAAAACCGATCTTGAAGAAAACGAGGCGATACTATGGCGGTGACCATTAAAGATATCGCGGCGGCGGTTGGAGTATCCAGGGGCACGGTTGACCGGGTGATCAACCACCGGGGCGGCGTCAGCGAAGAGGTAGCCGCCAGGGTCGAGCAGGCTGTGGAGGAGATGGGATATTTTCCCAACCGGGCGGGCAGGATTTTGGCCGCCAGAAAAAAGCCCGTGACCATAGGCTGCCTGCTGCCCAGTGATAAAATCACCTTTTTCCACGACGTGATTCGGGGATTTTTCAGGGCGGAGCGGGAGCTCTCTGATTTTGGAGTTTCCTTGCGGCTGAAAAGAAGTGCGCGGCTATGATCCGGAGATCCATCTTGCCGCGCTGAGGGCGTCTTGGCGGAGAAATGTGTCGGCCCTGTGCGTAGCAACGATAGAAACTCCTGAATTCGACGACAATAAGGAAAATAAGCGGTTGATGAAAGAGGGCAGCATCGATGTGCTTCGCTGTGCCAGGAGTCCTTTCGGCAAGGCTATGACGCCATCAACCATCTGTTTTATTATCTGGTGGATGGAACTGTGCCGAAGGCAGAGTATTTTACCCATACGGTGATAAAAATCGGGGAAAATCTGTAGCTTTCCCATCCGGCGTTTTTCACCGCCCGGCTGCTCCTAAAATCCAGGGCGGCAGATTTTACCACGGATCACTGACCAGAGAGGAGGATATGCCATGAAAAAGGGATTCAGGGCTGTCCTGATGGGAATCGCGGCGGTTTTTCTGGTGGCAGCCGGGTATTTTATCGGATACAAAACGGCTTATGACAGCGTTGAAAATATGGGAGCGGCGCAGGCGGCTGATCAGCAAACCTTTTACGCGGAGATTCGTGAAAGGGAAGCCGGCCGTTTTTTGGTGAAAGGGCTGGCTGTGAATGATCTTAATTACAGAGGGGAATTCACTTTTTCAGCCACTGGGGAAACGGCGTTATTATGGCGGGGAACGGCGATCGGATTGTCTGATTTAGATGCCGGCGATATCATAGCGGTTACTTTTGATGGTTATGTTTTAGAATCTGATCCAGCGCAGCTTCAGGAAGTGATAAGGATTCAACTGCTGGACGATGAAAAGTAGGTATTTAACAATTTATTATAAAGGAGACGATTTCATGAATTATTTAATTGGTGTGGATTTAGGAACCTCTGGGACCAAAACCGTGCTGTTTGATACAGAGGGAACCGTGATTTCCAGCGCTACGGTAGAATATCCTATGTATCAGCCGAAAAACGGCTGGGCAGAGCAGGCGCCGGAGGACTGGTGGGACGCCACCATGCGGACCACAAAAAAGGTAATTGAGGATTCCGGCGTAGATTCTAAGGATATCAAGGGTATGGGAATTTCCGGCCAGATGCACGGCCTTGTCATGCTGGACGAAAATGGAAGCGTTTTGAGAAGATCCATTATTTGGTGCGACCAGCGCACCGCCCGGGAATGTGAGGAAATCACAGAACGGGTTGGAGCCAAGCGGCTGATTGAGATCACCGCTAACCCTGCTCTGCCTGGCTTTACCGCGTCGAAGATTCTGTGGGTCAGAAACCACGAGCCGGAAATTTATGCGAAATGCCGGCACATCCTTCTGCCGAAGGATTATGTCCGTTACATGCTGACCGGAGAATTTGCCACAGAGGTTTCCGACGCATCAGGGATGCAGCTTTTGGATATCCCCAACCGCTGCTGGTCCGACGAGGTTCTGGAAAAGCTGGATATTGACAAGAGTATGCTGGCTAAGGTGTATGAGTCTCCGGAGATTACCGGCTATATCACCGAGGAGGCCGCGAAGCTGACCGGATTGGCGGCGGGCACGCCGGTGGTTGGCGGCGCCGGTGACAACGCCGCCGCGGCGGTAGGAACCGGCGTGGTGGAAGAAGGAAAGGCCTTTACCACCATCGGCACCTCAGGCGTGGTGTTCGCACATTCCGATAAGGTGACGATCGATCCCCAGGGCAGGGTTCACACCTTCTGTTCCGCAGTGCCTGGCTGCTGGACGGTCATGAGCTGCACGCTGGCGGCGGGCCTTTCCCTGAAGTGGTTCCGGGATAATTTCTTCCTGGAGGAAATGCAGCCAACCGTTTGGTTTACCTGCCTTATCTGATGGGAGAGCGCTCTCCCAAGCTGGATTCCGACTGCCGCGGCGTATTCTTTGGGCTGTCCGCTATGCACACTAAGTACGATATGCTCCGGGCTGTGATGGAAGGCGTTATCTACTCCCAGCGGGAATGCCTGGATATTCTTCGAGGGATGGGTGTGGTCTCCAGCGAGATGCTGGCCTGCGGAGGCGGCGGAAGCAGCCCCATGTGGCGCCAGATGATGGCTGATGTTTACAATCTGCCGGTAAAAACGGTGGTTTCCAAGGAGGGCCCCGCTCTCGGCGTGGCGATTCTGGCGGGCGTAGGCGCGGGAATTTATCCCAGCGTGGCGGAAGCTTGCCGCAAGGTGGTTAAAACCAATCCCGCCCAGGCCCCGATTCCGGAGAACACAGGCCGCTATGAGGAGTTTTACCGTGTTTACTGCGGCCTGTATCCTCAGCTGAAGGATTGCTACAAGGCGCTGGCTGCGCTTTGATGAAAGCCTGGCGGAAATCCAGCTTGCCTGCCCGGGCAACGCCGCTGCCATAGAATTTGTTTTTCAACCAAATGAAATAAAAAACAAGCCGGGGAGGTTCTTGCCCCAAAGAACCTCCCCGGCTTGTTTCTGTATTGATAAAAAACGGTTCTTTGCTTAATATACGTAATATGGATTGGGCTTACACACAAAATACTGATGAATCAATGATCCAGCCAATACTGAAAAGACCGCCGGTGAACAGGTATAAAATACCCGTTCCGGCTTTGCCTTCATAAAATTTATGTCCTCCCAAAAGCAGGCAAAGACAAATTTAACTGATGAGCCGAAGCTATAACTCACAAAAGAGCGGAAAGATGAAATGATATAAAAATCATTTTGCTGTTAGAGATAAATTTTGTGAAAAATTTTACGAGTTTAGAAGAAAAGTACAAAAAAATATTGATTTCTTAGGGATATTTAGGTATACTAAAAGGTGATTACAAGAATAATTATAAGGAAAAGAAGGATCCGCGATGCAGAAGAAATCAAAGGCGCCCCCCGGGAAAAGGTCCTTTCTATGGCCCTGATGCTGGTAATGCTGGTGTTGGGTATTCTGTGCTTTTTGACACCTTTAAGCACTCTGGTCGGGGTTCAATATCTGGCGTTTGGCTGTTTAGCTATTTACGGCGCCGTAATGGTGGTGCGTTATATCGGCTCTGAACATAAAAAGCAAATTTTTACTTCTGGGAGGAGTGGCTTGTTTTTTACTCAGTGCGGCGGTGCTGCTGGTGTGGATGTTCCAGTCAGCCGAAGCGGCGGAGGGAATGATGTCTTTTATCTGCTGTATTGTGCTGGCAGTGCTGTCGGTATCTATGGGAATTAATCATTTCATGATGGCCTTTCCCTTTCAGAGAAAAGACGATAAGGCCAGAGGCTGGCTGTTCGCTGGGGCAATCGTCAATTTTTTAGTAGGCGTTTTGCTGGTGCTATTTCCTGTCTTTGCCGCAATGCCCCCAATTTCCGCGCTCCTTGGAACTTATCTGCTGTCAGGAGGCATCACAATTTTGCCCGAGCTTTGGACAGCTTCCTCTGATCAGAACCCGAAATCCTCACAGAAAAAATAGCGCCGATATCCCCTGGCCGCCCAAGGACCTGAGAAATGGCCAGACGGCGTCTTAGCACAAGCGTCAAAGGGGATCTCGAAAGGAAGAGACTTTGGGCTTTTTGCGCTGAGAAAAAAAGAACCCCATTTTTCACCGGTCTCCACTCTGTTTTCCCGGCACGGCTTTTTACCGCTGAAAGGAGCTTTTTACGCCGCTGCGCGGATGCCAAAAGGGTTTCCGCTTCCTATATTTTTTAAAGGATGCTTTAACTGCCCATAAGAGAGCGGTGTATTCTCCTTTGAAAAGTCTTCTGAAAAATAAAACATAAAAACGCCGCTGGTTTTCAGCGGCGTTTTTTCTGTGAGTTTTATCTCGCGGACTGACGTTTTTTCTGCGGCTATGCAGGACTAAACCCTTTTGCCGTGCTTTTCCAAAGGGCGGCTCGGCTATCCTTTCAAGCCGGCGGCCTTTAAAAAGTCCCCGTAGGCCTCCTGCCATTCCTCCCACTGGAGAGGCTGGTAAACCTTAATATCGTTGGACTCCCGGATGATTTTCCGGGCTTCCCTATGATCCCTGATTTCTCCCAGGGCCAGACAGGCGACGCCGATATTTCCCACTACGGTAGCTTCCACCGGCCCGGCATATACCGGAACGCCGCAGGCTGGCGGTCATCTTGCACAGCAGAGTGTCCTTGATGCCGCCGCCAAACATATGGATGGTCTTATATTTTTTTCCGGTGATGGAAGAAAGAGTCTCAAAGGTATATTTATAACGCATGGCGATGCTTTGATAAATGCATCTCATGATCTCGCCGCGGGTTTGAGGCACGGTCTGCCCTGTGCGTTCGCAGTACTCCTGGATCCGGCGGGGAAGATTGCCGGGAGTCTCAAACTGGGGCGCGTCGGTATCAATATAGCACTGGAAAGGCCGGGATTCCAGGGCCTCGTTTTCCAGAACGTCGAAGCCAACCTCGCTGCCCTCCCGCATCCACTGCCGACGGGATTCCTGGATCAGCCAAAGGCCCATAATGTTCTTTAAAAACGTACGCTGTGATGATAGCCGATCTCGTTGGTAAAGTTGGCGGCTATCGCTTTTTTCACTCATAATCGGCTTGCCGAGTTCAGTGCCGAACAGGCTCCAGGTGCCGCAGCTGATGTAGACAAAATCCTTTTCCTTAGCGGGACAGCTGAACACCGCCGAGGCGGTGTCGTGAGTTGCGACCGCTACCACAGGTACGCTGGGACAGTTCAGCTCCTCACAGATTTCCGGAAGAAGATTGCCGTAAATTTCTCCAGTGGAAATAATCGGCGGGAAAATCTCGGTAGGAATCCCCAGAGTCCGGCAAAGCTGGAAATCCCAGCTTTTCAGGGTGGGATTGTATAGGTTTGTGGTAGAGGCGTTGGTCACCTCACACTTTTTTTCTCCGGTGAGAAAATAGGCCATTAAATCCGGCATCAGAAGAAATCGATCGGCTTGGGCCAGCAGAGCAGGCTCCTCCCGCGCCAGATAATATAATTGGTACAGGGTGTTGAAGCGCATGAGCTGAATCCCGGTTTTTTCGTAAATCTCCTCTTTGGGGATGATTTTAAATACCTGCTCGGGCACGCCGACGGTATGAGGATCCCGGTAGTGAACCGGATTTTGCATCAAATTGCCCCTGCGGTCAAGAAGGCCGAAATCCACTCCCCAGGTGTCGATGCCGATGGCGTCAAAGCCCCCTTGGCCAAGGCCAGAGAGATGCTCCTTTTGATCTCAAACATCATACGCACGATGTCCCAGTAAAGAACCCCGTTTAATACGACGGGATCATTGCTGAAACGGTGGATTTCCTCCGCCTTTAATTGGTTCCCCTCAAAGCGGCTGAGCATTGCCCGCCCGCTGGAAGCGCCGAAATCAAAGGCTAAAATTCTTTTCTCCATGCCGGCTTCCTCCTTCAGATCATTTCTGTAATGATGATACCATTTACAGGATCAGGCGTCCACAATTGTCCGAAAGGTTTCTATAAAATCTTTATTTCAGAACAAAATAGTCAGAAACAAAAACAATCACGCAAAATCATTCTTTGAGATTCGCTCGATATAAGGTAAGGCCGCATTGTGCGGAGGAAGAACCGATTTCAGCGGCCAGGGCTTCATAGGAAACCTGCCGTACCATCACCGTACACTGTCTGTCGTAATTGCAGTCATAAACCGTGAAACCTTCGGTGATTGTTTGAAGAAACACCATGGTGTGGGGATAATGGGGCGTGCCGTATTGAATAATATCCCCAGGCCGGCCTTGGGACAGCAGGCGTTCCAAGGCCGTTTTGCTTATATTTTTTTGGGTGAGCTGTCCTACCACGGATAGGTTTTCCGTTCCATCCAGCTGATACCAGGTATCCCGATAATAGCTGTTTGGCATATCGCAGCCATAAAGGGCGTGAAAGACATAGCCTGCAAAGCCAAAGCATTGGGTGGCGCCCCGGTATGCGCCGGTGAAGCTGCTGCCAGGCGGGTATTCCTCCTGAATTTGGTTCAACCGGTTCCAAACGCTGTCGGAGCTTTGAAAAAATGGGTGGGAAAAAGCATAGAAAAAAAAGTTGAAACAACACAAATTAATACTGATAGTATAAAAAATACCGCTTTCCATCGGGTGGAATGGCAAAGCTTCCTTAAAATACCCATAGGCACACCTCGCGTTATTCCTCTTTCCAAGGCATATGCGGCTGTGGTATGATAAATGAAAGACTTTAAGGGTTTAGGAGGCCGGATCATGGAAGCTTTATTTATTTGCTATCCCAAATGCTCTACCTGCGCTAAAGCTAGAAAATTTTTGCAGGAAAAGGGCATCCCGTTTCAGGAAAGAAATATTAAGGAGGAAAATCCCACGCAAGAGGAGCTGGCTCAGTGGATTTGCCAAAGCGGGCTTCCGGCGGAAAAATTTTTTAATACCTCTGGAATGCTCTACCGGGAGAAGAACCTGAAGGCGGTTTTGCCAGGATTAACCCAGCAGGAAAAAATCAGACTGCTGGCCGAGGATGGTATGCTGGTCAAACGTCCGCTGCTGATTGGGGAAGGCTTTGTTCTGGCAGGCTTCCGGCAGGGACAGTGGGAGGAAGCTCTGGCAAAATAGAAAAAGGGACGGAATCCATTCCGTCCCTTTTTCATCTTTCGGCCGCTGAGGCTTCTCTTTTTCCTATCAGCCATGGGGATAAGCCTTTTACCCGGCTATTAAAGACGCTGCGGACGGCAGCTTCGTCCGGCGGGACTATTCCCAGCGGATCACGGACCTTTCATAACGGGGACAGACCCTCATGCATATGCCGCATACAGCCCCGCGGCCAATATGCTGGTACTGGCGCTTCATATGCTGGCTGCATTTTTCCGGATCGAAAAGCAGCTTCCGAGGCATACCAGGGACCCATTCCGGGCCGAGAATCGCGCCGCTGGGACAGGAATCCACACATTTGCGGCAGCTGCCGCAGAGAGAGGCTGGAAGCGCGTTTTCCACAGGAAAGGGGCAGTCGGTGAATAATGTGGCCAGCCGGACGCGGGGGCCAAACCGATGATGGAGAAATAAGGAGCTTTTTCCTATGACGCCCAGGCCGGCGGCGCAGGCCGCCTGCTTATGGGAAAATCTGCCCTGATAGTTCCAGCCCTTTTGATTCATGCTTTGACTGGCGGCCACAGTGATATACTGATAGCCGGCCCGGTCCAAAAACAATCCGGCCTTCAGCAGGCATTGATCCAAGAATGCGTTTACCGCCCGGTAATGACTAAAATAGGTCAAAGTGGGCTCTCCTTCGATTTCATCCACAATGGCGTTGGACAGCCGAACCACCAGGGTAACGGCATAGGGCGTTTTCTCCAGGCCCTCGGCTTCCGGCTTGGAAAAGCCCACGTCGCTGACGCCCAATGATAATAGAAAAGCTTCCAGCTTCTCCCGCAGCTCCACAGGCGTTGGAAGGGCGGAGCCTTGGAAACCGCCGGACTTCCGGATAGGCTCCGCCTGTGAGGAGGCGGCCTGAATGGCCTTCCGTTTCCAAGAGGTCTCCGGCAATTCCTTTGCCGTTTCAAAGGAGCTTCCAAATTCGTCTTGCGGTTTCATAACATTCCTCATTTCCAGCTGTTATTATACCTTGTTATCATACCACAAAACAGCGGGAAAGGGTACGGCTCCCTTACCGTTTACCATGGAAACGCCCCGGTCGCACAGTCAGCGGAAGAACAGCTTGGCAAAGGCTGGCAGAGAAAGCCGCCTTGAGGAGAATGTGCCGCGGATTTGGAGGGACGGGCCTCGATGGAGGCCGCCAAATATACTCAAGGAACGCGCGCCGGAAGTCCGGGCCGCGCGCCCGTTGGGAACGGCGCCCTTCCGAAGCGCCGTTGCAAAGGCGGACCGGTTCTTTTATAATGAATATATGGGCAAGAGAAAGCTGGAGAAATCCAGGAGACGGCCGGGAGGAAGAGGAATGAGAAAAACAATTGGAATTTTAGCGCATGTAGACGCGGGGAAAACCACTTTGTCCGAGGCGGTTCTGTACCATGGAAAGGCAATCCGCGCAAAGGGACGGGTAGACCACCGGGATTCCTTTTTAGACGCCGACGCCGTTGAGAAGCAGCGGGGCATCACTGTGTTTTCCGGGCAGGCGGCCTTTTCTCTGGGAGAAAACCAATATTACCTGGTAGACACGCCGGGACACGCAGACTTCGCCGGGGAAATGGAACGGACTCTGGGGGTGCTGGACTATGCCGTTTTGGTGGTGGTGAGCGCCGCCGATGGGGTTCAGGGGCATACGGCGACCCTCTGGCGGCTGTTGGAAAAAAATCAGATCCCGGTATTTTTCTTCCTGAATAAAATGGATCAGCCGGGGGCGGACGGAGAAAAAATCTCTGGCGGAGCTCCGGGAACAGCTTTCGCCGGATATTTACTGGTTTCCGGCGGAAGGGCTGGAGGCTGCGGCGGAGGACCTGGCGGCCCTGGATGAGAATTTGCTGGAACGCTACTTGGAGACCGGCTATGACGAAAAGCTGTGGTACGGCAGGACGGCGGAGCTGATTCGGAGCCGCCGGGTGTTTCCCTGTTTTTCCGGCAGCGCGCTGAATGACCAGGGCGTGATAGAGTTCTTAGAGCAGATGGACCGGCTGACGAAAACGGAATATGAGGCAAAAAGGGACGAGCCCTTTTGCGGAAGAGTGTACCAGGTGCGTCACGACGAAAAGGGAAACCGGGTCAGCTTTTTAAAGGTGCTGTCCGGTGCGTTAACGGTAAAGGACGAGGTCGCTACTCTGGATGGGCCGCAGAAAATCGACGAGCTGCGGCATTATCAGGGCCTGAAATTCCAGACTGGAAAAACGGCGGCGGCCGGGTCTCTGTGCGGAGTAACCGGCCTGACGGTCAAGCCGGGCGAGCAGATCGGGGAAGCTCCCTGCCGTCCGAGGCTGGAAACCACTCCGGCTTTAACGGCAAAGGTGGAATACGGCGAAGGAGTGCCGGCGAAAACCGTGCTGGAAGAATTTAAACTATTGGAGGCGGAGGAGCCGCTGCTGAATGTTTCCTGGGAGGAACGGCTGGAGGAAATCCGGGTGCATATTTTGGGGACAGTACAGCTGGAAATCCTTCAGGAGCTGATGGCGGAGAGATTCCGGCGGAAAATACGGTTCGGGGAATGTCAGGTTTCTTACCGGGAAACCATTGGAAACACAGTGCTTGGCTGCGGCCATTTCGAGCCGCTCCGCCATTACGCGGAGGTGCATCTGGCTCTTTCTCCCGGAAAAAGAGGCTCCGGGATCACCTTTGAAAGCAAATGTCCTTTCGACCAGCTTGACCGCAGCTATCAGAACCTGATCCGAACCCATGTCTTTGAGCGGGAATTGAGGGGCGTGCTGGTCGGCGCCCCTCTCACCGATGTAAGGGTAACTCTTTTGGCGGGGAAAGCGCATGAAAAACACACCGAGGGCGGAGACTTTCGGGAAGCCGTCTACCGGGCTCTGCGCCAGGGGCTGATGCAGGCGGAAAGTATTTTGCTGGAGCCCTGGTACGCTTTCCGGATTCAGGCGGACAGCAGGCAGCTGGGAAGAATTTTATCCGATATCCAGCGGCTGCAGGGAGTCTTTGAGCCTCCGCGGCAGCAGGAAAACCGAGTGACGGTAAATGGACGAGGGCCGGCGGCGGGTTTTATAAATTACAGCCGGGAGCTGGCGGCATTTACCAAAGGAAAAGGGATGTTCAGCTTCCGGTTCGACGGTTATGAGCCGTGCCAGAACCAGGAGGAGCTGGTAGCCCGGTTTTCCTATGACCCGGAGGCGGACTTGGAATACACCCCGGATTCGGTTTTCTGCTCCCATGGCGCGGGCTATCCGGTCAAATGGCATCAGGCCCGGGAGCATATGCATCTGAAGGTTTCACTGTCATAAAACTGCCGGAAAAGACTGGGACGGAGAGCGGCGGGCAAAATCAAGGGATCTGGCAGCGAATTAAAAAGCAATATTTTAAACGTGCGGCGTGGAGCCGCTTTTTAAGCGATTTAGAAAAACCTCCGGCCCAGCCGGAGGTTTTTACAACAGGATGATTTTTAAGTGGTTTAGGAAAAGAAACGGTTTTCTCCAAAATTAAGCAGCCCGTTACGAATTTTTTTGCCATCAAAAATTTTTCGTAAGGCACAGTAAAAAATGAACCGCGCCGTGCCGTCATTCTAACGATTACAGATACGGCGCGGTTCCATAAAAAACATTGCGGCGAAACAAAAAATAATAGGATTCGCAGCCTCCCGGCACCTGTTCTGACGGCGGCTTTTTTACAGCCGGGATTTTCAAGGAATCTCAAAGGCTGTTTCAAGCGGCCGGACTAAACACGGCGCAGGCGGTCAAATCAGGAAACCGCCGTTGGGACTGAGCACCTGGCCGGTAATAAAATCGCTTTCCGGAGAAGCTAAAAACCAGATGGCCTGGGCGATGTCCTCCGAGGTGCCGATGACGCCCAGAGGGGTTTCGTCCCGGAGTGCCTGAAGCTCCTCTGGAGTGAGGCCGGCGTTCATTTTAGTATCCACCACGCCCGGAGCCACACAGTTTACCTGAATGCCGGAGGGCCCCAGCTCCTTAGCCAGAGATTTGGTCAGGCCGATGAGAGCCGCCTTGCTGGCGGAATACACCGCCTCGCAGGAGGCGCCGGTGATTCCCCAAATCGAACTGACATTGACGATTTTTCCCCCGGTGCTCCCTGAGGAACAGGGACGCCGCCTGCTGGCTGCACAGAAAAAGCCCCTTTGACGTTAACGCCGAAGACCCGGTCCCACTGCCGGGGTGTGCAGTCGGTGAACAGGCCCGTCTGAGAAATCCCGGCGTTGTTTACTAGAATTTCCAGCCCGCCGAAAGCCGCCTCTGTCCTTTGAAACAGCTCCTTTACCTGGACAGGGTCGGAAACGTCCGCCTGCACTGCGAGAACAGAGCAGCCCTCCAGCGTGAGGGAATGGGCTAGAGAGAGGGCCTCTGATTCCGAACGATGGTAATTGATCACCGTGGAATAGCCTTTTCTGGCAAACAGAACAGCGGCGGCCCGGCCGATCCCATGAGAAGCCCCGGTGACGATGACGGCGCGGCTCATTCCTTCACCAGCACCTTGATGACTTCTCCTACGAACATTTTGTGATAATCCTTATCCGGATACCACCGGCTGTCCAGGGCTTTGTCTACAAACCCGGCCGGGTCCATCGGCTGGGCGTACAGCTTTTTGCATACCAGCACCAGGCTGGCCTGTTCAAAGTACGGAGCAGCCTGGTCGAAAACAGGAATCAGGCCTGTCTCCTCCGCCTTATCGATCTCCCGGCCGGATTTGCTGCCGCAGAGGGAAAGCGCCTTTTTGTATTCTTCAGGGTAAAAGCTCAGGGTAAAGCAGTCGTGGGATTCTACAAATTCCTTGGTGTAGCGCTGGGGACGGATTACCGTTACCGCCACGTTTTTGCCCCACATGACGCCTATGCCGCCCCAGCTGGCGGTCATTGTGTTGTACTTAATTTGATCGCCGGCAGTGACCAGCATCCACTGGTCGCCGATCATCTTAAAGGGCTTCATGGAAAACTCACGGACATTGATTTCTTGAAAAGACATAGCAATCTCTCCTTTATAAAATAATAGCCTGCTGGGCTTTTTCTCCTTACAATTTTATGATACCATAAATTAGAAGATTATGGTACCACAAAAGCTTCGCGTTTTTCTGCTGATTTTGGACGGGAAAAAGTGTTTTATAACATTTAAATTTATTTATATGCATGTAGCTTTTGCGGCGGGTATGAAAGAGGCGTCATTTTAATATCATAAAAAATAAGAGCGGGGCCGATTTTTCTTTCGATTTTGTGGAAATGTCACCAAATTCCAGTTGCATGAATATTTATGCACAAAACTCTTGATTTTTTGCATAAAGGGTGTATAATAGGAATCGTTGAATGAAAACATCAGCCATAATAAAAATATTTTGGGAGTTGGTTAAAATGGCAGAGATCAAAAAAGTAGTGCTGGCGTATTCCGGCGGATTGGACACCTCGATTATTATTCCGTGGCTGAAGGAGAATTACAACAACTGCGAGGTCATCGCCGTTGCCGCCGATGTCGGCCAGGGTAAGGAGCTTTCCGGGCTGGAGGAAAAAAGCGAAAAAGACAGGAGCCTCAAGCTGTACATCGAGGATTTGAACCAGGTGTTTGTGGAGGATTTCATTTTTCCCACCGTCAAGGCTGGCGCTGTTTATGAAAACAAATATTTGCTGGGCACCTCCTTCGCCCGTCCGATTATCGCCAAAAGAATTGTAGAAATCGCCAAAGCGGAAGGCGCCGACGCAATCTGCCACGGCTGTACCGGAAAAGGAAACGACCAGGTGCGGTTTGAGCTGGCTATCAAGGCTTTCGCTCCGGAAATGAAGATCATCGCTCCCTGGAGAATCTGGAATCTGAAGAGCCGTGAGGAAGAAATTGAATACGCTGAAGCCCACAACATTCCCTTAAATATTACCAGAGAAACCAACTACTCTAAGGATAAGAATATCTGGCACCTTTCCCATGAGGGCCTGGATCTGGAGGATCCGGCCAACGAGCCGAAATATGACGAGATCCTGGAATTGGGCGTTTCTCCCATGAAGGCTCCCGACAAGGCTACCTACGTGACCCTGCACTTTGAAAAGGGCGTTCCAACCGCCATCGACGGCGAGAAAATGGATGGCGTTTCCATCGTGAAAAAGCTCAATGAGCTGGGCGGCGCCAATGGCATCGGCATCGCCGATATGGTGGAAAACCGGCTGGTAGGCATGAAGAGCCGCGGCGTTTATGAAACTCCCGGCGGAACCATTTTGTATCACGCCCACAACAAGCTGGAGGAAATCTGCCTTGACAGGGACACCTACCATTATAAGCAAGGAGTAGCCCTCCGGTTCGCGGAGCTGGTTTACTACGGCCAGTGGTTTACTCCTTTAAGGGAAGCCCTTTCCGGCTTTTGTGGATTCCACTCAGGAGACCGTAACCGGCGATGTTAAGCTGAAGCTTTACAAGGGAAATATCATCGACGCGGGCGTTACTTCCCCTTATTCCTTGTACGATGAGGAGATTGCTACCTTCGACGAGGATGAGGTTTATAATCAGGCGGATTCCGCCGGCTTCATCAATCTGTTTGGCTTGCCAATCAAGGTTCAGGCGATGAAGAAGGCCAAAAATCAGCAGCAATAAATTTATCCAGGATTCAGGGCGGACGCTGTCCGCCCTATTCGTGATTATTAGGTAAGCCCTGGCTTTTGGGTGCGGAAAGCGAGCTTGCTTCTTGATGCGTCCGCGGTAGAAAACAGGGAGCTATCTCCAAGCCCTAGGCGCGAAATGAGTCCAGGTTCAGCCTGGGGAAACAGCTGAAGGAAGCGAACAGACAGCGGCGCATGGGAGAAGGCCAATGGATACCGCCAACTCCCGCGCGAAGCGGGTCCAGGCTCAGCCTAGTGGAAACAGCTGAAGGAAGCGAACAGACAGCGGCGCGTGGGAGAAGGCCAATGGATACCGCCACCCCCGAGCGCGAAGCGGGTCCAGGCTCAGCCTAGTGGAAACAGCTGAAGGAAGCGAACAGACAGCGGCGCGTGGGAGAAGGCCAATGGATACCGCCGCCCCCGAGCGCGAAATGAGTCCAGGCTCAGCCTGGGGAAACAGCGGAAGGAAGCGAACAGACAGCGGCGCGTGGGAGAAGGCCAATGGATACCGCCACCCCCGAGCGCGAAAATGAGTCCAGGCTCAGCCTGGGGAAACAGCGGAAGGAAGCGAACAGACAGCGGCGCGTGGGAGAAGGCCAATGGATACCGCCACCCGAGCGCGAAGCGAGTCCAGGCTCAGCCTGGGGAAACAGCTGAAGGAAGCGAACAGACAGCGGCGCGTGGGAGAAGGCCAATGGATACCGCCACCCCCGAGCGCGAAATGAGTCCAGGCTCAGCCTGGGGAAAGGGGTGAATCAATTTGCCGTTATGGACAGGACGGTTCCAAAAGGAACTGGATCAAAAAACCAATGATTTTAATTCCTCTATCTCTTTTGACTGTAAAATGGCGCGGCAGGATATCGAGGGCTCTATCGCCCACGCCACCATGCTGGGACAGTGCGGAGTCATTGACAAAAGCGAGGCTGACGCAATCTGCCAAGGGCTGGAAGGGATTTTAAAGGATCTACAGTCCGGGACGCTGGAAATCGACATGACCCAGGAGGATATCCATACTTTCATGGAAGGTGAATTGACCCGCCGGCTGGGAGATACCGGTAAACGGCTGCATACCGCCAGAAGCCGGAACGATCAGGTGGCGCTGGATATCCGGCTCTATCTGAGAGAGGAGGCCCAGGGCCTGCTGGAACAGATCAAAGAACTGACTGAGACTATCTGCGTCCAGGCCGAAGCCTTCGCCGGGACAGTAATGCCTGGCTATACCCACCTGCAGCGCGCCCAGCCCATCACCTTTGGCCACCATCTGATGGCTTACGCCGAGATGTTCCTTCGGGATTTGGGCAGGCTTCAGGACGCGGTAAAGCGTATGAATGTCAATCCGCTGGGGTCAGGCGCTTTGGCTTCCACCACCTATCCCATTGACCGGACTGTCACCACCCGGCTTCTAGGATTTTCCGATACTATGCGCAACAGTCTGGATGGGGTTTCCGACCGGGATTTCTGCATGGAGCTGGCTGCGGCCTTATCCATCGTAATGGTGCATCTGTCCCGGTTCTCTGAGGAAATCATCCTCTGGTGCTCGTGGGAATTTAAATTTGTAGAGCTGGATGACGCCTTTTCCACCGGCTCCAGCATCATGCCGCAAAAGAAAAACCCTGATATCGCCGAACTGGTCCGGGGAAAATCCGGCAGGGTATTTGGCGACCTGACTGCTTTGCTGACGGTCATGAAGGGCTTGCCTTTGGCCTATAATAAGGATATGCAGGAAGACAAGGAGGCTATTTTTGACAGCGTGGAAACGGTGAAGATGTGCCTGACCGCCTTTACCCCGATGCTGGCCACCATGAAGGTGCTTCCTGAGAATATGCGGAAGGCGGCGGCCGGAGGGTTTATCAACGCCACCGACTGCGCCGACTATCTGGTAAAAAAGGGCTTACCCTTCCGGGATGCGTATAAAGCCACCGGAACTCTGGTTGCCCGGTGCATTGAATTGGGGGAAACCCTGGAAACTCTGCCGATGGAGGAATATCAAACGGTATGCGAGGCCTTTGACGAGGGCGTCTATGAGGCCATTTCTTTGGAAAACTGCGTCAACGGCAGAAGCGTGCTGGGAGGACCTGCGAGGGAAAGCGTGCTGGCTCAGGTAAAGCGGGTGCGAGGCCTGCTTCGGGAGGATGCCGCCTCTGAAAGCTGATAAAAGGCGCGCGGACGGAGACCGTAAAGGGCGGCCGCCCTATGCGCCGCCTGGCATGAACCCAAGCCGGGCGCTTGAACCATGCCGACAGCCCTTCTGACTGGCGGCCGCGGGACAGGCGCTTTGTGCTGCTGTCGTCTGCTCCCACTACACAAAATTTAAACGATAGATAAGAGGGATTTATTTATGATACATGCGGGAATTGTCGGAGCCACCGGCTACGCCGGCTCTGAGCTGGTGCGGCTGCTGCTGAGCCATCCGGAGGCGGAGGTTACGGCCATCAGCTCCGTCAGCTTTGAGGGAAAGGCAATCAGTGAGGTATATCCCGCCTACTTCAATCTGTGCGATATGGTTTGTGGAACCGCCGGCCAGGTGGTGGACAAATGCGACGTGGTATTCGCCGCTCTGCCTCATGGGCTTTCCCAGGAGCTGGCCAAAGCCTGTGACGAGAAAGGCAAGGCGTTTATTGACCTGGGCGCGGATTTCCGGCTGGACAGCGAGGAAGAATATCAGAAATGGTACGGCGGAACCTATCAGGACAAGGAGCTCCATGAAAGGCGGTTTACGGCCTGCCGGAGCTGTTCCGTAAGGATATTCTCGGAAAAAGGGTCATTGCCAATCCGGGCTGCTATACGACTGGGGCTCCGCTGGCTCTGGCGCCGGCGGTAGCAAACGGCTTGATTGAGCTGACGGGAATCATCATCGACTCCAAATCTGGTGTGACCGGGGCGGGCCGCGGCCTTTCCCAGGGCACCCATTACCCGGATTTAAACGAGGGCCTGCACGCCTACAAGGTGGCCAGCCACCGGCACACTCCAGAGATTGAGCAGACGCTGTCCCGGCTTTCCGGGCAAAAGGTGCATGTCACTTTTGTGCCCCATCTGCTGCCGGTGAACCGGGGAATCTTATCCACCTGCTACGGAAGGCTGAAGCCGGATGTCACCAAGGCGCAGGTGCGGAAGGCTTATGAAGATTTTTATCAGGACGAGTATTTTGTCCGCCTGCTGCCAGACGGCATGAACGCGGACATCCATAATATCAAGTATTCCAACTTCTGTGATATTTCCCTGCATATCGATACCCGGTGTGGCAATTTGATCGCTATTTCCGCCATTGACAACATGGTGAAGGGGGCCGCAGGCCAGGCGATTCAGAATATGAACCTGATTTTTGGCTTGGAGGAAGCCTCGGGGCTGGCATTGGTGCCCCCGGCATTTTAATCAGGGCGAAAAGGAGAGAACAATTATGCCAATCAAACAAATTCCAGGCGGCGTGACCGCGGCTCAGGGCTTTACCGCCTCCGGGGTTCACTGCGGCATCCGTAAAAATAAATCCAAGCGGGATCTGGCGCTGATTTATGCTGATACTCTTTGCTCTGCGGCAGCGGTCTATACTCAGAACCTGGTAAAGGGCGCCTGTATTCTGGTGACCCAGCAGCACCTAAAAAACGGCAAGGCTCAGGCGGTTATCGCCAACTCCGGCAACGCCAACACCTGCAACGCCGACGGCGTGGAAAAGGCGGAGAGGATTTGCCTGCTGGCGGCTAAAGAGCTGGGCATTCCCCAGGAGGATGTTTTAGTGGCGTCTACCGGGGTTATCGGCCAGGTGCTGCCCATCGAGCCCATCGAAAATTCCGTGGCGGCCCTAACGTCGGCTCTCTCCAAGGAGGGAGGCACCGACGCCGCGGAGGCCATCATGACTACAGATACCGTTAAAAAGAAATCGCCGTCCAAATTGAAGTAGGCGGCAAAACAGTGACCATCGGGGGGCATCGCCAAGGGCAGCGGTATGATTCACCCCAACATGGCCACCATGCTGGGCTTCCTCACCACTGACGCCGCCGTTTCTCCAGAAATGCTTCAGTGCGCGGTCAAGGAGGCCGCGGATGTCAGCTTTAATATGGTCAGCGTTGACGGGGACACCTCGACCAACGATACTTTGGCGGTTTTGGCCTCGGGGAAAGCCGGAAATCAGGAGATTACGGAAAAATCAGAGGATTACCAAGCGTTTCTGGAAGGCCTGGTATTTGTATGCAGGGAAATCTCCAAGCTGCTGGCCGGCGACGGAGAGCGACCAAGCTGCTGATCTGTAAGGTCAGCGGGGCGAAAAACGCTGGCGGACGCTAAAGGCGTGGCGAAATCGGTGATCTGCTCCAGCCTGCTGAAGGCCGCCATGTTCGGCGCCGACGCCAACTGGGGACGGGTGCTGTGCGCCATCGGCTATTCCGGCTGTGATGTGGATATCAGCAAGGTGGATGTGGCGTTCCGCTCGGCAAAGGGCGCTGTCACGGTATGCGTGGATGGCGCGGGCATCGAGTTCAGCGAGGAAAAGGCAAAGGAGATCCTGCTGGAAAAGGAAATCGATATTTTGGTGGACCTGAAGGACGGTTCCTTTGACGCGGAGGCCTACGGCTGTGACTTGACCTATGATTATGTGAAAATTAACGGGGATTACCGCACCTAAATAAAATATACGACGGCTGACTGTTTTATGGGCGCTGGAGTGAAAGAATTAAAAAGACATAGATCTTTCGTATGATATTTTTAGATAGAATGGGCGTGACGAGTTATGGAAATTCCGATTCAGGACCGGGCAGACGTGCTGGTAAAGGCATTGCCCTATATTCAAAAATGGGCGGGTAAAACCATCGTGGTAAAATACGGCGGCAATGCCATGATCAACGAGGAGCTTAAGGACGCTATGATGCGGGATATCGTGCTGATGCAGCTGGTCGGCATCAATGTGGTCTTAGTTCACGGCGGCGGTCCGGAGATCAGCGCGATGCTGAAGAAAATCGGCAAGGAAAGCAAATTTATCAACGGTATGCGCTATACGGACGCGGAAACCATGGATATCGTCCAGATGGTGCTGGCCGGAAAGGTGAACAAAGACCTGGTGAAGCTGCTGGAGCAGCTGGGAGGCCGGGCGCTGGGCTTGTGCGGCCTGGACAACCGGATGCTGATGGCGGAAAAGAAAGCCGCCGCCGAGGATCTGGGCTTTGTGGGAGAGATCACCAGCGTCAATACGGCTGTGATCAACGACGCGGTGGAAAAGGGCTATATCCCGGTGATTTCCACTATCGCCGGAGGCTATCACGGGGAAACCTATAACGTCAACGCCGATGTGGCGGCCGCCAGCATTGCGGCTAAGCTGGGGGCAATGAAATTAATTTTGATGACCGACGTCAAGGGGCTACTGCGGGATAAGGATGACGAAGGCACCTTAATTCCGGTGGTCAACGTCAGCGAGGTGCCCATGCTGAAGAAGGAAGGCATCATCAGCGGGGGAATGATTCCTAAAATCGACTGCTGTGTGGATGCGGTGCGCCGCGGCGTGGGGCGCGCCCACATCATCGACGGCCGCATCACTCATTCCATCCTGGTGGAGCTGTTTACCGACGAGGGTATCGGCACCATGTTCTATTAAGGAAAGCATAAGGGCTTTTCAGATGATTTTCTACTCAGCCGGCAGAGTTTCGCCAGCCCGCCGGTCTGGGCTTTCTTGTAAATAGAGTTCTGGTGCCTATCCGATGACGGAGGATCAGAAGAATTTTGCGGCAGGCAGGCCGGAAGGTAAAACACTGGCAGGAACCTTGCTGGCAGGGATGAAAGCACTGCCGGCGCCGCCAGCCTGTTTCCGGAGGATGAAGCATGGGGGGCAAATCAGGAATTCGATTCCCTTTGAGGGACGGATCCGCGTATGCTCCGGTCCATTCTCTGGTCGTATAGATTACGGTAAGAAAAGAGGAAGCAGCATGAATTTTGAGGAAGTCAAGCGGCAGGAGCAGGAAAACCTGATGCCTACCTACGGGCGGTTTCCCGTGGCGCTGGTTTACGGAAAGGGAGCTGTCGCGGTGGACACCGAGGGAAAGGAATATATTGACTTTACCAGCGGTATCGGCGTTAACAGCCTGGGCTACTGCGACGACGGCTGGGTGAGCGCGGTCGCTAAACAAGCAGGCGCGATTCAGCACATGAGCAACCTGTACTATTCCCCGGTGCAGACCAGCCTGGCAGCCGAGCTGTGCCGCCTGACAGGCTTTGGCAGGGTGTTTTTCTGCAATTCCGGAGCCGAGGCCAATGAATGCGCTATTAAGCTGGCCAGAAAATACAGCGCCGATAAATACGGCAAACAGAGGACAGAGATCGTCACGCTGGTGAACTCCTTTCATGGAAGAACGGTGACGACCCTGGCGGCTACCGGCCAGGACGTGTTTCATGAGCATTTCTGGCCCTTCACCGAAGGCTTTTCCTACGCCAGGGCCAACGACTTTGAGAGCTTGCTTTCCTGTGTTACTGAAAATACCTGCGCCGTGCTGATCGAACTGATTCAAGGCGAGGGCGGAGTCATGCCTCTGGAAAAGGAGTTCGTGCGGAAAACCGCCGCCCTCTGCAAGGAAAAAGGATATCCTGCTGATGATCGACGAGGTGCAGACCGGCGTCGGCAGGACCGGGTCCCTTTACTGCTATGAACAGTATGGGATTGAACCGGATGTGATCACCTCGGCCAAGGGATTGGGCGGAGGGCTTCCCATCGGTGCCTGCCTGTGCGCTTCTCGTTTGGGAGAAGTGCTGGGCGCCGGAATGCACGGCACTACTTTTGGAGGAAATCCTGTCTCCTGTGCCGGCGGTTTGGAGGTTTTTACAAAGAGTAGCAAAAGATAGTTTTTACGTTCTGTAGAAGAAAAAGGCCGTTACCTCCGGGAGAAGCTGAGTAAAATGGCGGGCGTTCAAGAGCTTCGGGGGCTGGGTATGATGATCGGCATCGTATTGGCAAAGGATAACGCTAAGGAAGTAGCCGGCCGCTGTGTGAAAAACGGACTTCTGGTGCTGACAGCGAAAACCGTACTGCGTCTGCTGCCGCCGCTGAATATCACCTATGAGGAGATCGACCAGGGCCTGGAAATTTTAGAAAAATCAATTTTGGAGGGCTAAGCCAATGAAACATTTATTAAAGCTTTTAGACTGGAGCAGCCAGGAAATCATGGATACCTTAAATTTGGCGGATCAGCTGAAGTATGAGCTGAAGCATGGAATCGAGCACAAGCGCCTGGCGGGAAAAACCTTGGGTATGATTTTCCAGAAATCCTCTACCCGCACCAGGGTTTCCTTTGAGGTGGGAATGTATCAGCTGGGCGGCATGCCCATTTTCCTCTCGGCCAAGGATATGCAGATTGGCAGAGGCGAGCCCGTTCAGGATACCGCCCGAGTGCTTTCCCGCTATTTGAACGGCATTATGATCCGCACCTTTGAGCAGAGCGAAGTGGAAGCTCTGGCGGAGTACGGCAGTATTCCCATTATCAACGGCCTGACCGATTTCTGCCATCCTTGCCAGGTGCTGGCTGATCTGATGACCATCCGCGAGTTTAAGGGCAAGCTGGAAGGCTTGAAAATGTGTTTTATCGGGGACGGCAACAATATGATGAATTCTCTGATCGTTGGAGGGCTGAAAACCGGCATGTCCGTCTCTGCGGCCTGCCCCCTGAGGGATATGATCCCGATCCCCGGGTGCTGGATTTCGCCAAGGAGTACGATTGCTTTGAGCTTTGCAGAGCTCCTCTGGAGGCGGCGACGCGGATGTGATTATCACTGATGTTTGGGCTTCCATGGGCCAGGAGGGGGAAGCAGAAAACGGAAAAAGGCTTTTGCCGGCTATCAAATTAATGAAGAGCTGATGGCGACGGCCCACAAGGATGCTATGGTGCAAAGATTGCTTACCGGCCCACAGGGGAGAGGAAATCACCGCCGAGGTATTCGAGGCCCATGCGGCTGAAATTTTTGAGGAGGCGGAAAATCGTCTCCACGCCCAGAAGGCGGTCATGGTGCAGCTGATGGCGGATAAGGCTTAAGCTTTTTCGCCCCTTTGCTGGGATGGGCTTATCAGGATTGGTTTGAAAACGGAGCTTCCAAGCAGGAAGCCCCGTTTTTTATTGAGGATTTATCCGGCGTCTTATCTCTCCGGGCCTGGATTTTCGGACAGAGAGCGGAAAGACGGTAGAATACAGCGTTCCATCGGGAAAGAAAGGGGAGAATCAATGAGAGCTAAGCAGACAGCCGTGCCGCCGGGGCCTTGTGGGCTTATAAAATTTGCAGACTTTTGCTGGATATTATGCTGCCCCAGCTGGACGGCTGGCAGGTCTGCCGGGAAATCCGGAAAAAATCTCAGGTGCCGATTATTATGCTTACCGCCAAGGGCGAGGTGTTTGACAAGGTGCTGGGCCTGGAGCTGGGAGCCGACGATTACATTGTGAAGCCCTTTGAGACCAAGGAGGTAGTGGCCCGGATCAAGGCGGTGCTGCGCCGCACAGGGCAAAACCAGGGCGAGGCCGTGAAAGAGGTCAAATATGATAAGCTTTCCATCAACCTGACCAACTATGAGCTGAAAGTAAACGGTGTGCAGGTGGATACCCCTCCGAAAGAGATGGAACTCATTTATCACTTAGCGAGCAACCCCAACCGGGTTTTCACCCGGGACCAGCTTCTGGACGAGGTGTGGGGATTTGACTATTACGGCGACAGCCGTACGGTAGACGTCCATGTAAAGCGCTTAAGAGAAAAGCTGGAAGGCGTTTCCGACAAATGGGCGCTGAAAACAGTTTGGGGCGTGGGTTACCAATTCGAGGTGAAGGAGTAAGTGGCCGCACGTAAGACATTATTTAAAAAAGTATCTCCAGGTCAGTATGTCGATTGTGCTGATCAGCTTTTTGCTTCTGGGAACTATGCTGCTGTTTTTTTTATTTCCCAGTACTGGCAAAACGATAAAAACGAGCTTCTGCGCCGGAACGCCGAAAGCATTTCCGCGCTGACCCAAAAGAGCTTGGTGGAGGATGCGGATACGGGAACTTATATCTCAAACCGGTATGTGCTCCAGGGGTTTCTGAGTACCTTTTCCGATTCCAGCAACGCCGATATTTTTATTACCGACGTTCAGGGGAAAACACTGCTCTGCTCTGAGGGGGCAATTGTATTCACACCCAGCAGAGCATCCCGGACAAAATCATGAAGGATGTTCTGAACAACGGCTTTGTCAGCACCAGCAATCTGGGCGGCATTTATCCCTATTCCCATTTTACCGTAGGCGTGCCGGTGACCTCAGAATCCGGCGTTCAAGTAGGAGCGGTGTTTACCTCAACCGACGCGCTCTATCTCACCTCATTCCGCAACGATGTTTTGAAGATGTTCCTGTTCGCCGCCATCGCGGCGCTGACGATTTCCTTTTTCGCCGTGGGGTTGTTCTCCTATAAAATGGTCAGGCCTTTGCGGGAAATGGCGGAGGCTGCCCGGTGCTTCGGGTCGGGGGATTTCTCCCGGCGTGTTCCGGTGACCAGCGATGATGAAATTGGGGAGCTGGCGGTGGCGTTCAACAACATGGCCCCCATGACTACCATCGCCGGCTTTATCGACGGGATTCTGGACGGCACGATCCCGCCCGATAAACAGAATTATTATCTGAAAATTGTCTCCGACGAGGTAAAGCGGCTTTCCCGCCTGGTAAAAACCATGCTGGATCTTTCCAGAATCGACAACGGTGAGCTGCGGATGAACAAGACCTGCTTTGAATTGAGAGACATTATTCTGTCGGTAATGATTACCTTTGAAGACAGCATTGAGAAGAAGGAAGTGGAAATCAGAGGACTGGAGGACGCTCCCGCTATTTTTGTGGATGGCGACCCGGATATGATTCACCAGGTGGTTTATAACCTGGTGGAGAACGCCGTGAAATTTGTCAATCCTCAGGGATATATCGACGTACGGGTTTTGAATAAAGGAACCAAAGCGGTGGTCAAAATCAGAAACAGCGGCCAAGGAATTTCCGCCGACGAGATTCCTCTTATTTTTGATAAATTCTATAAGACCGATAAATCCAGAAGCATGGATAAAAACGGTATGGGCTTGGGACTTTATATTGTAAGAACCATCATCAAGCTTCATGGCGGAGACATCACTGTCAGCAGCGTGGAAGGCGAATACTGCGAGTTTGAATTCTGGCTGCCAAAGCAGCCGGAGGAGCAGCCTCCCTTACTAAAGGAATAATTTACAGCAAGGAGTGTTACCATGACGGATAGAGAATGGCCGGAGTATCCCAACCAATCCGGCGGGGAAACGGTTACAGGCCCAGAGTCCGCTCAAGAAGAGGCAGCGTCGGAAAGAGGCTGGGAGGCGGATCCGCCGTCCCCCGCTTCAGAGGAGTGCCAATCGGAAGAGGGGTCAAATTGGGAGCGGACCGCCCAGGAGGCAGAGGAAGAAGTCCCTGGCGGTCAGCGCGGGAAGATTTGGGAACGCTGGGCCAGGCGCAGGAGCTCCAGGAGGCCGCGCCTTTCTTCCGGGAGGAAGGCTCAGAGCCTTCCCAAACCACAGAAACATCGGGCTGGAAGCCCGGAATGGAATCCTCAGAGGATAGCAGAGAGGAACCGGATCTGCCCGCCGAATCTCCGGAATCGTCCGGCCAGGAGCTCCAAGAGGCTGCGGCTCTCTCTCCGGAGGAAACCCAGGTGCCGTTTCAAACGGAAAACGCATGGGAGCCTGGAGCCGAGCGCCCGGAGAATCCTGACGGCGGGGAAAGCCAGGAGCCGGTGGCAGAGCGGCCGTCTGCCCAACCGTATGATCAGAGCCCGGCGTTTTCCAGGCCGGCTCCCCAGACGCCTCCGCCTGTGTGGAATCCCGGCTGGCAGGCGCCTTACCATCAGGCGCCGCAGAATTATCCCTATGGGCAAGGCCAATATCAGGGAGGCTGGCATCCCCAGCAGCGGCAGGTCCCGCCGCCTTACTATGGAGGGACGCCTTATCAGGCGCCTAACCCCTATCAGAATCAAGCTCCCTATGGTTATCCCGGCCAGGCGGCCCGGAATCAAAGGGCGAGCCTGGTTACCAGGAAAGCCGCTGGTATCCCCAGCAGCCAGCCCAGCCGGCGCGGACCGGTTCTGTGCCTCCGCCTTCTCAGCCTCCCAAAAGGAGGCTGGAGAGCTTCCAGATGCCAAGCCGCCGGAGAAAAAGAGGATGAATAAGAAAACCAAGGCGTTCCTCTGGGTGATTGGAGCCGTATTGGTTTTGCTTGGCGCGGCAATGGTTTTGTACAGTGTGGGATTGACCTCCGGCTGGTTCGGCGGAGAGACTGCGGAGCCGCCCCAGGCCAGTTCATCCACTCCTGCGCCGGAGGACGACCAAAAGCTGCTGGAAATCGAGGAAATTCCTCAGGATGGCATGATGACCCCGAATCAGGTGTATGAAAAGGTGAAGCACAGCGTAGTTGCGGTGGTTACCTACGGGCAGGGCTCCGATTTGACCGACAGCCCTATCAGCTCCGGTTCCGGGATCGTGTTTTCAGAGGACGGCTATATCGTTACCAACTCCCATGTGATCGGGGATTCCAATCAGTATCCGGTAAAGGTGGTATTCACCGGACAGGATGAAAATGAGGAGGATCAGGAATATCCGGCGCAGATCGTCGGGTATGACAAGCGGACCGATATCGCGGTTTTGAAAATCGACGCCGCTGGCCTGACCCCCGCTGAATTTGCGGATTCCGACCAGCTGAAGGTGGGAGACACCGTGCTTTCACTAGGCAATCCCGGCGTGGCGGGCGAGAACTTTACCAACACCCTGACCAAGGGTATGGTTTCCGCCGTCAACCGCACGGTGACTATGTCTTCCATCAATATGCAGTATATCCAGACCGACGCCGCCATCAACCCCGGCAGCTCCGGCGGCGCTCTTTTGAACCTGTACGGCCAGGTGGTGGGCATCAACGCCGCGAAAATTACCACTACGGAGATTGAGGGCATTTGCTTTGCCATTCCAACCAACATTGCAAAAGATGTGATCAACGATATCGTTAAAAACGGCTATGTCTCCGACCGGGTGCGCTTAGGCGTTACCATACGGGGGCTGTCCTCCTATGAGGCCGAAATGTATAACGTACCCCAGGGCCTGGTGATCGTCGGCTTTTCCAGCGACAGCGAAATCCCGTCAAAGGGCGCTGAGATCGGGGATATTATTACCGCGATCAACGGAGTGAATACGACCTCCTCCAATACCTTGTACAATGAACTGGAAAAGTTTAAGGCGGGAGAAAAGGTAAAGCTGACCATCTACCGCCAAGCGAGCGAAACGGGTCTCAAAGGGCCAGAACCTTTGAGATAGAGGTTACGCTGCTGGAAGACCGGGGAGAAACCCAGAGCGCAGTAACGCCGACGCCGGAAGCACCGTAAAGAACCGTTGAAATAGAAAAAGACTCCCAAAAAGAGCCACGGAATTTTTCCGCGGCTCTTTTTTTGCGATTGGATTGGAAAACAGCCGGCGGAGGCGTTCTTCAGGGCGGGTTCCGCTGCGGCGGAAAAGCGGGATATCAATCGACGGGGGGCCGCCGTTAGGGCTGCGGCCGCATGGAAACGGCCGGGGGCACAGGCAATGCGGGAAATCAAGTCAGAGCGTTTTGAGACGCTTGCCGTCAGCAGCGCCTTATAGGATCAACGCAGACCGCCGCCTTAGCCGGCGGTTATGGCTTTGTCGGAGAACATGGAAAAGTGTAAGAAGAATAAAAAATTTTTTCTTTTCGGAAGCTTCGGAATTTTAGGGCAACCATGGGCTGCTGGAAAGCTAAGGGTGGAAAGGACGGAGGTGTGAAATGATCTCAAGCAAAGAAAATGATATGAAAGAGGAGATTTATCAAGGCTATCAGCAGCTCGCTTTCGGTTCTATTGCCGACGCGATTAAATTGCTGTTTATGGAGGAGCCTGCCCCCCAGGGCCTTAGGAAAAATGAATTTTATCAACGTGGCGGAAATCCGAAGAATGAAGGAGGGGGCCATGGAAATCAAATTCTTTGACCGGCTGAAGGCGCTGAAAAGCTGGAAGAAATTACAGATCAGGGACAAACGGATACTCTCCGTTTTATGAGGCGCTGGAAAACAGCGCCAAGCTGCTGCAAAAGCGGGCTGGGGAGGATGAGGCTTGAAGTTCCAGGAGTTTTCTATCCGGCAGCTGCAGGCCCTTTCCTGGTGGTGCAGGAATAGTCCCTATGCCGGCTGCGACGCGGTTATCTGCGACGGAGCGGTACGCAGCGGAAAAACCGTGTGTATGGGAGTCTCCTTCTTCGCCTGGTGCTTCTATCGGTTCGACCAGCAGAGCTTCGCCTTGTGCGGCAAGACTATACGCTCCTTAAGGAGAAATCTGGTAACGCCCCTTTTACCGATCTTAAAGGAGCTGGGGTTTACCGTTCACGGAAGAGCGGGGGAAAACATGCTGGAGGTGACTCAAAGGGGCAGGACCAACCGGTTTTTACCTTTTCGGAGGCAAGGACGAGGGCGCCTCCGCCATGATCCAGGGGATTACCCTGGCGGGAATCCTTCTCGATGAGGTGGCGCTGATGCCCCGGTCCTTTGTAGAGCAGGCTTTGGCCCGGTGCTCGGTGGAGGGGTCTAAATTTTGGTTTAACTGCAATTCGGAGCATCCCAGGCACTGGTTTTATGAGGAATGGATTCAGAAGAGGGATGAAAAAAAACGCCTATTATCTTCACTTTCGCATGGAAGATAACCCTTCCCTTTCCGAAAAAAATGATCGAGCGCTATCGGGGCTTATATTCCGGGAGCTTTTACCAGCGGTTTATCGAGGGCAGATGGGTGGCGGCTGAAGGACTGGTCTATCCCTTTATGGAGGAGCCGGACAGGTTTCTGCCGCCGCCGGAGGGGCCCTTTGAGGAGTTTATCGTTTCCTGCGACTACGGAACGGTAAATCCGGCCTCCTTTGGATTGTGGGGACGGAAGGAGGGCGTATGGTACCGGCTGAAGGAATATTACTACGACTCCAAGCGGGACGGCGGCCCGAAAACCGACGAAGAGCATTATCAGGGGCTTGTAAGCCTGCTTGGAGCCAGAAGGCCCCGGTGCGTCATCGTGGACCCCTCGGCGGCAAGCTTCCAGGAGGTAATCCGCCGCCATGGGGAGTACCGGGTGATCCCGGCAAAAAACAACGTTCTGGATGGCATACGCCAGGTGTCTACCGCATTAAAGGAAGGCGCTGTGGAGATCTGCCGGCCCTGTAAGGACAGTATCCGGGAATTTGGGCTGTACCGCTGGGATCCGGCGGGAAACAAGGACTGCCCGGTCAAGGAAAACGACCACGCTATGGATGATATCCGGTATTTCGTGGCCACGGCCCTTTGGGATGAGCAGGAGGAGTTTATCGTATTCGCCAACCGGCGCACAGGAGGATTTTAATTTGAAACAGGATATGGAAAGGGGGCAAGGCAGAGGATGAACCGATACCCGGCAAAGAAAACAGGCCGCCGGAAATGAGGCTGTTTGGAAGAGCCAGGGCTGCGGAGCCAGCGGCGGCGGTGCAGACCGTGCCCGGTGGGAGGGGCGGCGCCTTTTCAGGAGCCTTGGACCGATACCAGGCCGCCGGCATGGAGCGGAAGCTCTACGACACCCTTCGCCTGACGGTCCCTATTATCGACGCGGCGGTCTGCAAAATCGTCCGGCTGACAGGCGGGGTTTCCGTCCAATGCGAAAGCCGGAGGGCGCGGGAGGATCTGAACCGGTTCCTGGAGTCGGTTCAGGTCAACGCCTGCGGCACGGGAATAGAGACGTTTCTGGGAATTTATTTAGAACAGCTTCTCACCTATGGGACGGCTCTGGGGAAATCGTGGTTTCCCAGGATGGGAAGGAAATTTCGGGCCTGTATAACGCCTCCCTGGATGATGTGGAGCTGCGGACAGGGGACAGCCCTCTGGAACTGAAAAATTTACAGCAGAGACGGGCGGGCAACTGGCTTTTGGTCCAGCGTCCGGAGCTGATCGCCGTTTCTACCCTTAGCCCCAGGCCCGGCGAATTGCTGGGGGAATCTGTTTTAAAGGGGCTGCCCTTTGTCAGCTCCGTGCTTTTGAAGATTTACAACAGCATGGGCCTGAACTGGGAACGGGTAGGAAACGTCCGGTTCGCCGTTACCTACCAGCCCGGAGACGGAAACGAGCGCGCCTACACCAAGGAACGGGCGATACAGATCGCCCAGGAGTGGCGTAAGGCTATGAAAAGCGGCGGTGATATCAGCGACTTTGTGGCGGTGGGAAATGTGAAGATCCAGACCATCGGTGCGGACAATCAGATTCTGGACAGCGAGGTGCCGGTGCGCCAGATGCTGGAGCAGATCATCGCCAAGCTTTCTATCCCGCCGTTTTTACTGGGGCTTTCCTGGTCCACCACCGAGCGGATGTCCGCCCAGCAGGCGGATATCCTAACCAGCGAACTGGAGGCCTACCGCCGGATTTTGAACCCGGTGATAGGAAAGGTGTGCTCTCTGTGGCTGCGGCTGCACGGGTATTCCCCGGAGCATACCGTAGTGTGGGATGACATCAATCTTCAGGACGCGGTGGAACTGTCTAACGCCAGGCTGCTCGAGGCCCGGGCCAAACAGATTGAACAGGAATTGGAGCCGGAGAGAGAACCGGAAGCGCCCCTGGAAGGAGGAACCCAATGAAGGAAGGCTATTTGCTGAAACGGAAGACGGAGCACGGAGTGGTAAGCCCCCAGGAGCTGGAAAAGATCAATCAGTATACCCGGAGGGAATTCCAGGCCCAGGAGCTTTACACCTTTTCTGTGGTGCTGTGCGACAACCAGGTGGACCGGGATTTTGAGTGTTTTACCAAGGCCGCCTTGGAAAAGCTGAAGGAGCTGTTTTTGGGAAAGACGGGCATTTTCGACCACAGTATGCGGTCCGGCGGGCAGACCGCCCGGATTTATGACTGCCGGGTGGAAACCCTGCCGGAGAGAAAAAACCAGCTGGGAGAACCGTACAGCAGGCTGGTGGCCAGAGCTTATCTGCCCAGAACGGCCAAAAATCAGGATTTTATTACAGAGCTGGATTCCGGCATCAAAAAGGAGGTCAGCGTAGGCTGTGCGGTGAACCGTCTGCGCTGCTCCATCTGCGGAGAGGACCTGAAGAAGGGAGCCTGCCGCCATCAGAAGGGGAAAACCTACGACGGCAGGCTGTGCTGCACTGTGCTGGACGATCCCTACGACGCGTATGAATGGTCCTTTGTGGCGGTGCCGGCCCAGCGGGAAGCGGGAGTGATTAAAATGTACACGCCAACGGATACTGAGGAAGGGACAAGAACTAGCAGCGATATCATAAAGGCTTTTTCAGAGGGAAAGGAAATGACCCTGTCTCCGGAGGAGTGCGCGGAAATTTCCGGCTGCCTTCGGGAACTGGCCAAAAAGGCGGAGGCCGGAGAGGACTATGAGCGGGAGCTCCGGCAGGAGGTGGTCAGGTTTTCTCTGCTGTCCCAGCCGGGTGTGCCCAAGGACATCATGGAACGGGTCGCCAAGCGAATGACCCTGGAGGAGCTTAAGGCGTTCCAAAAGGCGTACCGTCAGGAAAGCGGTAAGCTGGCACCCCCGAAGCCTCAGCTGGCTGGGGCAAGGGCTGAGGGAGCGCCTATCGAAAACGCTGAGTTTAAGATTTAGCAGGCAGAGATTCCCGGAATAGGAGGGCGAAAGCCTAGTTCGTACCGGGACGCGAAAAAGTCAATTTAACCATCTAGGAGGAAAATAGCATGAATGTTTCATTCGCAGGATTTGGAGAGAATATTGCCACCTTTGAGACTGCCGCCGCGATTCCGGCAGGCACGCCGGTAAAAATGAGCGCTAACGGCACGGTAGCCGCCTGCGCCGCCGGAGACGCCTTTATCGGCATCGCCGTAAGTCAGCGGGGAGATTTCGTAGGCGTTCAGCTAAAGGGCTACCGTAATGCAGCGGTAACCGGAAGCGTGCCGGTAGGCTGGGCCCAGCTGGTGGCCGACGGCTCCGGAGGCGTGAAAGCGGCCGGAGAGGACGCCGCGGGCGTCAGCGTGCTGGTGGTCTCCGCGGGCACCGCCGAGATCGGCATGATTTTATAAGAAACGAGGAGGAATACCTATGGCTTTTTACGATACCGTCCGCTTGGAGAAGGGGATGTACAACACCCCGGGAAAAAGCTTCACCCAGGTGCTGGAGGAGCTGGACCCCAGCGCCAGTTATGAAAAACACAGAGTTTGCCGGCCTGGACGCTTATCAGCGCCAGCTGAAGCGGTTTGACATTAAGGTTGGCGGCAGAGGCTCCGACGTGGTGGAAAAGTTCTTTCAGAGCACCGACAGCGCGGCTTTGTTCCCCGAATATGTGGCCAGAGCGGTCACCCAGGGAATGGAGTCCGCCAATATCCTGCCCAATCTGGTGGCAACCGTCACCAAAATTGACGGCATGGATTACCGCACCATTACCTCTGAGCCGGAGGGCGAGCATTACTTCCCGCCTGTAGCGGAGCTTGCATCCTTGCCTCAGACTACGGTGAAAACCCAGAATAACCTGGTGAAGATGAACAAGCGGGGCAGAATGCTGGTGACCTCCTATGAGGCGCTGCGCTTCCAGAAGCTGGATCTGTTTACCGTCGTGCTGCGCCAGATCGGCGCCTATATCGCCAGAGCCCAGGCTCAGGACGCGGTAGGCGTGCTCCTGAACGGCGACGGCAACAACAATCCTGCAGAGGAAATGAACGGCGGCTCACCGGCGGCCCTGAGCTACGATTCCCTGGTGAAGATGTGGGCGGGCCTGGCCCCCTTTGACCTGAATACCATGCTGGCCGGCACCGAAACGGTAAAGTCCGTTTTGAATCTAACGGAAATGAAGGACGCTCAGGCGGGCCTGAATTTCCAGGGCACCGGCCAGATGGTCACTCCCATCGGCGCCGCTCTGATCCACGTGCCTACGATGGCAGATAAGGTGATCGTGGCCATGGATAAGACCTGCGCCCTGGAAATGGTCCAGGCGGGCGAGCTGATGACCGACTACGATAAGCTGATCGACCGCCAGCTGGAGAGGGCTTCTATCAGCGCCGTCACCGGCTTTGCCAAAATTTTCAGCGACGCGTCCAAGAAGCTGACGATTTCCTAACATTTTCGAATAAAGCAATGGGGAAGCCTTTTTAGGCTTCCCTGAGCAAAAAGAGGAGAATTTTTTGGGAAAGCTGCCCTTCCCCCTCAACGGACGGCCAGAAGGCACAGCCTTGTCCGGCTGCGTTCTTGAAGCGAGACGGGTTGAAACCTACTGGTACAAACCTGGGGGGAGGCAGATTCAACGAAAGCTGTGTGAAAATCTTAGGATAGGAGGAGTGGCCGATTGAAATTAGACATCCAAGAAATTTTAGAGCGCTTCGCCCTGATCGCCAGCCTGCCCATGGAGGAGGCGGTAGGTTATACCGCCCTTTGCTCCGACGCCGCGGGAGAGCTTACCAGGCGCCTGCGGGGAACGGTCAGCGAGAATAACGCTTCCCGCCTGGAACCCGCGGCCGCAAGCCTGGCTTATTACCGGTACGCCATGTACCAGGCCGCCAACGCGGAGGACTTCACCGTTGGAGATATCACCGTGGCCAGCGGCAGGGATGACAAGATTCGGCTGGCGCGGGAGGTTTGGATGGAGGCGGAGAGGGAGATTGCCGACCTGCTGTCGGATGACGGCTTTGTGTTCCGCGGGGTGCGAGTATGAAAAAAATACGCGGCAGTCCGCAGGCTGATAAGGCTCTGCGGCCGGAATGTAAAACTGGTGATGGAGGCCACAGGAGAGATCAAGAACGTCCGGGCGGTGATCCAGCCTCTGCGCTACCGGAACAACGCTAATGCGGGAGGAATTTATCTGCCTCCAGGATTCTCGGATTTGGAGAATTACCTTTATCTGGGGCCGGCCGACAAACCGTTGGATCCATATCGAAAGGCGGGCTATGTGGAGGCCAACGGAGAAAGCTATCTGATCCGCAGGGCCCAGCGGGTTTATTTTGAGGATCAATGCGTTTATGTCTGGGCGATCCTGCAAAAGCGTCATGAGGAGGAATAGGATGGGTTTTTTTGACAGCGTTATTGAACAAACCATAGACCTGCTGAAAAGAGACGGGGAATTGTCCTCCTGCCGGATTTTAAAGGCCCATCCAGACTGCTTTCATCAGTCGCCCCTTTCCAAAGTGACGGTGACGGTCAGCCTGGGCGGCGCCCAGGTGGCGAGCGCCGCTATGGGGGATTTTCTGGGAACCCGGTCCTCCGGTGATTTTTATGGCAAATCCGCGGAAGTGACCCTGGATATCACAGTTTGGTCGCCTCTGTCGGCGGGAGGCGAGGCGGCGTGGGAAACGGCCTCCAGCCTGTGCGGTGACTTGATGTTTTCCGGCCTGGGATTTACCAGTGTCCAATGCGGGGAGATTTCCTATCACAGCGGGGCTATGGCTCTGACTCTGCCATGCCAGGCAAAAATCAGGCTGGCCTTTGGGAAAGCATCCGGCGGGGAAGCGGTCTCCGGCGTGGTTGTAAAAGGAAAGCTGGCTCAGGAAGGAAGTGGAATAATGCTCATTGCGAAAGAAAGGCCGGGAGTCTATTGGGATTACGACGCTTCCGGCGTGCTGTGGGGCTCTGACAGCCTCAAACAGGTGGGAATCGCCGCCCTGTGTGAAAACGGTGAACAAAACCGGGTGTATTCCATCCGGAGAATCAGCGATGGTAAAGCGGTGTTCGGTGAGGACAGCATTATGGCCGGAATGATCGAGAAAGCCCTCATTAACGGCGCCTCCGGGGTGAAAGCGGTGAAGGCCGGGACAGAGGAAAGCTTTGATTATGAGGCCGCCCTGGCGGCGCTGGAGCAGGAGGACGATCTGGGCGCTGTCTGCTGTGACAGCACCCAGGGGGCGGTTTTACAGCTTCTAAAGGCCAGCGCGGCGGCCGCCTCAGACAGCGGCCGGGAACGGGTGGCGGTAGGCTGCTTTTTCCGGAGAGGATCCGGCAGCCTTTGCCAATCAGTTAAACTGCGAGCGGATGATGCTTTTGTGCCAGGCGCCGGAGGGCAAGCCTGCCGGCGGCGGGCTGCTTGCGGCCGCCTTGGCTGGCAGGCTTGCGGCTGCGGCGGATCCATCCGCGGCTCTCAACGGCGCGGTGCTGGAGGGAATCACAGGACTGTCCAAGGCGTTTCCCGAGGAGGAGCTGGACATTCTACTGCAAAACGGCGTGGCGGTTTTGGAAATGCGGGCTGGCCGGGCAGAGCTGATTCGGGGCGTCAGCACCAGAACGAAAACAGACGGCGTTTCCGACCGGACCTTCCACGACATCAATACGGTGCTGATCATCGATACAGTGATCGCCGGGATTAGAGCCTCTCTGAAGGGGATGCTGGCAGGGGCCAGAAACAATGAAAAGACCAGAAGCGCCCTTGCGACTCAGACAGCGGTGAAGCTGGAGGAGTACCGGCTTCAGGGAATTCTGGACAGCTACCGTTCCCCAGTCGTGGCCGCTTCAGGAGAGGACCCGTCGGTGTGCGTCGTGACGGTGGAATTTACCGCCGCCAGAGGCCTGAACCAGATCGTGATCCAGGCCAGCATTACGGTATAAGGAGGAGCCTATGGAAAATGGAAATTTTCCCACCAGCCGGGATATTTATTTGGAGGTTAACGGCAGAAAGCTGGCGGTGGTAGAGGGATATAAAGCCCACTCTGCCCGGGAGAGCCACTATGTGGAGGCCTTTGGAAGCGCTGAGCCGGTAGGCACTGTGCCAGGGAAAACCAAGCATTTTGTGGAGCTTTCCCGAGTCTATGCCTTCGAGGGCGCGTTAGATGACGGGGTCAGCTTTTTTGAGCTTTCCGGCTTTAACCTGGTGATCGTCAAGCCGGACCGCCGGATTATCTATTCCGGCTGTGAATGGAATGAGATCAGCGAATCCGCCGGGATCAACGACACGGTTCTGGAGGGCGTTTCCCTGATCGCTTCCCATAGGATGGAGCTGGCATGAAGGAGCCTAGAAAAGTGAAGGTGCGCCGGAGAACCAAAAGGGAAATCCCCTGGTCAGGCGGAAGTCCGCCGGAAACCAAAATCGTTTACAAGCGGGAAGCGGCACCCGTTCAGAGTGCGGGAAACCGCCGGCCTGAAACAGAGGACATCTCCCTGGCCATGGAGCGGGATGCCAGACGGTACTCCGGCTTATGGGAGGTAGAGCTATGAACACAGCGCTGATGCGGTTTCAGGACTACACCTGGAAGCACAACCCGAAGACCATACAAGTGGCTTGCCGCCGGGAGATCAAAGAGTGGAAGCTGCCCGGACAGGGAAACCTTTTGCAGGACCTGGGCCCGGGAAAGCGGATCGTCACAGGAGAGGGGGAACTGTTCGGGGAAGATTGCCTCCTCCAGTTCCGGACGCTGGCGGCCCTGTGCGAACAGGGAGGAACCGGCTTATTAATCCTGCCGGATTCCACCGGGTTCGAGGCCAGCTTGGTTTCTTTGACCATGGCCGGCCAGGCGGGACCGGATATCGTAGGCTATCGGTTCGAGTTTTGGGAACAGGTCGGGGAAGGAATTCCGGTCCTCCGGGAGGGCAAGGATTACCATATCGTACAGGAGGGGAAACCCTCTGGGACATTTCTAAACTATATGGGATTTCCATTTCTGAGCTGGCACGGCGGAATCCTAATGTGAAGCGCCCCGACCAGCTGGCTGCGGGAGAGAAGGTGGCGCTGCGGTGATTTACCGATTAACGGCTTATGGAGGAGAAACGAGGGAATTCACAAAGCCGGCGTCAGTCCGTTTTTCCGCAGACCGGGACGCCCCGGCTCACAGCCTGGAAGCCCGGTTTCCCCTGGAACCGCTTGGGAGCGGACAGCGTCTGCCGGAATTTCACACGATTCAAGTCGTAAAGGACGGAGCGGTGTTTTTCCGGGGATTGATCGACGAGCAGACGATCCTTGTGGATGGGGACGGGGCGGGAATTGAAGTGTGCTCCAGAAGCATGGCGGCGCTCCTGCTGGACAACGAGGCGATCCCTCAGACCTATTACGTGCCATCCACCAGGCTGATTTACCAGCGCCATGCCCAGCCCTATGGCTTTTCGGAGTTTTCGGGAAAAGACAAGGCCTTTTCCACCAAGCTCCAAATTGAAAAGGGCGCCAGTGAGTGGGAAGTGATCGAGAGCTTCTGCCGGGACGCTTTAGGCACCCGGCCCCAGGTAACCTTTACCGGAGAGCTTCAAATGGAGCCCCAGGACCCGGAGGCTGAGGCGCTGTTTTCCAACTGCGGGGGAATTTTCTACGCCTCTATCCGGGAGGAGCGTCTGAGGTGCAAGCGGCTTTCCCAGGTTTTAGTCCGCTCAGAGCGGCTGGGCGGCTACAGCACCCAGGTATGGGATTCCCAGGCGGCGGGAGATGGAATCCTCCGCCGCCGCCTGCTGAACGCAGTGGATGATCCGAAAACCCCAGTATTCCGAGGACAATTGCTGCTGGACAAAAGCCGGGAGCAGGCCTACCAGCTCGAACTGGCCTGTCCGGGAGAAAGAATTTTGCCGCTGGAGACCCGGGCCAGGGTGACGGACCCTGTTCTGGGTGATTTTGAAGCGCTGAAGGTGAGCGGGATTTCTTACCGGCTGGACTCCGCGGGAGAACAAACACTGGTAATTTTAAGGAAGGATTGGGAGGCGGAAAGCGATGTGGCTGGGTAAAAAGATAGCTTCCCGGCAAAAGGAAGCGGAAAGGCCGGTGGCGGGGACAATCTCGGGGGAACAGAACGGCGGCTTGCTGCTTCAGTCCTCGTCGGAGTACCGGGAGGTAGCCGCCGCAGGACCCTATGGAGTGAAGAGCCTGCCTCCCGCCGGGGAAAACGCGGTGGGCGTGGTTTCCGGAGAAAAGACCTTCTGCCTGGGAGTGGAAATCGACCCAAAGGGCTTGCAGCCGGGCGAGCTGGTTCTGTTTTCCTCAGGAGGAGCGAAAATCACCCTGACCCGGGATGGGAAAATCCAGCTGGAGGGCCAGGTGTTTATTAACGGCGCAGAACAATAAGGAGGCGGTTATGGATACAGCGATCAAAGACGGGGATTTTCAAACGAATGGCAGCGGACTGCCGGTGCGGATCAGCGGCGCCCAGGAGCTTTTGCAGCGGGTGATGTTCCGGCTCACGGTAAAAAAGGGAAGCTTCTTTTATGACCAGCAGCTGGGAAGCCGGTTGTATACCCTAAAGGGCAGCTATGGAAACCGGGAGGCGCTTTCGGAAACCGCCATGCAGATGGTGAGGGAAGCCCTCAAGCCCATGGCGGAGGTGACCCCTCTGGGGGTGCGGGCCGGTATGACCGGGCCCGACCAGCTTTCCTTAACGGTCTCCCTTTTGGCGGACCGGAAACAGATGGAATTGGAGGTGTTGATATGAGCGAAACCTATGAATCCATACTTTCCAGAATGCAGGACCAGTTTCAGGAGCTTGCCGGCTTTCCAGCCGACGACGCCTCGGACATCGGCATCCGGCTGAAGGTTCTGGCGGGAGAGCTGTTCTCCGCCTGCACCAATTTGGACTGGCTGAAGCGCCAGGTCTTTCCTCAGACGGCCCAGGGCATCCAGCTGGATTATCACGCCCAGCAAAGGGGAATCCAGCGGAAAAGCGCCGTCCGTTCTCAGGGAACGCTGGAATTTTCCCGGGAGGCCGCCCTGCTGTACGATGTGACCATTCCCGAGGGCACGGTGTGCGCTGTTTCCCAGGAGGAGGGACTGCGTTTTGTCACCACCCGGAAAGGAATCTTAAAGGCGGGGGATTTTTCCGTTTCCGTCCCGGCGGCCTCTGAGGAAGGCGGCGCGCAGGCTAATGCGGCGGCGGAAACCATTAAGGTGCTGGTGACGCCGCCTCCGGGAGTGACGGCGGTAACCAACCGGGACGCGTTTACCGGCGGCGCCGACGGAGAAAGCGACGAGGAGCTTCGGGAAAGAGTGCTGGAAAGCTGCCGCAACATTCCCAACGGTACCAACAGCGCCTTTTACCGGGAATTTGCCTTGCAATATGAGGGCGTGTATTCGGCGGCGGTATCGCCCAGAGCCAGAGGCACGGGCACGGTAGACGTATATGTGGCCTCCAGGGGGGATGTCCCCGGAGGCGAGGTGATTACCCAGATCCAGAACGACCTGAACGCTTTGAAGGAAATCAACGTGGACGTTCAAGTGAAGGGAGCGGAAAAGGTTTCTGTAGATATCATATTGTATCTGGTACCAAAGGCGGGATACGATTATTCCGAGCTGAAGCTGTTGGCGGAGCAAGCCTTACGGGATTATATGGGAGGCCTGTCTATCGGGGAGTCTGTTTACATGACCAGAGCCGCCGCTGTAGTTTACGGAGTCGAGGGCGTAGAGCAATGCTGGCCGGAGCCAGCTGCTGTGTCATGATGTGGCGGTGCAAAGCGGCCAGCTGGCGGTGGCGGGAACCATAGGGGTTTCTCCCAAAGTGGAGGACGAGCAATGAGCAGGCTGCAAGCGTTACGGGATGCCCTGCGTCCGCTGGGTATCTATAAGCTGGAGAAGGGCACGCTGGTTTACGCGGAGCTGGCGGCTTATGCGGCGGGGCTAGACTTATTGGAGGACGGCCTTGACGAGCTGGAGCGGGAGGCGTTTCTCCCCACCGCCCAGGGGAAGGAATCTCCAGGAGGGAAGAAATTTATGGCAAGCCCAAAACCTTGCTGCCTTTGCGGGAACGCAGGGAAATGCTTTGCTTTACCGGGGAGCTATCAATAATCGAAACAATACCCGGGAGGATTTGGAAAGGGCGCTGGTGGCCTGCGGACTGCGGGCTCAGGTAAAGGAAAATCTGGATGGCGCGTCCATTTATATTAACTGCTTTGACTTTCTGGAGGATTTTCAGGGCCAGGAGGAGATCAAGGCGGCGGCCAAGGAGTTTTTGCCCTGTCACCTGGAAGCGGAGTTTGATTTCAGGACCCTGGATTGGAATCGGATTGACAGCATGGACAAGACGTTTGACCAGATGGATGCCGCCGAAATGACCTGGAACCAGATTGACGCATACAGTCCGGAATAGAAGGAGGTTTTTATGCCCACAAGCAATAAAACGCCGGCGTTAAGCCTAAATAATTGGCTGGGCACCGATAAGCCCATGAGAAGTGATTTTACAGAGGATAACCTGATTTTAGACAGCGTGATCGGAGGGCATCTGCAGGATGCAGTGTCTCATCTTTCCGCCGCCGACCGAGAGAAATTTGATTCGCCCTATTTATTGGACAGCTATGCCGGCACCGGTGACGCGGAACAGCACTTTACACTGCCGTTTACGCCAAAATTTGTGTTTGTGTTTTATCAGACCAGAGCTTTCAGTGAGTATGTGGCGGAGGGGGATTACACAAAATGCAACGCCGGGTTTGCGGCTCCGGGCCTGAGTACGGCAGCGGTTTCCCTACAAGGGAATAGGCTGACGGTGAAGCAGACCACAGGCGAGGCGGCGGGAAAGCTGTTTTATAATCTGAATCTGAGAGACGGACAGTATTTTTATCTGGCTGTAAAATAAATCGGCGCGGACGGCTTTTTAATGGCCGGCGGACGTTGGCACAGCGCATGTGTAGAAAACGGCTTTTACACCCGGTTAGAGCCACAGACAGGGCGGCGGAGAATTATTTTTTGATGCCCCTTGACGTTCAAACGGTCCGGCCGCCCGATCCTCCGCCGCCTGGAGCGGCCTGTTTTCCGCGGCTTGGGCCATACTGGAAAGCTTGCCTTAGGCCTTGCTTTTTTATTTCGCTTGCGCTTCAGGCCGGGACAGGGTATACTGTCTTTAATGAAAAGATGCGCCGCTGAACCCGGACGGAGCGGCAAGAAAAAAGAAATGAGCGGGAGGAAGAGCATGAAGCTGAAAAACCCTTTGCTGGTGGTATCCGACTTAGAAGCGTCGAAACGGTTTTATCGGGAAGTTCTGGGATTGAGGGTGATCCTTGACTTTGGCGCAAACGTCACCCTGACCGGAGGGCTTTGCCTGCAAACCCAGGAAAGCTGGATGGGATTCCTCTCAAAGGCTGCGGAAGACATCAGCTTTGGCGGCAATGACGCAGAGCTTTACTTTGAAGAAGAAAATTTCGAAAGCTTTTTGACAGGGCTGGAAGCGCTGGAAGGAATCCGTTACGTTCACCCAGTAAAGGAGCACAGCTGGGGACAAAGGGTGGTTCGTTTATATGACCCGGATCTTCATATCATAGAAATTGGGGAGTCTATGAAGACAGTCTGCCGCAGGTTCTCAGCCTCTGGGCTGACCGTGGTTGAAATCGCCGAGCGAATGGATGTGCCCGTCAAGTATGTAACCGCCTGCCTGCGCTGACGCTTCCGCTTTTTACAACAATACTGAACACTTTCAAACGGAAAACTGAGGGGTAAGGAATAACACCTTACCCCTCAAAGCTTATGCTTTAAAAATGGCTTGAAGCCAGGACTTTTTAGCCTTTAATTTTCTATGTAATAACTGAAAAATTAGAGGAACGAAGCATTTGAGTATTGTTGATTACAATAGAGATTCAAATTAAGAATATTGATTTTAGCCTTATAGCTATGATAAGCTAATGTCAAAAGATTTTTCATATATGGGAGCAGTCATGAAAATTATTGAAGCAACAGACAGGATTCCGAATTTAATCGATCGGTTACTGGAGGTATGGGAAAGCTCCGTAAGAGCCACCCACCTGTTTCTGTCGGACGGTGAAATCAAAAGTATCAAAGAATATGTCCCACAGGCATTGAAGGGGATCGCCCATCTGATGATTGCAGAAGATGACGCGGGCCGCCCCGTGGCTTTTATGGGGGTTGAGGATGGCACATTGGAAATGCTGTTCATCTCCCCGGAAGAGCGCGGCAAAGGCTTAGGGAAACGCCTGATCCAATACGGGATCGAAAGCTATGGTGTAAAACGGCTGGCAGTCAATGAGCAGAACCCGCAGGCCAAGGGGTTTTATGAACACATGGGCTTTCAGGTTTACAAAAGGACGGATTATGATGAACAGGGGAACCCCTATCCGCTTTTATACATGAGCCTTGCACAGAAGCCTTGGGAGAACTTGAGCAGTGAAAGGAACCAGATGAATACACCGGCATTAGAAACAGAGCGTTTGATTTTGAGAAAATTCACGGAACAGGATATGGAGGCGCTGTTTCTTATCCTTCAGGATGAGGAAGTCAACAGATTTTTGCCTTGGTATCCTGTGAAAAACATGGAAGAAGCGAAGCGGTTTTATGAGGAACGGTACGCGGCAAAATATGCCCAGCCGCAAGCCTATGCCTATGCGGTCTGTCTGAAAGCGGACGATTATCCCATCGGCTACATCAAAGTGGACATGGAAGAGCATCACGATTTTGGCTACGGGCTTCGCAAGGAGTTCTGGCATAAAGGGATTGTGACAGAAGCGGCTAAGGCGGTTATTAAGCAGGTAAAAAAGGACGGCCTGTCCTATATCACGGCAACCCATGACCGAAACAACCCCCGAAGCGGCGGCGTGATGCGGAATGTGGGTATGAAGTACCAGTATTCGTATGAGGAGCAATGGCAGCCGAAAAACATTTTGGTGACATTTCGGATGTACCAGCTTAACCTAGATGGGAATGAAAGCCGGGTCTATAAAAAGTATTGGGATACCTCTGCCGTGCATTTTATCGAGCCGAATTTGTGAGTGATTTTAGAAGAATCATCAATGAGTGAGTTAAAGCAAAACTATTATGGCAGCTTATGCACCGAAATGTACGAAATCTTACATGAGCAAGCGCCGCAGGACGAATTGGACTTCTATCTTTCCTATGCAGAAAAGGGCAAGAAAATTTTAGAACCCCTGTGCGGCAGCGGGCGCTTCCTGATTCCGTTTTTAGAGCGTGGCTTTGATATCTTCGGAATGGACTTATCAGAAGAAATGCTGGGAAAATTAAAGCGAAAGGCGCCGAACGCAAGAGTAATGCAGGCAGACATTATCAACTTTACCGCAGAGGAAAAATTTGATTATATTTTTATCCCCTCCGGCTCAATCTCCTTGTTTACAGACATGAGTGTATGCAAAGGGATTTTACAGAAGATGAAAGAGCTGCTTGCTCCCGGCGGGAAAATTGTGTTCGCTGTTGATACTGTTTTTGACAGGTGCAGCGAGGACAGCGATTACAAAGTAAGTGTTTCGGTGAAAACGAAAGAGGGATTTGACCTGCTCCTGAAAGGGAAAAATCCATTACGATGAAACCAGCCAGACGCAGTTTTCTCCATCTATTTACGAACTCTATAATGGCGCTGAGTTATTGCAAAGCGAAAGCATGGATTTTCAGACGCACTTGTACCGATACGGCGAAATGGAAGCATATTTAAGAGAATGTGGCTTCAAAAGCATATCGACCTATTCCAATTACAAGAAAGAACCGGCAGTTGACGATCAATGTGAAATGCTTATATTCGAGTGCGATATATAGAGGAAGACGCTTTCAAATGCAAAATCGAGGGGTAAGGTACAAACACCTTACCCCTCAAAGTTTATGCGCTAAAAACGGTTTGAAATCAAGCTTTTTCAGTCTCTAATTTTTACTCTTGTAGGCAGAGATCATCTCAAGGCGGCCTTGTATTCCTCTCCCCAATTCCACAGGGCGTCTAAAATGGGCTTCAGGCTTTTTCCAAGCTCAGTTAGTGTGTACTCCACTCGTGGAGGTACCTCGGCATAGACCGTTCGGGTAAGCAGTCCGCTCTCCTCCATTGCCCGAAGCTGCGCCGTCAGCACTTTCTGCGACACATTCCCGATTGATTTTTTAAGCTCTCCAAAACGCTTTGTCCCCGGCATCAGATCCCGGAGAATGAGCACCTTCCACTTGTCACTGATCAGCGTCAGCGTGGTTTCTACCGGGCAGGCCGGAAGGTCTTTCACTGATTTTTTGCTCACTCATGATTCTTACCTCCTATAGTTTCTGATAGACACCTTTGTTTCCAATTATACAATATGGCGGATTTTTCGTCAAGAAGCCGCTGGAGATCAAAATTTTTTAAGCCTTCAAAGGCTTAAAAATCCCGTGGATACACATTTATTTTCTTCCGGCAGAACGCCTAATAGTATCCTTTAGGTAACTACAGCACAATATTGTGCTTACTTTACAACAGAGCCTTAAGCGCTATAATAAAGACAAGAGTTACGCAGGACGGCCGCTGCGGGAGCTCGAAATATGCAGAATCATTTTCAGGAGGCTATCATCATGAACAAAAATACTTTTACATCTGTAAAACTTACAAAAGGCGAAATGAACATCTACGATTTTGGCGGCATTAAACTGCACGCCTATAAGACCAATGACTTTATCGACGACGAGGTGTTCGTCGTGGAGAAAAATGGGAAAGCCGTTATCATTGAGTCTCCCTGCTTCTTTGACAATATCAGAGAGCTTACGGAATATTTGAAGGATATGGAAGTAGAGGGTATGCTTGTTGCCTATCATGGCGCGGGAGCGACTTTTTGCCCAGTGTGCCGAAATTTGCAACGCAGAACGCCGTGGATTATTCCGAAAACGGCGGCGGCAAGGCTCTAATCGACAGCTTTACCAGCTCATTTGGAGAAAGCTTTGATTCCTCCGTCCACAAGATCACCAATGTGGTGGAATCCGGCAAGGTGACCATCGGCGGCATGGATTTTATTATCAAGCAGACAGCAGATGCTTTTGATGTGAAGATTCCTGAAATCAGCGTGGTTTACACCCACATGCTGGGCCATGACTGCCACTCCATCGTGGCAGGTGCAGGTCATGCCGACGCCATGATTGCAGAGCTTCGCAGCTACATTGCAAAGGGCTATAACCTGATCCTCACCTCGCACTACACGCCGGAGGATCTGAAAGACGCCCAGACAAAGATCGACTATCTGGAGAATCTGAAAAAAGATTGCGGCAGGCTGCAAGAACGCAGACGAGTTTAAGGCGGAAGTCGGCAGGCAGTATCCTGCATACAGCGGTCAAAACTATTTGGATATGACAGCAGGCTTCTTCTTTGCCTAAGCGGAAAATTCCAATCGGCCGGGGCTGTCGGAAGAACGGCTCCGGCTTTCCTTTTGGAGGGAGGGATGCTATGTCAGCAGGCAGATACTTAAAATATTTACAGGAAGAAATCCATACAGCTATCGCAAAGCAACGATTGACGATGGCGGGCTGCCTGTTACCTGCGCCGTCGATATGATGGACGCCGATGAAAACAGCCTTTACTTTCTGACTGCAAAGGGCAAGAGCTTTTATGACCGCTTGAAGAAAAAGGGATATATTGCGCTGACGGGAATGAAGGGCAAGAGCACCATGTCCTGCGCGGCAATATCGCTGCGGGGAAAGGTAAAAGAGCTTGGAAATACGCTTTTGCCTCGGCTGTTTGAAAAAAATCCATATATGTGGAAGATTTATCCCACACAGGAATCCCAAAATGCGCTGACAGTGTTCCAAATTTATGATGGCAGCGGAGAATGGTTTGACCTTTCCAAAACACCGATAGAACGATTTTCTTTTACATTTGGGAAAATGAAGGTGGAAGCGGGAGGATATTTCATCACAACCGGTTGTACCGGCTGCGGGGATTGTGAAACGGTCTGTCCGCAAAGCTGTATTGACTTGATCTCTGTGCCGGCGGTCATCAAGCAGGCCCACTGCCTGCATTGCGGGAACTGTTATGAAATCTGCCCGGCAAAGGCAATCGAACGGAGGTAACGGTATGACACAGAACGAACGGCTGGATTTTCTGCTCCATTATCTGATAAAGGAGCGCAAAGAATATGAGAATATCCGTGTACTGGATTCCCATTCAGAAAAGCAGCGGTATCTGCGGAGCCTGATGAATGTGCGCCCGCCCTTACCGGTCAGCGCAGAATTTTTGAGCGTGCAGGACGCCTATTTGTCTGAACGCCTTGTCGAACGGGGCGTCACAAGATTTCAGGATTTGACGCCGGTACAGCCCGGCCTGTATCTCTGGAGGGGCGATATTACTACCCTTGCCGCCGACACTATTGTCAACGCGGCGAACAGTGGTATGCTGGGCTGCTTCGTTCCCTGCCACGGCTGCATCGACAACGCCATCCACACCTATGCGGGCGTACAGCTCCGTCTGGAATGTTCCGGACTGATGAAGCGGCAGGGGCATAAAGAAGAACCCGGTAGAGCGAAAATCACAAAAGCCTACAACCTGCCCTGCCGGTATGTGCTGCACACGATCGGCCCGGTCATCGGCGATGCTGTTGCGGTTTCCGACCGAAGGCTGCTGGCAGACTGCTACCGTTCCTGTCTGGATTTGGCGGCGAAACACGGGCTTCACAGCGTAGCGTTTTGCTGTATTTCCACCGGTGAGTTTCGTTTTCCCAACGAGCTGGCGGCACAGGTCGCTATTCAGACGGTGATCCAGTGGCAGCGGGAAAATCCAAACCAAATCGAGGTGATCTTCAATGTATTCAAGGAGCGGGACTACGACATCTACGAAAAGCTGCTCAGAGCAGATAGAAAAACTCAAATATGAAATTAAAACAGCCGATGCAATTGTGATCGGCGCAGGAGCCGGACTTTCTGCCTCTGCCGGCTTTACCTATACCGGCGAACGCTTTGAAAAATTTTTCGGCGATTTCATCGAAAAGTACGGGTTTTCCGATATGTATTCCGGCGGCTTCTATCCCTTTGAAACCTTGGAAGAACACTGGGCGTACTGGAGCCGGTATATCTATATCAACCGCTATATGGATGCGCCGAAGCCGATTTACAACGAGCTTCTCCGGCTCGTCGACGGCAAGGACTATTTTGTGCTGACCACTAATGTGGATCATTGCTTTCAAAAAGCCGGATTTGATAAGAGCCGCCTGTTCTATACACAGGGAGATTACGGCCTCTGGCAGTGTTCAAAGCCCTGCCATCAGAAAACCTATCACAATGAAACGGTTGTCAGAAAAATGCTGGACAAACAAGAAAACAGAAAGATCCCCGGTAAGCTCGTGCCGTACTGCCCCGTCTGCGGTGCGCCTATGGCGATGAATCTGCGGACGGATATGACCTTTGTGGAAGATGAGGGCTGGCACAATGCGGCTCGCCGCTACGAGGATTTCCTGCGCCGCCATACGGGACGGCATATCCTCTTTCTGAACTGGGCGTAGGCAGCAATACTCCTGCTATCATCAAATATCCGTTTTGGAAGATGACCTATCAGAACCCGAAAACGGTTTACGCCTGCATCAATCTGGGAGAAGCTGTCTGCCCAGATGCCATCGCAAAACAATCTATCTGTATCAATACAGACCTTGCCGGTGTAATAACTGCTTTGAAGGAAGCGAAAAATGAAGCTTAAACAAAATGATGTCTCCGTTTTTTGGAAAGCATGTGGGAGCTTTCCCCAAAGCATTGACAAACATTTTGTCCTGCGGCGAATAATCAAGTAAAGATGTTCCCCGCCGTGCGGCAGGAGCTTGTCTCGTTTGCTCAAAACAGACGGGAACAGATTTCCGCTCTGGAGCGGCAGTCCGTATGCAGCCAAAACCGATATAGGAAAAGCGATGAACGGAACACAGTACGTTATAAGCTTACAACCGGAGAATGGCCCGCGGTCGCAGAAGCCGGAGCGAAAGGTTGGATAAGTATATATGAAAGAGACAAAAGACCTTATCTTCAACCTCGATATGATGTGAAGGCTTCCGCCAGAGTCGATAGGAGAAAACGAAATAGACGGCAATCGCAGACATTATTCCTGAAGCCGTTATTGAGAGCGGAAAGCTGATGTGCTTCAGCTGAGAAGGCGGTTTCAAGATAAAAATCGACGGCATGATTTACGATGTCAGAACTCATTCAGCACGACTGGAAGGCAGAATGCCTTGGAGCAGTTTAAGGAAACAGCTTATCGGATAAATCGCAGAATGGGAAAAGAGAGGCTAGGCATAGTAGGATAAATAAGCCTTTGTTATGCCTGGCTGCCGGAAAGGAGAAAAATCAATGGGCAAAGAGGAAGGAAAATAACGGCGCTGTACTGCCTGCCTGACCGTAGACGACGGCATATAAAGACCGCCCTTTCAGCGCATGGAAAGGAGGGCGGAAAACGGAGAAATCGGCACCATAAAAGGCCTATCCCGCTTCAGGCGTGAGCAGGCTGACGCAGGTGGATCTGCCGCGGGGTATCCGCTTTATCGCCATACAGGAGAGAGTAGACATCTTGACCGGTGACGGCGTGGAGATGACGCCCTTCCACAATATTTCCAAGGAGTGGTATGCGGCGCAGACCTCCAAGAAAATCCGTGCGGTATGGCAGGCCAAAGCAGATAACGGCAGGCGAGTATCTTCCGCTGTTCCGTTTGGGCATATGAAAGACCCGAATGATAAAGAGAAATGGCTGATTGACGAGCCAGCCGCCAAAGCAGTACGTAAAATCTACGCGCTTTGCCTTGCCGGGCGCGGTGCGTCGCAGATTGCAAGACAGCTGGAGAAAGAACAAATCCTTATTATGAATGCATCGACTGATTATATGCGAAAAAGATAGAAATTGGCTCTTGCAAATAGGATCAGAAAACGATTGTCGGCATTCTTGAAAACAGGCAGTACACCAGCTATTCTGTGAATTTAAAGCCGCTGCCATCAGCTGCAAGGTGCATAAAACCATCTACAAGCCAGAGGAAGAGCATCAGATCGTCTCGGATATTGCAGGAGCCGATTATTGCCGAGGAGCAATGGTTAAGGAGGAACTTTGCAGACATCGCCGCGGACCTGCTTTGCGACAGGCAGAAAAGCTTGTTTTCGGGATGGGTGATATTTATCCCAACTGCGGCAAAAAGCTGCATTTCTGTACGGCAAAAGGCCTGAAACGCAATCAGAAATTCTGGAGATGTTAGAGGTGGTGGATTTGAAGCTGTCCTTCGCACCTTACGGGAGGTGACCGATATTAAGGAGCTTCACGCCAACTATCGCCAATTTACTGATTGAGCGTATTGAAGTCCACAACAACGACAAGTACGACAGCTATTGCCATGCCAGGGCGGATATCTATTTCACAGTAGTGGGGATTCTGGACAGCCCTGTCAAAAAGGAAAGCCTTGATATGTATGAAAGAAGTCCAGGATAATCGGCAAAGCTTCAAATTCGCAGAGACATAGCAAAAGATACCGTGCAACCTTCTAGGTGCTGCGGTATCCCTTATAAAATTACTTTCTTATCCGGCGCGCCTAATTTGGCAGGAACTCCTCTTTATTGTTCGTTTTAGCGGAAGGTCAGCCGTCGATGCTGTTCTTTCAGAGGCTTTTATATACCGCTTATTTACTGGCAGCTTCAATCGTTTTTCATCATAAGGAAATTTTCATAGAAATGTCGAAGGCCTTTACCGAATGGGTGAGGGCCCCGATGGAGATGATGTCCACGCCGGTAGCGGCTACGGCCTGAATCGTGTCTGCGGTAATATTGCCGGAAGCCTCCAGCAGAGCTTTGCCGCCGGTGATTTTGACCGCCTCCGCCATTTGCTCTATCGTCATATTGTCCAGCATGATGATATCCGCTCCAGCCGCCAGAGCTTCTCTCAGCTCGTCCAGGCTCCGGGTTTCCACCTCGATTTTGGTCATATGGCCCACCTTTTCCCGCAGCTTGCTGATAGCGCTGGTAATACCGCCCCCTGCGTCGATATGATTATCCTTCAGCATGGCGGCGTCGGAGAGGTTAAAGCGGTGGTTTTTTCCGCCGCCTATGGTGACGGCATATTTTTGCAGGGCCCGGAGTCCGGGCAAGGTCTTGCGGGTATCCGCGATAGAGGCTTTGGTGCCCTTCGTCAGAGCCACAGCCTGGGCGGTTGCGGTGGCGATTCCGGACATGTGCTGCAAAAGGTTCAGAGCAGTTCGCTCCCCTTTCAGAAGCTGCCGGGCGTTTCCGGTAAATTCCGCGATCAGGTCTCCCTTTTCAACCGGGTCTCCGTCGGATTGATAGGCTTTGGCGGAAAAGGTAGGATCTAACAGCTGAAAGACCCGAAAAGCGACATCCAAGCCGCACAGCACTCCGGAGGCCTTCGCCACGAATTTCGCGGCGCCAGTCTGTTCAGGGGGCAGAAGATAGTCGGAGGTGACGTCCAGATAGTTGATATCCTCCTGAATCGCCCGTTTAATGAGATCGTCCACATAAAAGGAATTAAGCATCATTTTCATTCAAAACCTCGCTTAAGATAATTTTCGCGCAGACCGCGGCGCTTTTCGCTTCCACAAAATCCTGGCCGTGGGCGTAGCCGCCGGTTTCCAGCTCCTGTAAAATTTGGTTGACGGTGCTGAGGCCCCCCTGAAAAGCCTCTGGCTTTGGAATGACAAAATAGGCATTCTGCAGGATTTCCCGGATCTTTGTCCGGTAGCCGTGGTGCATAGGCTTACCGCCCAGATTCACCTGTTCAGGGGCCGGCCCCAAGGGAGGCTGCTCCCGCTTCAGATGGGCGGAAATATCCTGTGCGGCCCGTCTGCCGAATACCAGAGCCTCCAAAAGAGAATTGCTGGCCAGCCGGTTCCTGCCGTGAACCCCAGTATGGGAGCATTCACCCGCCGCGTACAGCCGGGAAACCCGGGTACGGGCGTTTAAATCCACGTTGATGCCGCCCATCAAATAATGCTGGCAGGGGAACACTGGAATCCAGTCGCTGGTGATATCGATTCCCTCGGTGAGACAGCGCTCATAGATCATAGGGAAACGGCTTTTTAGGAAATCCGGGTCCTTATACGTAATATCCAGATAGAAACGGTCGCTGCCGGTAGCGGCCATTTCCTGCATAATGGCATTGGATACCACATCCCGGGGGGCTAAGTCTCCCCGAGAATCATATTTGGAGGTGAAATGGGCGCCGTAGCAGTTTAACAGATTGGCGCCCTCTCCCCGAACCGCCTCGGAAATCAAGAAGCGCTCCCGGTCCTTTTCCGCGGCAAAGGCGGTGGGATGAAATTGAATCCAGCTCAAATGCTTGATTTCAGCTCCCAGCTCATGTGCAAACATAATGCCGTCGCCGGTAGCAATAGCGGAATTGGTGGTGTATTGGTAAATACGCCCGATTCCTCCGGTAGCCAGCAGCACATAAGAAGCTCCCGCATAAAAAGCTTCTCCCTGATGCTGGACCCCGGCGTAGAAGCCGTTTTCCGTTTTTGTCAGGGAAAAGAGCAAAGCGTTTTCCAAAATCGTCACATTGGCAAGCTTTTTTACCCTATATAGCGAGCTTGTCCACGATTTCTTTTCCGGTAGAATCCTTGTGGTGGGCGATCCGATGGCGGGAATGTCCCGCCTCCAGGGTCATCTGGATTCGGCCGTCGCCGGCTAAGTCGAAATCCACTCCCAGACGCTGGATGTTCAGCACATCCTGCGGCCCTTCGTTCACCAGGACACGCACCGCGTCTGGATTGTTTTGATGCTTGCCCGCGATCAAGGTGTCCTGAAAGTGAAGCTCCGGATCATCGTTTTCCCGATATACTACGGAAGCGACTCCGCCTTGCGCCAGGGAGCTGTTGGAAAGAGCGAGCTCCTTTTTGGAAAGCAGGAGGACTTTCGCCTCCTTTTCCAGGTTTAAAGCGGCGTAGAGGCCGGCGGCGCCGGCCCCTACGATGATAACGTCATAATTTTGCTCTTGGGGCATAATTACGATTCCCCTTTCCCCAGGCTGAGCCTGGACGCAACCCGCGCGTTGAATTGTTATAAATAAAACTAAAAGCGGCGCCCGCGAGGAAGGCGGTGCTGTAATAGCGATCGAAACCCAGGCTGAGCCTGGACGCAGCCCGCGCGTTGAATTGTTGTAAATAAAACCAAAAGCGGCGCCCGCGAGGAAGACGGTGCTGTAATAGCGATTGAAACCCAGGCTGAGCCTGGACGCGCCCGCGCGTTGAATTGTTGTAAATAAAACTAAAAGCGGCGCCCGCGAGGAAGGCGGTTCTGTAATAGCGATTGATACCCAGGCTGAGCCTGGACGCAAAAAGCCGCGCGTTGAATTGTTATAAATAAAAAAACTAAAAGCGGCGCCCGCGAGGAAGCCGGTTGACTAAGAGCTCAACAAATGCCAAGGCCTGGCAGGCGAAAAACGGTTCGACTAAGCTTCCGATATTTTGTGATATAGAAAATATCACAATGCGGTTTTAACTTTATATGATTTATCGATTATATGATAAAAACACAAAGAGGCTCAGCAAAAAGCTGGCAGCCTACTGGCCGCGGCTATATTAATTTCCATACCGCAGCATACTGGCAATGCTGCCTAAGGCTCTGAGCCGGAGAGATTCATCCAAGGTAATGACTTCGCCGCCCTTACCGGTCAAGGCGTCATATACTTGCTGTAAATTGGTCTTTTTCATATCGGCACAGGTCATTTTTTGGGGACAAAGCTGGTAAAGCTTCCGGTCCGGAAATTCTAGAATGAGGTTGTCGTAGACGCCCCGCTCGGTAGCCAGGATAATATCGTCATCCCGGGTATTCACATAGCTGATGATATCCTTGGTGGAACCGATCATATCGGCCAGCGCAACTGCTTCCCTAGGACACTCGGGATGGATCGCCACTTTAGCGCCGGGATGGGCAGCCTTTATGCTTAGAATATCCTGGGCGGTGATCTCGTTATGTACCGGGCAATAGCCGTTCATCAGGTGGATGTTTTTTTCTGGCACGGCATCGGCCACAAAGGAGCCTAAATTTTTGTCAGGCAGGAATAAGATGTCCTGATAAGGAAGCTTTCTCACAATGGATACTGCGGAGGACGAGGTGACGCAGACATCCGCCAGGGCTTTCAGCTCAGCGGTGGTGTTTACATAAGCGCAGATTCCATGGTCCGGATGGGCTTTCCGGTATGCTTCCACCTCTTTTTTGGATTGATCTGCTCCGCCATTGGACAGCCGGCGTCAGGATGGGAGAGAACGACCTCCTTTTCCGGAGACAGAATCTTCAAGGTTTCCGCCATGAAGCGAACCCCGCACAAAAGCGCCCTGGGAGCCTCGAGGCTTTCGGCAGCCTTGGCCAAGGCGAAGGAATCTCCGGTTAAATCGGCTACCGCTAAAACCTCGGGGGGCTGGTAGGTATGGGCCAGAATTAGAGTGTTGTTTTTTTTTTTTCACGCAGAATTTCGTCGATCAGCGCGTCGTTCGGCAGCATAATCGCCGTTACCCCTTTCAGCAGCGGGAAAACTTCCCGGTTACAAGCAAATTGCCTTTATTTTCTCTATTTTACCATAAAAATGGATTAAAGAAAACTATTAATAAATTCTTAACAAAAGAATTTTGAAAACAATGCTTGATTTTTTTAGTGAAAACAGGTAAAATTTCTTTTGTGGTTTAAAGCATCGATTAATCGATGCTTTAAAGTGATAAAGGAGGAAGGGCAATGAGCAAAGAAACAACTATATGGATCGTCATAGCGGTCTATGTCCTTTTTCATGCTTGCGGTAGGAATTTTAAATTCCAAAACAGCAAGGGCATGGCGGCGTTTACGGTAGGAGGACGCAATGCAGGGGCGTGGATTTCGGCCTTGTCTTACGGGACAGCCTATTTTTCCGCAGTGATGTTTATCGGCTATTCCGGCAGCTCCGGGTGGAGTTATGGGCTGTGGTCGGGCCTGGTGGGCCTTGGCAACGCGGTGTTCGGCTCCCTTTGGCTTGGCTCGTGCTGGCAAAACGGACCCGGAATGTACCAGAAGATTGAAAATCAAATCGATGCCCCAGTTGTTCGAAATGCGGTATAACAGCCAGGCGATGAAGCTCTTTTCCGGCGTCGTTATTTTTTATTTTTCTGCTGCCCTACTCCGCCTCTGTGTATAAGGGCCTGACCAGCGTTTGTTCTGTGCTGCTGAATATTGATGAAACAGTATGCATGATTCTGATCGCCGTAGGTTCGGCGGTGGTTTTGGTGCTGGGAGGCTATATGGCCACCTTGAAGGCAGACTTTGTTCAGGGGATTATCATGATGTTCGGCGTCAGCGCCTTGCTGGCTATGATTATCATATGCCCCCAGGTGGGCGGCCTGCAAAACGGCTTCCAGAATATGATCTCCTACATGGAACAGAATCAGATGGCTCCCATGGATTCCCAAATGCTGGTTTCCCCCTGGTCGCCACCATTTTGATGACCAGCTTCGGCACCTGGGGACTGCCCCAGATGGTACATAAATATTATGGCATCCGGGATGACAAAGAGGTAAAACGGGGCGTGATTATCTCCACCTTCTTCGCTCTGCTGGTTGCGGGAGGCGGATATTTTATCGGTTCCTTCTCCCATTTGTTCTTCGGCAGCGAGCTGCCCCAGGGAGGAAAGGACTACATCGTGCCGCAGATGCTGAATATGGCCGGATTGCCCAATATCCTGATCGGTATTGTGCTGGTGCTGCTGATTTCCGCGTCTGTGTCCACACTTTCCAGCATCACCCTGACCGCCTGCTCCACCGTAACCATGGATTTGGTGAAGGCGAAGCTGAAGCCCAATATGAAGGACAAAACCCTGGCCAAGCTGACCCGTATTTTCTGCTTGATTTTCGTCGTGGGCTCTTATGTAGTGGCTAACTATCCCACGCCTATCCTGGAAATGATGTCCTATTCCTGGGGAATCATCTCCGGATCCTTCCTGGCGCCTTACGCTGTGGCGCTGTATTGAAGGGCATCAATAAGGCCGGCGCCTGGGCGGGATGGTCGGCGGCTTTCTGACCGCCCTTGTTCCGGTGGCGGTTTCCGGCTTCAAAACCCCAAACGGCCCCTTGTATGCCTGTCTGGCCATGGCCGTCTCTCTGGCACTGTGCTTCCTGGTCAGCGTCATCGCTAAAAGGGCCGGATGGAAAAGCGGGGAAACCAACGACTTTTTCTATACCGGCACCGCCGAGGAATGGCGGGCCAAGCATCATATCGTCAAAAATTGAACGGATTGGATCATTTTACAAAAAAGCGAAGGCTGAGTTAAAAAGCGCAGGCGGATTGCCTGCGCTTTTACCTTTGCGGTGCCGCCTCCCGCCGGCTGAGAAATCTTTCATGATGGAGAAAAGCGGACTTTCTTTTCCCGAAAAGAACCATGCTGTTCCTGCGGTTTCTATTTGTCAAACAGGCGGAATTATGGTATAATAGCTTCACGCCATAAAGGAGGGCGAAGGCCGCCGGAGGCTAAGGCGGCATTAGAACCATAAACGAAAAAACGCAGGTGCTTTTTGTTAAAAAAGCAGGCTGTGCCAGCCTGCTTTTATGGTGGAGCAATAGGGCAAATCTTAGGGGAAAAGGCCTTGCTTTGAAAAGAAAAAGGGAAGTGTTACGGTTGTTTTTTCAGAAAGACATTGAAACCATGAACCGCAGGGATTTGGAAGCCTTGCAATTGGAGCGGTTGAAGCATATTGTGGATTACTGCTACAATAATGTGCCGTTTTACCATGAGCGGCTGCGCCAGGCCGGCGTGACCGGCGATAAAATAAAAACCTTAAGCGACGTCCAATATATCCCTTTGTACCACGAAGGATGACATCCGGGATAATTACCCCTTCCAAATGCTGGCCCAGCCCATGAAGAAGATCGTGCGGATCCACGCTTCCTCCGGCACCACTGGAAAGCCTACCGTTGGGGTGTATACCCGCCGGGACATTGAAAACTGGTCTGACCAGGTAGCCCGTGTGGCGGTGGGCGGAGGCGCCACCGAAGGAGACATCATCCAGATCGCCTTTGGCTACGGCCTGTTCACCGGCGCCTTGGGCCTGCACTACGGCTTGGAAAAAGCTGGGAGCTACGGTGATTCCGGCCTCCTCGGGCAATACGGCCAAGCAGCTGATGATGTTCCGGGATTTTGGCGTTACCGGTTTGGTGGCCACTCCCTCCTATGCCTTGTATCTGGGGAGGCCATGAAGGAAGCGGGCTATCCTATGGAGCAGTATAAGCTGCGGATCGGCCTGCTGGGTTCGGAAACCTGTACGCCGGAGATGCGGACCCAGATTGAAAATTCTATGGGGATTTTTGTATCCGACAATTATGGCATGACGGAGTTGGGAGGGCCGGGCGTGTCCGGCGAATGCGGGCTGCGGTGCGGACTCCACTTCGCGGAGGATCATTTCCTGCCGGAAATCATCGATCCGGAT
>VOFI01001524.1_pt1 | contig 107125 bp, 114 predicted proteins | sample 5384131 | NCBI WGS metagenome assembly VOFI01 (sample SAMN12384728, study PRJNA508395) | human gut metagenome | isolation source: healthy gut H | host: Homo sapiens | reverse complement strand
CCAATACTGATAGAAAAAGAAAACAACAGTAAAAAGAAAATAACTGTTTAATAATATAAAAAGTCTTGTCTCATTATCCAGCCTGAGAACTCATTGTACATGTTTAATCATGATGTATGTATGTTAGAGAGTCAGAACACTCACCAACTTCCTCCTAACTTGAGCACTGAGTTCCAGATTTAGACAGATGTCCCCATAATGAGATAGATTCCATTTTACTCTTTTCACACAATTTCATCATTGCAGCCAAGGCTGCTTTTAAGTTTATCAACCAGCAACTGGGACTAGATGAAGCACAGACAACTGTCCTGGCACAGAACTTAAAAACAAAGAGATGGCAGAAAGAACTCCTCGTTAGTAAAATATGGATGTGAACCAGAGCAATATCTGAAAGACGCCCTGTTTTAGTATATATGATAATATCAGACATCTTCCAGCAAGCATGAAGGATGTCAGTTTTAGTCAATCATAAATCTGAATGAAAGACTGCACAACCTCCAAATTTGATTGGTTGCTAATATTTATGAATTAGACTGAACCAACTGGAAGCCTCGGACCACCATGTTACTGCAAATTGCCCCGCAACTGAACTGCAAACAAGAAATTAACCTCACTGCCGAAGGAACAACAACGTTAAAAGATGCACGGCACGGTCTATGGCAATGCCCAACGAGACTTTACTATCAGAACCGGCATTTTCGCTGACCATTGGTTATTTCAACACTGAAGTTGAAAGATGCACCTAATTACTTCAAAGACGGCGACCGCACCATTACCCGTATCATGAGCATATAACAAAAGCCATGTATTTTAAGATCAGCATCCTCAATACCGCAGAGCAACAGCACAACCTGTCTGAGTCGCTCCTCTATCGCCTGTCTATACGCCGCCTATGTGCAAGAGTGGATCGCTACAACTTTATACTGACTGCTGGCGTGCATTGCGGCAAACACAAGAAACTTCAGCCTGGTGTCTGCAGACTCTACAGAATCTCAACCTGAAAAGGCGCCTACCATCAAAGAGCATCATGGAGTATGCAGGTATACTCCAGGCGAGCTTAACTTACATAGAGCTAGAGATAAAAGTCACCCCTCAGCTGAAATGAAAAAGAATACACCAACCTCAATACCTGAGGACTTAATTTTCTCATAATCACGTTCAAAGACATTTACAAGGCAGAAAGCATGTTATGATTGACTGGTATCCGCACATCGACGTGCTGAAAGGCGCCAACCTGCTCTCTACCGATGACGATACGGACGAAGTGGCACAGGTCCTTTACAACCACTACAAGAACAAACTGGCCGAAAAGAAGAACATCGTTCTCCTGATGGGGCACGGTAACCCTGATGTGAACTACAATGCCAACACCAAATACTCCGAAGTCCAAACCGCCTTGCATACTCTTGCCACAAACAAGAATATCTTCGTAGGTACTGTAGACTATGGAGAAATGCTTTTCTGGCCGAAAGAAGAGGAAGAGAAAGCGGTAGACCGTATCCCGGTAGTACCTGCCGCCCAAATGATAGCCGACTATCCCGGCTGCATCTACTCGCAAGTGATGAAGTACTGCCAGGACAATAACCTGGAGCCGAATGAAGTAAACGTATACCTCGCTCCTTTCATGTCCATCGCCGGTGACCATGCCCACAACGACCTATGGGGCATCGAAGCGATAGCCGAGAACAAAGGCTTGGATAAAGTGGAACTCAATACCAACGAGTACAGTTGGCGCGAACGTCTGGAGAAAGCAGGTTTCAAGGTAGACAGAACATTTGAAGCCCATCCCGTAGGCCAGGCCGATGCCGATCACGGTATCAAAGACGGCTGCGGTATCAAGGCTCTGGGCAGCTATCCCGAAATCCGCGCAATCTGGGTGAATCACCTGAAAGAGCAATGGGATGCCGATGCCTGGGAAAACGGTGAAGGATATCAGCCGGAAGTATAATATTTGTCCTCCATTTTCTTAATTCAATAAGGGAAAAAAGGAGAGGAAAGGCTGAGACAGAAAAAATATGCGGGTATTTCTCATCTACAGAGGAGCACCCGCATATTATATTAATAATCAAACTATTAAATCAAAGCCTTAAAGAATATTGCTCCTCTTTGGCTACATAAAAGAAATTACCCAAACGCTAAAAGACAACATTTTTCCACAAGCCAAACAAGATAAGTACATCTTACTCAAAAATCACAAAACACTTATCAAAATTGATAGTCACCTTGTCAAATTGGTTGATAAGTGCCATTCCAATATTACCTGCGTAGGGCACAAGTCTGTTATTTTCAAGCCCCACTGCAATATTCTTGAGCACTACATTTCTTCCACCAAATTGAAACGACCATTCGGGCAAAATTAACATGTCGCGTTCCTCTACAACACCAATTCCGCCCGTAAGTCTCCTAACACGTTTACTTTTTGCATCAATTTCTGTTTTATTACTTTCGTAAAAATTATGAGATAGAGCGGCAAGGCCATTACCTGTATCGAAGAAGAAATTGTATGATTTTCCACAGCTTTCCCCTTTTAGTATAAGAGAGCGATTATCCATGTATATATTGCTGCCACTTGCAGGTTTTTCCGTCAACAATGTGGGAATTACTATTTTCCCATTGTGAGGAAATATTTGTATCTCTCCCAGCAATGCCATTACATCTGCCCCAATAAGAAAGTCAATATCTTCTACCTTGTTCAGTGTTGTGTCCTTATTTATCGTTATAGGAATATTCCTTACTATGATATCACCTATCTGCATGCTGTCCAAGATACCCGATTGTCCGTAAACCGTTATACCACCATGTATCTGTAAAGAATCTGCAATCAATCTCACACCTGTCTTTTTAGCAAATGCTTCCGACATGAAAGTGGTACTTGCACCTGTGTCAAATATTGCTTTATACTGTTTACTGTTCACTGTTATCGACACATACATGCTAGTTCCCCTCTGTACTGTATCGTTTTTTATATTCAGTCTGATGCTGTCGTTACTCATTGCTATCACAGTATTTTTTTGAGGGAGTTCTATGCTCATTGGTGGGCAATTACGGAAGCGGTCGTAAAACTGGACTGCTTCATCTATTTGAGTGTAATCCATTGCCACACCTTGTTCCCTTAGCTGCGATGTAAAATCCTTCAATATATCGGCAGCCACGGCATAATTACCCCTATTTGCCTCTACAATAGATTTTACAAGCAACATAGAGGCTATATTTCCAAGTCCGAGTTCAGCTTGATAATGTTGCAACAACGAGTCTACACACGTTATCGTTTCGTCCGGGCGATTGAAATAATATCCCAATAAGGCTTCAGACATTAATCTGAGCATAGGAGTTTGCACGCTATCTTTAATCATAGGATATTCCTCTTCCAGTGTAAACCAATCGCCATTATTGAGTAATTTTCCCAAGCGTATGTCGCTCTTTTGTGCCCATACACCCGTTACTCCCAATAGCATAAGTATATAAAACAGATATTTAACAAGCTTCATGTATATCATAATTTTTACTATTTTTTTAAAATTTGTCTCTCATTGTATTTCAACACCCTTTCCTCATTGTAAGCATCTATCACAATAAAAGGGCATCCGGTCCTGTTATCTTTATAGTCTTTAATGTTGGTTTTAAGCCAGCATTAAATAATGCAAACAATGCCACGATACTAGGTAGTACAGTCGTTGTCATTCAACAATTCTTCCACATATAAATCAGCGCTATTGAAAAAATAGTCAAGGTCATTTATATCACAACTGAAAATTGTTAATAAATATACTAAAAATTCTGCCGTAGAATCCAAAATTGGTTTTTATTAACTCATTTTAATCATAACCTACTATTCTTCGTAAAAAGAAACTACTCTATTACACAACAAAACAGTGTAAGAATTTTATTTTTTTTCAGACAGGTACAATCCATCCTCATAAGTCATTGGCCACTAGTTACGCCATCATCATTTATTCATTCCTAATTGATTTTTCCAGAGATAATACTTATATTTGTCACCGCTTAGGTGATACACTCCGTTATTCCAACGAGTTGTATAAAAGGGAATCCGGTGCGAAACCGGAACAGTGCCCGCTACTGTAAAGCCACTTTGCTCCGCCTGCTTGTTGCAGCAACGGAGCATACGGAAAACATTCTTCAAAACAATACCACTGTCTTACAGACGGCTGTTGGTGAGAGCAAACATCAGTTTGAGCCATCGCAGACCGGGGACGGGAAGGTGTGGTTTTCCGTAGGGCTGAGTCAGGAAACCTGCCTGGGCAATTACACAGTCAACGCCTTCCCGGGGTCAGGAAGACAAGTATTAATCTTACATTTTTCAATAAATGAAAACCAACTATTTATTGGCAGCCATACTGTGCTGCCTGACACCCCTGCTCCATGCCCAAACCGCATTGAGCGGAAAGGTGGTGAGCGCCGACACGAACGAGCCTCTTGCAGGGGTAAATATCCGCGTAGACAACAGTCTGACGGGATGCACCACCAACGGAAAAGGAGAATTTACCATCGACAATCTGCCCGACGGACAACACACGCTACGCTTCTCCTACATCGGCTTCACCCCCCAAAAATACACCGCGGACGGACAAGGAGAAAACATCCTTGTAAAGCTGGAAGAGAGTTACAGCAACCTCAGCCAGGTGGTAGTGACCGGAACCGGTACGCACCGCCGCATGACAGACAGCCCCGTTCCCGTCTCCGTAATCACAGCCAAAGAAATAGGCAGCGCCAACGTATCTACGCTGGAAGAAGCGCTGGTGAAGCTGACGCCCAATATCTCTTCCTACACCAACGGCATGGGCACTACCATGAGCCTGAACGGCATCAACGAGGACTACATACTGATACTGGAAAACGGCAAGCGTCTGGCAGGCGAAGACCGCTACACGCGCATCAACGTGGCCAACATCAAGCGCATCGAGATACTGAACGGCGCGGCATCCGCCCTATACGGAAGCGATGCCATAGGCGGTGTTATCAACATCATCACGGACGATACCCGGAACACCGTGAACGTATCCAGCTATACTCACTACTCCGGTGAGGGACGACTGACGGAAAGCGTCAATGCCGATGTCAATGCAGGCAAGTTCGCCTCTTATACTTCCTACCAGCGCCGTCAGGCAGGAAGCTGGCAGAACAACAACATTGACGAGAACGGCTACGAAACGGGACGCCCTACTTCCGTAGGCTTCTACTCCAACACCGTAAACCAGCGTTTCGTGTTCAATGCCACAGACAAACTGTCGTTCTACGCGTGCGGTACTTATTATGATAACAAAACCCGCCGTCCGCAGGACGCCACCTACTATGCCAAAAGCAAAGGCCAGTTCGTGCAGAAAGACGCCTATACCTACAATCTGAAACACGAGACCTATACCTATGGCGCCGGCATGAAGTACATGATAAACCGTTCGGCTTACATCGATGCAGAGTTCTACTCGGACAATTACTCGTCTGACTATATGTACTTTAAGAAGTCGGGCAACTATCTGCCGGGCGACCGGTAACCCGCAAACAAGTGCGATATTACAACGGAAACATCAAAGGTATCTTCCGCCTGGGCAGCCGCAACAAACTGTCTGCCGGCGTAGAATACGTAAACGAGGGGCTTGAGAGCGAATCAGACAACATCGACTCCCGCCACATGTACACCCTCGCTTTCTATGCGCAGGATGAAATAAAGCTGCCCCTAAACCTGCAAGTCGTACTGGGCATACGCTACATCTACAACGAGAACTTCAAGAACTACGCCACCCCAAATGTGTCGCTGATGTACAAACTCGGCGGACTGAACCTGCGTGCCGCCTACGCGGCAGGCTTCCGCACGCCTACCTTGTCGCAACTTTACGCCACCGACGAATCCAAGACCAGCAACCGCTACACCACGGGCAACGCCGACTTGAAGCCTGAAAAGAACAACTTCTACTCACTGAATGCGGAATACAACTACCGCCGGATTTCCGTGTCCGTCACCGGATTCATTAACGACATCCGCGACATGATAAACTACCGCACTCTCTCCGATCAGGAGATACACGACATGGGACTGGACGACAAGCACGCCACCTTCGACGAGATACGCCAGCGCGACAACGTGGACAAAGCCAAGACCAAAGGCCTCAGTCTGAATGCGAGCCTGAATCTAGGCGCGGGCTTCAGGGCAGGCGGCGGATACACGTACATGGACACCGAGGCCAAGCAGTTGCAAGCCGACGGCAGTTACAAAGTGTCGCCCATAGACAAAAGCGTCAGGCACATGGGGAACATCAACGGCCAGTGGGAACACGCTTGGAGCTTCTACCGCCTGAACGTAAACGTGCACGGACACCTGCAAGGCGAACGCTACTCGCAAACGTACGGTTACGCTCCCAAATTCCAGCAATGGGATTTGAATACCCGCCACACCTTCAATCTGCAATCCGTGGTTCTGGAACCGGGCGTAGGTATCGAGAATATCTTCAACAAGAAAGATGACCGCCCCTGGAACAATAACTTCTCCACGCTCAGCCCGGGACGCTCGGTATACGTGAGTTTGTCGGTACGGTTTAAGAAATAAAAAAACAGCAATCATTTTTACAAAACAGTAATTACTTTTATTTATGAAAACATCTCTCCTTTCCCTGCTCCTTGCCATTTCTCTCTTCTGCTCCGCTCACGAAGGGGGAAACTTCGTGTCGAGCGATATGCTTGCAAGCATGAAACCTGGCGAAAAGGCCGCATTGCTTATGGTACACTTCGGCACGACGCACGATGATACACGTACGCAGACGATTGATGCTATCAATGCCCAAGCACGCAAGGCTTTTCCCGACCTGGAGTTTCGCGAAGCCTATACTTCGCGCATCATCATACGCCGCCTCAAGACACGCGGCGTTGTCAAAAATACCCCGCTGGATGCGCTACTCCAACTGCGTGGAGAGGGCTACACACACATTATTGTGCAAAGTACCAATATCATTGACGGTGTGGAAATGGAGTCGCTCCGCCGTGATGTGGAAAGCGTACTGCCTTTCTTCAAGGAGATACGCGTAGGCACTCCTCTACTCTATTCGGTGGAAGATGCGGAAAAAGTAACTGATATTTTAGGACAACGCCTCAATACTTCGGTGCAGCAGAGTGCAAAGAAAAAGGGTAAAGAACACTTTGTATTGGTAGGGCATGGCACTTATACGCCCGGCACTGCTACATACAGTCAGATGGACTATATGCTGAAAGTAGCCGGATTCGGTAACTTCCATGTAGGGACCATCGAAGGCTATCCCACCTTTGAAACCATGTTGGCACAACTGAAAGCGGCCAAAGCAAAGAGTGTGACACTCGTTCCTTTTATGTTTGTAGCCGGCGACCACGCCAAAAACGATATTGCCGGAGAATGGCGGGAGATGCTTGAAAAAGAAGGTTATACCGTTCATGTGCGCATGGAAGGTTTAGGGCAAATCCCTGAAATACAAAAGATATTCGTAGACCATATCCGTTTCGGACTGAAGCACCGCACACAGGGCATCATGGAAAAGAAAGCGGCATATGCGGCAGGGGAAAAAACGAGTGAGAAAGTCACCTTTTCATGCCATAATGTGATAAATAGAATGTATCTTTGTGAACTGCAGGCGTAACACTTACCATGCTCTGCAGAACAGACAGCAATAAGTCAGATAGCAAATGAAACAACCCAAAATAATCATCGCCGGCATCGGTCCGGGCAATAAGCAAGACATAACACCCGCTGTTGTTGCCGCTTTACAGGAAGCGGATGCAGTGGTGGGCTATAAATACTATTTCCGCTTTGTCACTCCGTACCTGCGCCCCGATACGGAATGTATAGATACAGGAATGAAACGCGAACGTATCCGTGCCGAGCAAGCTTTCGAGCTGGCGGAGCAGGGAAAAACGGTGTGCGTCATCAGTTCGGGCGATGCAGGGATTTACGGTATGACGCCGCTTGTGTATGAAATGAAGCGGGAACGGAACAGTAACGCAGAGATTATTTCCCTGCCCGGTATCAGCGCATTCCAGAAAGCGGCTTCCCTGCTGGGAGCTCCTGTGGGACATGACTTCTGCGTCATCTCCCTCTCAGACCTGATGACCCCGTGGGAACGCATCGAGAAACGTATCATTGCCGCTGCCGCAGCCGATTTCGTGACAGCCGTCTACAATCCCAAAAGTGAAGGCCGCTATTGGCAACTTTACCGGCTGAAAGAGTTATTCCTGCAAGAAGGACGTTCACCACAGACCCCCGTAGGCTATGTACGCCAGGCAGGGCGTCCCGAACAGGAAGTGCACATAACGACGCTGGAAGCGTTCGACCCCGAAAAGACGGATATGTTTACCGTAGTACTGATAGGCAACTCGCAATCGTACGAATGGAACGGTACGATGATTACTCCGCGGGGATATTACCGGGAGGAGGTTGCGACCGGGAATACCCAGTATGGAGCTAGTAAAGGGCAGGAGATCATGATACGGAGCTTCCGTACCATCGAGAAAGAGCTCAGGAACCGGGACATTCCCCTCGACCATAAATGGGCGTTGCTACACGCCATCCACACCACCGCAGATTTTGAAATGGAAAAGCTGTTGCACACAGACGAAAAAGCAGTGGAAACACTATATCAAGGTATCATCGGGAAACGCATACGGACCATCGTTACCGACGTGACAATGGCTGCCAGCGGCATTCGTAAAGGAGCTTTGGAACGTTTGGGCGTAAAGGTGAAATGCTATCTCGGCGATCCCCGTACCGCAGCAATGGCAACGGAGAAAGGCATCACCCGCACACAAGCGGGCACACGCCTTGCCGTTGAAGACCATCCAGACGCCCTTTTTGTATTCGGCAACGCTCCGACAGCGTTAATGGAACTATGCGATCTTATACGCAAAGGAAAGCGCATCCGGCTGGGATTATCGCCGCTCCGGTGGGCTTCGTACACGTACAGGAGTCCAAGCACATGACAAAGCCTTTCACCGCCATCCCGAAAATAATTGTAGAAGGACGCAAAGGCGGAAGCAACCTTGCTGCAACATTAGTAAACGCCGTTTTGTGCTACAATGATGCGGAACAGTTACGACCGGGACGAGACGTGTGAAACAACGATTAAGAATTAACGATTAGTGGTAAGCAAATGGTTATACAACGAAAATTTATCATTATAGGAACGGACGATAACCGGACGCCTTTCTTTCCGCCGGAAGTATTGGAACACATACGGCACGGGAAAGTATTTTCGGGGGGAGTGCGGCACAAAGAAATTGTCAGAAACTTGTTGCCGGATGATGCGGAATGGATTTCCATTACCGTACCATTGGACAACGTATTCTCACAATATGAGAAAGTGTTCAGCAGTAACGGATACGGACAAACGGATGCCGTCCCCCGGCAAATTATCGTTTTCGCTTCGGGCGACCCGCTGTTCTTCGGCTTTGCCAATACGGTGAAACGGAAATTGCCGGATGCTGAAATCAAGCTATACCCCTCTTTCAATTCTCTCCAAACATTAGCACACCGCCTCGTAATGCCTTATGACGATATGCGAACCGTTTCGCTGACGGGACGTCCCTGGAATGAATTCGACCGCGCCCTGATTGAACGCGCTCCCAAGATAGGCATCCTCACCGACCGCGAACATACGCCCGCCACAATCGCAGCCCGCATGCTGGAATACGGATACGACCGTTACACCATGTATGTAGGCGAGCATCTTGGCAACCCCGAAAAAGAACGCATCCGCCACATGACACTACAGGAAGCAACGCAAGGCGGATTCGAGCATCCCAACAACCTGTTGCTTTGCGCCACCTCTTTTCCCGAAGCCCGCCCTTTTGGTATCCCCGACGAACAATTCGCACATTTGGACGGACGTACCCGTATGATAACCAAAGCACCTATCCGCCTGCTTACGTTACAAGCGCTGGAACTGAACCGCCGCCGTGTATTCTGGGATGTCGGTTTCTGCACTGGGTCGGTTTCCATTGAAGCTCGGCTGCAATTCCCTCACCTCACGGTCGTTTCCTTTGAGGTACGTGCCGAGGGCGAAGAACTGATGAATATCAACAGCCGCCGCTTCGGTACGCCGGGCATTACGGCAATCACAGGCGATTTCCTGCAAACGGTGACCGATACTCTCCCCCCGTCCCGATGCCGTCTTCATAGGCGGGCACGGCGGACATCTGCCGGAAATGCTGATGAAGATAAAGGAAGCGTTACAGCCCGACGGTTGTATCGTTTTTAACTCCGTATCGGCAGACAGTAAAAAAGTATTCATGGAAGGAGCCGGAGCCGCCGGGCTGATACTGCATCCGTCAGCACGCATCGCACTGAATGATTATAACCCTATTGAAATCATGAAAGCAACACTTTCATAAAATAGCAAGACAAGCTATATTCATTATAAAAAACAAATAACCTGTATGAAAACAGAAACATCCCACATAAAGACGGCCATCATGCTCGTTTCGGAAACCGGAATGGCTTCCGCCCGGCTGTTGCTCAAAGAATTTCCCGAAGCGGAGATTTTCACTCCCCGCTATGAAAGCGGATGTACGCACATCGAATCGACCGGCAGTTTCACTGTCAAGAATTTCAATCGTTACGACGCGTTTATCTTTATCGGAGCCTTAGGCATCTGCGTACGTTCCATCGCCCCTTGCGTGAAGGACAAGTACACAGACCCTGCCGTAATTTGCGTGGACAGCATAGGTAAACATGCCATTTCCGTCCTTTCCGGACATATCGGCGGAGCCAACGAACTGACCGAGGCAGTGGCCGGTGCATTGGGAGCCGAACCCGTGATAACCACTCAAAGCGACCTTACCGGACTGTGGGCATTGGACAAACTGCCCCAACGCTTCGGCTGGTCTCCGACCATCTGTGTGAGCCCTTCCACCCACCTGCTGGCAGGGCTTACCCAAACTCCCGACGACCAGATGAAGGCGTGCATGAACGAGGCTATCAGTCTTTTTGTAACCGGACAGCCTACCGCATTGCTGTTGGAAATCCGCGACAAAGGAACCGACTGGATGGAAGCGAACCTTCCCCCTCATGTAGAGGTGTTCTATCAGATGAAAGACATCAAATTATCCCGCTTCAAGCTGGTACTGATCGTCTCTCCGCGGATACATTATATAAAGGACATACCGTCCATCTGCTATGTGCCGCGCGTGGTGCACGTCGGCATCGGACTTGCCCGGCAGGCAAGCCCCACGAGAAAAGTTGTGAAAGGCATTATAGAAAAGCTGGAAGAGTACAACATCTCCCCGCAATCCATCATAACCATATCTACGATTAACGTCAAGCGTGACGAACCGGTAGTGAAATCGCTCCAAAAGGAATACGAAGTCTTCTTCCATACGGCCGAGGAACTGGCGACAATGGACGTGCCCCACCCCAGCAAAACAGTGATGAAGCACATGGGTACGCCCAGTGTAAGCGAGGCAGCCGCATTGCTGTCCTCCGGAAATAGCCAACTGATAATGCCGAAATGCAAAGGCGAGAACTATACGGTAGCCGCCACCCTGGACATCTGCGCCCAGCGCCGGGGGCACATCGAGATTGTAGGTGCAGGTCCCGGCGACCCTGACCTTATCTCCGTGCGAGGACGGGCGATGCTGGAAAAGGCAGACCTCATCCTCTATGCAGGCAGCCTCGTGCCTCGTGAACTGACACTTTGCGCCAAACCGGGCGCAACAGTCCGCAGCTCCGCTTCCATGGATTTGGAAGAACAGTTTGCACTGATGAAAGAGTTCTACGACCAAGGAAAGTTCATCGTACGCCTGCATACGGGTGACCCCTGCATCTATGGTGCGATACAGGAACAGATGAACTACTTCGACCGATACGGCATGAGTTATCATATCACTCCGGGCATATCTTCTTTCCAGGCAGCAGCGGCGGCTTTAAAGTCGCAGTTCACTATCCCGGAGAAAGTACAGAGCATCATACTGACCCGCGGCGAAGGACGGACACCCATGCCCGAACGGGAAAAACTACATCTCATGGCACGCTCGCAAAGCACCATGTGCATCTTCCTTAGCGCAAGCATTGCAGAACAAGTGCAGGCGGAACTGCTGCAGGAGTATCCCGAAACAACCCCCGTAGCCGTATGCTATCACCTCACCTGGCCGGACGAACGCATCTTCCGGGGAGAGCTGAAAGACCTTGCACGGATAGTAAAAGAAAATAACCTGACCCTGACAACCATGATTGTCGTAGGCGAGGCTATCGGCAATCGCAAAGGACTGTCGCGACTATATGCACACGAATTCAAACACTTATTCAGAAAATAAAAAATGATATTAGTATTAGGCGGTACAACCGAAGGACGCATAGCTGTCCAAACACTTGAGGAAGCTGGAAAGCCCTTCTATTATTCAACCAAGGGCAATGAACAAGAAGTTCCTCTGCATAACGGCATCCGCCTGCAAGGTGGCATGGATAAAGATAGTCTGGAGTCTTTCTGCCGTAAAGAGAACATCTCGCTGCTGATAGACGCAGCGCACCCTTTTGCCGAAGAGCTGCACAGGAACGTCAGTGAAACTGCTGACATACTTCAGATTCCGGTCATCCGTTATGAACGCATTTACCCCCGTATAGAGAATAATGAAGGCATTGTATGGTGCGACAATTATGAAGACGCTGTCCGCCAAATAAAAAAGGAAGAAGTCTATATAATACTGGCACTGACAGGAGTAAACAGCATAAGCAAACTGAAAGCTCTATGGATGGAAAGCAGCCGTTGCTATTTCCGTATTCTCGACCGTGAAAGTTCGCGCGAATCAGCGAGAAACCAGGGATTCCCCGAAGAATATTTACGTTACTACCATACCGGAGAAGACGAACGCCTATTGATGCAGCAAATACGCCCCGAAGCTGTCATCCTCAAAGAGAGCGGTGCTTCCGGCGGATTTTCCGAAAAACTAAAAGCAGCTCAGGAACTGGGCATTCGCATCTTTGTAATAAAGCGCCCGCCGCTTCACCCCAACTTCTTGTCCGTAAACGGGAAATACGGCCTACGTAGAACGGTAGAGCAATACTATCCCGGCTTCTACCCCCCTGCGCAGCGGACTCACTACGGGAACATGCGCAGCAGCCGCAGCTGCGGCTGCGATATGGGATATATTCAACATTCAGGGAACTCCCCGTCCCCCGGAGTTTGCAGTAATCCTACCCAACGGAGAATTGATAGATGTTCCTGTAGAGCCGCAGCAGAGATATCCCCGTTCCAGTTCCATAAACAACAATTGGATAGTGGAGTCGGAAGCCAGCGTCATAAAAGACGCCGGAGATGACCCCGACATTACCAATGGAATGCGGATAAAGGCGGATATCATTCTTCCGATCGATATAGATGAAAACAACGATGAAACATCGCAAAAAGATTTTAATATCATCATTGCCGGCGGAGAAGGAATAGGCATCGTCACCATGCCGGGATTAGGATTGGAATTGGGAGCGCCTGCCATTAACCCCACGCCACGCAAGATGATAGAAGACAATGTAAGGATGTACCTCGACTACGTCGGCATGCCTAAAATGAGCGATCCCATTGTTGTGACCATCTCCGTACCCGGCGGAGAGGAAATAGCCAAGCGTACTTTCAATCCGCGTCTGGGCATAGAAGGGGGAATATCCATCATCGGTACATCAGGCATTGTGAAGCCGTTCTCCAGCGAAGCTTTTGTAAGCTCCATCCGAAAGTCGATGGAAGTGGCATGCGCCACAGGCAGCCCGCGTGTAGTTATCAGCTCCGGAGCAAAGAGCGAACGGTATATCAAGACTTATTATCCCGAACTGCCGGCACAGGCCTTTGTCCATTACGGCAACTTCATCGGCGAGACGCTGAAGATTGCCGATAAGCTGAAACTACCCCGTGTTACGCTGGGAGTAATGATAGGCAAAGCCGTGAAACTGGCGGAAGGTCACCTCGATACCCATAGCAAGAAAGTGACGATGAACAAGGAGTTCATTCAGGACATAGCGCACCGGACAGGATGCAACGAAGATGTATTGACCGCTATCCGGAATATGAATCTGGCACGGGAACTATGGGATATTATCCCTGCGGAAAAACTGGAGACATTCTCCAAACTGCTGACAGAGCATTGCAAACAATGCTGCGCTCCCCTGCTGCCCGATGGAGAACTCACGATTTTATTAATCAGCGAAGACGGAAAAATATATGTATGAAAAAGGCATTGATGATAATGTACATGGCAGTTGCCGCATCGACCGCACAGGCACAATCTCCTCTCTCCTTTTATGCAGAGGCGGGAATCGGAACTTCCCGCCTCTACGGAAAGCACTCTTGCTGTGATACGCGAATAGCCTGCAAAGCGGGGATAGGCGCGAAATACACACTGAACAAGACCTGGGTCTTGCAATCTGCTTTGGAGTTTGTATCCATAGGCGGCAAGGATGATATGGACTATGTGAAGAACGCCAAGATGAACGAGCTATACTTGCAGATACCTGTCAGAATAGCTGCAAGGTTGCCGTTGGGAAAAGATTACTACACCTCGCTGAATGCCGGTCCGTACATTGCCTGCGGCGTGGGCGGAAAGACATCCGGCAGCATCCCGTATTATCACGACACCGGTTCTTCCGACGGGAACCGGCTTTTCAAAATAAATACTTTCGGCAACATATTGGAGAATAATGCCGGAAACAGGCGGCTGGACGGCGGTATCATCGTGGGAATCGCATTTGAATACCGCAGGCTCATTATCGGTGCAGAGGCACAAGTGGGATTGGTAAAGATCAACCAGCAACTAAGGCAGGTAATAGACACGGAAGAATTCCATAATTACCTGCCACGAAACTTTGCTTCATTCTTCACCGTAGGATATAAGTTCCGATAAAGGAATGCTGCCCGTAGGGTTCGTGCCCGACACTTTCTTACTCAAAATGAGATTTCGTGGAGCTTCGCCAATAAATCCCCGATGCTGGTGAGACATATCGGTTCTTCACCGGGACGATGCAGGACAAAAGCGCCGCCGCCTTTCAAATCGCCCGTTTCGATGTAGGTTTCCGACTCCACGTTGCGGTTGGCAAGGATGCCGTTACGCTGCAATGCCTTACGCACCATGGCGTATCTCTGCCCATGCCCTGACAAACGTATCTGCGTGGTATATTCATTATCTACACGGAACAATCCGGTTTCCAAATCAAACACGATACCTTTACGGGCGAAAAAGCTGCTAAGGCTGCCGTTCAGAGCAAGGTCCTCGGGAGTACCGATGGTGACGCCGTTCGCCTTGTCCATAAGCCAGATTTTGTCGGCTATCTGCAAAGCCAGTTCGAGGTCGTGTGTAGAGAGGAAAATGGTCTTGTCCGTCTGGCGGCTGAGGTGGTGCAGCAGTTGCATCATTTCCACTTTGCTGGGAAAATCAAGAAAGGCCGTAGGTTCATCCAGATAAATCACGGGAGTTTCCTGGGCAAGCGCTTTAGCTATCATGACTTTCTGGCGCTCACCGTCACTTAACGTATGTACCATCCGATGCGAAAGGTGAGGAATACCTACCAGAGCAACGGCTCGCTCCACCACCTGCCTGTCCTCTTTGGTAAGCGTACCCCAAAAGCCCGTATAGGGACTGCGTCCCAATCCTATCAATTCCGTAACGGACATATTGCGGATGTCGCATTTCTCTGTCAGCACTACGCTGATAACGCGCGACAGTTGCTTGTCGGTATAGGACTCAATCTCCTTGCCTTGAATACGTATCTCTCCACCCAGTTTGGGCTGGAAAGCGGACAGGGTGCGGAGCAGTGTGGACTTACCCACTCCGTTAGCACCCAGCAGGCAGGTCAGCTCGCCACTGTTGATGCCTGCACAGATGCCGTCCGCCACTACCTTCACATCACTCTTACCGGGATAGCCGATAGAAAGATTCTCGATATGTATAGTCTCGTTCTTCAATGTTATATGTAATATTAGAGTTCAATATATTGATATTTTATTCGTTCAACTCCCCTTTTCTCTTTCTGAAAAGCACGGATGCAACCACCGGCGCACCTACCAGCGCAGTTACCGAATTGACGGGCAACGCTCCCTCGAATCCCGGCATGCGGGCTATCAGGTTACACACCAACGCCAAGGCTGCACCTACCAGCAAGGTAGCGGGCATCAATATGCGATGGTCGGACGTGTGAAAAATGGCGCGGCATAAATGAGGCACTGCCAACCCGATAAACATAATAGGACCGCAGTAGGCGGTAACAATGGCCACCAGCACTCCGGAACAGGATATGACGAGCAGGCGCGCCCGTTTGATATTCAATCCTAAGTTACGTGCATAACCGTCGCCCAACAACAACAGGTTCATGGTCTTTATCAGCAGGAACGACAAGGGCAGCAACACCGCCATGATACAGACAAACAGCAGCATCTGGTCGCCGGAGACACGTGCAAAACTGCCCAGCCCCAGATAACGTACGCCCGTATATCCTCTTCCACACTGAAATATTTCAATACACCGATAACGGCACTTGCCACATAACCTATCATCACACCGATAATGAGCAGCGTTACATTCCCCTTTACTTTTTGGGAGACGTAGACAATCAGCGCCATGACCGACAATGCCCCGATAATGGCAGCCACGGACAACGCCACCTCTCCCATATACCCCAAACGGCTCAGTGCCACACCGCCCATAGCACCGGACAGCAGTACCACACAAGCCACTCCCAGGCTCGCTCCCGAACTGATGCCCAGCACCGAAGGTCCTGCCAGCGGATTACGGAACACCGTCTGCATCTGCAAACCGCTGACCGAAAGCCCCGCTCCCGCCACCAATGCCGTCAAGGCCTGCGGCACACGGCTTTTCCAAAGAATATTGCTCCAGATAACTTCCTGATTGCTCATCGTATCGGGATTGGAAGCCGCTCCTGTCCCCCACAGCAATTCCCATATCTTGCCAAACGGGATATGGACGGAACCCAACAGCAGGTTCAGCAAAAAGAGCAGGAAGATGGATGCCAGTATAAGGAGCATCAACGGCAATGCAGGTCTTTTCATTAGTTCAGTCGCTCGTAATAAGTGGGTTTATAATCGGGCAGCAGGTCGGGATGAAAAGCATGAATCAAATCTTCCAATACTACCTCAGGCTGCATGGGCATACTCTCATAGAAGGGTTTCTCACGCATATTGCAATAGATTACTCCTTTCTCGCGAAAAGCGCGAAAGTCGGCATAACGAGGGTCCAAAGACTTCAAGGCATCGTAAGAGAATGTTCCGTCGTAACTGTTGACGATGCGCCAATAGTCGGCACTCTCCGCCCTACTGTACACCGTCTCGAAATCCAGTGTCACACCGCCCGAACGCGGATCGTCTTTCAGGAAATAGTCTGCACCGGCATCCCGGAACAGTTCGGCAAGGAAACTCTTTCCGCCTACCGCATACCAGTTGCCGCCACGCATTTCACCGCTGAACACCACAGGACGCTTTTTTACACCGGCAGCCAGTTCTTTCAGCTCGTTATACCGCTTCTCTATCCCGGCAAAACGGGCATTCGCCTCTGCTTCCCGACCGATGAACATACCGATGAACTTTATCCATTCAGCCTGCCCCAACGGAGTCATTTCCTTATATCCCAAGTGCGGCACCAGCGGAATGCCTGTTTCGCGCATGGCGTCATATCCGCCCCGTTTGAAAGGAGAGATAAAGATAACATCGGGATTAATGCTCATAATCACCTCGTTATCGAAGTTCCCCTCAATCCCGATTTTGGATGTCTTGCCCGCCTTCAGACGCCCGTTCATCTCCTTATTGAAAAGATGGCGGGTACTGGTAATGCCCACCACATAATCGCAGGCATCCAACCGAATGAAGTTGGACAGTTGCAGGGAAGTCATGCAGATAACATGCTTCACCGGAGTTTCTATCACGGTATAATCGGCAGGAATACCGGCAGGCTTCGTACCCCTCGGAACCAAAGCATACCGAAAGGTATTCCCCTCTTCTTTTTGAGGGTCGTGTATGTCCACCAGACGCACATTCCCCGGCAGATGTTTCACCGCATAGCCTTTGGCGTAGACGGGAACAACGGCTGTTGCGGTATCCGCAACGGAAACCGCAACAGCCGCAGTATCGGAATTGCCGGATGCTTGCCGGGACTTTGTGCCGCACGAAGTCATAGACACTGCACACGCAAATACAAGGCCCACGAGAAGTAATCTGATCATGATTGTTCGGTTTTTATTTCAGGGCACAATATTCGGCAATTTTGAGGAGATACGCAAACTCTTCCCGAACAAATCGTTATAAAAGAAACTACAAGTTCATCAAATCGTTCAATGCCTCGCTCATGCTAGGATGTGTGAAGATGAAATCACGCAGGAAAGTATACTCCTGCCTCATCTTCATGGCCATCGCCACCAAATTAATTACTTCACTCGACTCCGGTCCAAACAGAGTGCAACCCACTATCTTATCGGTATCGGCATCCACTATCACCTTGAACAATCCGTCCGTATTGCCCAATGTACGGGCACGGGGAATGGCGGAGACGGGGAGTTTGTTTACCTTAATGTTCAAACCTTTCTCACGTGCTTCGGTCTCACTCATACCGATGCGTGAAAGCGGCGGATCTATAAACACCGAATAGCTCACCGGCTCACGGTCGGACACCTTACGCTCTCCCGCTCCAAACAGGTCTTCGCGGAGAATACGGTAATCGTCCAACGAAATATAAGTAAATTGCAGTCCGCCTTTCACATCGCCGATAGCACGGATATTGGGATTGGTAGTCTGCAAATGCTCGTTCACGATAATAGCACCACGTTCGTTCACCTCTACTCCTGCCTCAGGCAGATTCAATCCCGCAGTATTGGGACGACGTCCGGTAGCCAAAAGAATAGCATCCGCGTCCAATTGCAGCATCTTGCCTGTCACGGCATCCTGATAGACAACCACCGTACCTTCCACGGACTGCACACGGGCATTCAGGCAGAAAGTGATGCCTTTCTTTTCTAACACTTCCTGCACGCTGGCAGCAATGTCACGGTCTTCACGGGCTATCAGTTCGGAATAGCTTTCCAACACTGTCACCTGCGATCCGAAAGAAGCGTACATCGAAGCGAACTCCAAGCCGATATACCCACCGCCCACGATAACAAGATGCTTAGGAAGTTCCGCCAGTTCCATAATGGAAGTGCTGGTGTATACTTTCGGATTGTCCTTTACTCCCCCGATAGGCGGAATGATGGTTTCGGCTCCCGTATTGACAAATATCTGCTGAGCTTGAAGCTGAATCGTTTCTTCCGCCATACGTACTTCCACCACATCAGGACCGACAAAAGAACCTGTACCCGTATATACCGTTATATTAGGATTGTCTGACAGATTGCGGTAATTCTTCTGACGCAGGAAAGAAGTAACTTCCTCTTTCCGTGCAACAGACTGGCGGTAGTATGCCCGTTTCTGTTCCCAGGACGCACTCGTATCTGCCAACTTTGCCGAATGTATCAGTGTCTTGGTCGGAATACATCCGATATTGATACACGTACCACCGTACATCTTATCCGAACGTTCTATCATAGCAACAGTAAAGTTCCGTTCAGCCAGCCCGGCAGCGAGTGTCTTGCCTCCTTTTCCAAAGCCGATAATAATAGCATCATACTTTTTCATAGTCTTATTTTTCCAATTGGTTCAATACTCTTTTTGCACTGTCCGCCAGCACCACAATAGCTCCGGCAAGGATGGCGGTATCCTTTATCACCAATCGTCCGGCCCCTGTCAGCAAAGGGAAGCCATGCTCTCCGCTTCCCAAATCGGGAACCCACACTTCAGGAGTAGTGACAAGGAACGAAAGCGTGCCGACAGTCATTATGACGGCCAGTGCAGCCCCTGCCAATCCGATTTTCGGAAAGAATATCCCCAGAAAAGTAAGGATGCCGATTGCCATAATCAGTATGCCAAGACCGCGGGAGAAGCCGTAGGTATTGTTCTCTACATGCCACCGGTGCTTGGCTTCGTCAAATTCTCCCTCTTTCAGCTTGTATTCCTTGTATTCCGGTGCAGGCTTATCGTAGAAGAAACTCATAAAAGGACTGTTTGCCACGAACGGAACGATTCCTTCGGCTTCGTAGTTCCAGAATTTCAAGCCGCCTATCCATACAAATATCACAAGAATGGCCACGCGGATGAGGTTGATACCCAACTTTTGGGAAGAAGCGGCCAGCGTCAGTGCCGCAAGGAACAGTTTTTGCAATTTCGTTTTCATATTTTTGTTGTTTTAGATTCACCACAGAAACACTCGGGTGAAATGTTTTTGCAAAGATCCCTGTTTCCTGCCGGTTGTGGAATGGCAATTATTCCGTAACAGTTGGCAATTCTTCCCGATGTGCTTGTTTCCGATACTCCGACACACTCTCTCCCGTCATTTTCTTGAAGAAGCGGCTGAATGCAGCCAAGTCCTCAAAGCCCAGGATGGCGCTGATTTCTTTAGCGCTCTTCCGTGTGTACAGCAGCAAGCGTCTGGCTTCCGCACCTATCCGTTCGTGAATGATGCGAAGCGGAGAAGGCAGTCCGCAGGCAGAAAACAAGTTGGAAAGCGTCTTAGGCGAACGGCAAAGCATATCGGCATAGTCCTGCACCTGTTTCTTTTCACGGAAATGCTGGTCTACCAGCACATAGAACCGACGGACAACATCGAAAGTCCTCTCATTCTCCTGCCCCACACCAAATCTTGCACGTGCTATGCGCGTACAGGTGATGATGAAACGTTTCAGTACAATCCGCAACATCTCTTCCTGAAGATTGTCATTAATGGCGGACTCCTGACGGAAGATGCGGACTATATCATGCAGGTTGGACGATTGCTCCTCGGACAGCTTCAGCCGCATCACCCGGGACGAACCGTAGAACAGAAAGCCGTTGCAGGACACCTCATTGTCATGTCCGTAGATGCAGTAGAAGTTACTGTTGAAAACAAAGGTCAGGAACACACCTGCCACCTCTTTGATAGTCAGATGATGCAGCGGGGTAAGCGTGACAATCTCGTCTTTCGCCAGCTTCATGGGTATATGGTCTACCTCGATGGCGAGCGTGCCGCTCTGTACCCAGAGAAACTTATACAGAGTCTTGTCGCGTTGCAGCGGCTTGTTTTCGTGAAAGCGGGATGTCATTGCGATATTGCCGTTCAAACGCGTATTCAGTTGGTAGTCCATAGGCTTCCATTATTTGTAAGGGTAACAAAGATAGCGAATATCTTGCTTACTATTGATTATTTCCCGATTTTTGCACATAAAAAACAGAATGTCCCCTATTCAATTCGTATCCCTCGGCCCCGGTGAAGCCGAACTCATCACCCTGAAAGGACTGAAAGCCCTGCAAAATGCCGACTGTATCTTCTGTCCCGAAACACCCGTCCGCGACGGTCATTCCCTGTCACGCGCCGCCGACATCATGCTCCGGCTCGACATACCCGCCAACCGTATCCGTCGCTTCTCCCTGCCCATGAGCAAGCAGCGGACCGATGCCCTCAACGCCTACGACCAAGTGTATGCCGCCGCCCTTTCCCTGCATCACGCCGGCAAGAAAGTGGCTATCGTGGCAGAGGGAGATGCAGGCTTCTACTCCTCTGTACATTATATATATGAGAAACTGCAAGCCGCCGGCATCCCCGTAGAACAGATTGCCGGCATCCCCGCTTTCATCGCTGCCGGAGCACGGGGCGGATTGCACATCGCCAGCCGGGAAGAGAGGCTGACCGTAATTCCCGGCATCACCACCGCCGAAGAGATAGAACGGCTGATACAATCGCAGAACACGGTAGTCATCATGAAACTGTCGCAGTGCACCGATGAAGTGCACCGTTGCATCCGCCTTCATCCCGAATACGATTACCGCTATTTCGAGAATGTAGGCACTCCGCAGGAAAAATACATCAGTGACGGGCAGCAGCTTGAAACACTCCGTTTTCCTTATTTCTCCCTGCTTATCATCCGTCACAATGGCTTCTGACGTCGATTTAATACAATTTCGCACAGAGTACGAGTGATTTTTGCAGAAATGGCTTACCTTTGTACCTTGTGTAATTAAAAAAGATAAAGACATGAAGAAACTTGCTTTTTATATGTTGATGCTGGTTATGAGCATCGGTTATGCCTATGCACAAGGCGGGGCAGACATTAAATTCGACAAGACCACCCACAACTTCGGAACATTCTCCGAAAATAATCCGGTGGTAAGCTGCACGTTTACATTCACCAATGTGGGAGACGCTCCGCTGGTAATCCACCAGGCAGTGGCATCTTGCGGATGCACAGTGCCCGAATACACGCAAGAGCCGGTGATGCCCGGAAAGACCGGAACCATCAAGATTACCTACAACGGTACAGGCAAATACCCCGGACATTTCAAGAAGTCCGTTACGCTGCGCACCAACGCCAAGACCGAAATGATGCGTCTGTTCGTTGAAGGCGACATGACTGCCAAAGACGCCAAATAAACGTTTTTATGATACAGAAAAAAGGAGAATTTTTCAATTCTCCTTTTTTTTTGCTTTCTTTGAAGTCTATAATGGAATACATATCGCAATCATAACAATAAAAATAAAACAGCTATTATGAAACAAGAAGAAGAGAAAGCAATCGGCGTACCGGAAAACGCGTTCCGCGAGCTGAAGCCGGGAGAGGTCTACAATCCCCTGATGAGTCCCGACAAGAAATACCCCGAAGTAAACCTGTGGTCGGTACTGTGGGGTATCGCCATGGCGGTACTGTTTTCGGCAGCGGCAGCCTATCTGGGGCTGAAAGTGGGACAGGTATTCGAAGCCGCCATCCCCATCGCCATTATCGCCGTCGGCGTGTCCGGTGCAGCCAAGCGTAAAAACGCACTGGGCGAAAACGTCATCATCCAGTCCATCGGAGCCAGTTCCGGAGTAATTGTGGCAGGCGCAATCTTTACCCTGCCCGCACTGTATATCCTACAGGAAAGCTATCCGCAGGAAATTACCGTAACGTTTGCACAAGTATTCATCAGTTCGCTGCTGGGCGGCGTACTGGGTATCCTTTTCCTTATCCCGTTCCGTAAATATTTTGTAAGTGACATGCACGGCAAATATCCTTTCCCCGAGGCCACCGCAACGACGCAGGTGCTTGTATCGGGAGAAAAGGGCGGCAGTCAGGCAAAACCATTGCTGACGGCTGGTATTATCGGAGGTCTATACGACTTCATCGTGGCAACCTTCGGCTGGTGGAACGAAAATTTCACTACCCGCGTATGCGGCTTCGGCGAAATGCTGGCCGAAAAAGCCAAGCTGGTATTCAAGGTAAACACCGGTGCTGCCGTACTCGGTCTGGGTTATATCGTCGGACTGAAATACGCGTCCATCATCTGCGCCGGCTCGCTTGCCGTATGGTGGATTATCATCCCCGGCATGTCCCTTATCTGGGGCGACAGCGTGCTGAACCAATGGAATCCGGAGATTACCGCCACCGTAGGTGCCATGTCTCCCGAAGAAATCTTCAAGTACTATGCCAAGAGCATCGGTATCGGCGGCATTGCAATGGCGGGTATCATCGGCATCATCAAGTCATGGGGCATCATCAAGAGTGCCGTAGGGCTGGCTGCCAAGGAAATGGGCGGCAAGGCTGATGCGGAAACCAACGTGAAGCGTACACAACGCGACCTTTCCATGAAGATTATCGCTATCGGTTCTATCGTGACGCTGATACTGGTTACGCTGTTCTTCTACTTCGATGTGATGCAGGGCAACCTGATGCACACGGTAGTGGCTATCCTGCTCGTTGCGGGCATCTCGTTCCTCTTCACCACCGTAGCAGCCAATGCCATTGCCATTGTGGGAACCAACCCGGTATCGGGCATGACGCTGATGACGCTTATCCTTGCATCGGTAGTAATGGTGGCGGTAGGCCTGAAAGGTCCCGGCGGAATGGTGGCAGCGCTGGTTATGGGCGGTGTGGTTTGTACGGCACTGTCCATGGCGGGCGGTTTCATCACCGACCTTAAGATTGGCTACTGGCTGGGAAGCACTCCCGTGAAACAGGAGACGTGGAAGTTCCTCGGAACAATCGTTTCGGCAGCTACCGTAGGCGGTGTGATGATTATCCTGAACAAGACATACGGATTTACCAGCGGACAACTGGCTGCTCCGCAGGCCAACGCAATGGCGGCGGTTATCGAACCGCTGATGAACGGTGTAGGTGCACCGTGGCTGCTTTACGGCATCGGTGCCGTGCTGGCCATCGTGCTGAATGCCTGCAAGATTCCTGCACTGGCTTTTGCACTGGGCATGTTCATCCCGTTGGAGCTGAACGTTCCGCTGGTAGTGGGCGGTGCCGTAAACTGGTACGTAACTAGCCGCAGTAAAGATGCAGCTCTCAATGCCGAACGTGGCGAGAAAGGTACGCTGCTGGCGTCCGGTTTCATTGCCGGCGGTGCGCTGATGGGTGTGGTAAGCGCGGCAATGCGCTTCGGCGGTGTCAATATGGTGAACGACGCATGGCTCAGCAATACATGGTCTGAAGTGCTGGCGCTGGGCGCTTATGCCATCCTGATATTCTACCTCGTAAAGGCTTCGATGAAAACGAAATAAGCTGTGGAGACACTGAAACAAATTCAGATAATACAAAACAATATTCACCATGAGAAAGATTCTATTTCTATCCCTTCTGTTTGCCGCAACGATGTTGTCCGCACAGAGTCCCGTCGAACTGCCGTTATGGCCCGACGGAGCTCCCAATACAAACGGGCTGACCGGTGAACAGGAAGATTTGAAAGGCGGCCGCGTTGCCAACGTGACCCATCCTTCCATAACCGTTTACCGTCCGGCAAAGCCCAACGGTATGGCCGTCATTATGTGCCCCGGCGGCGGATACACCCGTCTTGCCATGAACCACGAAGGGCACGACATGGCAGCCTGGTTCACGACGCAAGGCATCACGTATGCGGTACTGAAGTACCGCATGCCGAACGGGCACAACGAGGTTCCCCTGTCGGATGCCGAGCAAGCCATCCGCCTGGTACGCAAACATGCCGGGGAATGGGGTGTCAACCCCAACCGTATCGGTATCATGGGAGCATCCGCAGGCGGACATCTGGCAGCTTCCCTTGCCACGTTATACGGCAGCGACGCTACCCGTCCCGACTTCCAGATACTGTTCTATCCCGTCATCTCCATGCTGAAAGGCGTGACCCACAGCGGTTCCCGCCAAAACCTTATCGGAGAGACTCTTTCGGCCGAACTGGAACAGAAATACTCGCTCGAAAGGCAGGTATCTCCCAAAACGCCGCAGGCCTTCATCATGCTGTCGGCAGATGATGCAACCGTACTGCCCATCAACGGCATCGGTTATTTCCTCGCCCTGCGCGAACAGAAAGTGCCTGCCACACTGCACGTCTATCCCACCGGCGGTCACGGATGGGGCTTCCGCGACAGCTTCACCTACAAGCGCCAATGGACCGGCGAGCTGGAAAAATGGCTGAGAGAAGGACTGACTTCCCGGAGAAGTAACGCTTCCGTAACAGCAGTTTACGCCAATCATCATTAACCTGTTCAACCCTTAAAACTTACTTACCATGAAAATACACGGACTATTGCTTGCCGCAGCCTTTCTTCCTGTCGCCCTTGCGGCGCAGGAAGACCGGTATGCGCAAATTACCAATCCCAAGCTCACAAGTATCAACAAAGAGCCGCCCCGCAGCACCTTCACCTCTTACACGAACGAGGCGGATGCCGTTGTCAACGACCGCAAGAGCGGAACATTCCGCATCTCCCTCAACGGCAAGTGGAAATTCAACTATGTGGAGAACTTCGCCGACCGTCCTACCGACTTTATGGATGCCCATGCGGACGTAAGCAAATGGCCGGACATCGACGTTCCCGGCAATTGGGAGCTGCAAGGTTTCGGCACGCCTATCTACGTCAACCAGTCGTATGAGTTCTGCTCTCCCGGCTATGCCCCCTATTGGGACAAGCCCAACCCGCCCTACATTCCCAAAGAGTGGAATCCTACGGGAACCTACCGCCGTACCTTCACCCTGCCTGCCGACTGGGACAACAAAGAAATCTTCCTGAGCGCCGACGGAGTGCGCGGAGCGGCATTCTACTACCTCAACGGCAAATTTGCAGGCATGAGCAAAGATTCCAAGACTCCCGCACGCTTCAACGTCACTTCCCTTGCCCGCAGAGGCGAGAACGTGATTGCCATACAGGTGCACCGCTTCTCCGACGGCAATTATCTGGAGTGCCAGGACTTCTGGCGCATCAGCGGCATCGAACGGGACATCTACATGTATGCCCAGCCGCAAATACACCTGACGGACTTCAAGGCGGAGACTCCCCTGGACGGAGATTACCGTAACGGAATCCTGAAGCTGAAAGTGAAGTTTGCCAACGAAACCGGCAAAGAGACTCCGTTCCTCGTAAGCTATCGTTTGCTGGACAGCAAAGACAAGCTGATTGCCCAATCCTCGACCCGTGTAAGCTACGGTCAGACGGAAGTGGAGTTCACCCCAAAGACAATCAAAGAACCGTTGCAGTGGACAGCCGAGACGCCTAACCTCTACACGCTTGTCATCAGTCTGAAACATACCAACGGTGACGTTATCGAGGCCACCGGTTGCAAAGTAGGGTTCCGCACCGTAGAGATAAAAGACAAGCAACTGATGGTAAACGGCAGGCCTATCCTCGTAAAAGGCGTCAACTATCACGAGCATAATGAATACACCGGCCATTACGTTCCCGAAGAGCTTATGCTGAAAGATTTCGAACTTTGGAAGCGGTACAACATAAATACGATCCGTACCTGCCACTACCCGCAGCAGGAACGTTTCTATGAGCTGTGCGACCAATATGGCTTCTACGTCATAGACGAAGCCAATATCGAGAGCCACGGAATGGGCTACAATCTGAACGTAGGCGGCACGCTGGGTAATAACCCGCTGTTTACAAAAGCGCATATAGACCGTACCATGAACATGTACGAGCGCGACAAGAACCATCCCTGCATCATCACCTGGTCGCTTGGCAACGAAGCGGGAAACGGCCTGAACTTCTACGTCACCTACAATACGCTGAAAGCATTGGACAGCCGTCCCGTACAATACGAACGCGCCCTGCTGGAATGGAACACGGACATCTTCTGCCCCATGTACCACAGTCCCGCCCGTATCGAGAAATACGCACAGAACCCCGAAATGACCCGCCCGCTCATCCTCTGCGAATATGCCCATGCCATGGGCAACAGCCTCGGCAATTTCCAGGATTACTGGAACATCATCGAGAAATACCCCATCCTGCAAGGCGGCTGTATTTGGGACTGGGTAGACCAGGGCTTTGCCGCCAAGACCGCTGACGGCCGTAAATACTGGGCATACGGTGGCGACTACGGCGAGTACGGCACCCCGTCCGACGGTGACTTCTGTATCAACGGCATAGTATATCCCGACCGCAGCGTCAAGCCGCAGACCGAGGAAATGGGAAAGGTGTATCAGAACATCAAGTTCTTCGACTTCGACCCGGCAGCCTCTGTCGTAAAGATACGCAATGATTTCTCCTTCACCAATCTCGACAAATACGACTTCCATTACATCGTCCGCCATCACGGCAAAGAGGTTTACAAAGGCCAAATCAAAGACATCAAGGCCGAACCGGGACAAACCGTCACCAGTCCGTTCCTCAACGGCATTCCCGCCACCAACAGCTCGACCGGCGACGTACGCATAGAATTCTATGCCGCTATCCGTACTCCCGAACCGTTCCTTCCGGCGGGTACGGTCATTGCCCGTGAACAGACCTATGTGCATACTTTCCATAAGGAAGATGCTCCGAAGCAGGCATTCGCCGGTTCGGAAGAAGACGACCGGCAAGTTGTTTTCTCCGGTCCGCACTTCAAGGCAACCTTCGACAAGCAAAGCGGCCTGCTGGTATCTTACCGATACAAGAAGCAGGAGTACATTCATAACGGGCAAGGTCCCCGCCCCTTCTTTTGGCGCGCCCCTACCGACAATGACTACGGAGCCAAACTTCCCGTACGTTTGAAAGCATGGAAAGAGGCCAGCTATCAGGAGCCGAAAGCCGAAAGCTTCAACGTAGTGCGCGACAAAGATACTACGGCGGTAAAAGTGACCTACCGCTTCCCGCAGACCGATGCCCGCTGGGATATAACGTATAAGGTATACGGCAACGGCGTTATCAAGGTAGACAACCATTTCGTTGCAGAGAACGCCCAAACACCGATGATACCGCGTGTGGGACTGCGTATGCGGCTACCCGCCCGCATCACCTCGCTGACCTACTACGGCCGGGGTCCGGAAGAGAATTACCGCGACCGCCGCACCTCACAGTTCATCGGCGAATACACATCGGGTATCCAAGATATGTACGAGCCTTATGTCCGTCCGCAAGAAAACAACCACCGTACGGACATCTATTGGTGCACCCTCACCAGCAAAGCAAAAGAAGGTCTGCTGTTTGTTGCCGACCGCACTTTCGAAATGAACGTATCCAACTATCCGCTGGAAAGCCTGGATAGCGGTGAGTCTATCGAGAACGGCTCTCCCCGCACCGAAAAGACCAATCACCGCCATCTCACCGACCCGCAACCGGAACCCTCCGTAGACCTCTTCATAGACTACCGCATGATGGGCGTAGGCGGTGACGACAGTTGGGGAGCTTTGGCTCACGAACCTTATCTGATACGTCCCGGCAGGCAGAATGCCATCAGCTACGGTTTCGCGATTGTACCGTTCGACAAGGGAACGGATTTCAAGAGTTTGATATATAGATATTAAAGCTGTCCAGCTATGAAAACGTTATCCGGCATATCCCAGATTTTATTTAACAGGTTCTACTGTATATTCCGTACCTTGCCTTGCGTTTTCTGTACTTTGGCAATAGCATCGTCCGTTTCCGCACAGGAAACGGACAATGCCATGCTGAAATACGGTTTGAATTTCCTCAAGACTCCCTACGTGGCACATACGCTGGAAGTAAATGAAGAAGAAAAACTTGTAGTCAACTTCGACGAAGTGGATTGCACCACTTTTGTGGAGTATGTGCTTGCCCTGTCACTTTCTCCCGTCAAGAATGGCACGATAGACAATGCCGACTACGCACGCACCCTGCAAAGCATCCGCTATCGCGACGGCAAAATCGACGGTTACACTTCCCGCCTGCACTACATTGCCGATTGGGTGAACAACGGCGTCAGACATGGTTTCATGGAAGACATAACCGCCGCCAACAGCCCCGATACGGTAAGGCTGTCCCTCAACTTCATGTCTGCGCATTCCAAAGCATACAAACACCTGGAGTCTTCTCCCGAAAACATCAGCAAGATTGAAGAAATAGAAAAGTCGCTCTCCGGACAACTGTTCCATTATATCCCCAAAAACAAACTGCCCGATGAAGGATTCGGGTGGATAAAGGATGGCGATATCATAGCCATTACCACCAACATTCCCGGGCTGGATGTTGTCCATCTGGGACTTGCCTGCTATGAAAAGGGAGTATTGAAACTGCTCCATGCCTCCTCTACGCAGAAAATGGTAGTCGTCTCCCAAGAGCCATTGGCACAGATGCTGAAAAGGAATAAGAAGTTTACAGGAATCAGAGTGTTAAGAATAAAATAATACTCTCCCAATAACTGTTATCCTATCATTAAAAACTATATCTTTGCATAGTAAGGACTTTCCGTCCGACATCTGTCTTTCTTTCGTCCGACAGATGTCGGACGAAAATTACACATCTGTCGGACGAAAGAGAAACTACTATCGGACGATTACTTCTTAGTAAGAAAAAAACAACTCATTGCAGGGATGGAAATTATTCATTGCAGTGGCAAAACAATTTATTCATGAGTGCATACTATGACCTTTACGAAACTCCCTCTCCTAACGGAAGCGAGGAAAAAAAATCTCTCCATGCCCGTATATGTCCTAAAGAAACTTATACCCAAAAAGAGTTTGTAGAACACGTTGCTATGTTTCAGCATCTGCCCAAGAACATTATAGGGGCGGCACTGGACGCTTGCATCGACGAACTGTGCGACCTGCTTGCCAGCGGCAACATTGTAGAACTCGGAGAGTTGGGATTTTTCAGCACTTCATTGAAGTGCACTCAGGATACCGATGATGAGAAAAAGAAAATCAGGTCCGAATCTGTCCGTTTTCAAAACGTGCATTTGCGTATCAGCAACACATTCCGCAAGAAAATCAGACAGAGAATGAAACTGGAAAGGACACATTCTCCGACTAAGAAATCGAAGAAAACGGAAACGACAGAAGAAACAAGGAAAGAAAGGCTGATGCTGTTCCTGCAGGAGAATGTTTGCATCACCAAAAACGAATATATTCACCTGACCGGGCTGACAAGACATGCAGCCATCGATGAACTGAACAAATTCATCCGGCAAGGTATCCTGCGGCGCCGGGGCATAAGCCGCTCCACAGTTTATATAAATAATATTCAGCATTAACAGAAGAATGGAAACTACGGAAATGGAACAATCCATGCAGTGGTTCGTCTTTTTCAAAGACCAGCTGCTGCTGAAGAAAGAGTACACAACAAACGGAGAGAACAAATACGGTATACCTTATGGAGTAACCCCTCCTGTAACACCCGCAGCGGGATGCAAAATACACGAGGTAACTCTGACCGGCGGGAAGAAAGTAAAGGCTTGCGCACTCGGACAGCCCGTACCCGAAACCGAAGAATGGGTAATGACAGGCTTGCGCGCTTCTTACGACTACCTGCCATTGGCAGATTACCAGGCAGCGGGAAAAGCATTCCAGATACTCTATTGGGACAGCCACAGCCGTTTCTGTCCCGTATGCGGAACTCCTATGGAACAGCAGACTCCTATCATGAAGAAATGCCCGGAGTGCGGCAATGAGATGTATCCTCCCGTTTCTACGGCTATCATCGTGCTGATACGGAAGGGCAAAGAAATATTGCTGGTACATGCGCGCAACTTCCGCGGCACGTTCCACGGGCTGGTAGCCGGCTTCCTCGAAACGGGCGAAACGTTGGAACAATGCGTAGAGCGGGAAGTTATGGAAGAAACGGGGCTAAGGGTGAAAAACATCACTTATTTCGGCAGCCAGCCCTGGCCTTATCCCAGCGGATTAATGGTAGGATTCATAGCCGACTATGAAAGCGGGGAAATCAAACTGCAAGCCGATGAACTCAGTTCCGGCGCATTCTATTCCAAAGACAACCTGCCGGAAATACCCCGGAAACTAAGCATTGCAAGAAAACTGATTGACTGGTGGCTGGAGAATAATTGAAAGGACGGATTAATAATTAAAGGAAAAGACAAAAAAAACAGATTGCGGAAAACACGCACTCGCAAACGAACAACTACGAATGAAACGACTCTCATTCACATCAACCAATCGGTGTGCAACCGCAATCTGTAGTACTATCTGTTAACTGTAGGCTGCTGTTGCATATAAGAACAGCATTTAATGGGAATTGATTTGCCAACCGGTATAAAGAATATAAAAGAAACTTAATACATTCCGGCTTATCATCTGCCCGCACTGCAAAAACAAAAGGTGCAAGCAGCTTCCTGCCACTTGCACCTTTCCATATATGAAAATCAAACAGTCTTAGATACCGAGTGATTTGCGCACTGCCTCCACTTTCTTTTCAGCCTCGGCATTTGCGCTGGCATAGCACTTAGGACATCCCATTTCGCCTTTCACCTCGATATAGAACTTAATCTTCGGTTCCGTACCCGAGGGACGAACGGAAATCTTCGTACCGTCTTCCGTAAAGTACTGAAGCACGTTGGATGTTTCGGGCATATCCAAAGCGGTTACATTGCCTTTGGCATCGGTAGCCTTCAGCGTTTTGTAGTCCTTAGTCAAAGAAACGGCAGAGCCACCGATTTCTTTCGGCGGATTGGCGCGGAAGTTATCCATCATAGCCTTGATTTCATCGGCGCCGCTCTTACCCGGCTTCACTACGTTGACGGTAGTTTCTTTGGAGAAACCGTACTCTACGTAGATGTCCATCAGGATGTCATACAGCGTCTTGCCCTGGTCTTTGGCCCAAGCACAGATTTCCGCCAACAATGAACAAGCAGAAACAGCATCTTTATCACGGACAAGTCTTCGGCAGGAATCCGTAGCTTTCTTCACCACCTCCGATGTATTGCTGTTTGCCTTCACGCAAACGGATTTCACGTGCAATCCACTTGAATCCGGTATAGCAGTCGAGCATCTCAATCTTGTTCTTATCGGCAACGGCCTTGATAAGTTCGGTAGTCACAATGGTCTTTACGATAAAGTCCGTAGGCTGCATCTTGCCGGTTGCGATACGGTTCTTGATGATATAGTACAGGAAGAGCAGGCAGGTCTGGTTACCGTTAATCAGCACCCATTCGCCCTTGTCGTCCTTGCAAGCCATACCTACGCGGTCGGCATCCGGGTCGCTTGCCATCACGATGTCGGCGTCTATCTTCTTGGCAAGTTCGATTGCCATGGAAAGCGCTTCCGCGTTTTCGGGATTCGGAGAAACCACTGTCGGGAAGTCACCGCTCTTCACCATCTGTTCGGGCACACAGTGTACATTCTCAAAGCCCCATTCTTTCAGAGAAGCGGGGATGAGCGTTCTGCCCGCGCCGTGAAGCGGAGTGTAAACGATGCTGAGGTCTTTCTGACGCTTGATTACTTCCGGGTCGATAGAAAGGGTATGAACCTTGTCCAGATATACCTTGTCTACATCTTCACCGATAATCTGAATCAAATCTTTGTTGCCCTTGAACTTGATATCCTCAACGGTTACCTTGTTTACTTCATCGATAATGGCTGTGTCGTGCGGAGCAAGTACCTGTGCACCGTCATCCCAATAAGCCTTGTAGCCGTTGTATTCTTTCGGGTTGTGGCTTGCAGTCAGGTTGATACCGCTTTGGCAACCGAGGTGGCGGATAGCGAAGGAAACTTCCGGAGTAGGACGCAAATCCTCGAAGAGATAAACCTTGATACCGTTTGCCGAGAAAATATCGGCAGAGATTTCGGCGAACTTGCGGCTGTTGTTACGGCAGTCGTGACCCACCACAACGGAGATTTGCCCTTTGTCCTTGAAGCATTTGTTCAGATAGTTTGCCAATCCCTGGGTAGCCGCACCTACCGTATAGATATTCATGCGGTTGCTGCCTGCACCCATGATGCCGCGCAAACCGCCCGTTCCGAATTCCAGGTCTTTATAAAAGCACTCTATCAGTTCGGTTTTATCTGGATTTTCCAACATTCGTTTCACTTCAGCCTGAGTTTCGGCATCGTATGCCGGGGTAAGCCACTTTTCGGCTTTCTCAGTCACCTGTTTAATCAACTCCTGATTTTCCATAAGACTTTTTTTATATATAAAGGTTAATACTTCATTTTCTGTTCTGTCACACGCCGGCAGGCTGGCCTATGGCATTGCGCTCAAACTTTCCGTCTTTCATCTTGCGGACAACTCCGTCGTTGTATTTCACGATGATGAACTCGCCCAAACGTTTCCAGGTGTCGAAAGTACTCTGCGCCGTCATATTGGTATAGTTTGTCAGGAATGTTTTCGCTTTGGCAGGGTCTTTCTCCAAAAGTTTGGCGGCGGCAGACTCGATACCTTCCTGCGCATCGTTGAAAGTGTTTTCGAGTTCGGCCTGCGTGGCACGCACATCGCCGATCATAAGGTCGTAACGGGGATATACCATGTTGGCAACCCAGTTGAAAATCCAGAAAGAAGAGTTCCAGGAGAATGTGATGTAGTCCGCACCGTCTGCACGCGAATAGCATACGGGAACCTTATCCGTACAGCAGTATACGGGAGTGAACACGGTCATGTTGGCATCGTCCGTACCGAACCACAGTACGCCGCCTATGGCATCGGGCAAGGTGGAGCGCATCTGCGCCACGAACACGAAACCGCTCTGCTGGGTGGAAATGGGGCGTTCGTTGAAATATTCCTTGTCGCCTACCTTGAAGGAAAGGGGTGAAAGGCGGTACGGGGTATGATACGGGCCTGCGCCGAAATCTTTGCTGATGTCGAGAGGAGTACCTTCATAATGGTCGCGCATGGCGTTCTTCACATCCTGCACGGAGATTTTACGGTCGGGCTTCACGAAAAGCGGCATCGGTGTATCGGTATCGCCTAATATATAAGGTAAGAACTCGTTGCCTCGGGCGGTAAACATATTGAAATAGCTCCATACGCGGGCTTCACAATAACGGCGAGCGCCAAAATCAAGCGGCGCATAGGCCTTAGCGAAGCTGAAGTCCTTGTTTACTCCGTCGAAATAACCTTTCTCGCGGGCAAAGGAAATGACATCGAGAGAGTACATGCAGTTCTCCTTGTCGTTCATGTTGAACTGATGAATGCGGCTCTGGTTGGCATGAGCAGAGATACAATCATCGGGCACGCGGACAGCCACCCATACGGCACCGCGCACACCGGGTCCCTTGCCTATCATCTCCATAATCCAGATTTCGTTGGGGTCGGCAATCGTGAAAGACTCGCCGCTGCTGTAATAACCGTATTCCTGTACGAGTTCCGTCATTACCTTGATGGCTTCGCGGGCGGTACGGGAACGTTGCAGACCGAGATAAATCAGACTTCCGTAATCGATGATGCCGGTAGTATCCACCAGTTCGGGACGGCCGCCGAAGGTCGTCTCACCGATAGTGAGCTGGAACTCATTCATATTACCGATGACGTTGTAGGTCTGGCGCGCCTGTTCTATCCGGCCGAGGTACTTGCCGGTGTCCCACTCGTGCACATCAATCCATGCACCCTTTTTGTGCATGCCTGCGGGATAATGGTATAACTCGCCGAACAATCCATAGGAGTCGGCAGAATAGGAAACAATTGTAGAACCGTCTGCAGAAGCGTTCTTACCCACAATGAGGTTGGTACAGGCAAATGCGTTTACCACAGTTGCCACCGCTAACGCGACGGAGAGAGTTAATTTTTTCATACTTCTGTTATTATATGGTTTGTTTGATAATGCAATGTCACAGGTGAAAAGTTACCATACAAAATGAAACTCTTCGGTAGTCCGGTTGCCACGGCCGTCGGTTACGGTCATTTCCACAGTGTGCCTGCCACCTTTCTTTACATGCTTCGGGTCGAGTTCGCAGACCAGATTGCCGCTGATGGAATTGGGCTTGCCGAACAGAGCGTATTTCCCGTCTATCGTTCCGCGGTAACTGTTTATTCCGGTTTCTTTATCCTTGGCCTTGAGGGTGATGCGCCCCGTACGCCCCCACTGTCCGGGGTTGAGCGGAATTATCTCCGGCGGCACGGTATCTACCGCTACCGTATAAGTGCCCAGGTCGCGGATACGGACTTTCATGAAACCGTCCTCGTAAGTGCCGCCTATACTGTATTTTCCGCCCCGCGCCGTAACGCCGGCTACATAATACTTCGATTTATCTTCCAGACGGTCGCGCCGCAAGCCGATGCGCATCTCGCACGCTCCGTGCAGAGGGACACGCTTATTGTGCAACTGATAAGTAAAAGCCACATCCCCGCTATCGGCACGTACGGAATAGTCCAGCCAAACGTCATCGTACAACATTCCACGCGGTACAACCAATTCCAGGCCGGGTTCCTGCAGATAGTTGGTCCTGTCCCACTTGAAAGCATACTTCTCGCGATGTTCCACAGGGTGAATTTCGGTGTTCTTCCCTTGTACGGTGAAACGGACTTTCGAGGTGTTGCCTAACGCATCGCTTAGCGTATATACAAATCGGTAAGGACGCTCTTCGTTGATTTCCACCAGTCCCCGATTGCCGTTGGAAGCATGCAGCATGCGCAGACGGTTGCCGGGTTCGATGAACGACTTCATGTACTGTCCGTGCGTCCATGAATTGATATAGCGGTTTTCTTCGTAAGCAAAGCGGTCGACCACACTGCGGAACACCTCTTCACCATCCACTTCGAGAATAACGGTATGCACGCCGTAGCGGTTGCCCACTCCGTCCATATAGTCATAGGCACGGATTCCTGCACCTATCAGTCCCCAGGCAGTAATAGGCTGGGTAGGATTTACAGGGAAAGTCCGGTGTATCTGCTTTCCGTTCACCACGCCTTTGCCCGGTTGGGGAAACAAAATGATGCCTTCGGCACGGGGAGCGATATTGTCCTTCACCTTCTCCATAAAAAAAGGCAGCGGGTCAACATAATCTCCTGTTACCGACTCAATCATATCCAGATGCAGGTGAGGGCCGAAAGAGTAACCCGTGTTGCCGCTAAGGGCTATCACCTGCCCCGCCTTTACCGGATATTCCCCCGGTTCGGGGGTAATCTCCACTTCCCAGCTTTCCTGTTCATACTGCAAGTCTTTCACCCTTCGGGCTATATCGCCCACAAATGCGCTGAGGTGTCGGTTGATAGTGGAATAACCGTTATCATAGTCCACATCGAGCACATATCCCGAACCGTGCGTCACACGGATGCGCGAGATATGCCCGTCTGCCAAAGCATGTACAGGCTTGCCTATGGCTCCGCCGGTCTTGAAGTCCAACCCACCATGAAAGTGATTGGAGCGTATCTCGCCGAAGTTACCGGAAAAGACAATCGGAAAATCGAAAGGGGGCGTGAAAGATGCCTGCTGTATGTCCGGTCCGGTTTCCACCTCGGACGCTTCTTGCGCATATCCACCTTGTATGCTGCCTGCAAAAAACAAAAAAGAGAAAAGTATCGGGTATTTTATATTCTTACAGTTCATATCCTATTTTTTAATGCATGCAAATATAAAAAGAATAGTTCTCTCCGCCTAACCAAAAAAGAATAATCCTGCCGTCACACACAAGAAAAAAGCAGGCGTTTTCTGTTGTAAAACACGCTGTGCAAAATGACAATGAGAAAGATAAATCACTATCTTGCAACATGTTTAACCATTAACAGATGACATTATGATTATCGGAGTACCCAAAGAAATCAAAAACAACGAGAACCGTGTAGGAATGACCCCTGCCGGAGTAGCCGAGTTGGTGAAGAAAGGTCATACGGTGTATGTGCAGGCAACGGCCGGCGCAAACAGCGGGTTCTCTGACGATGATTACATCGCCGTAGGTGCGCAAATCCTACCTGCCATTGAAGACGTTTATGCCATAGCCGACATGATTGTCAAAGTGAAGGAGCCTATTGCACCTGAGTACAAACTGATTAAAAAGGGACAAGTGGTATTTACCTATTTCCACTTTGCAGCCGATAAATTACTGACCGAAGCCATGATTGAGAGCGGTGCCGTATGTATCGCCTATGAAACCGTAGAGAAGGATGACCATTCCTTGCCACTGCTTACTCCCATGAGTGAAGTGGCAGGACGTATGGCTACCCAAGTGGAGCCCGCTTTCTGGAAAAGCCGCAAGGCGGAAAGGGCAAGCTAATGGGTGGCGTACCGGGTGTCCGCCCTGCGCGTGTGCTTATTTTAGGTGGCGGCGTAGTCGGTACCAATGCCGCACAAATGGCTGCGGGAATGGGTGCGGAAGTGATGATTACGGATGTCAACCTGACGCGTCTGCGTTATCTCAGCGAGGTATTGCCCAAGAATGTAAAAACACTCTATTCCTCGCTTCACAATATTAAAATGGAACTGCCTACCGTGGATTTGGTGATAGGTTCGGTACTTATCCCCGGCGATAAAGCACCGCATCTGATTACGAGGGAGATGCTGAAAATGATGAAGCCCGGAACCGTACTTGTGGATGTCGCCATCGACCAGGGCGGTTGTTTTGAAACGTCCCATCCCACTACCCACAGCGAACCAACGTATGTCGTGGATGGCATTGTGCACTATGCGGTGGCCAATATTCCCGGTGCCGTACCGTTTACTTCCACTATGGCATTGACAAATGCAACGCTGCCTTATACCGTGGCATTAGCTTGCAAAGGTTGGAAACAGGCTTGTAAAGATGATCCGGCATTGGCATTGGGACTGAATGTGGTAGAAGGGAAAGTGACGTATAAGGCAGTGGCAGATGTGTTCGGAATGAGGTATGAGGAGATAGAATTATAAGTGATAAGTGATAAGCGATAAGTGATTAGGGGTTAGTGATGAATTACGATGCAGCATAACTTATCACTCATCGCTTATCACTAACACTAACCCCTAATCGCTAATCACTAATCGCTAAACAGGAATTCTTCTTTCTTTGCATACGCCCAATACATAATCAATATTGTTATGCACAGATTGAAGATAAACGGAAATTCTTGCGAACCGGTATGGAATATCCATTGGAAAAAGTCTGTAATGAAGGGAGAAAGCAGTATGGCAAGTAATTCATCACCATTACAAAGGCAAGGGCAAGCGTTGTCTTCTGAGGGGTAGCAGTATCAACTGTCTTATCGTAAATCAGAGGTTGGATGATGCCATAGCCCAAACCTACTAAAATACATCCCGGCACAATGAGCCATTCCGTAGGCGAAATCCATATCAACAGCAATCCGGTGGCAATAGCCAAAAGGCTGTAAAGTTTTGTTTTATTCCCCAAAAGCTTCACCAAACTATCCAACATAAATCCGGGAGCCATAATGGCAAGGAAAAACAGAGAAATCATCAGTCCGGAATTACCGCTTGAAAAGTGATGCGCTTCCATCAAGAAAGGTAAGTTAAAAGTAACCGCAAGAACTACATAAGTAACCAACCCGTAGAATAACATTAACTGAACAAGATGGCATATGTGTATGCCATATTTACCGGAAATTACAGGCGTAGATTGAATGGGAGGAATGATAGCCGCCGCCTGCTTGATTGTTACCGAAGCCGTATCCTTCTTTAAATAAGCCGAAAGAACTAAAGAAATCAACGGCAACAGATAAACGGCAAAAGGCAAACGCCAGTGCACCTCCGCCAGATAACCCGTTACAGCCGTAGCCACCACCAGCGTCATATTGGTTATGGCAGAGCTATAACCAAACTGCCTGACGCGATACTCTCCCGTAAAATACCGTGAAATCAATCCCGTAGAAAGCGGAATAATCAATCCTGCCCCGATACCGAGCAAAGCGCTGACAGCCATTAGCTGCCACATCCTGGAAGAAAACAAATAAAGTACCCCGCTCGCTGCAAACAGCCAAAGCCCCACCCGCAGCAAACGGATAAAATCGCGTTTCTCCGCCAGTTTACCTGCCAATAGTACAAAAGGGATAATCAGCAAGGAAGGCAAAGAAGTCAACATCTGTATATCCAACTCCGTGGCATGGGGAAAAATCGTAGAAAGTTCTCCCAAAATAGGCGAAACAGCCAAGCCCGGCAATGAGGTCAGTGCAGAAACAGACCAGATACCTATAAGCGTAATAAGAGGAATGGTTCCTTGTCCGGTATTAATCTTCATAATTTAAAAAGCGGATTAGTTAGTGGAAGGACAACAAGCGATGCAACAGAATGTTCGGATAGGATAAGCGATAATTAAAAAGCAACAGCCGGTAGAGCGCCAGGATTTCCGCCCCGCCCTTTTAATAAACGCCAAATAATGTAAAACGGCGGAACTTTCTTTCGCGGGGGTCGTTGTTGTGGAAAATTCGACGGGGAAAGTCCCCGCCGCCTAAACCTTTAAAAACTTACAGTTATATGGAAGATTTGAATTTCAGAAAAGGAGATGCCAAGACAGATGTATTCGGCTCAAACCGTATGTTGCAACCCTCACCGGTAGAAAAAATACCAGACGGACCTACTACCCCCGAAATCGCTTACCAGATGGTGAAGGATGAGACCTTCGCCCAAACGCAGCCCCGTCTGAACCTGGCTACATTCGTCACCACCTATATGGACGAATACGCAACCAAGCTGATGAACGAAGCCATCAACATCAACTACATCGACGAAACCGAGTATCCCCGTATCGCCGTAATGAACGGTAAATGTATCAACATCGTCGCCAACTTGTGGAACTCTCCGGAAAAAGATACCTGGAAAACAGGCGCGCTCGCCATCGGTTCTTCCGAAGCGTGTATGCTGGGCGGTGTGGCAGCCTGGCTGCGCTGGCGCAAGAAACGTCAGGCACAAGGCAAACCGTTCGATAAACCCAACTTCGTTATCTCCACCGGTTTCCAGGTGGTATGGGAAAAATTTGCCCAACTGTGGCAGATTGAAATGCGCGAAGTGCCCTTGACACTGGACAAGACCACGCTCGACCCCGAAGAAGCCTTGAAGATGTGTGATGAGAACACCATCTGTATCGTGCCTATCCAAGGCGTTACATGGACAGGACTGAATGACGACGTCGAAGCGCTCGACAAAGCGCTCGACGCATACAATGCCAAGACCGGCTACGACATTCCTATCCACGTAGATGCTGCCAGCGGCGGTTTCATCCTCCCGTTCCTGTATCCGGAGAAAAAGTGGGACTTCCGTTTGAAGTGGGTACTCTCCATCAGCGTCAGCGGACACAAATTCGGTCTAGTTTATCCGGGTCTGGGCTGGGTTTGCTGGAAAGGCAAGGAATATCTGCCCGAAGAAATGTCATTCAGCGTAAATTACCTCGGCGCCAATATCACGCAAGTCGGTTTGAACTTCTCCCGTCCTGCCGCACAGATTTTAGGACAGTATTACCAGTTTATCCGCTTAGGATTCCAGGGGTACAAAGAAGTACAGTACAATTCGCTCACAATCGCCAAGTATATCCACGACGAAATCGGAAAAATGGCTCCGTTCGTGAATTATTCCGACGAAGTAGTGAACCCGCTGTTTATCTGGTATTTGAAACCGGAATATGCAAGAGCCGCCAAATGGACACTGTATGACTTGCAGGACAAGCTGTCACAACACGGCTGGATGGTTCCCGCCTATACACTGCCTTCCAAACTGGAAGACTATGTAGTAATGCGTGTCGTTGTCCGACAGGGATTCAGCCGCGACATGGCAGACATGCTGCTGGGTGACATCAAGAACGCCATTGCCGAACTGGAAAAACTGGATTACCCCACTCCCACCCGCATGGCACAGGATAAGAATCTGCCGGTAGAAAGCAAAATCTTCAATCACGGCGGAAGACACCACAAAAAATAATAAAGCAAGAATCAGCTTACCGCTTTATTGCTTTCATACATTAAACCATGTATCGGATAAGGCTTTAGGAGATTGAAACTCCAGTTTCCTATTCCTTATTCCATATAAACTCTCTCTATATATAGATTATGGAAAAGAAAATATCAATCTCTCAAATAAGGAAGTTGTCCAGGAAGCCTACAATGAGGTGAAAGAACAAACCGGCGGCAAGAATGCGGATTATATTCCCTACCTTGCCAACATAGACTCCCAAGCTATTCGGACTCAGCATCTGCCTGATGAACGGGCAGACCATCAATATTGGAGACACGGACTACCGCTTCGGCATAGAATCCGTATCAAAAGTGCATACCGCCATACTTATCCTGCGCCAATACGGTGCACAGAAAGTGCTGGATATGATTGGCGCCGATGCAACAGGACTGCCGTTCAACTCTATCATTGCCATTTTGCTGGAAAACGACCATCCCTCTACACCGTTGGTAAATGCCGGCGCTATCTCTGCCTGCTCCATGGTACAGCCGGTGGGCAATCCAGACAAGAAGTGGGATGCCATTGTACAGAATATCACAGAACTGTGCGGCTCCGCTCCGCAACTCATCGACGAACTGTACAAATCGGAAACGGCTACGAACTTCAACAACCGCTCCATTGCCTGGTTATTGAAGAATTACAACCGTATCTACGACGATCCGGATGTGGCGCTCGACCTTTATACCCGCCAATGCTCGCTGGGCATCACAGCCGAACAATTGGGTATTGCAGCCGGAACGATTGCCAACAACGGCGTCAATCCCGTTACCGGACAAAGTGTATTTGATGCGGGGCTTGCACCGAAAATCACTTCAATGATTTCTACCGTGGGCTTCTACGAGCATTCGGGCGACTGGATGTACACTGCCGGCATACCTGCCAAGAGCGGCGTAGGTGGTGGCGTAATGGCCGTATTGCCCGGTGTGATGGGCGTTTCCGCTTTCGCTCCACCATTGGACGAAGCCGGTAACTCCGTCAAGGCGCAACTGGCCGTCAAGTTCATCATGAACAAGCTTGGCCTGGGCGTATTCAACGGCGACAATGTGACAATTACAGAATAATCTCTCATACTCTTTTTTCCAAGGTTGCTCCGAAAGCGTCACGGACGCTGAGGGGCAACCTCTTTAATGATGAATTGCGGGTTGCCGACAGCAATCCGTAGCAAAACAGACCTTCATTATGAAAATGGCTCTATCGGAATTCGTTTTGCGAAAGAAAGGGATATACGGCATATTGCATGTCATCATCCTGCTGCTTTCGCTGTTCCTGGTTATCAGCATCTCCATTGATACGTTCAAAGGCATCCCCTTCTACGAGCAATCGGTGTACATGGAAGTACAGCTATGGATTTGCGCATTGTTCCTGGCGGACTTTGTACTAGAATGGTTCCTGGCAACAGACAAGATGCGTTATGTAGCCACTCATTTCATCTTTCTGCTGGTGGCTATTCCTTATCAGAATATCATAGCCTATATGGGCTGGACTTTCTCACCCGAGGTTACCTATATGCTGCGTTTCATCCCATTGGTACGGGGCGGCTATGCCATGGCCATCGTGGTGGGATGGCTGACGTACAACCGCGCATCGGGCTTGTTTGTATCTTACCTGACAATGCTGCTGGCTACCGTCTATTTCTCAAGCCTTGCATTCTACGTCATGGAGCATGGGAGCAACCCTCTGGTAAAGGGGTATGGCGATGCCTTGTGGTGGGCGTTCATGGATGTGACTACGGTAGGCTCCAATATAATAGCGGTCACCGTCACAGGGCGGGTACTGTCCGTGCTGCTGGCAGCGCTAGGCATGATGATGTTCCCCATTTTCACAGTATACGTAACGAGCCTGGTAGAGCGGCGCAACAAGGAAAAGCAAGACTATTACAAAAAGATAGAACAGGAACCTGCAAAGAGCGCTCCTTAATTGTTAAAGCCGGGATTTTCCTCTACCCGCCGGGAACAACTATTCCCAAGGGTTGTTATAAACGCTGATTTCGAATATATTTTTCACCAAAAACCTTAACTTATGGCAAATATTAAACAAACAGTGAAGCTGGGTGTGTTTACCCTGGCAATCATGAATGTGACGGCAGTAGTATCCCTACGTGGACTGCCCGCCGAGGCCGTGTACGGAATGAGTTCGGCCTTCTATTATTTATTTGCAGCCATTGTCTTTCTTATCCCTACGTCACTCGTGGCTGCGGAACTGGCTGCAATGTTTCAAGACAAGCAAGGCGGTGTGTTCCGCTGGGTGGGTGAAGCCTACGGAAAGAAACTCGGCTTCCTCGCTATCTGGGTGCAGTGGATTGAAAGTACAATCTGGTATCCTACGGTACTGACGTTCGGTGCTGTGTCCATCGCTTTCATCGGCATGAACGACGTACACGACATGTCGCTGGCAAACAACAAGTACTATACGCTAGTCGTGGTGCTCGTTATCTACTGGCTGGCAACTTTCATTTCCCTGAAAGGTATGAGCTGGGTAGGAAAGGTAGCCAAAGTCGGCGGCCTGGTAGGTACGATCATCCCTGCCGGATTACTGATTGTCCTCGGCATTATCTACCTCGCCACAGGCGGACATTCCAATATGGACTTCCACAGCAGCTTTTTCCCCGACCTGACGAACTTTGACAATGTGGTGCTTGCCGCAAGTATCTTCCTCTTTTATGCAGGTATGGAGATGGGCGGTATCCACGTGAAGGATGTAAACAATCCGTCCAAGAACTATCCGAAGGCTGTGTTTATCGGTGCACTGATTACGGTGCTTATCTTCGTGTTGGGTACATTCGCTCTGGGTGTCATTATTCCGGCCAAGGACATCAGCCTTACACAAAGTCTGCTGGTAGGTTTCGACAATTACTTCCGTTACATCCATGCTTCCTGGCTGTCGCCGGTTATAGCCGTTGCACTGGCGTTCGGCGTGCTGGCAGGTGTGCTGACATGGGTTGCCGGTCCGTCCAAAGGTATCTTTGCCGTGGGCAAGGCAGGTTATATGCCTCCATTCTTCCAGAAAACAAACAAGCTGGGTGTACAAAAGAACATTCTGTTCGTACAAGGTGGCGCTGTAACCGTATTAAGCCTTCTGTTCGTAGTCATGCCTTCCGTACAGAGTTTCTACCAGATTCTGTCACAACTGACCGTAGTCCTCTATCTTATCATGTATATGCTGATGTTCTCCGGAGCCATCGTATTGCGTTATAAGATGAAGAAACTGAACCGTCCGTTCCGTATCGGTAAAGGCGGTAACGGCCTGATGTGGCTTGTAGGCGGTCTCGGCTTCTGCGGCTCACTGCTTGCATTCGTACTGAGCTTCATCCCGCCCAGCCAGATTTCTACCGGCAGCAATACTGTATGGTTCTCCGTACTTATCATCGGCGCACTTGTCGTGGTGATTGCTCCGTTCATCATCTACGCTTCCAAGAAGCCGAGCTGGGTTGACCCTAACAGCACTTTCGAACCGTTCCATTGGGAAGAACAACCGGCTGCACAAGTTGCAGGCAAAACCGCCACGGCTACGGCAACTGCCGGAACAACCGCTTCGGCCACTGCAAACGAAAGCGTTGCCTCTCCCACGGGCAATGCTCCGTCAGCAAACAACAGCAGCAACAGCGGTAAAGCTCCAAACATTCCCCCTAAAGGATAAAGGCAGGCTTGCTGTCATATAATTTTGCCTATAGTGGAAATCCGGTATAATGTACGTCAAAAGGATTTTTCACTATAGGCAAAATCGTTTATATCAACTGTCAAACGTCCCAACGCTCGCAAACATTGGCGGCAAGCGTTTCGCATGCCCGCTGATAACCTGTTACCAGTTCGTCCATCACTTCTGCTACCGTCTGTATTCCTTTCTCATTGAGCAAGGCGGAAACCTGACCTATTTCAAGTTCGCCCTCTTCAAGGTCTCCTTCAAAAATGCCGCGTTTGGCACGTCCTCTCGACAAAAGGATACGTAAATCCTCTTCCGTAGCCCCGCAGCTTCAGCCGCCGCTACTGCCTGCTGAAAATTACCGCGGGCCAGACGTACCGGAGACAGTTTCTTCAATAATAAACGGGTATCCCCCTCTTTCAGATGCAGGCAATATTCTTTAAACACTTCGCTGGCTGAGCTTTCTTCGGTCAAAGCAAACCGCGTACCCACCTGAACACCATCGGCCCCCAAAGCACGCATGGCAAGAATCGCCTCACCGGTAGCAATGCCGCCGGCAGCAATCAAAGGCAGTGAGGTAACTGCACGTACAGCAGGTATCAGGCAAAGCGTAGTCGTCTCTTCACGCCCGTTATGTCCGCCGGCTTCAAAGCCCTCGGCTACGATGGCATCTACACCGGCAGCCTCGGCTTTCATGGCAAAACTCGATGACGAAACAACATGCACCACTGTAATGCCATGCTGCTTCAGCCAAGCGGTCCATGTCGTGGGATTTCCGGCCGAAGTAAACACGATACGCACCCCCTCATCTACCACAATCTGCATGATTTCCTCTATCTGGGGATACATCAAAGGAATGTTCACTCCAAACGAATGATGCGTAGCCGCACGGCACTTCCGTATATGCTCACGTAATGTTTCGGGGTGCATGGAACCTGCTCCCAACAAGCCTAAGCCACCGGCATTACTTACTGCCGACGCCAACCGCCAGCCACTGCACCACACCATACCACCTTGGATGACGGGATATTTTATTCCAAACAAAGAAGTTATTCTATTCATTAATTTATCCTTTAAAGGTTTATTTTTATGAAAACAAGAAGCGGAGAAATAAAGTTCAATACTCAAAGCGGAATATCCCTATTTGATAATCGTCTCTTTACGGCGGGCAGTTATGGAATCGCCGTAGGTTCTTAATACTTCCAAAGTACGTGCACGGCGTCTGGCAGCTTTCCTGTTCCAGAAATCTTTTGTAAAAGGACGCATGAAATCACCTGCAATGCCACCACCGCCGACACTTCGCCAACTCCCCACTGCCATATTGTTGGCACGTTCGGTCACCATATAGCGCAAACCGGTAGCTTCTATCTGTTCGATACTCTCACGCGGCCCGGCATCCAACGGACGCTTTGCCCAGTCTGTATAGATTTTGAGTCTGGTCAGTTCGTAGAACGGATTGCCCCGCCATGTATTCTTGTTCACCGTAATCTTCTTCTGATAGACGGGATCCCAGTTGTATTTGGTGTTTGCGGTATAAGGCCGTAAGGTAAGCACTACCTTTTTCTCCGGCATCCGAGGCATTGCGGGTAAGGAAGCATCAAAGTCCATCCACGTCTTACTTACATCAGCCTTTGGAGAGCCCAAAGGAGCATCAACGCCCATTTCCTTCAATACATCCGGATTCAGCTTCATCTCTCCCCCGCCATCCAGCAACCGGTGCAGGCGCAAAGAGTCTTGCGGCGTCCACTCTTGAGCGTAAAGAGGAAAGGTTACCGCACAAAGCAACCCAAAAAGAGAATAGAATACTTCACCCCGATTGTTTTTTATACCTTACACTTTATACCTAATCTCACCACCACATATAGCTGCTTCCGCAAAGCGGCTCGTCGTAGCAGGGGTCTATAGTCCACATGGTACGCGGATATTTCCGGCCTTCCCACCAACGGCGGTAACGGGCGGCTGCATCGAGCACCTCCTCATCGGTCAGGAAGTAGATGCCTTCATAATTCTCGGCATCGGTATGCACCATCTTACACCCCATCGAAGCATTATGTCCCAAACGAATCGTTTCCACCGTCCACAAGATACATTCGCCTAACCGCAGTTTTCCGCCTGCCGAATAGGATACGGGAGCTAACGGAAAAGAAGGTATTACCGTCAAATCCTCGGCATACTTCAGGAGTTCTTCAATATCTTCTTTAGCAAACTTGGGAACATTACTCAGTCCTTCAGGACTTTGAGTAGAGTATTTGCCGGTTTTCAGTTGTTTTACAAACAAATCTACATCCGGATGATTGTAATCCAGCGATTCTTTACCGCAGGATGCAAGCATAAGGCAAGCTGCCATTGCAAGTATCAGATATCCGTATTTATATAGTTTACAGAAAGTCTTCATTTTGTTGTATTGTCTTTAAGGTTAATAAGTCATACGCACTCCACACAAAAGATTCAGATTCGTAGGGCGTTCCGTCCGCAAGGTTCCGGTTTCGGAGTCCGTACCGAAATGGTGGGAAACCGAAGGCTCGGCAAACAAAGCAAACCGCTCATTCAATCTGTAACGCACCCCTACTCCTGCCGCTACTGACAGTTGAACGGGTTCCGCATTAAAGCCGTTATCCGCAGCGCCGGCAATGCACTTTTCGGCAGTTCCGCCTACAGTGGCATATAAATCGAGTTTGGGAGTACTTGCCAATGTCATATTCAATTTTACGGGAATCCCTAAAGTATGGAGCGTGCGGTCGGCATGCAAACGATTATACAGAATACCCGTTTCCAACGCGAACCAGCTGTTCAGACTGCGTTCCACTGTAACTGCCGCCGTCAGCGGCATATTGTAGTCCCCTTTAGGAAGAGAGGTTCCAAGAGCTGCTTTCAACGCCCACTTACGCGATTTCCGGTATTTCAAAGGAGTAGTTGCCTGCTCTTCTTCCGCAGGAACAGCGGAAAAGGTGTCCGAAGCAGAACTTACCCGCCCGGTGGTGTTCTGATAAGAACTGCCGGTTTGTGCAACGGCACTATTGTGAAGTAACCGTCACCGGTCTGCTGCACCCGCTGCCTGATAGTGATGGAAAGCCGGACGGAAACAGACTCGCTCTCAGTTTCCGATTGGGCAGTCATGCCTGCGGGAATTCCATTGACAGGTGGTTTTGTTCCGGAATTCCGCACCATCGGGGTCGCCTGATGGATAGATGGAAAAGATTCCTGCACCACATCTCCGTCCAGACTACCCTCTGGCGTCAAAGCAGCCACTTGCGTAAAGGCTTCCTTTATCTCCTCTTTCGGAGAGAAATACCAGAAAGCGGCCGAAGCGGCTCCCAGCACAAATATAACGGATGCGGCAGCTGCCACCCGATAATATTTAGGAGAAAGAACAATCGCTCTCTTCCGGCCTGCAGCCGGAGATGCCGCGTCTTCCTGCAACTGCTCCCAAAAGCCATCGCGTACCGTCATCTCTGTGCCGGACAGACGGCTGCGGAACAATCCGGTTATTTCATCTTTTTCTCTCATATTCAGTATATTCTTTAATTCTTTTCGCTAACATACACTTAGCACGATGCAACTGCGAGGTAGACGAATGCTCCTTGATATGAAGCAGTTCCGCAATCTCCTTGTGCGACTTCTCCTCGAACACGTACAAGTTGAACACGGTACGGCAGCCGTCGGGAAGTTCCGCTACACGAACGCCATCAACACTTCCTCTGAAAGCCTGCTTCCGCTTTCGGCAATACTCGCTTCGTCCTGCACATCGGGAAGTTGTTCTTCGTTTACCACCAGTTGGCTGAAACGGTGTTTCCGTCGCAGATAGTCGATAGCTTGTGTCACCATCACCTCGTTACCCACGTGCCCAACGCACATTCACCGCGAAACGTGAAGCGGGTGAAAATTTTGATGAAGCCATCGTGCAATACGTCATGTGCCGCATCGACATCGCCCGTATAGCGGTAACATACCGCCAGCATCTGCTTGGAGTAGAGGGTGTATAGTTCCTTTCGGGCGGAATCCTTTCCTGCCCGGCAGCCCTCTATCAGTTCTATCTCATTTTCCAATGTCAGTGCTCGTTTTACGGACGCCTCTTCGCGTCGTTTGTTAGTTAGACGCAGCATCCGGCAGAATGCTGCAATAGAATCTCTAAAAAGAAGTTAAAGAATAAGGTTATCCATATCTTTCCGTTTCATCATTTGCCCTTTATAACATAAGAAAAAAGCCTCTCACAGATCTGCCCTGACGGGCAGCATTCCCTATGAGAGGCTTTCCCCTATATTATATCGCCTTTATCAGCAGGCTTTAAAGCTCATGTCCAATCCCTTTACGGAATGCGTCAAAGCACCTACCGAGATAAAGTCTACCCCGCATTCAGCATAATCGCGCAGAGTGTCAAAGGTGATGCCGCCGGAAGATTCCGTTTCATAACGGCCTGCTACCATTTCTACGGCTTTCTTCGTCATTTCGGGTGTAAAGTTATCGAACATGATACGGTCTACACCGCCCAGGTCGAGTACCTGTTGCAGTTCGTCGAAGTTGCGTACTTCAATTTCTATCTTGAGGTCCTTGCCCTTCTCCTTGCAATATTCCTTGGCACGGGTAATGGCCTTGTCGATACCTCCGGCGAAGTCAACATGATTGTCTTTCAGCAGAATCATGTCGAACAGACCGATTCGATGGTTTACGCCGCCACCTATCTTCACAGCCATCTTTTCCAGAATACGCATGCCCGGAGTCGTCTTACGGGTATCGAGCACACGGGTATTCGTACCTTTCAGCTTCTCGGCATACTTATGGGTCATGGTAGCGATGCCGCTCATACGCTGCATAATGTTCAGCATCAGGCGTTCGGTCTGCAACAAAGACTGCACCTTGCCCTCCACAACCATAGCCACGTCGCCCGGCTTCACTTCAGTGCCGTCATTGATGAATACTTCCACTTTCATGGTGGGGTCGAAACGACGGAACACTTCTTTAGGCAACCTCGATGCCGGCAAGAATACCGGCTTCTTTAATCAAAAGCTTGGATTTGCCCATTGCCGTAGCAGGAATGCACGAAAGGGTGGTGTGGTCACCATCGCCTATATCTTCGGCAAAGGCCAGGTCAATCAGCCTGTCAATCAATTCTTCTTCCTTATTCATTTGTCTTATCTATTCTTATTTGGTGTATCACATATTTGCCTGCCACTTTTCTAAAGAAACAATTCACCCGGAAGTTTCCGTTCGCGGTTGTCAGCGTACCGACTATGAAACTCGACTCATTGCGCTTTCCCTGGTGATTCACCGTAAAACCGCTCACCCGATTACCGGAAAAGAAAGATTCCATCTTTCTCTCTGCCGCTTGGCTGTCGACATTGATTGAACGACTCTCCAGAATCAGTTCCACTTTATCACTCAGATACCCGTTCAGTTCCTGAGAATTTCCTTTTTTAAAGGCGGCGACCACTCCTGCCGGCACGTCTTGCGCCATAAGCGAAACTGCCCAGACAAGAGGCAGCCCCATAATATTACTACTCGTTTATTCATTTTCACAAGTATTAATGATAGGCAAAGGTAAGCAAATCTTATAAATAACAAGAAAAGAAAAGCGACATTCTCACAGGAAAGGATTATTTTTGCACGAAAATCAGTAATTCATATGAAAATGACCTTGCTCGTCGTAGGACGAACCGTAGAACAGCACTTTATTACAGCCATCAATGACTACATACAGCGCACGCGACGCTATCTCTCGTTCGATATGGAAGTTATCCCGGAACTGAAAAACACCAAAAGCCTCTCCGCAGACGTACAAAAAGAAAAAGAGGGCGAACTGATACTGAAAGCGCTCCAACCGGGCGATGTGGTGGTACTGCTGGATGAGGGCGGAAAAGAAATGCGCTCCATAGAGTTCGCAGACTATATGAAGCGCAAGATGAATACCGTAAACAAACGGCTGGTTTTTATCATTGGCGGGCCTTACGGCTTCTCACCCAAAGTCTATGAAGCGGCACACGAGAAGCTGTCTCTTTCGCGCATGACCTTTTCGCATCAGATGATAAGACTTATCTTTGTAGAGCAGTTATACCGTGCCATGACCATACTGAACGGCGGGCCGTATCACCATGAATAAACCGGAAAGCCTCTCTCTAAACAATCTCCTGCAATAGGGGCGGAATTTCGGGAGTGCTGTTTTTAATGACCGTAATACGGCTTTTCCCTTCCGGCGTCAGCGCAAAGTGCATCTGACGCTTATCCGTTTTTCCCACCAGACGGGTAATCAGCTTCTTGTCCTCTACCGAGCGGATTACCTTGGAAGTATTGGAAGCTGACAGTCCGAGCGCTTCCGCTATCTCGCTGGAGGTGAGTTTGGGCGTATTGAGCAGGGTACACAACAGCATACCCTCATTCAACGACAAGTCAAACTCCTGCATGAATTTTACTTCAAACTCGGCTATCGCCCGGTAAATATCGCGGATTCTACATAAAGTTTCCATTATTCCGTTTATATAAATAGATTCACATTCGCCTTGTCCGCGCGCTCCATATAGGTTGCTACACCGCCTATGGTAACTTCGTCCAGCAATTCTTCGCGCCGGATGCCCATCATATCCATAGACATCTGACAAGCAATAAACTCAACTCCTTGCGCCAACGCCTGAGAACGCAACGATTCCAAAGAATCTATTCCTTTCCGCTTCATCAGGAAGCGCATCATCCTGCTGCCCAAGCCCATCATATTCATCTTGGACAGTTTCAGCCGCAATGAACTGGACGGAAGCATCATACCGAACATCTTTCCGAAAACATCTTTCTCTGTCCGGGGTTTCTGTATCTTCTTCAAGACATTCAATCCCCAGAAGGTGAAGAATATCGACACTTTCTGTCCGGTTGCCGCTGCGCCGTTAGCGAGTACAAAGGTAGCTAAAGCCTTGTCTAAATCATCGCTAAAAAGAATTAAAGTTTTTCCCCGTCCGCCTGCTGCCGGAAGAGACGACGGGCAGGCACAAGCCTCATCGCCTTTTTCGAGCAATACCGTGTAGCGTCCTTTTTCTTCCTTTTTCTCTATCAGCTTGTTGCCCGTAGTGGCACACCAGGCAGAAGCGTCACGTGCGAATCCGGCATCGGTCGCCACAATTTCCACCCGCTCGCCCGGAGCGATGCTGTCCATGGCTTTCTTTACCTGCATGATAGGGCCGGGACATTGCAGGCCGCAAGCATTAACCCTCAAAGGCTCTTTGGCAGAACCGCTCTGTGCCGATTGCGACGGAGCGGATGCAGCAGGCTGCGCCGGCGATGATGCCGTAGGAGCAGGAATGGGCGCCACTGCCGTAGAATAGGTCTTATATCCGCCTATCAAGTTGGCCGTATTGCGATAACCGCGCCTATCAGAATACGTTGTGCCAAATATCCGCGCAAACCTACGGCACAGAAAAGCACGACGGGCTTATCCGCCGGTATTTCCGACAAACGGTCGCGCATCTCATCCAGCGGGATATTGACAGCTCCCGGAATCGTTCCGAACGAGAATTCTTCGGGGTACGGGTATCTATCAGCATTACTTCGTCTTTCTTCTCTGCCAGTTCGCGCCAGGAGATACCCGGCATGGCGCCGCTGATAATATTGGAAGCCACGTATCCGGCTATGGCAATAGGGTCTTTTGCCGATGAGAAAGGCGGTGCATAGGTGTGCTCCGTTTCCATCAAATCGTAAACGGTTCCGCCATGTTTGATAAGTCCCGCTATCTGGTCGATGCGCTTATCCACTCCCTCGTAGCCTATGCATTGCGCTCCATAGAGTTTTCCGGTTTTCGGATGGAACGTCAGTTTCAAGGTCAGAGGCAACGCATCGGGATAATAACCTGCATGCGAAGCAGAATGGGTTACCGAGCTTTGATACTCCATACCCCATTGTTTCAGACGCTTGGCGGCAAGTCCGGTAGAGGCTACCGTCATATCAAAGACTTTGGCGATGGATGTGCCGATGGCTCCTTCGTAGGATGTGGTATTGCCAATGCCATATTATCGGCAACGATGCGTCCCTGACGGTTTGCCGGATTGGCCAGATAGTTGAGCCACGGTTTTCCGGTCAGTGGATGAGGATATTCAATGGCATCGCCCACAGCATAGATGTCTTTTTCGGAAGTTTCCAAGTACTCGTCTACCCGGATACCGCCCGTTTCGCCCAACTCCAAACCTGCCTGTTGCGCCAATGCCGTTGCCGGACGCACACCGATAGAAAGCAATACCATATCGGCAGGAATCGTTTTGCCGCTTTTCAGAAAAACGGTAATTCCCTCTTCAATACGACGGAAACAGGTAACGCCCTCTTCCAGATAAAGGGAAACGCCTTTTTGCGATCAGATGCCGGTGAATAGGTGCAGCCATGGAGAAGTCGATAGGTGCCATAACCTGATTGCCCATCTCTACAACAGAAACCGCAACTCCCGCATGATGCAGGTTTTCCGCCATCTCAAGTCCGATGAAGCCTGCGCCTACTACAACTGCGCGTTTCACTTGCTTGTCTGTGATATAAGCCTTGATACTGATCGGTATCTTCTACATTGCGAAGCGTAAAGATACCTTCCGAGTCAATGCCATCCAAAAGCGGTTTCACCGGATTGGCTCCCGGAGAAAGCAGAAGTTTGTCATAGGTTTCTTCATATTCCTTTCCATCTGCTTTACGGATAGTCAATGTCTTCTTTTCCGGTTCGATTGCGATTACTTCGTTCTCTACCCGCACATCGATACGGAAACGTTTACCGAATGATGCGGGAGTCTGAACCAATAGTTTTTCACGCTCGGCAATAACTCCGCCTATATAATAAGGTAATCCGCAATTGGCATAGGAAATGTATTTGCCTTTCTCCAATAAAATGATTTCAGCTTGCTCATCTATTCTTCTTAACCGGGCAGCAGCCGTGGCTCCACCTGCAACGCCACCGATAATTACATATTTCATATTTCTTTCTTTTTAGTTTGATACTGCAAAGGAAGTAATAATTTCCAATATAAAATAGTTTCCTTAGGAAAATAATGTTAATCGGTTATATTTTAGGAAGTAATAAGAAAAAAGAATCTAATTGAAATAAGAGAAAATTTTTATCGAAAAGGAAAGAGAAGACATAAAAGCAGAAAAAAGAGAAGTGGCAGTTTCTCTTTCGTAATGTGGTACTTTAGTGTGCTAAAGTGGCACATTAAAATGCTAATGTGCCACTTTACAAAAGGGGAATCACCACCCTATTTTATCGAGACCGGCAGCAATGTACCAATCAGTAGAACGGTAAGCAGCGGCAGTCTGAGAGTCAAAGTTAAAAGGAATATAATGTGTGACACCATTTGTATTCTCCATTGGAAACATTCCGAAAACGGTATCGAATCTATAGTCAGCAAACATGGAATAATTCTTTTCCGTCGTTTTCCAATATACAAGAGCAGAATTGAAAGCATGTTTCCATAGTCCGTAGTCTGCGTCATCCATCAGATGTTGCATCATTTCTTGTATATCAAAATATCCCACATGCCCGTTGTAAGCCGTACGTTTGTCATAATCGTAAACTTCAGTACGGAGTTCTTTCGGCGTAGCGTCGCCTGCCTGCAATATTTCGTTGGTAACCGCAGCCAAATTGTCAAGTTCTGAGGTTTTCAAAACAGCAACGGCAGTGCCCCCCGTCCAATCCGTATTAGACATCCCAATACCGCTATTATAGTTCTCATTGTAATGGCCAAAATAGGCTTCCGCCATTTGAACCGCTGCACCTTGCTTAAACATATAAGGGACGACCTTGTTATAAGGAGCACCCGGACCGGGGTTCTCCGTAGGGCAACCCATATAGTAATCGGTATAATTACGCACCGCGTATGCCACTTCTACAGACATCATAAAGCAGGCATCAAACATAATAAAATCAAAATGCGGCATATCATCGTCCAGCACTTCCACCAAATCGGATATGTTCATGCGATTATCCTCCCCTGCCCCCGCGTCTTGCCCTATCCAACGGGTAGAAGCGGAAGGTACGGGATAAGGTATCCAGCCGTCCGCATGCGACCAGTAGACCAGCCCGTAGCTATCTGCGGGATATTCGTAGAAAGCACGGTGCATCACCTCTTTCATTACATCTGCATCCGTAGATACCTGTTCCGCATATTTTTTAATAATCTCTTTCTCTATATTACCCTTCTTATCCCTTGCGATGCGAAACAAAAATCGGGGCACCCCCCATCCTGATATACCAGCAAGTTACTGGATGACAAATCAACGGATTCCATGCCTGCAATCATCTCTTCCACATCTTCCTTCGCAAATGACGACAAGGTATTATCCGCTACGATATAAACAAGCACGGTCCTTTACTTCCTCAGGTGGCACCGGATCATCATCTTGATTACAAGCCGTAAACAAAAGGAAAAAAGATATGCACAGCAATGTATAAAGCTTCATTCTCATAGGTATCGTATAATTGTTGCAACGCACCGATTACTCTTCCGGCTTCTTAAAACTGAACTTATCCGACGTAATAGCCTGCAACACCATTGTGCTCTTCTTATACTTCGCCTTTACCTTGACAGCTTCCTTTTCCAGTTTCTTTTTATTCTCACTGAAATAGATCATACACGTATAATCGGGTTTCTTCAAATCATATTCCAGATAGTTTTTCAATTGATAGCTGTACAAGTCACGCTTGGGCAAAAAACCATTCTTGTCCAGTGCCGTACTGTCCAATACTTGGATTTCCGTACAATACACTACCGAGTCATTGAAAGACGCCGCTACGCCAAAAGCATAAACAGGCTTATGGCTTTTCATTGTAAACGCTGTACACAAAGTAAATACGAGCATCACTGCAAATACTATTTTTATGTGCTTCATAACTTCTTTTGATTGTTTAATGGGGCAAAGATAATAAAAAAAAAAACCGGCCATCCACTCTGGACAGACCGGTTTTCTTAATTTCTTTTATTTGTCAGAAACCGATATTCTTATTTATCCCAAATAAGATTTGAGCAATTTACTACGATTACTTTGTCTTAATCTTCTGATTGCTTTTTCCTTAATCTGACGCACACGCTCACGGGTCAGGCCGAATTTGTCGCCGATTTCCTCTAATGTCATTTCCTGCTGTCCGATACCGAAAAACATCTGTATGATTTCTTTTTCCCTATCGGTTAACGTAGAAAGAGCTCTATCAATTTCCCTCGCAAGAGACTCGTTCACCAAAGAGCGGTCAGCCATAGGGGAGTCATCGTTGACCAACACATCGAGCAAGCTGTTGTCCTCTCCCTCTACGAAAGGTGCGTCTACCGAGATATGACGGCCTGACACCTTCAGCGTATCAGAGATTTTGTCAACAGGGATTTCCAGTTCATCGGCAAGCTCTTCAGGAGACGGACGACGTTCGTTTTCCTGCTCGAACTTGGAGAAGGCCTTGCTGATTTTATTCAGCGAACCTACCTGGTTCAAGGGAAGACGTACAATACGCGACTGCTCTGCCAAAGCCTGCAAAATGGACTGACGTATCCACCATACTGCATAACTGATGAACTTGAAACCACGTGTTTCATCGAACTTTTCGGCAGCCTTGATCAGTCCTAAATTACCCTCGTTAATCAAGTCGGGCAAACTCAAACCTTGGTTCTGGTACTGTTTGGCCACAGATACAACGAAACGCAGATTGGCACGTGTCAATTTCTCCAGTGCAACACGGTCACCCTTGCGGATGCGCTGAGCGAGCTCTACTTCCTCCTCAACAGTTATGAGGTCTTCGCGACCGATTTCCTGCAAATACTTGTCAAGAGAAGCGCTCTCTCTGTTAGTGATACTTTTGGTAATTTTAAGTTGTCTCATTCTTATAATACAGATTTGGGTTGCAAAGGTACGACAAATTATTTATTACAACACTAACATGCCGAAACTTTTTCTTAACCTTTATTTATACCTTACTTATACAACAAAAAAGATGTCGGCAAGTATTCACCGACACCTTTTTTTCATCTTTCTTTGCTTATATTACAATCTTCTTACCTGATTATCATGTTTTTGTTATTCCTGGCTCAAATCAACAGCATAACTTGCACGCTTGCCCGACGGGAACATACCGGTGATAAACAACACTTGTTCGGGAGATTGGGCGGCAGCCTTCAGTACCTGCTCCAGATCCTCTACCGACTTCATCTGTACATTGTTCGCTTTGAGGATGATGAATCCCTTACGGATACCGGCATCTGCCATTTTACCGTTGGACACTCCGGTTACTTCCAAACCGTAACCCAAGTTAAGTTGTCTCTTCAATTCGGAAGATACAGGTTTGAAAGCTGCACCCAACAGTTCCATTCCGGCATCTTTCACTACTTTCGTATTGCCTTGAGAGTTCTTCAGCGTCAATACAAACTCTTTCTCTTTCTTGTCACGGATTACCTTCACCTTTACTTTATCGCCCGGACGATGCTTAGCCAGCACTTCCTGCAAATCGGTAAACTTATGCACCTTCTTACCGTCAATACCGACGATAACGTCATCCGACTTCAACACACCGGCAGCAGAACCGCCTTCTACAACTTCGGCAATCAAGACACCTTCCTTCACACCGAGTTCGTCGGCTTTCTTCTTCATTTCCTCAGCCAGTCTTTCGTCCATTTGCAGGTCTGTGCCCAGTGTAGTACCGGTAATACCCAGCAAAGCACGCTGTACCGTACCGAACTGCTTCAAGTCTGCTACAACTTTCGTCATGATACTGGTGGGGATTGCAAAGCCGTAACCAGAGTATGCACCTGTCGGTGAATACAACATGGCGTTGATACCTACCAGCTCACCTCTTGCATTAACCAGCGCACCGCCACTGTTGCCCTGATTGATGGCAGCATCCGTCTGGATGAAGGACTGGATATTCGCAGCCTGTCCGTTGGAAGCCGTTGCGCCGATGGCACGAGCCTTTGCACTGACGATACCAGCTGTTACGGTAGAGTTCAGGTTGAACGGGTTACCTACTGCCAACACCCACTCACCTACTTTCAGTTCGTCGGAGTTGCCTACCGGTACTGTGGGGAAATCGTCACCCTCAATCTTAATCAACGCAAGGTCGGTGCTGGGGTCAGTACCGATGATGCGGCCTTTCAACTCGCGGTCATCGTTCAGTTTCACGGTAATTTCATCAGCACCCTCAACCACGTGGTTGTTGGTTACGATATAGCCGTCTTTGGAAATAATCACGCCAGAACCGAAACCTACGCGCGGCTGGGTCTGTATCTGACGCTGCTGTCCGCGACCGTCACCAAAGAAGAAGTCAAAAATATCCGGCATGCTCTGCACTGTCTGAGTCTTGCTCAACTGTTTGGCACGTATATGTACTACGGCATGAACCGAACTTTCTGCCGCTTGCGTCAGGTCAACAGGCTGCGCATCCGTTGCGTTATAAGCAGCCAACCGTAAATTATTAGGGTTCTGCTGGAACAATTCGCTGAATGTAGCAGACTTTTCCTTATTCTGCATCTTATAAGTGGTAACACCGGCCACTCCTGCACTCAGAACTACAATGGCTGCAACTCCAAGGATGTTTTTTGTTGTCTGTTTCATATTACTTTCTATTTTCTTTAATTGTTAATATTCAAATCTCATTTAACATTCTGACGTTAAAATAACGACAAAAATCGTTCTGTTATTCCGCTTGTCACTCTTTTTTGTTCTCTTTTAACAGTGAATATTTGGGACTTAACAGCGGTTAACGGCAGAGGCTGACAAATTAGCATTTATGCACGATTACTGTCTGTTAAAAGACTGACAGATAGACAAAACAAAAACGCACCATCCGTTTGCCTGTAACGGATGATGCGTTGAGGTTCAACAGATGATGCGTTTTGCCTCAACACATCATCTGTTTTCAAGTTGTATGCCATGCCTTAATAATTAAGGTAATCGATGTCCATATGGTAACTCCATTGCTGAAAATAAAGGTTTCCACCTTCCCACTCTACCTCACCGCGCTGGAAATCTACGGTTTCGCTACGCGGATACTTCTTTTCGGGCACTAACGGCATGCCGTAATCGGTATTTACAATCATGCGCCAGGAGTCGATACCACCCAGGAAGAAATACTCTTCATCGGCATTGCGGGCAAAAGCCGGGATTCCGAACGATTGGTCTACAGGCACCCACCCTACACCTTCAAAATATACTTCCGCCCAATCGTGCAGATTCCAAGCACGGGGATGCATCATGAACCCGCTCTGAAAATGTGCGGGAATGCCGCTGATGCGACATAAGGTTATGAATAAAAGGCTAACCTGACCGCAATCGCCGTGACGGTTGTCCAATACATATTCCGGAATATTCTCAATCGTGGAATACTCGCGGGCAGACGCCCAGGGGAAAGTGGTCGTTAATCCAACGGAAGATGCGCTTCGCCTTTAAATAAGGATTGGTTTCACCGGCTGTCAACTTGGCAGCCAACTCACGCAGCCGCGGAGAGAAGACGATGTGTTTCTCCCGCTCGGCGGTATACTCTTTATAAAGAGCGGCAGTCGTATCATAAGGCAGAACATCTTCCGCGCGCAGATTGTGCCACTCTCCGCAGGAGGTATACTCAAATGTTTCGGAGAACACGGTAGGCTCTCCTTGTACCGCACGCTTTTCCATATAGAGCGTGCTATGCCGGCACTCTTGCGGAGAAAAGACATACTCCGGCTCACTGGCAGAGATGAACTTCACATCCCGCTGCCGGGCCTGGTCGGTACGGGGATAAGGCAACCAGCAGCGAACCAGCTTTCCGGCAGGAACGGCATTGGTGTCTACCGTCAGCGTATAAGTGACACGCATCCGCTTAGGAGCAACTATCGCCTTGTTTTCTTTCTTCACGGCGGTAATCACTTCGGGCAGATTCTCTTTGTTCACCTTCTCACTTCCGCTTAGAGCAGTGCCCTCTTTGGCTATCTTTATATCATAGCAGGCAGAATCCACACGAAACAGGTTAGGACCGGCATTACGGAAATAGCGTTTTTCGCCATCCAGAACCATGCACTCCAAAGCATTGGATGCTTCCCACTGCCGCATCTGTTCGTCCGTTACATCAGGAATATACTTTCTGATATAGTCCTTGACCTGAGATTCCGTCAAACAAAAATCCGTAAGCAGACGCTGGTGTAAATCATCATCCCAACTGTATGGCTTGTTCTCCGGTTTCGTGCTGCAAGCAGAAACAAAAACAAACAAAAAGACAATATATAGCAGTTTCTTCATGGATTATATAAGTAAATCAGTTTATATCAGGAGCACCTGTCACTGTATGATTTCCGTACTTTTATATCTTCACGACTCCAATACCCGGCAAGTCCGGCAGTGTAATCTTTCCCTTTACAACTTCCATTCCCTTGAAACGGTCGTTGGCTATCAGCAGACTGCCGTCCAGATCGGCAAAGTCGACGGCCGGAGAGAATTGTGCGGCGGCAGAGACCGCACACGAAGTTTCCGTCATACAGCCTACCATCACTTTCATACCCAATGCACGCGCCAGTGTCACCATCTTCCAGGCTTCACGCATACCGGTACATTTCATCAGCTTGATATTGATGCCGGTAAAAGCATCTTTCAGCCCTACTATATCCTTTAAGCGTTGGACGGATTCATCTGCAAATACCGGCAAAGGACTTTGCCCGGTTACCCACGCGATATCATCCAACTGCTCTTTAGGCATGGGCTGCTCTATCATCACAATGCCTTTCTCTTTCAGCCAGTGAATCATATCAAGCGCATAGTGTTTGTCTTTCCAGCCCTGATTGGCGTCAATGGCGATAGGCAGGTCGGTTACCGAACGGATGGTCTCGATCATCTCCTTATCGTTGTCGCGCCCCAGCTTCACTTTCAGGATATTGAACTGCCCGGCACACTCTTTAGTCTTTTCACGCACCACATCGGGCGTATCAATACCGATGGTAAAGGTGGTAGAAGGCGCTTTCTCCTTATCCAATCCCCAGATTTTATACCAGGGGGCCTGCAACAATTTACCCACCAAATCATGCAAGGCAATATCCACCGCAGTCTTGGCCGCCGAATCTCCGGCAGAGAGACTGTCTATATAACTCAGGATATCTTCCAGCCGGAAAGGGTCGGAGAACTGCCCGATAACATCCTGCACTTTCTTCAAGAAAGCCAGTACGCTGTCCATCGTGCCCAATTCGTGCTGCAGGTAGGGCGGCATGGAAGCTTCGCCGTAACCGATGATGCCGTCATACTCTATCTCTACCTGCACATCGGGAGTGGTGGTGCGCGAATAAGCAGCCACCGTAAACACATGACGCAACCTCAGTTCATACGAAAGAAACGCAGCTTCATCTTAGGCGTAACGCCACTCTTATTGATATTGAACAAAGCAGGCGCCGCACCCTCACCTGCCAATACGCTATTGATAGCCATACCCGAACCTAAGGCGGCAAAGGCGGCGGTCTTTAAAAAGTCTCTTCTGTTTTGCATGTCATTTATAGTATTCATTGGTTTCCGTTGTGTTTAATCCCGCTTCCTTATTTATATAAGGTAATACGCGCGTAGCGAACAGTAACCGTCCGAGATTGTACTCATCGAACAATTCATCTGCCGGGTCGAAACTGCTGATATGCACATCGCCCTGCGAATGGATGAAACGCTTGCCGCCAATATACATACCCACGTGTACGACCCGTTCTTTACGTTCCGGAGTTGCCTTGCGGCCGAAGAATATCAAATCGCCCGGTTGCAGGTTGGAGAAATCGGCTGCAATGTCTATATGCTCGCCCACATAAGCCTGCTGGGAAGCATCACGTGGTATAATGATGTCGTGCATAAAAAGTATGGTACGCATAAATCCGCTGCAATCCACGCCTTTCGATGAAGTTCCCGCCCAAAGATAAGGTATCCCCATCATGGTGTGTGCCGTACGGATAATGCCGGCGGCATCCTGCTGCAAGCCGGAACGCCATTTCTTCTCGGGCATGGCTATGGATTTGGAGATGTATCCCCGGCGACCGTCGGGATAGGTCACCTTGTAGAAAGCTCCCTTGCTCCCTTCCCACTTCAAACGGTTGCCGGCCACAACGTCCGAAACCGTTTGTGAAGTTTGGTTTGGCTCGGAATAAACAAAACCGTAATGAGCGGTCACAACGATCTTTTCCGCCTTGTTCCACGCGGCCATTTCTTCTTCGGTCACCGGATGTACACCTACACGATGCACCCAAGCGATATAATTGTCGGGAGTCTGGATACGCACCCAGCCATCGCGCTGCAATACGCGCACTGGCATCCCCATCAGACTCTGCGTCATCATTTCCGACGAGAAAATCCGGAGCGACACGCATATTTGCCACAGACACATTGATAATACCGCAGGTTTTGCCTTCCAGCCCCTTCACATCGGGAAGCAGTTCAAGACAGTCCATTACGGTATAGCCTTTTCTTGCCAGTTCCTTCAACAATACGTTTTTCGCTTCTGCCGAAGTAGTGACGCCACGCAGCATCACATTCTTATCGGAAAAAGAATAATCTATATCCAGCAATGCCACACGCCTGTCCGGTGCAAACTGTTTTTTCAAACTGTCGGTAAGTTGTGCCACCTCTGCCGGTATATCACGATCTCCGGCTCCGAAGCAACGGTAAATAGAGGTATCAAGAGAAACACTGCAAAGAGTGAGGCTAACTTTTTCATAAGCTTATATGAATTTGGGAATTATTAATGTTAGCAAAGCTAACAAATTATTCTAAAGAGATACATATTTTCAGTGTTTTTAAGAAATTACACAAATAAAACACCGATAACGAACAAATCACCGGTCACCTGACGTCAATCACTAAAAAATTCCTATCTTTGCACCCCAAAGCAGTTGGTCGGTCTGTCGCTTGCGCCTCGTGCGCATGAGGAAAGTCCGGGCAACACAGAGCATCCTACTTCCTAACAGAAAGCTGTCCGCGAGGGTAGAGTAACGTAGAAGAAAATAACCGCCATGCCTTCCGGGGTTGTGGTAAGGGTGAGAAGGTGGAGTAAGAGCCCACCGGCCTTGTGGCGACACAAGGGCTGTACGTCTTAGGAGTTGTAAGGTCATGTAAACCGACGTTATGAGAGTTGCTCGCTCCATGTCGGAGGGTAGACCGCTAAAGCTTGTATGGTGACATGCGGCTCAGATAAATGACAGACGCCTTGATTTAATTGCTGAATCAGGGAACAGAACCCGGCTTACAGACCGACTGCTTTTTTAAATTAAAAATTAAAAATTGAGAATTAAGAAATAAAGTCCTTTTGGCATACTATCGTTTTTCAATTCTCGATTCTCATTTTTCAATTTAGCATGAACAAGCGCATTGCCACCCTTTGGAAATTCCTGACATACGACATCTGGCGTATTACGGAAGACGAAGTCACTAGAACGACTTTCTCCTTATATAATATTATCAAGACCATTTATCTCTGCATCAACCGCTTTACCAAAGACAGGCTTGTAAACAAGGCATCGGCATTGACATATAGCACTTTACTGGCTATTGTACCTATCCTGGCCATTGTGTTTGCCATTGCACGCGGGTTCGGCTTCGACAATCTGATGGAGAGTCAAATCGTTCAAGGCTTCGGCGGCCCGTCGGAAACAACGGAAGTTATCTTTCAATTCGTCAACTCCTATCTATCGCAAACCAAAAACGGCATATTCATCGGCGTGGGCCTGATCATGTTATTGTGGACGGTGCTCAACCTGATTAACAACATGGAGATTACCTTCAACCGCATCTGGCAGGTAAAAAAAGCAAGAAGCATGTACCGTAAAATCACGGATTACTTCTCCATGCTCCTGCTGATACCCCTTCTGCTGGTAGTTTCGGGCGGTCTTTCCATATTTATGAGCACCATGCTGAAGAATGTGACAGACTTCACCCTGCTCGCTCCCATCGGCAAATTCCTAATCCGCCTCATACCTTTTGTGCTGACATGGCTGATGTTCACGGCACTGTATGTTTTCATGCCCAATACAAAGGTGAAACTCAAGCATGCGCTGATTTCGGGCATTCTGGCAGGTACGGCACACCAGGCATTCCAGTTCCTTTATATCAGCAGTCAGTTGTGGGTATCCCGTTACAACGCCATTTACGGTAGTTTTGCGGCACTTCCCATGTTTCTGCTATGGTTGCAGATATCGTGGACCATCTGCCTTTTTGGAGCGGAACTGACGTATGCCGGACAAAACATCCGGAACTTCAGTTTCGATAAGGATGCACGCAACATCAGCCGCCGTTACCGCGACTTCATCTCCATCCTCATCATGTCGTTCGTAGCCAAACGTTTTGAAAAGAACGAACCGCCCTATACCGCCGAAGACATATCCGAGGAGTGCCAGATACCCATACGCCTGACCAACCAGACTCTTTATGAACTGCAGGAAATCAACCTTCTGCACGAAGTGGTGACCGATGCCAAAAGCCAGGACATCGCCTACCAGCCTTCCATGGACATCAGCAAGCTGAACGTTGCGCTCCTGCTGGACAAGCTGGACACCCACGGTTCCGAGGACTTCAAGATAGACAAGGACAAAGAATTCCACGGGCAATGGGAAACACTGATGAAAGCACGGGAAGAGTACTACAAGAGTGCAAGCCAAGTGCTGCTGAAAGACCTGTAACGGTAGCTTTAATAATGGTTGTATGAAACAACCTTGTCCTTGGATTTCCTGGACTTCTTCCGTTTGTCTTTTGCCGGATAGCCTATCGTAATGTCGAGCAACAGACGTTTATTGGCAGGAATGCCGGTAAGCTTCTTAATCTCCTTTTCATCGAACCAGCCCAGGATACACGACCCCAGCCCCTCGCTTTCGGCAGCCAGCGTAATATGAGCGGTGGCAATGCCGATATCTATCAGAGGGAAATACTTGTCCTTAATCTTGGCGCCCAAGAAAGAAGTGATATTCATGGACTCTTCCACCACCAGAATATGTACCGGAGCATCTTTGGCAAACTTATTCATCCCCAATCCGGCAGTGGCCTTACCCACTTTTACAGCAAGTTCCGGATCGGTGATCACCACAAAACGCCACGGCTGGGCATTGCATGCCGAAGGCGACAGCCGGGCAGCTTCCAAAATACGTTCCAACTTCTCCGGCTCTACCGCACGGGACATATCATAAGCACGGTCGCTTTGACGTGAAGCGGCCAATTGCAAAAAATCATTCATAATAAGATATGAGTTATGAATTATAAATTATGAGTTATAACTCTATTTATACTGTATCATTCTGCTGATATATTTACCGATAATATCGAATTCGAGATTCACTACGCTCCCCACCTTGAAAGCGTGGAAATTAGTATGCTCGAAGGTATAAGGGATAATGGCTACCTGAAAGGTATCGTCCGTAGGGTTGCACACGGTCAGGCTGACACCGTTTACAGTTACCGAGCCTTTATCCACGGTGATATAACCGCGCTTCGCCATTTCCTTATCAAAGGCATACCGGAATGTAAAGTAATAACTGCCCTCGGCATCCTTTATGTCCACACAGGTTGCCGTTTGGTCTACGTGTCCCTGTACGATGTGTCCGTCCAAGCGGCCGTTCATCATCATGCTGCGCTCCACGTTCACTTCATCGCCTACTTCCAACAAGCCGAGATTGGAACGATCCAGCGTCTCTTTCATCGCCGTCACCGTATAAGTATCATCCGTCATGCTGACAACCGTAAGGCATACGCCGTTATGAGATACGCTCTGGTCTATTTTTAATTCATTTACGAACGAACACTTAAACGTAAAGTGCACATTTTCTTGGTCTCTGACCATAGCCACCAGTGTGGCACATTCTTCTACTATTCCGGAAAACATAAGCTTGTTACAATTTAAATTTAGATATTACCCGCATTGCGGATGCGACAAAGATACAAAAAGGGTCTCATATAGAAATGAAAAAAAGGAAGCTTTTCACAAAGCCTCCTTTTTCAGTTTTCAATAGGTATTAGTTTTTTTTAAGGTAAAAAGATTGTTTTCAGGATAACGTTGCAAAGATAGCCGCTTTTCAAGATACCAACCAAATTAAAAAACATGTCTTATAACATCTTTTCTGTAATTCTTTTGATTTTATTATCATTTCAAAGCAAATTTCTACATCTGCAATCGTTTTCAATGGGCAAATATAGGGCTATTTTCCATTAAACACTAAAAATATCCTAAAAAGTTGACTATTTCTTATCGTCCGCATAGTGCTCGTCCGTACGTCCGCTATGTTTCAGTACCTTCGCATCGATAAAAAACACTATTTCCTCGGCGATATTCGTAATATGGTCTCCGGAACGTTCCAGCTTACGGAAAACACTAACCAGATTCAGACAAGAGAGTGCGCTTTCGGGATGCTTGCCGATATAATCTGCCAGAACAGCAGTGGCATTTGCATTAATTTCATCCAGCAGGTTATCTTTGGCGAATACCGCGGTTGCCAGTTCCTGACTTTCTTCCTGAAGAGCTCTTTTGGCAAGTTCAAGCATAGCCGAAACTTGATTTATCATCTCCTCCAGGCGCAGTTCCTTCACCAGTCCGCTTGCCAGAATCGGTTCCTTGCAATTCAGCGCAAAGCGGGCTATGCCTTCGGCGAAATCGCCCAAACGCTCCAGGTTCGTATTGATTTTGAGCATGGCAAGCACAAAACGCAAGTCGATAGCAACTGGATTATAGAGGGCGATGATGTCTTCTATATCACTGTCTATCTTGAGTTCGAAGGCATTGACACGACGCTCGCGCACCAATACCTGCTGTGCCAGCTCGCGGTCCAAAGTCAGTACGGCTTCTCCGGCACGGCCGAGCTGGTTATACACTAAAGTCCACATTTCGTCTATTTCTTTTTTCAGCAAGACGAGCTCTGATTCGATAAACTGCACCATAATGTTTTTTCTATTTCAAAATTATCAATTGCCTAATCATATCACTTGTTCCAACGCATGAAACTGTCCGTACCAAGGCATGGTATCGCCCGTACCACGGCATGAAACTCACTGTACCAAAGGGTGGTAGTGTCTGTACCAACGCGTGGTACGAGAAGTACCAAGCCGTGAAATTCCCCGTACCAACGCGTGGTATTTTTTTCATATTGCCTACGTTTTTCCGCGTACAAAGAAACAAGGAAATATTAAGGCAGTATGACTATTGTTTGAAGGAAATGTTTCAAACATGTTACAAAACCGTTACAATACGCACAAACCCGCCGTGTGTAACAAGTATGCAACATGCGTTGCTTTAATTCGCATGCAAAAAGCTCCGGCTTTCACAAGCCGGAGTCTACGGTTCGTGTCTGCCGCCTTCCGGACAGGAAATCACTAAAAAAGAGCGGATATATTCCCGTGAAATAACGATATACGAAAAAATAGTCGTACTTTTGCGCCACTATACGAATAACAATAGCATTATGGCAGAAATAAAAAGCGAAGAAACAAGCGAAAAGAAGAGCCTGAACTTCATAGAACAAATAGTAGAGAACGACTTGAAAGAGGGTAAAAACGATGGAAAGGTACAGACACGTTTCCCGCCGGAGCCTAACGGTTATCTTCACATCGGACATGCCAAGGCCATTTGTCTGGACTTCGGCATTGCCGCCGCACATGGCGGAGTCTGCAACCTGCGTTTCGATGACACCAACCCCACCAAAGAAGATGTGGAATATGTGGAAGCCATTAAGGAAGATATTCAATGGCTAGGTTACAAATGGGGTAACGAATATTACGCTTCCGACTACTTCCAGCAGTTATGGGACTTCGCCATCCGCCTCATCAAAGAGGGCAAAGCATATATCGACGAGCAGACATCCGAGCAGATTGCCGCTCAAAAAGGCACTCCTACCCAACCCGGTGTGGAAAGCCCTTACCGTAACCGTCCCATCGAGGAGACACTCGAACTGTTCCAAAAGATGAATACCGGCGAGATAGAGGAAGGCGCCATGGTGCTCCGTGCCAAAATTGACATGGCAAGTCCCAACATGCACTTCCGCGACCCGATTATCTATCGCGTGGTGAAACATCCGCACCACCGTACGGGTACTACCTGGAAAGCTTACCCGATGTACGACTTCGCTCACGGACAAAGCGACTACTTCGAAGGTGTAACCCACTCCTTGTGTACACTGGAATTCGTTCCCCATCGTCCGTTGTACGACCTCTTTGTAGATTGGGTAAAAGAAGGAAGGACCTGAACGACCACCGTCCTCACCAGTACGAATTCAACAAGCTCAACCTGAGCTATACACTCATGAGCAAGCGCAACCTGCTGACTTTGGTGAAAGAAGGCCTTGTCAACGGCTGGGACGACCCCCGTATGCCGACTATCTGCGGTTTCCGCCGTCGCGGCTATTCACCCGAATCCATTCATAAGTTCATCGATAAAATCGGTTATACCACCTACGATGCCCTCAATGAATTTGCCTTGCTGGAGAGCGCCGTACGCGAAGACTTGAACGCACGCGCCACCCGCATATCCGCAGTATTGAATCCGGTGAAGCTCGTCATCACCAATTATCCGGAAGGGCAGGTTGAGGAAATGGAAGCCGTCAACAACCCCGAACATCCCGAAGAAGGCAACCACATCATCGAATTCAGCCGCGAACTTTGGATGGAGCGCGATGACTTCATGGAAGATGCTCCGAAGAAATATTTCCGCATGACTCCCGGACAGGAAGTTCGCCTGAAAAGCGCGTACATCGTGAAGTGTACCGGCTGCAAGAAGAACGATGCAGGAGAAATCACAGAAGTATACTGCGAATACGACCCCGACAGCAAAAGCGGCATGCCCGGCGCTAACCGCAAAGTAAAAGGCACGATTCACTGGGTGAGCTGCGCACACTGCCTGCAAGCCGAAGTCCGCCTTTACGACCGGTTGTGGAAAGTGGAAAATCCGCGCGACGAACTGGCAGCCATCCGCGAAGAAAAGAATTGCGATGCGCTGACCGCCATGAAGGAAATGATAAATCCGGATTCTCTGAACGTATTGCCATGCTGCTATATCGAAAAATTTGCCGCCGGTATGAAGCCCCTCTCCTACCTGCAGTTCCAGCGTATCGGTTACTTCAATGTAGACCGCGACTCTACACCGGAGAAAATGGTGTTCAACCGTACCGTAGGCTTGAAAGATACTTGGGGGAAAATCAACAAATAATATAACATTAATGAGTAAAAAGAAACCTGTTGTCCGGAAGAGACAAGGAATTGCAAGAACTTGCAGAACAATATGAAGCAGCGAAAGCTGAGAACAAACCTATCTATCTGGATGCAGACGATTTAGCCGACCTTGCCGACTGGTATGCCATGCACAGAAAAAACAGCCAGGCTACCGAAGTCGTAGAATATGGTCTGAGCTTACACCCCGGCAGTACGCCTCTGTTGGTAGAGCAGGCTTATCTCTTCATGGACGCCCGGGAAAGGGATAAGGCCAAACAAGTGATAGAGGAAATAACCGAAGATTATTCCTCGGAAGTAAAAGTACTGAAAGCCAATATTCTCTTGGGCGAAGGCAAAATAGATGAAGCGGAACAACTCCTTGACTCCATAGAAGACAAAGAGGACCTGGCCAACATCGTGGACGTATCCTATATGTATATTGATATGGGGTATCCCGATAAGGCTGTACCATGGCTGACAAGGGGATTGGAAAAATATGCCGAGGAAGAAGAGTATCTGGCCGTTACAGCCGACTGTTTCCTGGCACAAGGCCTGAAGGATAAAGCCGAAATGTTCTATAACAAGCTGATAGACAAGAATCCTTATTCAGCCCCTTATTGGTTCGGACTGGCACGTTGCTATTTCGAACAGCAACTGTTTGACAAAGCCATTGAGGCATGCGACTATGCAATCGTGTCAGATGAAGAATTTGCCGATGCCTATGTAATGAAAGGACATGCTTTCTATCAACTTGGAAATGAAGAAAGCGCGCTTGAAAATTATACCCTGGCAGAAAAGTATAAAGCCGTCAGCCCCAATTTCCTTCATATGTTCATCGGATTCAATGAAATATCCAAAGGACACTGGGAAGAAGGGTACCGGCATCTTGAATTGGTCATACACAGTAAAGATACCGACTCAACGATGTTGCCGTCTTTATATGCGCATGTAGCGATTTGCCTCTATAACTTAGGCGAAAAGCGTCAGGCCGACCTGTTTTTCAAGAAAGCCCATGAGATAGGCCCGAAAGATGCAGAGCCCTATCTGATTGAGGGAGGGCATGTATATGGAAAAAGGAGATTTCGACAAGGCTGTAAAGAAATGGGCTTTGGCTTTAGAGTGTGCCCCGTGTGCCGATACTTGGAATGAAATCGGCATGAGCAGCATGGAAACGGGCCATATACAATATGCCCAAACGGCTTTTGAGCAGGTTAAGAAACTGGAGCCCGACTTCGAGAATATCAACGAGAAGCTGACCGCCCTTTATCTGTTACTTGACGACATGGAGAACTTCCTAAAGTACAACCAGCTTTGCGCACACCCGTTTCAGGCAAAAGACCTGGAAAACATGCTGGATTTGCTGGACTGTAAAAACCGGGATGAAATGATAAAAAGAGTGAAAGAGATATTTGGCGGGTCAGGTTTATTTTAAAGACATAAACAAATTATTAATCACAAGTATTATATATGGAATCATCTGCAGAACTTATCAAATGGGTTTTAGAAAATCTGAATTATTGGGTAGTTACCATCTTCATGACTATCGAAAGTTCATTTATCCCATTTCCATCGGAAGTTATAGTGCCGCCGGCTGCATGGAAAGCGATGACCGATGACAGTATGAATATCTTCCTTGTCGTTATTTTCGCAACTATCGGCGCAGATCTCGGCGCACTCATAAACTACTATCTTGCACGTTGGCTGGGGCGTCCTATTGTCTATAAATTTGCCAACAGCCGTTTCGGGCATATGTGCCTGATTGACGAAGTGAAAGTACACCATGCCGAAGAGTACTTCAGGAAGCATGGCGCCGCATCCACATTCTTCGGACGTCTTATCCCCGCAGTACGGCAGCTTATCAGTATTCCGGCCGGACTCGCCGGCATGAAATTAGGCTCGTTCCTGCTTTACACAACGCTCGGTGCGGGAATCTGGAACACGATACTGGCGCTGCTCGGCTATTTTATATACCGGTTCACAGACATCAAGACAACCAACGATGTCTATGTATTGGCTACGGAATACAGCCACGAAATCGGTTATGTCATTCTGGCAGTTGCGGTATTCGTTGTAGGTTTCCTGATTTATAAAGGGATAAAACAGAAAAAATAAGAATAAAAAACGGTGGATAAAGACAGCCCTTCTTCATCCACCGTTTTTTTAATGTATAGTTAAGTCCAAGAGGTTATTTCCTAACTGCCGCAATCGCCTTTTCATAGTCCGGCTCTTGCGTAATCTCCGGTACGAGTTCTGTGTAGGCAATCTTTCCATCTTACCGACAACAATCACCGCCCGCGCCAGCAAACCGCTTAACGGTCCGTCTGCCATACGCACGCCATAGTTTTCATCAAAATCCGAGCAACGGAAATCGGACAAGGGAATTACGTTCTCAATACCTTCCGTCGTACAAAAACGGGCATGTGCAAAAGGCAGATCCTTTGAAACAGCCAATACCACCGTATCCGGCAAACCGGCAGCCAATTCATTGAATTTGCGCACGGAAGCGGCACATACGCCGGTATCCAGACTCGGAAAAATATTAAGAATTACATTCTTCCCGTTCAGTTCTTTCAAAGAGAAAGAAGATAAATCCGTCTTTACCAACTCGAAATCAGGAGCGACTGCTCCCACTTTTATAAACTCACCGATAACTTTTACCGGTTGTCCCTTAAATTTTGTTGTAGCCATAATTTTATCAATTTATACAATAGAGAAACAAACGGGATGCTGAAAAAGTTCAATAAAACTTTTCATACCACAGATTGTTATTCCCCCAACGAACTTATAATAATCACTTTTAAATTAAGATTTACATGAAAACAATTTTTGATGAGCTGAAACAGGAAGTAAAAAACTGGTGGGTTTCACTTATTCTCGGCATCCTGTATGTAGCCGTAGCTCTGGGGCTAATGTTCTTCCCTTTTAACGGATATGCTGCATTGAGCATTTTATTCAGCGTCTCTATGCTGGTCAGCGGTTTGCTGGAAATTGCCTTTGCAGTAAGCAACCGCCAAAGGGTATCCAGCTGGGGCTGGTATCTGGCAGGAGGAGTCATTGATATGATTTTGGGACTCTACCTGGTGACTTATCCTGTGCTGAGCATGGAAGTCATTCCGTTTATCATCGCCTTCTGGCTGATGTTCCGGGGATTTTCCTCGGTAGGCTATGCAATGGACTTAAAAGAGGTACGGGACAAAAGAGTGGGGCTGGTATACAGCATTCGGCATTCTTGCCATCGTATGCTCGCTTATTATCCTGTGGCAACCGACGGTCGGAGCTATCTACGCCGTTTATATGATTTCGTTTGCATTCCTTATCATAGGATTCTTCCGTATCATGCTCTCTTTCGAACTGAAGAATCTGCACAAACGAAGTTTCCGGAACTCTTAATTCGCCACAGATTACACAGATATGTACAGATTAGATATTCTTGAGTAAGCCTCGGACGCTTAAAATCCGTCTGTAATAATCGGCATAATCCGCAGTGAATCACAGCACATCCCGGTTAGAGACTTCCGGTTTATCTTTTATGATGCAGAAAACGGAACATGGTTGTTCTGGACACTCCCATCCGCCGGGCGAGTTCAGAGCAGGATGTTCCTTTCTTCTGCTCTTTAAGCAATTGTTTCTTGTTCTCCGCAAGTATCTTCATCTTAGGCATATCCCCCTTTTTACGCCCCAAATGCTTTCCTTCCTGCTTTCTACGGGCCAGCGCCTCTTTAGTACGCATTGAAATCAGATTACGCTCTATCTCGGCCATCAGTCCGAATGCAAACCCCAGCACTTTGCTGTTAATGTCATTCTGAAACACGTATCCTTCTTTGGTGCTGTACAATATCACTTCTTTTTTTATACACGAATTGAGAATAGTCATAATCTCAAGCAGCGTACGGCTGAGCCGTGATATCTCCGTAACAATCAAGGAGTCGCCTGGACGCATCTTATCCAACACCCCCGACAATTTACGTTCTTTACTGCTGACGCTTCCGCTGACCGTTTCCGTATACCACTTGTCAATGCTCATCCCGTTCCTTTCTGCGAAGCGTACAATCTTCCTCTCGCTGGTTTTCCAAAAACTGTTTTTCTGTACTTACTCTTAAATAAGCTACTACTGCCATAAATCTTGTTGTTGTTTTATTGGTTTAACGCCGCCAAAGAACGGTTATTCCAATAAAATAGCCAACCGGTCTGTCATATCCTTTGCCAACCGTTTTCAAAATACGGGTTTGTTCCCAAACAGACGCCAAACAGATAAAAAGTTTTGCATTAACATAATCTTCTTCCGGCTATATCAAACTTTTTTCCCCTTTTTCGTTTATCTTTGTACATCCTTTCATGATAAAAAAGGGAAGGGTTTCTTCAGCAAGCCGCAAAAGGCAGGAAGAGGAAACAATCATTTACTAATTAAAATACTAACTAAAATCAGAAAATTATGGCAATGCATACATGGTTTGAATGTAAAATCCGTTATGAAAAAACAATGGAAAACGGAATGAACAAAAAAGTTACCGAACCTTATCTGGTAGACGCACTCAGTTTTACGGAAGCGGAAGCACGTATCATCGAAGAGATGACACCGTTTATTTCAGGAGAATTCACGGTATCGGACATCAAACGTACCAACTATAGCGAATTGTTCCCCAGCGAAGAGGAAGCCGCCGACCGCTGGTTTAAATGCAAACTGGTTTTCATCACACTAGACGAAAAAGCGGTGCTGAAAAAAAAACGTCTACCCAGGTATTGGTGCAGGCTGCCGACCTGCGTGATGCAGTGAAGAAACTGGATGAGGGCATGAAAGGCACAATGGCCGACTATCAAATTGCATCGGTAGCGGAAACTGCTATTATGGATGTATATCCGTACAGCGCAGAACCGGATGACAAGCCGGAAGTATAAGAACCTGAAAATTTCATTTCACAGATTATCATATATATACGATGAGTATTGCAGAAAACATAAAACAAGTACTGAGCGAACTACCTGATGGGGTGCGGCTGGTAGCTGTTTCCAAATTTCACCCCAACGAGGCCATAGAGGAAGCTTATAGCGCAGGGCAGCGTGTGTTCGGAGAAAGCAAGGTGCAGGAAATGACTGCCAAATACGAGAGCCTTCCAAAAGATATCGAATGGCATTTCATCGGACATCTGCAAACGAATAAAATCAAATATATCGTACCCTATGTTACTCTGATTCATGGAGTGGATTCCTACAAACTCCTTACCGAAATCAACAGGCAGGCAGCCAAGGCCGGACGAACCGTAAACTGCCTGCTTCAACTGCACATAGCACAAGAAGAGACCAAATTCGGTTTCAGTTTCGACGAATGCCGGGAGATGCTTGCAGGCGATGAATGGAAAAAGCTCGGCAATGTCCGGATATGCGGACTTATGGGCATGGCTACGAATACAGACAATATCGAACAAATCAAAGCTGAATTCCGTTCATTAAACAATTTCTTCCAAGAGGCTAAAGCCACCTGGTTTTCCAATGCAGAGTGGTTTCGGGAGCTGTCAATGGGAATGTCCCATGATTACCATGAGGCCATTGCCGCCGGCAGTACCCTGGTACGTGTAGGAAGTAAAATATTTGGAGAAAGAATATATTAATACCTAATAACTGTTATTATGGCAACATTAGAAACCACCTTTGCAGGGTTAAAACTTAAAAACCCGATTATTATCAGCAGTTCCGGACTTACCGACAGTGCCGCCAAGAACCAAAAGCTTTACGAAGCCGGAGCAGGAGCCATTGTACTCAAGTCTCTTTTTGAGGAACAAATCATGATGGAAGCCGATTGGCTTGGAGATCCCAACATGTATCCGGAAGGAAGCGATTACCTGGTAGGATACATTCGCGAACATAAACTGGGCGAATATTTGAATCTGATTAAAGAAACCAAGAAAGTCTGTGACATTCCTGTCATTGCCAGCATTAACTGCTATCAGGATGCGGACTGGATTGAGTTTGCCAGAAAGATAGAAGAGGCAGGAGCAGATGCTTTGGAAGTCAATATCCTTGCTTTGCAAACCGACATACAATATGCTTACGGTTCTTTTGAACAACGTCATATCGACATCTTGAGCCATATCAGGAAAACAGTCAATATTCCTGTTATCATGAAATTGGGAGACAACCTCACCAATCCGATAGCACTCATCGACCAGCTCTATGCCAATGGTGCGGCGGCAGTAGTAATGTTCAACCGGTTCTACCAGCCGGATATCGATATTGAAAAAATGGCTCAAAGTGCCGGAAGCGTCTTCAGCACAGATGCCGATTTATCCAAATCCTTACGTTGGATAGGTATCGCCTCTGCGGCTGTGAGCAAGCTGGACTATGCTGCATCCGGCGGCATACATGCTCCCGAAGGAGTAGTAAAAGCTATCTTGGCGGGCGCTTCGGCAGTAGAGATATGCAGCGCACTCTATCAGAATTCTTACGCCATCATCGAAGAGTATGTCCGATTCCTGAACGCATGGATGGAACGCAAAGGGATGGAGAACATCAGCCAGTTCAAAGGCATGCTGAATGTAAGCGACCTGAACGGGATAAACACTTTCGAACGTACCCAGTTCCTGAAATACTTCTCGGCACGCAAATAATAAAAATATGGCATACTAATAAAAACGGATGGTGCTTACCAGTGGGGCATCATCCGTTTTTTTTATGTCACATTCTTCGCCTTCACCAAGAAAGGCAAAGCAGCAGATATTACATTAAATTACTTGCCAGTTCGCTCAGCTGGCTACGCTCTCCCTTCACCAGATTGACATGAGCAAACAGGTTCTGGTCTCTCATACGGTCTATCATATAGACAAGCCCGTTGGACTGGCTGTCCAGATACGGCTGGTCAATCTGTTGGATGTCGCCCGTGAATACCATCTTCGTCCCTTCGCCGGCACGTGTTATAATGGTTTTTATTTCGTGAGGAGTAAGGTTCTGCGCTTCGTCGATGATACAGTAGGTCTCGCTCAGGCTGCGCCCGCGGATAAAGGCGAGGGCTTCAATGACAAGCTGGTCGCTTTTCTGCATATCTTCCAACCTTTTCACTTCGCTTGAGTTAGATGCGAACTGATGCTTGATTACATTCAGGTTATCAAACAGCGGCTGCATATACGGAGCTACCTTCTCATTGGCATCACCTGGCAAGAAACCTATATCTTTATTGGACAATGCAACGATAGGACGCGCCAGCAGGATTTGCTTATAGTCCGTCAGCTTGCCCAAAGCGGCTGCCAGTGCCAACAGGGTCTTACCCGTTCCTGCCTTGCCGGTGAGGGCCACCAGCTTGATGTTCGGGTCATTCAATACCTCGAAAGCAAAACTCTGTTCGGCATTACGCGGTTCGATGCCGTAATTCTTTGTCTTATTGACACGGCAAACGGAATGGGTAAAAGGATTGTAGCGGGCAAGCACGCTGCTGCGGTCGCTCTTCAGGATAAAACATTCGTTGGGGTGAATAACATCCTTGAAGTCGAATTCGCTGATGTCCAATCCTTCCTTAGAGGAATAGATGCGGTCTATCAGAGTCGGGTCAACCCCTTCGAACACTTCGTTCGACTTTTCAAATATATCTACGTTAATTACCTTGTCGTTGATATAGTCCTCGCACAGCAGACCGATAGAGCGCGCTTTCATACGAAGGTTGACATCCTTGGTGACAAGAATGGATTTCATATTCGGCTTCTTCACAGTCAGCCAGTCAACGACAGAGAGTATCTGATGGTCGGGAATACGTTCCGGGAAAGAGTCGTGCACGCGGGGCGAATCTACCGAACCCGCCACCACGAACAGGCGTCCCAGACCTTCGCCCAGCGGAGCGCCTTTGGTAAAAAGGTTATCATCGGTAATCAAGTCGAGCTCACGGACAAACTCACGGGCATTGAAATTTATCTGCTCGTTGCCCTTCTTGAATTTATCGAGTTCTTCAAGCACTACAATGGGAAGATAAATATCGTTCTCTTGAAAATTCTTCAAACAGTTATAATCGTGAAGGATAACATTGGTATCAATCACAAAGTTTTTCTTAGCTCCCATACTCTTTAGATTTAAATAGTTTATACCTCATACCGACAATATAAAATAAAGCAAGCATACACACTTAAATAAAATTGCCTTATCTTTGCCGTTCCTAAAGATAACACTTTAATAAGGAGAAAGGATTGCTTTCCCGTTAATTTTTATAAAAGATGGACTATCAGAACACTTTAACTTACTTATATAACAGCGTACCCATGTTTCAGCAAGTGGGCGGCTCGGCATACAAAGAAGGTTTGGAAAACACGCGCATATTAGACGAACATTTCGGACACCCCCACCGTTCGTTCCGCACAATCCACGTGGCAGGAACCAACGGCAAAGGCTCCTGTTCCCATACATTGGCTGCCATATTGCAGGAGGCGGGATACCGCGTGGGCCTTTACACCTCTCCCCACCTGGTGGATTTCCGTGAACGCATCCGTATAAACGGCTCTCCCATACCCGAAGAGTATGTAGTGCACTTCGTAGAAAAAGAACGTGACTTTTTCGAGCCTCTGCACCCTTCTTTCTTTGAATTGACCACAGCGATGGCATTCCGCTATTTTGCCGATGAGAAAGTGGATGTGGCCGTTATAGAGGTCGGACTGGGAGGCCGGTTGGACTGTACGAACATCATTCATCCGGATTTGTGCATCATAACCAACATAAGTTTCGACCATACCCAGTTCTTGGGCGACACATTGGCAAAGTAGCGGGAGAAAAGGCAGGTATCATCAAACCCGGCATTCCCGTAGTCATTGGCGAAACCACCCCCGAAACCAAACCGGTTTTCCTGCAAAAGGCCACAGCAGAGAAAGCCCCTGTCGTATTTGCAGAAGAAAGGATGAACAACGATTATCCCGGACTGAAAACAGAGTTGCAGGGACTTTATCAACTAAAAAACACACGCACCATCCTCACAGCCTTGCCATTGCTGAAAGAGGCCGGATACCGCATTGACGAAAGGAGTGTGCGCAACGGCTTCGCCCGTGTCTGCGAACTGACGGGATTAATGGGACGCTGGCAAAAGCTACAGGAGTCCCCCACCCTGATATGTGATACCGGACATAATGTGGGCGGCATTACCTACATTGTAGAACAACTGAAACAGCAAACCTACCGCCAGCTCCATATCATCATAGGAATGGTCAATGACAAAGACATCAGCGGTGTGCTTGCCCTGCTTCCCAAAGATGCTGTATACTACTTCACCAAAGCCAGCGTAAAACGTGCCCTTCCGGAAGAGGAGCTGTGCAGGCTCGCTGCCAAAGCAGGCTTGCAGGGAAACTGTTATCCGGATGTTCCTGCCGCCGTAACTGCCGCGCAAGAAAAAAGCCACCCCGAAGATTTTATCTTCGTAGGTGGCAGCAGCTTTATCGTGGCAGATTTATTAGCGAACCGCGATGCACTCAATCTCCACTAAGGCGTCTTTCGGAAGCGCCTTTACGGCAACAGCCGAACGCGCGGGAAAGTCTCCCTCAAAATAAGTGGCATATACCTTATTCATGTCGGCAAACAAAGACATATCCGCCAGGAAAACGGTAGTCTTCACGATATTCGCCATGCTCAATCCTGCCTCTTCCAGAATGTGCTTTACATTCTCCAACGACTGGCGGGCTTGGGCTTCCGCGCCTTCCGCCATCGCTCCGGTAGCAGCATCTATAGGCAACTGACCCGATACGAACACCATTCCGTTTGCTTCAATAGCCTGACTGTAAGGGCCGATTGCCCCCGGAGCTTTTTGACTACAAATCACTTTTTTCATAATTTTACTCTTTTATCTGTTCATTATCAAATATATAGTATCTTTTCCTACTATATTCAAAAAAAAATCAGGAGACTCGTGCAGTATTTCCCAGAATCGTGCATTTATATATACGAATACACGAAAGAAAATTTCATTCATAACCTGTTAATACCTAGACTTAACTTATATTTTAGCATGGGGAAGTTTCCCAAACAAAGGCTCTGCTTGTGAAAGCGGAGCCTTTATTTTGTTAAGTATACCGCTTATTTACAATGCTTTTCAATCAGTCCGTCCACGTTCGGGTCGCCCAATTCCTTTGCCTTGGCAAAACTTTGGCACGCTTCCTGCTTCTTTTTCATCTGCAACTGTGCAATTCCCATAAGCCGATAGGCTTCGGCATATTTAGAATCAATAGCCAAAGCATCCTGCAACACTTTCAAGGCTTCTTCATTACGCCCTACACGGATATTGACCACGGCAAGCTCTGCACGGTAGGTCAGGTCTTTCGGACTCAGCTCAATAGCCTTCTCCATATCATTCAGTGCACGCTGGAACTGTTTGGCCTTCAAGGCAGCCTGCTCACGATAATAATAGAACACATCATTCACCTTGCCGTTTACCGCTTTATAATAAGCATCGTAATCAAGCATGGCGGCACGCGCCTGATTGGCGTTCATGCGGGCTTGGGCACGTTCCAACAAGTAAGGGGCGGCTTCTTCCGTGTACGGTTCGGTGAAACGTACCACACAACTGTCCATAAGTGCCAGCACTTCTTCTGCCGGCGCTTTCATCAGTTCCTTTGTCTTGGCTGCACTGAAAAACGTTGCTGCCGACGCTATATCGGACCGATTAACCTTTTCGTAGCATGCCAAAGCTGCCGCATAATCCTGCTTTGCAAACAAAATATCCCCTTCGGTCTGTACATACACCGGAAGCTCCTGAACGGCAATCGCTTTTCTTATTTCATCCACAGCCTTATCGTAAGACCAGTCCTTATAGGGCTTTTCCGGATTACCCAGCATATAATTGTATATCAGTTTGGCACGGTTGTAATATACGTCGTCTTTCTTTTGAGCCACACTCAGGGCTTTATCCATATCCGCCACGACCTTATCCATCGAGGCATCATCCTTGGAGCGGTATATCCGGTTGGTGGCACGGCGCACATAGCCGTCCGCACTGTTCGGATATTCAGCGATGAAATCGTCCAACAGTTCTGCATACTTCTCCGGAGTAACCTGTGAGGAAGCCATGAAGAGAAACACCAGCGCCTGTTCTTCCGTATCGGGCAGTGCTTTCTTAATGCCGATATTCTTTAAAGTCATATCGCTGAAAGAAAATGCAGAAACATTCTGTTCCATGGCAAAATCGGCATCTACCGCATAACATATTGTAGCGGTATCGGCGCCGGATGACTTCTGTGCAAGCGCAAAGACCTGTCCTTCTTCAGTCATCACGGGACAGCTCACCATCTTATCCTTCAGGCGCAGATTGAGCGTATAGTAGTGATACTTTCCGGAGAATTCATCCGCAGCTTTCACTTGTCCGGCAGTATAGGAACGGTCTTTCTGTGTGGAATAAGGCAGGATGTACACATTGGCGCCCACAGCCGGAGCCACGGTTGCCGGATGCAATGCCGGGACTTTTTTGGTGGATATACCTACACGGAATTTAATGACATCGTACATGTCATTCGCACCCATAATAGAAACTACCGGCATCTGTACGCCTTCCGAATTCACGACCACCGCCCGTTGCGCTCCTTCGAACAAAGAACAGTCGGACAAGGCCACACCGTCTTCCGTCACGAAGAAACCGTTTCCGGTATTCAAAATCTTATCATTCTCGCCATAAGTAATCACCGAAAATACGGCACGTTTGGCTTTATCCACCCATTTGGGAGCTTGTGCCATGCTCCACTGTACCTCCAAAAGGCATAGAGCGGAAAGCAGGAAAATCTTCTTTTTCATATTCAGTTCGTTCTTTGTTTCACAGCTTCATAAATCAGGATACCCGCCGCAACGGATACGTTAAGAGACTCAATCGTACCCAGCATCGGAATCTTTACCCATTCGTCGCAAAGTGCAAGGTTATCGTAAGAGACTCCCTTGTCCTCGGCACCCATGATGATACACATAGGACCTGTGTAATCGGCTTTTGTGTAATCGTAATCACCCTTTTCCGTAGCAGCCACTATATGGAAACCGCTGCTTTTAAGAAACTGCAGGGTATCTTTCAGGTTCTGTTCGCGGCATACGGGCAAGGTATGCAACGCACCTGCCGAAGTCTTTACCGCATCGGCATTCACCGTTACACTGTTCTTGGCGGGAATAATAACGGCATCCACCGCCGCACACTCGCAAGTACGGGCTATCGCTCCGAAATTACGCACATCCGTTATGCCGTCCAGCATCACAAACAACGGATTCTTGCCTTCCTCAAAAAGGAACGGCACAAGGTCTTCCGTTTTCTGATAAGTCACGGCAGAGACAAATGCTATCACCCCCTGATGGTTCTTACGAGTAATGCGGTTGATACGCTCTACCGGCACACGTTGTACAGGAATCAAAGTTCCCTTTAGAGCGGCAAACAATTCTTTGGACAAGTCGCTCTGGATATCTTTCTTCACCAATATCTTGTCAATGTCCTTACCTGCCTGAACAGCTTCTATCACGGCACGAACGCCGAAAATCATTTCACTTTTATCTATCATTGTATCTTATTGTTTTTTTTGTTCTACTTTAGCCGGCTAAAGTGCTACACTACGATTGTAAACCTCTACTTTACAACCGTAAAGTACTACATTAGTCAGACGATGCCCAACAGTGCTTTGGCATTGTTCAGCGCGGCATCGGTCAGGGTGGCTCCACTCAGCATATGAGCAATCTCCCCTACCCGTTCCTCATCCGTCAAACGGCGGATGTGGCTGTTGGTTTCCGTTTCATTATCCTGTTTATACACCTTATAATGGGCACGTCCGCGGGCAGCTATCTGCGGCAGATGCGTGATACTGATAACCTGGCGGTCGCTATCGCCCATTTCCTGCATAATATCCGCCATACGGTCGGCTATCTCACCGGACACTCCCGTATCTATTTCATCGAACACGATAGTGGGCAGCTTCACCGCTCCGGCTATCATTGCCTTGACAGACAGCATGACACGGGCTATCTCGCCCCCCGAAGCTACCGAAGAAATATTCTGCAAAGCCCCGTTCTTGTTGGCAGAGAAAAGGAAGTTCACCGTATTCGCCCCCTGTGCACCCGGCTCCTTGCGTATACCTATTTCCACCTGAAAACGGACATTGGGCATGCCCAGCGGTACCAGACGGGCTGCCATCTGCTTTTCAACCTCGCGGGCTGCGGCGGTACGCAATCCCGTAAGTACCGCTGCCTGCCGCTTCACCTTATTATATAAGGCTTCGCTACGGGCTTTCAACGTTTCAATCTGTTCATCCGATGAAGTGATGTTGGACAGTTTGGCGGCATAATCATCCGCCAGCGCCAGAAGCTCGTCCACCGTAGAGACGCGATGCTTCTGCTGGAGAGTATAAATCAGGTTCAAACGTCCGTTCACCTCTTCCAGCCGGCCAGGGTTAAATTCTATCTCCTCTTCTTTTCCCGAAACCTCCTGAGAAATATCTTTCAGCTCGATGTAGCTGCTTTCCAGCCGTTCGGCAAGTTCACCGGCAGCAGGATATACTTTCTGCAAGCCCGCCATTGTATTCAGGCACTCTTTCAGTACGGAAAGCAGACCGCCCTCATCGGAGTTCATCGCCTGACCGGCACGGAACAGTCCGGCCTTTATCTCTTCGGTATGGCTCAGCGTATCGGCCTCCTGCTCCAGTTCCTCCTGTTCTCCGACAGCCAGATGCGCATCCTCCAACTGCTCCAACTGAAAACGGATGTAATCTTCGTCCGCCTTGTTCTTTTCGGCCAGTGCGACAAGCTGTTCCAAATCCTGCTGCACCTGCTTCCATTCCCGGTGGAGAGAGCGGTATTTACTTAGCTCGTCTTCGTCATGCGCCAGCAAATCCAGCACGCTCAACTGGAAACCTTCCTTGTTCAGGAGCAGGTTCTGATGTTGCGAGTGCACGTCAATCAGCTGTTCGCCAAGCTCCTTCATCTGTACCAGCGAGGCAGGCGTATCGTTGATAAACGCACGGCTCTTGCCCGAAGCATAGACTTCGCGGCGAAGGATACACTCATCTTCGTATTCCAGTTCGTTTTCCTCAAAGAAAGGCTGCATACCATAACCGGCAATCTCAAAACGGGCTTCAATCACACATTTTGCAGCGCCCCGCCTGATGGATTTCACATCGGCACGCTGCCCCAGCAACAGACCGATAGCCCCCAATATGATGGACTTTCCCGCACCGGTCTCACCGGTAATCACCGAGAAGCCGCTACCGAAGTCTATATCAAGCTTCTCGATAAGCGCATAATTCTGTATGTATAGAGAACGCAACATTTTATTAAACAGAAAATTGAAAGTTGACAATCAAAAAATATCATTCACGCTTCATCACTTCCGCCAAATGGTCGACGATGTCCGCAGCCACTTCCGCTTTGGACTTCAACGGGTAGTCCTTTTTACCGTTCCGGTCGATAATGCTGATTTTATTGGTATCGTAACGGAAACCCGCACCTTTGTCATTCAACGAATTAAGCACGATAAAATCCAGGTTCTTACGGTTCAGTTTATCTTCCGCATTATGCTGTTCGTCATTGGTTTCGAGGGCAAAGCCCACCAGCACCTTGCCGGGATGCTGCTTCTTCATCTCTCCCAAATGGGCGGCGATGTCCCGTGTAGGCTTCAGGTGCAATGACATATCACCTGTCTTTTCGCGCTTTATCTTCCTGTCGACAACCTGCTCCGGCGTATAGTCGGCAACGGCGGCAGCCATGATAACGGCATCCGCATCGTCAAACAAAGAGGTGGCCGCCTCAAACATCTCTCCGGCAGACTCCACACCGAAATACCGGTACACAGGGTAGTGTGTCCGGAGCTGGACGGGTCCCGAAACCAGAATAACCCTTGCTCCTCTTGCCGCACACTCATCGGCAAGCGCAAAGCCCATCTTTCCCGACGAATAATTGCCGATAAAACGCACCGGATCAATCTTTTCGTATGTCGGTCCGGTAGTAATCATTATTGTTTTCCCGCCAGATCACCGTCCTTAGCGGCAAAGAACTCTTCCAGCCTGCGGATAATGACATCCGGCTCTTCCATTCTGCCCTTGCCTACCAGATGGCTTGCAAGCTCGCCCGTACCCGGTTCTATGATATGGTTACCATACGAACGCAGTGTCTCCAGGTTCTTTTGGGTGGAAGGATGGGCATACATATCCAGGTCCATTGCCGGGGCAACAAACACAGGAGCTTTAGCCGACAGGTAAGTGGTTATCAGCATATTGTCGGCAATGCCATTCGCCATCTTGCCGATAGTGGAAGCCGTGGCAGGAGCTATCAGCATGGCATCCGCCCACAGGCCCAAATCCACATGGCTGTTCCAGGTTCCGTCACGCTGCGCGAAGAACTCGCTGATAACGGGCTTGCTGGTAAGGGCAGACAAAGTAATGGGAGTTATAAATTCTTTGCCCGCAGGCGTTATGACAACCTGCACTTCCGCACCCCGTTTTATAAGTCCGCGAATGATATAACAGGCTTTATAAGCGGCAATACTGCCTGTAATGCCGAGTACTATTTTCTTTCCTTTCAGTGGGTTTGCCATGAAATCAAACTACTAATTACAAATTTACTTCTGGGTAATCTCGCGCAGGCGGATTTTAGTCAGCATAGCCTTGGTGTTCAGTGTAAAATCACTGTTCAGTATCCAGCTGTAATAGCCCGGATCGCGTTTCAGCACATCTGCCACCGGCATGCCTTTGTATTTACCGAAATTAAACACTTCCACACCTTTATCATCGTAAACCATGCGTCCTGCAAAGTCAACATTCTTGTTAAAGCTGGAATAGTCCGCGAGGAAAGCCACATCATTCTGCAATTCGGGATAACGGTCCAGCTGCGACATCAGCACCTCGTAAGTGGCGCGCGTATCGGCCTCCGCCGTATGGGCGTCTTCCAGGTTCTTGCCGCAATAGAACTTATAAGCGGCAGACAGCGTGCGTTGCTCCATCTTGTGGAAGATGACCTGTACGTCCACAAACTTGCGGCGGCTCATATCAATGTCCACACCGGCACGAAGGAATTCTTCTGCCAGTACCGGAATATCAAAGCGGTTGGAGTTGAACCCGGCAAGGTCGCAGCCTCAATATCATTGGCTATATTGCGTGCCACTTCCTTGAACGTGGGGCATTCGGCCACATCTGCGTCGTAAATGCCGTGAACGGCGGAAGCCTCTTCCGGTATGTGCATTTCGGGGTTGATACGCATGGTTTTGGTTTCCTCGTTTCCGTTGGGATATACTTTGAGATAACAGATTTCTACTATTCGGTCCGAGTTAATGTTTGTACCGGTGGTCTCCAAGTCAAAAAAGACAATCGGATTTTTAAGATTCAGTTTCATGAAGTTTCGTATTTATTTATCTTTTAGGCACGGACTGCACGGAACGGTGCGGTTTCTCTATAAACCCGAACCGTGAAATCCGCGTAACCCGTGCCTAAATAAAAAAATGACAGATTACTATTTCATTAATCATTCAGCATCATCGGCATCAGCAGCATCAGCAGGTCTTCTTTTCTTCCTGCTCTACCGGAACAATAACACCTGCACGTGAAGGATCTGCCAGCTCGATAACCACTTCATCCGCCGATATATTATTCAGGATATCAATCAGGAAAGTAGACTTGAAGCCGATACTCATCGGATTGCCCGCATACTGGCATGCCAGCGTTTCCTCTGCCGAAGTGGAGAAATCGATGTCCTGTGCCGAAATCACAATTCGGTTCTCCTGCATACGCAGCTTGATAAGGCTGCTTGCCTGTGAGGAGAAGATAGACACGCGGCGCAAAGCACCGAGCAGCAGCAGACGGTCTACCGTCACTTTATAAGGGTTGTTCTGCGGAATCACAGAGTTGTAGTTGGGGTAGCGTCCCTCAATCAGGCGGCATACCATGCGATAGCTTTCCAATGTAACCACGGCATTGCGTTCGTCAAATTCAATGGTCACCGTGCCCTGCTCCTTCGGTAACAGGTTTTTCATCAGGTTGGCGGGTTTCTTGGGCAGGATGAAAGCCGCGCGTTCATTGCCTTTGGCGGCCAGCGTCTTGCAGCGCACCAGCTTATGGCCGTCGGAAGCCACCATTGTGATGTCTTCGGTAGTGATATCGAAATAGATACCGTTCATCACCGGACGAAGCTCGTCATCAGCGGTTGCAAACACGGCGCGGTTGATACCGCCCAGTAACACTTGTGCATCCATTTCCACACGAACGGCATTCTCGCCCAGCATGGCCGACTGCGGATATTCGTCGGCATTTTGTCCCATCAGGCTGTATTTACCATTCTGATACTGAACCGTAATCTCCAGAGAACTCGTATTGATGTCAAACGTCAGCGGCTGTTCGGGGATTTCCTTTAAAGCGTCCAACAAAGTCTTGGCAGTCACTGCAAAACGTCCGTCGGCATCACTTTCATTCACTTCGACTGTGGTAACCATCGTTGTTTCACTGTCGGAAACAGTTACCGACAAGGTTCCGTCTTGTAGTTCAAAAAGGAAACAATCCAAAATAGGCAGCGCATTCTTTGAATTAATCACACGGCTGATAGCCTGCAAATGGCTGGAGAGCGCAGTACTCGAAACGATAAATTTCATATATTCTATGTATTTAAGTTTTAATTTCAGTTCAGTTGTTAACTAACGGACAAAGTTAAAAAAAGAATTCCCTACGGCAAAGAAAAAACAGCCGTTTATTCGTCGCATATCCCTAAAAAATTGTAACTTCGCCGCATCATTTAAAAAGAAAACAATGGAATTTACAGGAAAAATCATCGCTATACTCCAGCCCAGAGGCGGAGTTTCCAAAGCATCAGGTAACGAGTGGAAAGCGCAGGAATACGTAATCGAAGACCACGGGCAATATCCCCGCAAGATGTGTTTCGACGTATTCGGAGCAGATAAAATAGAACAATTCAATATCCAGATGGGTGAAGAGCTGACGGTATCTTTCGACATCGATGCACGTCAGTGGCAAGACCGCTGGTTCAACAGTATCCGCGCATGGAAAGTGGAACGTGTCAGCGCAGCAACGACAGCGCCTGCACCGGGAGCACCGGTTCCGCCGCCCGCTCCGTCCGCAGCGCCGGAATTCTTATCCGGAGACGCAAAGGACGACTTGCCTTTCTAATTTGAGAATTAAAAATTGAAAACAGGAATCAGCAAGTTTATCGGTAAGAAAAGGAAGGTGTCAAAATACACTTGACGATTTCTTTTAGGCACGGATTATGCGGAAAGCACGGATTTCACAGAAAAAGAATAAAGAACATCTGTGAAATCCGTGCTTTTTGTGTAATCCGTACTTAATAAAAAAACAAAAATAGTAAGCGTTTTGACACATTTTCAGTTTTGACAAGCCCTTCACAGAGCACTTTTCAGTTTTTCTCTCATTTTTCAATTCCCTACTTCTTCAAACTCCCCTATTTTCTCTCCTTTATACAGCAGGACGAGATTCGGATACACCACTCCTTCCGCACAAGTAAACTGTATGGCTATAGTGAAGTGGCGGAAGAAATCGGAATGACGGAAGAAGAAAATTCGGAACCAACCACACATAAGTTTCCGGCTGGTGCATCATCTCTTCCATATCCACCATCATGGCAAAGTTATAATAAGGAGAAAGACTGCCTACACCTTCCTCGTACACCGAAGTCCCGTCCAGCACATCCCCGTTCTCCACAGCATCCACATAAGCGGAGAGACTCTGTGCATCGGGCGCCAGCAACAAAGTTCCTTTATAGAAGCAGGCGTAGGTGTGAAGTGCGGATTCCGTAATGCCCGTCAGTTGTGTCAATACGGTATTCCGGGGCAACATATACTGCCGGTACTTCCGTGCACGCGGGTATTGCCTGTAATTCGGATAGGTCCGCTCCACAGCCGGAGCGCCTTTTTCTTCGGGAGTGGCATACAGCAATTTCTGCAGAGCACGTTCCGCCTGTGCTTCATCTTTTACAGCAACGCTCATTACAGCGCAGGGATGCCGGTCGGTAGTATCCTTGGAATGAAACAGGCAAGACATGACATTCTCTCCCGCGTACGTTTTCATAAATTCCATCCACTCGCCATCCCGCTTCTTGATATAATCGGAATAGGCAGCCTTAGCATATTCCTGCTGCGAAGTAAAGCCGAATATGGCTTCCAAATCCGAGATTGCCCACTGGTTGTAGAAGAAAACAGAGGCCGGCAGCCGCTCTCCCGAAAAATCCTTTATCGGCTCCTGCCTGCGAAGCGCATTGATAAACGTCCGGGCTGTATCCGCTCCGTGACTGATACCTGAACAATAAACGGCTTCTTCATTGAACTTCATATCAAACTCTGCCCAACTTCCCAGATGCGTCTGCGGACGAATGCCGTCTGTATTCTTGCCCATGCCCACTTCTTTCATGCGTACATACACTGTTGCCGCCACATTGTTACGCTTACCGGCATACATGGCACGGAAAGATGCCATGTCCATCAATGATTGTCCGGAACGGCAGGCATCGATAACCTGCTCTATCAGACGCTTCTGAAAGCTGACAGCCAGAAAGTCAGGGGTAAAATAAGCCGCAAGAAAACGTCCGTCCGTCGTGGGATAGATGCGTATTTCCTCGCCGTTGTAATCAAAATACTTAGAAGGGAAAGTGCTGGAACTGTATTTACGCACGAAAGACTCCACCAGTTCGTAATCCCCCGCCCCCAGGCTGCAATACAACACCTGATTCAAGGAGTATCCGGTTCGTGGAAGCTGATGAGCATTTTATTCATCTGCCTGCTCAGTCCATGCGGCGTATCGCCTACCAACGTATTGAAATACTTCTTCAGGTATACAAAAAGCTCCGATACATACAGGAAATGCTCATCCTTGCTGCAATGCAAGCCGTCGACATCTTCCATCAGATCCGCCATACGGTCTGTCTCAAGCACGGCCGTGGCATCTTGCGGCACTAACGTAAAGAGATTAAAATCCTGCCGGTTTTCCACTGCATTCATGCGCAGAAACGAGTATACGCCAAAGCCTGTACACAGCAATACTATGGACACAATAACGGCTATTCGTATAAGGGTTCGAAGCTTCATGGCATATATTCGTCAACTGTTGGCAAAAATAAACATTTATACTAATAAAACAAAACAAATGTTTCAAAAAGTTTAGAAATCTATTTCCAGTCCGTCGTAGGCAAAGTGTACATGGGGCGGCAGTTGGCGGTCGATTTCGGCATGCAGCCCTGCATGGTGACTCATATGGATGAAATAAGTTTCCCTTGCTCCGATACGTTCCGCTGCCGCCAGCGCTTCCGGTATGCTTTGGTGCGTAGAGTGCGGCTGCGGCCGCAAGGCGTTTATTACCAGAACATCCAGTCCCTGTAATTGTTCATACGAAGCATCCGGCATCGTAAGCATGTCCGTTACATACCCCAGCCGCCTGCCGATACGGTATCCCAGGATAGGCAGCCGCCCGTGCATCACGATAACCGGCAGTATTTCCGTTTCTCGCACGTAGAAAGGCCTGCCCGCTTCCACTTCCTGCAAATAAATGCGCGGCACACCCGGATATTTCTTATCCACAAAGCAATAAGGCATCCGTGCCCGCAGATGGGCTGCTGTGTAGGCATCCGAATAGACGGGTATTTCCGAGAAACGGCAGAAAGGGCGCAAATCGTCCAATCCGCCCACATGGTCGTAATGCTCATGGGTTATCAGCACGCCGTCTATCCGCTCGTACACGGAAGCGCGCAGCATCTGTGTCCTGAAGTCGGGACCGCAGTCTATCAATATCACCGCATCGTCCGTATGCAGCAGGGCGGATGCACGCAAACGGCTGTCCCGCGGGTCGGCAGATGTGCAGACGGGGCATGTGCAACCAATTTCCGGCACTCCGGTAGATGTTCCGCTTCCTAATATAGTCAGTTTCATAAAACAGTGATTGATGCTTGTCGGTTAATCATTCTATAAAGTTCACTTCCGGACAAATCTCCACTCCGAATTTCTCCTTTACCGAGGCTCTGACGGCATCTGACAGGGCAACCACATCTTTTCCGGTCGCACCGCCCAGATTCACAAGCACCAGAGCCTGCTTGTCGTGCACGGCGGCAGGACCTAAGGCCTTGCCTTTCCAGCCGCATTGGTCTATCATCCATCCGGCAGGAATCTTCACCCGCCCGGCATCCACCTCGTAATAAGGCATGGCGGGATACAAGTCCAGCAACGCTTCAAATTGCGCACGAGGCACGATGGGATTCATAAAGAAACTCCCGGCATTACCCAGCACTTTCGGGTCGGGCAGTTTGCTTTCGCGAATAGCTATAATCACACGGCGCAAAGTGGCTAAGGTCACTGACGGATACCCGGCAAGCTCCTGACGGATTGTACCATAATCCAGTGTGTAATGCTCCTTCTTGCTCAGTACGAAATTCACGTAAGTCACAAAGACCGATTTCATTTCAGGCTTTTTGAAAAGGCTTTTCCGATAGGCATATTCACATTCGTCTTTCCGATAGACACGCTTCTGCCGTGGATGTTTATAGTCTCCACAGACTCGATGAGGTCTTTCACCTCTACACCGTAAGCACCGATATTCTGCACGGCGCCCGCTCCTACCTCACCGGGTATCAGCGACAGGTTCTCCGCACCATACCAGCCCTGCTCCACACAGTAAGCTACAAAATCATCCCATACTACACCCGCACCCACACGTACATGCACCTGTCCGTCATCTTCCGCGGTCACTTCTATGCCGCCGATGCGCGAGTGCAGCACCATGCCTTCATAATCTTTCACAAATAACAGATTACTACCGCATCCTATATGTAAAAAAGGAGAAGTGATGCGCCCTTCGGCTATCCATTTCTCCAATTCCTCTATCGAGTGATATTCTGCATATACGGCAGCTTTTACATCAAATCCGAATGTATTGGGTATTCTCATAAGTCTCAAATGCTCGTATCTTCGTATTTATACATTTTCCACTCACCGCCCCGCCTGCGGAAATAGAAAACGTTGGAATATCCGTTGCCGATACCGTTTACTTTCAGGATTTTCGTATTCGAATTATCCTCGTTCTTCTGTCCGTAATTGATGTTGGACAACTTGTCTGCGGGCAGCGACGGACGGAAAGCATACCACTGGTTCACGTCGAGAGTGGTTTCCAGTATGGCAAACTCATCGTCGGGGTCGATGGTGACAAACTGCAACGGATTGGCAATATGCTCGCTCTGATACAGGCTGTCCGTTACAAAACGGGTATAGAAATCCACAAAATTCTCGCCTTCACCGTCCTCTATATGGCGCAAATTAATGGCTTCGAGCATCCACATGCCTTGCTTACGCTCAAAGTAATACTTCTTTACCATACGCGTTTTCAGGTAAATCCACTCTACCTGCACGGACTTCAGCGCAGTGTCGCCCACCATGTCCATGTCGCTCTCACGGTCGAAAAGCAACGTATAATAATTCTGCTTGGTAAACAGGTAGTCGTGCTTCCAGAAGCGTTCCTCTATCTTCGAAGGAGTGTCCCGGTTGTAATAAGGCAAAGGAAATTCCGTCCTTGCCCGTTGCAAAGCCTCGTCCGAAGCATAGTTGAAGATAAAATCGTCAAACAGTTCGTCCGCTTCCAGCGGTTCAGGCTCCTCCTTCACTTCCGCCTGTTGCAGCGTATCGGCTTCATGCCCGGCCGAATCCACCATTTCGGTAATGGTAGCAAAGGGATCCATTTTCGTCTTTCTGTTCCCGCACGAGAACAGAAAGACGAGTATAAAAAATCCCGTTAGTAATCGTTTCATCCTTTAGCGACCTCTACGGTCATTTATTTAATTTTGCTCTTAATTTCTTCAAGCATGTCTACGGTCATAGACTCCAGGTCGTAACTGCGGCATCCAGCCCCACTCTTCGCGTGCACAAGAGTCATCCAGAGAGTCGGGCCAGCTGTCGGCAATGGCCTGCTTCAAAGGATCTATCTGATAGGTCATTTCGAAGTCGGGCACATGTTTCCTGATAGCCGCATAAATCATTTCCGGGTCGAAACTCATGGAAGCGATGTTGAACGCATTCCGGTGTTTCAGCCGTTCCGGATCGGCTTCCATCAGCGAGATAGCCGCATTAATGGCATCGGGCATGTACATCATATCCATAAATGTACCCGCCTTTACGGGGCATACGAACTTCTCGCCTTTCACGGCAGAGTAGAAGATGTCTACCGCATAGTCCGTCGTACCGCCGCCCGGAGGTGTCACGTTGGAGATGATGCCGGGGAAACGTACCGCACGGGTATCCACCCCGTATTTCGTATGGTAATAATCACTTAACAATTCCGTAGTCACTTTTGTTACGCCGTACATAGTACGCGGACGCTGAATGGTATCCTGCGGCGTCTTTACGTGGGGAGTATTCTCTCCGAACGAACCGATAGAGCTCGGCGTAAACACGGCGCAACCGTACTCGCGCGCCACTTCCAGCACATTCCACAGCCCGTCGATGCCAATCTTCCACGCCATGGCGGGACGGCTCTCGGCAACTACCGACAACAGGGCTGCCAGGTTATAAATTGTATCAACCTTGAATTGCCTCACCACCACTTCAATAGACTGGCGGTCTGTCACATCGGCTATGGCCGAAGGACCCGAGGATTTCAATTCACCCTGCGGCATGGCGCTCGGAATATATCCGGCTACAACATGGTCATTACCATAGCGCTTGCGCAACTCCAATGTTAGCTCCGAGCCAATCTGTCCTGTGGCTCCAATTACCAAAATATTTTTCATACAACTTATTTATAAGGTATTCTTTCGTTACTGAGTCGCAAATATACACACTTTTTTTTCATTTTTCTATCAAAAAGATATTGTTTATTCCAAGAAAAATGATGTCCTTTGTAGAGCTTCAAATAACGAAGTATTACCTATTAAAATAAAAAGCTATGTACGGTAAAATGAAAGACCATCTCAGCAAAACGCTTGCTGAAATAAAAGAAGCCGGACTCTATAAAGAGGAACGCCTGATTGAGAGTGCACAACAAGCTGCTATCACCGTAAAAGGCAAGGAAGTGCTGAACTTCTGCGCCAACAATTATCTGGGATTGTCCAACCATCCGCGCCTGATTGCCGCTGCCCAGAATATGATGGAACGTCGCGGCTACGGCATGTCGTCCGTACGCTTCATCTGTGGCACACAGGACATCCACAAGGAGTTGGAAGCAGCCATCTCCGACTACTTCAAGACTGAAGACACCATTCTCTACGCCGCTTGTTTCGACGCCAATGGCGGTGTGTTCGAGCCCCTCTTCACCGAGGAAGACGCCATCATCTCGGACTCCCTGAACCATGCTTCCATCATTGACGGCGTACGCCTCTGCAAAGCCAAACGCTATCGTTACGCCAATGCCGACATGGCAGAGCTTGAAAAATGCCTGCAAGAGGCCCAGGCACAACGTTTCCGCATCATCGTAACGGACGGCGTGTTCTCCATGGACGGCAATGTAGCTCCCATGGACAAGATATGTGACCTTGCCGAAAAGTATGATGCACTGGTAATGGTGGACGAATCCCACTCTGCCGGAGTAGTGGGCGCTACGGGACATGGCGTGAGCGAACTGTACAACACCTACGGACGTGTGGACATCTACACCGGTACATTGGGCAAAGCCTTCGGCGGCGCTTTGGGCGGTTTCACCACGGGCCGCAAAGAGATTATCGACCTGTTGCGCCAGCGCAGCCGTCCGTATCTCTTCTCCAACTCACTGGCTCCGGGCATTATCGGTGCAAGCCTTGAAGTATTCAAGATGCTGAAAGAGAGCAACGCCCTGCACGACAAGTTGGTAGAAAACGTAAATTACTTCCGCGACAAGATGACTGCTGCCGGTTTCGACATCAAGCCTACCCAGAGTGCCATTTGCGCAGTAATGCTGTATGATGCCAAACTGTCGCAGGTTTATGCTGCCCGCATGCAGGAAGAAGGCATCTATGTAACCGGTTTCTACTACCCCGTTGTACCGAAAGGCAGGCACGTATCCGTGTACAAATCTCTGCCGGACACAATAAGGAACATCTGGATAAATGTATTGAAGCGTTTATTAAGGTAGGAAAGGAATTGGGAGTGCTGAAATAGGAAATGGGGTGCACTTAATGATTTTTTAGGCACGGATTACGCGGAATTACGCGGATTTTACGGATTTACTTTATCCTTTCTCCCGTGTAATTCCGCGTAATCCGTGCCTGAAAATAATAAATGTCTCCGTGTTGCAACACATTCCTATTCTTGCAACATTACCCTATTTTTCATGCAGGCACGGTCATTAGCTCGCGCCCTATTTCACGTATTGTTTCTATTATCTCATCAAAACGTTGTTTAGACGGTTTCTTTGTTCCACTCACATATTGCGCAAACAACGATAGCAGACAGACAAAAAACGGGTGATAAAGCCCACGCCTTACCACCCGTTACCTTACCGGTTATATTTCTTACTTATTTTCTTTCGCCCAGCTTCGCATCAATAAAGAAGATTCCGGCTGCACCGGCTTTCTTCACCATATCCACGATACCGGCAGCGGTAGCTTCTTCCTCTACCTGCTCGCGAACGAATCCCCACAAGAAGTCTTGGGAAGCCTTATCTTTTTCAGCGGCAGCTACGTCTACAAGAGCGTCAATCATCTTTGATACGCGGCATTCGTGTTCGTAAACCTGTTCGAATACTTCCAACGGAGTACCGAAGTCGTTGGGAACAACGTCAACCTTATCCAGTTTGGCTTTGCCGCCACGCTTGATGATATACGATGCCAATTCACAAGCATGTGCATGTTCTTCGAACGATTGCTTCTTCAACCAGGAAGCCATACCACAATAACCCTCTTTCTCCATGTAGAAAGACATTGCCAGATAAAGGTTGGATGACCACATCTCAGCCGTAATCTGCTCGTTAATTGCATTCTGTAATTTTTCTGTTATCATAATTGTATTTATTAAGTAAATTGAAATGATTACAAATATAACAAGAACACATGAATATTGTTTATTCCAATAACATTATTTAGTAAAAAAAGCATAACATAACCTTTCACATATACCAATCGCATTACAATGAAACCGGATTAGGGGGCAGCAGATCTTGCAGAATAGATACAGCATCAAAACAAGGACACTCCTTTATCCATTCTTCGGGTTCTATCTCGCCGTTGCCGTTCAGGTCGGGACTGAGGTCGCGGTGGCCGCAGAGGCGGCTGCCGGGATAATCGCGCAGCAACAGCATTACGAGCACCCGCAAAGAGTGTTTCTGAAAATCGGTACGGGTATCGGCAGGATATCCCCGTTCATCCAGCCCGCCCTCGTAACAAACGCGACACTGTGAGCGTTATGGCCTTTGGCATGCGCCCCGGAACGTTCCAAAGGCCGGAGCGTCTTTATATCGCCGTTCCTGCGGATATAATAGTGATAACCTGCGCCGGAGAAGCCCCGGCGCAGGTGGTCTGTTGTCAAGTCATGTTCGGTGTAGCTACGGTCACAGCGGGTAGCGGAACAGTGAATGACGATGAGGTTGATAAATCTCACTTTCATTAAGTATAAAGTACGTAACTTAAGTATAAAGTATAAATCAGGCAGGCATTGCCTGTACGCCTAAAGCACCTAAAACAGCCGAAGCCACTGCGATTACGATTTTGAGGAGCTTGTCCCACCAGTTTGATTTTGTTGCCATAAGATTTAAATTAAGGGTTAGGTTAAAAAAACATACATCCGGCGGCCATACAGATTCGCCGCATTGTTTATTGACGGTAAAGACCGGTCACGGCCTATCCGAGCGGATTCTCCTCTTCGCCGCTACCGCCGCTGTTGCCACCGGAAGAACTGCCGTCCGCAGGCTTGTCCAGCGAGAAAGCCACATTTGCCGGGCTGCGGGTGGCAGCCGTACTGCCGTTCACAAGCTTCAGCTCCTTGTCGGGCACAAAGCGGATATTCACTTTGGAGATATTCCTCACCGTGCAGTCTTCCGACTTCTCCACACCCGGACAGCGGAACGTCATGTGAAGCGTGCCGAGCTGGTTCAGCTTCACCTTGTCGCCGTTGGCAAGGTTTGCCTGAATCTCTTCCACAAGAGCCTCTATCACGTGCTTCACATCGCCTTTTGTCATGGCGCAGTTCTTCTGAATACTGGCGGCAAGGACATCAATATCCACCTTGCCGCAGGTCTTAGGCTTCTGACGGAGATAATACAGTTTCTGAGAATTAGGATCCGTTACATCCTTCCGGCGCTGAAAGCGCTCTACAAGTACATCCATAAAAAAATAAAGTTTAGGTTAAAAAATAAATAAGAATCAAGTGTAAGCCGACTGTACGTACTTACTTACAAAAACAAACACAAAAAGGAAGAGTAAAAAGGCGCCTTAATCAATGATTTACCTTTCTTTAAGCATATAACAAAGATACGAAATTCAAGAGGCAAAGTCAAGTATTCAGCCATTTATTTTCAACAATCCGCTCACTTTTTTATCAGAAAACCAGGTAAAAAAACAGACGGTCTGTTTGCTCCTTACAGACCGTCTGTTCCACTCCGACAGACCATGCGTTTACCTTCCACGCACCATCTGTTTTTCCTATATTCCCTATATAAGTAATGAATACATTAATATTAGGTATCATTTCGCATTCCTCATCAGCCATTCCGTAGGCGGAACATACTCGCCCAGCTTCGCCATGCTGGGGTTATGCGCAAAGTACACATCGCCCGTCTCTCCGTTGCGGTGCTTCGCCACAATCACCACTCCCAGGTGTTCCGACGGATACTTGCTTACCGGTTCCGTCCTGATGCCTGCCAGCGCAGGGCGATAGAGCAGCATCACCATATCCGCATCCTGCTCGATGGCGCCGCTCTCGCGCAAATCGCTCAGGATAGGACGGCTGAAGGGGCGTCCGTCGCTACCCCGGTTCAACTGGCTCAGGAGCAGGACGGGCACATTCAGTTCCTTCGCCATGAGCTTTGCCTTACGGGTGGTCTGCGCCACTTCCTGCTCCCGGTTCCGGTTCTTCTGGTCGGACTTCATATCGCAGAGTTGCAGGTAATCCAGAATAATCAGGTCGCACTTGCCTTTGCTTTGCAGCATACGTGCCGAAGAACGCACACGATCCATGCTCGTTACCGGATGGTCGTCCACATGGATGGGCAGGACACGAAGTTCCGAAGCCGCCGTCCTCACCTGCGCCACTTCATCATCGGTGAGCTGTCCGCTACGCAAATGACGGGCATTTACATCCGGCGAAGCGGCTATCAGCCACCGGTCGCCCAGGCGTTCACCCTGCATTTCGAGACTGTACACCGCTACATGGTGCCCTGCGGTGGCGGCGGCACGTGCCAGATGCAGGGCAAAGGCCGTCTTGCCCACAGCAGGACGGGCGGCAATGACATTCAGGTCGCCCCGCTGCCAGCCCGAAGTCAGGCGATCCAGGTCGGCAAGACCGGTGGAGATGCCCGTAACCCCGTTCGAGCCGGATGCCCGACGCGCATCCACCTGTTGCAGCGTATCGTCCATCAAGGTATCCATATCACGCAAGTGCTCAATGGTGCCGCATTCTCCCTCCAGGCGATCCAGCAGATTATGGGCATCCACCAGCGTGTCGCCGATGTCCGTCGTTTCATCGGCTGCAAGCGCCAGGAGTTTATGAAATCCGAGTATCATCTCCCGCCGCAAGTACTTCTCGCGCAAAATCAGCACATGATATTCCAGGTGCACCGCCGACGCCACCCTGCCGCTGATACGGGTCAGCTCATACGGCCCGCCTGCCGCATCCAGCTTGCCGCGTGCCACAAGCTCATTCTTCACCGTGATAATATCTATCTGCCTCCCTTCCCGGTACATCACCTGCATGGCGGCATAAATCAAAGCGTTCTTATCAAAATAGAACATCTCCGGACGCAAGCGGTCTGCCACCATCGGCATCGCTTCGCGCCCTATGAGACAGGCTCCAAGTATAACTTCTTCAAGTTCCGCATCCTGCGGATTCAGTATTTCAGCCATTACATTATATGTGTGTTATGGTAAACGGTTCGTCAATACTCGTATTCGTATTCATTCAAAAACGCTTTGTGGGAGAGGTAGTTCACGGCTTGCAGGCAGAACAGGGTGTTGTTGAGGTGGTAGTAGTAGGTTTCGATATTCTCCAGGGCGGCGATGCGCTCACCGGCAGAGAGTTTGTTCCAGACCTTGCGTGCCTTGCCGGGATTTACCTTGTCCTTGCGGGTAATCTTGTGGTACTGTTCCCAGAAAGCTTTGAAGCCATTGTCGGACGGTGTGCCGGATGCCGGTTCCTTTTTGGCCGCACGGGATATCCGGACATCATAATCGGGGATGCGGATATGCGTGGAAAGTCCGTCGTCCAGATGCACCAGCCGCTCGCAGGCGAACATCCTTTTGAAGAAGCGCATGGTGCGCCCGCGGCTCCAGCCAAGGATTTCGGCCCATTGCAGATAGCTGAACAGGCTTTCGCCACGTGCACATACATACTCCACTCCGTTGCGGCGGTAAACGCTCTCCTTGTAATTGGCATAGAGCAGCACACGCAGAAAGGCTTCCTGTTCTCCGGCAGCTTCCGGGCACTCGCGTATAATATCATGGATTAGTTGTCGGGGAACCATGACATACCCCTTTTCAGTTGTTTCTAACATTTCGTTGTTTTTAATTACGCAGCAAAGATAGAGGGGAATGCAACGCCCCGCAACCCCGGCATGCAGTTCCGGTAAGTTTCGGTAAATAATAGCCGGTTTCGGTGGAAAATAACTATTTTAAGCTACTTTTGGCATGAGCAACATTCCGGACACCCCGGCGTACACCTGTAAAGGCTGTCCCTCAAGGGATTGCGCCCTTAAGCGGACAGCCTTCCGGACATTTGCCGGACACATAAGAAATAAAGAAAGAATTGATATATTAAAATATATCAGTACTATTCTTCCTTAAAACGTTTTTGGCCTTCAAGAAAAGCTTCGCCCGGCATCCCCCATTCGCGGATAATGGCAGCTATCTGCAAAGGGACCAGTGTAGTGGTGCGCTCGGTATATCCGTACCGGCAAAGGGCCTCGTAAAGCCTCGGATAAAGTTTCACCAGTTTGCGGAAAGCGCGCGTAGAGGAAGTTGTGTGCTCGCAAGAGCAGTAGGCCATAGCCACATCGGACACCGGATGACATCCGAAAAGCATCCATTCGTAATCTGTCTGTTTCATTTTTAGTACATTTTGTTAGAAAAATGAGGGCAAAGGTATACAAAAAAGTAAAGCATAATACAGGCCGGATGCTCTTCGAAACCGGAGCGTTGTCCGCAAGTAAATAAATTTCAAAAAGTGCAATATAGTATATCGCGTGCGGTAATGGCGCACGCAAAGACTGTAAATATTATAAAACTAACGGATCATGAAAGATTTAACAACCTTTACGCTTTCAGTCATACAGGAGCTGGAAGACGAGGGGCGGTTCGGAACCGCCCATGTATACCGCAGCATGCTGCGGGCTTTCCAACGGTACTGGGAAAGCCAACACCCCAAAACCGAAATACGGATGCGGAAAGTGTTTGATGCCGCCACGATACAGAAGTTCGAAAGGCACCTGCTGGAGAGGATGCTCAAGCTGAACACCATGTCAACCTACCTGCGCATGTTGCGGGCCGTATACAACCGCGCGTTGCTGGCGGGCCTCACCGGATATGTGCCCGGACTGTTCAAGCATGTATATACCGGAACCCGTGCCGACGTGAAACGAGCCCTGCTCCCCCGCCGAAATGGGACAGACCCTTGACACCTCCGCTTCCGTGCGCCGGGAGCTGAAAAAGCGCAGATATGGTTCGCCTTGCTCTTCCTGCTGAGGGGCATGCCCTTTGCAGACCTTGCAAGGCTGCGCAAATGCGATTTCAAGGACGGGGTAATTACCTACTGCAGACAGAAAACGGGAAGACAGATACGTGTACACGTCACCGCCGAAGCGGCAGAGCTTATCCGCCAATGTGCCGACCGCCGCACGGGCTCGCCCTACCTGCTCAACATACTGGGGGACGAAAACTGCCGCTTCCCGCTGGGAAGACGTGAAGAGTACCGGCATTACCAGCAGGTCTTGCGGAGCTTCAACCGGAAGCTCAAACTGCTGGCAACCGCACTCGGACTGAGAGGAAAGCTCTCCTCCTACACCGCACGACACACATGGGCCACAACGGCGTTCCACACCAAAGTCACCGTGGGAGTAATAAGCAACGCACTGGGGCATTCATCGGTAAAGGTCACGGAAACCTATCTGAAACCCTTCGAAAACGAAGCGCTGGACAAGGCCAACAAGAAAATTATTGCTTACGTAAAGAAATGCGGAAACCGATAAGGATGACTGGGAAATATTTTCTGTATATTACTATGATACAGATTATTACAAAGGAATTACTTTGTAGGTAACGGGAGATATTCCTACCGCAAAAGTAATTATAAAACTTGAAAAACAAAACAAAAAAGATAAAATCTTATCGGATACGGCGTAAAAGACCGGCAGCAGACAAAACAGAACAAACCAGCCCCAACCTATAGAGCAATAATCAGCCTGCCGCCTTCCGAACGGAAAGCAGGAAAACGCCTGTTGTATAAATTTATCAGATATACAACCCGGCTACACACGTGGCAGACACTTCTGCAAGATGCCTGACGGCAATCTCCCGTTACCTACAAAGTAACGGACAGATACCCAAATCAAACAAACAAGAAAACTACATGATAACGCCCAGAACACAGACTGCCATTGCAGTACTCAAATGTATTTATGCAAGAGACTACGGTACTTGCATAAAACCGTGCACACTTACCGAAGGGCAAATGCGGATATTACTGCCACAGCTCACCAATGCCGGACTTATCATCCTGAAAGACGCGGAAAATCCGCTGGAAATACAGTCCTACACCCTGCCAGAAAAGCTATGGAAATATCCCTGCTGGATATTCTCGAAGCCACAGGAGAACATCTGAACTGCAACCGCCCCATTACCGAGCAGTTCTATGCACAATACGGAAGAGCCGCACAAAAACTCGGAATAGTAAACCAGATAACCAGGATATACCTGAAGGAAATTACACTGACAGACTTATAACCGGAACAAAGAAATTGAAAAGCAGAAAACACATACCGATGCTGATGCTCCTTTCCCTGCTGTCGTGTGCAGGCAAGGCAGGGGCGCAAACCGTTGCCGTGAAAAGCGACCTGCTTACGGGGAGCATGCTCGCCTCGCCCAACCTCGGTGTGGAACTAAAGCTGTCGGAACGTTTCACGCTCGAAGCCGGATTTCACTACAACCCCTTTCCGGCAGGAGGAGACAGGCGCTGGAAGCACTGGTTCGTACAGCCGGAGCTGCGCTACTGGATGTGCCAGCCCTACGGAGGACATTTCTTCGGGGCAAACCTGATGTACGGCGTGTACAACGTAGCCAAGGCAAGGCTGCCTTTCGGGCTGTTCAAAGGGGTACGTTCCGAAAGATACGAGGGAGACTTTACGGGAGTGGGAATATCATACGGCTATCACTTCATCCTCTCCCCCCGCTGGGGGCTGGAGACAAGCATCGGCGTAGGATTCCTGCACACCCGATACGAACGCTACCGCTGCGCGCACTGCGGAGAAAAGACAGGGAAGCGGAAACAGGAATTTAGTTGCCCCGACCAAGGCGGCAATATCCATAGTGTACATGATAAAATAGCAACAAGAATAATTACAACAGCAAATTGAAAGTATGAAAAACTTAATCCGTATTCCTATGATAATGGCACTATCGGCGCTCTGCTGCCGGGCAGGTCATGCACAGGAATTCTACCGGGGGGAAATGTTCGTCACCGGACAGCAGTTCTCCCTTGCGGACGGACGCCTCAACATAGACCTGTCCGTAGACTTCGAAGGCCTGAGGATGCCCTCGGACGAATCGCTCACCGTGACGCCCGTACTCATCAGCGGGGAAAACGAACAGGCCCTGCCCGCAGTACTCATCAACGGCACAGAGAAACAGAAAGTGTACCAACGGCAACAGGAATTTACCGGAAACGGCCGCCCCTCCCCCATACCCGCAGTAGTGATAAAGAACGATGCCAGGATGGCGCGCTCCTTCCGCTACCGGGTGGCAGTGCCCTATCAGGAATGGATGAAGGACGCCCTGCTCCTGATACGCTCGCAGGAGTGCGCCTGCCACGGCAGACAAGGAAGCATATACGAGGACAAGATTGCCAACAGGCTGAACCTGCCCAAAGTACGCACTTCTGTCTGGGACACGGATACGGACAGGAAGTACCTGACATGGGTGAACTTCATCGAGCCCGCGCCGGACAAGGACACGCTGCATGCTGTGACGGGGTCTATCCCCTATTTCGGCAAAGAGCAGCGGGACAAGAGGGAAAGGCCGTTGGGAGAATTGTCCGTAACCAAGCAGAACTTCGAGATATACCACCGGATGCGCAATGCCTTGCAGGACATACGCCGGGAGGCGGGAACGAAGCTCGTGAAAGTGAAGATTACAGGGTACGGGGCCCCCGTAGGAAACCTGCAGAAAAATGAGGTGGACGCATTGGTGCGCTCACTGAAACTGAAAGACTACCTGCGGGAAAACCGCCTGACGGCAGGTACTCCGCTGGAAGTGACCTGGATTTCCGAAGACTGGGACTCCATTGCGGCGCTGGTAAAGCAAAGCGACATGATGTTCCGAGAAGCCACCCTCGACCTGATAGGCAATGTAGACATAGACAAAGGACGAGAACGCATGCTGATGCACCTTGCCGACGGAAAGCCCTACAAATACCTGGCGGAAAAGATATTCCCCGAAGTTATGCGGGTCGACTACAGGATAGAGTACACCCGCCAGCAGCCGGATGCGGCGGAGAGTCTGAGGCTATTCCGCACCGGCGAACGCCGGGCGCTCCGCCTGAACGAGTTCTTTACGGTGGCAGGCACCTATCCGCAAGGCTCTACAGAGTACAACGATGTGCTGGACCTGGCGGCACGGCTGTTTCCCGACAGCCCCGAAGCCAACATCAACGCGGCGGCGGTGGCGCTCACCAAAGGAGAGACGGCCAAGGCACGCCGCTACCTGGAGAGGTTTGCCACCCTGCCCATGGCATACAACAACATGGGCATACTCTGCCTGCAGGAAGGAAACCGGGACAAGGCGGAGGTATACCTCACCATGGCTGCGGCAGCAGGGGTGAAACAAGCCGACAAAGCGCTTAAAGAACTGAAAAGGTAGGCGGGAAATTAAAAAGACGAAGATAATCTTTTGAGCAGCATATTAAATATATCAACTTATAAAACAGGCGGACATGAGAACGAACAGCTATTTATGGGCAATGCTGGCAGCAGCAACCCTTACACTAGCCGGATGCGGCAGTGACGAAAACGGAATAGCGGAACCCAAACTGCAGGGAAAGACGGCACAACTCGAACTGCGTCTTACGGGAAGCGGCGTAAACACCAAGGCCACAGGCAGCGCACTACCTACACAAAACGAAGAGAATACGGTGAAGCGTTTCACCGTCGCCATCTTCAACAGTGACGAATCGGTGAATGCCATACAGACCGTAACCAATAACACCACTCCGGCAACAACCATCAACTGTACTCCGGCAACGAGCTGTACGGGCATCGTGGTAGCCAACGCCCCTACAGACGGTTATTTTTCAGGCGTCCTGAACAAGACCGACTTCCTGAAGAGAACAATTGAACTGGGCGATGCCCAGACCAAGATTGTCTGCCCATGAGCGGAGACGTAAAAAACGGTGATGGCAACGCCACCTTCACACTGGGCGCAGGCATCAACACCGGTATGACAGCCCGGCTGAGCAGGCTCGTTGCAAGGGTGTCTATAAGCAGCATCAAAACCGCCTTTGACCCCAACGGACAGTACGCGGCGGCATCCTACGAACTGAAAAACATCTTTGTACGGAACGCCATGCAAGAGGCTGTACCGGGCACAGGCGGATACAGCACCACCAAAATGGGCACACCGGCTTATCTGACCGGAAACTATACAAATCCTCCGGAACCGTAGCCTATCTGGCAAATTCGGTCACTCCCCCGGTAGACGTAAGTGCGGAGCATAAAACCGACTACTGGTTCTATATTCTCCCCAACGAAGAAACCACCCATACGGCATTGGTACTGGAAGGCACATTCAAGAAGAAGTGCAAGCGATGCAGGAAGCACCATCTATTATCCGATAATCGTCAACAAAAATCAGGCGGGAACAAACATCACCGGAACTGCGGGTACGGGTACTTCTAACATCACCCGCAACAATACTTATGCCATCAAGGCAACTATCAAGAATATAGGAACCGATGACCCCACCGGAGAGATAAACCCTACTTCACTCGAACTGACGGTTAATGTGGCCACCTGGGCACTGAACATCACGCAGGACGTGACATTCGACTAAATAACCGGAATCGTAAACAGTAATGAAACCTATCCGCACAGCCATACTTACGGCATCGTATACCTGCCTCGCCTTTCTGCATGCATCCTGCGTGCGGGAAGACATCGGAGACTGCGTGCAGTACCAAGTACACGTACGGGTAGTGGATGCGGCAGGTAACGACCTCACCGAAAGCGGCGTACTGGAGAAATCGGAAGTGTATCTTTTCGGAGAAAACGGTTTTGTACGCATGGTTCCGGCAGGAGTATCATCGGACTATCTTTTCGGAAACTACAAAGAAGCGCGGCTCACCCTCGTAGCATGGGGCAACATCAAGGAAGATACCCTGATTACCGCCATATCAAGCCGGGAACACCGATAGAGGAAGCACGCCTGAAACTGAAACAACATGCCGAAGGAAGCCATTTGCCCGTTACAGACCTCTTTTACTGCCGCAAGGAGCTGAACAACACCGCTACAAGGAGCATACAGGAAGAAGGCATCACGCTGGTTATGAAAAGAATGACGGCAGGATTGAGCATACGGACATGCTATCTGGCAGAGCGCTATCCGTATCAGGGAGAAGCCTATACCTTCATTGTACGGGGAACGGGTTCCGAAGTGGATTTCATGGGAAAAGTAACCGGAGAAAGCGCAGGGTACAGACCGCCTACCGTTACAGACGGGCAAGGAGATGCCTATGCTCCCACCCTTCCGCATATTTCCAACCCGGGAAGGAGAATACATCGAAGTGGAAATATACAGAGGGGCAGGAAAAGCTGTGCACCATTACGCAAGACAGCGAGCTACAGCTCTTGCGCGCGGCGGCAGGGAAGCAGACTGACATCGAGATAGATTTCAGAAAGACCGAGATAAGAGTATTCGTAAAAGTACTGCCGTGGGGAGAAGTGGAACAGGAAACGGAAATGTAAGTTAAAGAAGTATGACAGGACTATCGGAACATAGAAGCATATCGGCCGCATTATTGCGCATCGTAACCTGTGCGGTAACCGTCCTTGCCCTGCTGGCTTGCGACAACGGACAGCCCGACACACTGGCCGACAACGGCGAAGTGATGCTCACGCTCCGCATTTCGCTGCCCACGGCAACGGACGGAAGTACCGCCACCCGCGCCATTACATCCAACGAGGAGAACGCGATAGACATCGCCCAACTGAAAGTACTGGTGTTCAAGGCGAGCGGTTCCACAGAAACATTCAGCTATGAGGCGCCGCAAGTGCAGTTACTGGGCGGCAAGTATATGGTAACTCTGAAACAAAGCCTGGCAGGCGAGAAATACAGGCTTGCAGTCATTGCTAATGCGGGAAAGAAACTGCCCGTCATTCCGGATAACACACCCAAAAGCGATGTCCTGAAAATGATAACATTCGATGCCGCCGGAATTTGGAATGCAACCGGAACTACAAGCTACAGCCGCTTCCCTATGTGGGGAGAAACTGCGGCGGCACAAGCTATTACGCCTGCCACATCTTTGGGAAACATCACGTTACTGCGCGCGCTGGCACGCATAGATGTGGGATGTATGCTAAATGGAGAAACAGCAGCGGGAATAAGCGGGTTTACATTGAAAACGGTCAGCGTGTACCGCACGAAGAATAAAGGCTACGCAGCTCCCGTAAACGGCGGAACAATCACCGGCAATGTGGTTGCATCCGTATCCATCCCCCCGGATGCCGGAACAAACGGTGCGCTGACCTACACCTGCCCGGACGGCAAATCGCTGATACGGACTATCTACGTAGCGGAAACGCCGCAAGGCAGCAGCAGGGACAACAATGTATGCCTTGTCGTGGGCGGCACTTATGCGGGAAGCACGCATTATTACAGGGTAGACCTCACCAGCGGGGGAAGTTATATTCCGCTGAAAAGGAATTGCCGCTACATCGTAAACATCAAGGCGGTAAGCAATACGGGATATGCCACGGAAGCAGCAGCACTTACGGGCGACAAGACGCTGGTAATAGCAACAAGTATATCAGCAGAAGCGTGGAGCGGACAGACATCGGCAGGTTCGGGAACAATAACCATGCCTCAAAGTCCGGATCAATGGTAGCCGATGCAGAAATGCCGGGCAGTACGGGAACAATAATTTTACTCTAAAACGAGATGAGACGAATGATAAGAAATATGTTATTCCATATATCGGTTGTCCTGCTGATAATCGGGTGCGGAAAGGATGAGGAGGGCATAGAGAACCGCTCTCCCAACAACATCCTCGTTGAGGTGGAAGCTCCCCAGACAAACGGCTGGAGCACGGAAGAGATTGCCGGCACACGAAGCGGAATAACAAAAACCGTCAGGCAAAAAGGAGAATACGGCGTGGACATGGAAGTAAGCACACTGCATTGTCCGGCAGGGATGCAACCGAGGAAGCCTCCACCCGCTGGGCAAACATGGAAGATAACATAACTTTCCGGGTCATAGCTTATAAATCGGCTACCGCCACCGAAATTTCCACTGCAAACTATGCCGGATATGGAGATTATAAGCTGTCGGGAAGCAGCGTACAAACCACAAAGAGCCTTATTCTCCCTGTGGGGACTTATACATTCATCGTTTATTCATACGGCAACTCAAGCGCCATTACCACATTTACCAACAGCTCTACAAGTGTTCCCGTAACAAACGGGCAAAATTTTATGACGTATGTAAAAGCTGGAGTTGTAATTAACAATACAGGTAGCAAATATACGTTGAGTAACATCGTATTCAAACATCATTGTGCACGATACAGAGTGCAAGCCATTGCCCAAGCCGGAAGAATGGGAGCAATTACGGCGTGTGCAGGTACAGTGACTCTGCCCAGGCACAATGCTACCTATTCGTTCACAAACAACACGCTGACAGCACAAGACGGTTCGGGAACGATAAATGTCACTTGGAACAGTCCGAATGCGATGAGTGTGTATAGCAATTATACGTACCTGCTGCCGCAGGCTTCCGCAAGCGTAACGGTGAAGTTAAATATTACAATCGGAGCAAAAGGATTTACCAATAGAAGTGCCACATTGTCCGAACTAACATTCAGCGCCAACAACACCTATTATAGCAATATATCATTCAGTACAACAG